>Ga0335073_10005067_pt1 | contig 18493 bp, 18 predicted proteins | sample Lox_Sample_22_FD_207093 | JGI IMG/M metagenome (GOLD analysis project Ga0335073, IMG submission 207093) | Soil microbial communities from Loxahatchee National Wildlife Refuge, Florida, United States - Lox_Sample_2.2 | ecosystem: Environmental > Terrestrial > Soil > Wetlands | place: USA... | reverse complement strand
GGTGGTGTCGATTCGGTTGCTTCACTGATGGTTTGGATGGCTCGTCGTAGAAGTGTGGATGCTGAGATGGACTGGAAGAATTGGCAGGTTGGGATGCATGGCCGAGGCAGCCATTGAGACAGACGGTTCCGTGACAGAGAGTTCATTGTCGCGATGAGGGAGATGTATTAGGATGGCTGTGGACAAGACGCGAAGAGCGAAGGGAAAGTTGAAAGTTCGTTGATGTTCGGAGGTTGTGGCTTCTCCGATTGGTCGGAGCTCTCGAGAAAGTTTAAGGACGAGCCTCGACCTTTTACTTCGCCTTCTAACAAGCGGCTACGTTGTAACAATGGCTTTGAATCTTCCAGCCAAGTTGACCTCCATATACGAAAATCCTCTAGCTATAGCAACCGCAGGAGTAGTCATTGGCTTCGCAATTGGGCGATTTACCGCGCAAATCTCCACTGCCAACTATCTGAAAGCATCCGCACCGCGGCGCACGGAAAAATCCAACAACAAGACCAATCCTGGAAGCGCACTACAAGACGATGATGAAGAGTCCGATGATCAAGGAGAATTACAAGACTTTAAAAGCAACAATGAGGAGTGCAAGCTCGTCCTCGTCGTCCGTACGGACTTGGGCATGACCAAAGGTATTACTCACTGCGCTCAGGCTCTCTTCCTCAAGCCGATTTCTGACATATCGGTATAGGAAAAATAGCTGCACAATGTTCCCATGCAACTCTAGCATGCTACAAAGCTCTTGTGAAGCAAGAAGCGGCCAATCAAAAGTCCTTTTCCATGCTGCGTCGCTGGGAGAATTGGGGACAAGCAAAAGTCACGGTTCAAGTCAAGAGCGAAGACGAGTTGCTGCTGCTACAAGCGCAGGCCATGAGTTTAGGACTTTGTGCAAAGATCGTACATGATGCAGGACGAACGCAGATTGCGAGTGGAAGCGCGACGGTACTAGGTATCGGTCCCGGACCCAAAAGCGTCGTAGATCAAGTAACAGGTCATCTCAAACTACTATGAACGTCATTGAATGACTTCACAAGATCACAACCCACGATTCTAGAGATACAGAGAACCGCTGGATTTCGACTGAAGCAATACCATGCGCTTGGAAGAGATAATTTGGAGAGAAGTCGGCTAAGAATTATTAACTCTGCCTCGTCGAAAGTGCCACGATTGCTGAAGCCACGAAGTTCAGCTCGTGGACGGCAAGCAGGCGGTTGGAAGTTGCTGATCAGTCTATAGAGTTAAAAAGTAGACGAAGAGAATGCAGTTGAGGAAATTTGGCTTGGAATTAGTTTCTAGAGCTTCTCTGAACTTCCATTCGAAGGTAGCTGCCTGGATGTTGGCAATAGAAGCCAGATATACGTCGGAGCACAGACTCCGGAATAGTCGTATAGAGTGGCGACGGAGAGCGGGACAGGCTTTGATTTATAGACAGTATTGGTGAAGTCATATGTGCATGTATCTAGCTCATGGGATACTTGATCACGGTTTCCAAAGTCTCATGCTTACAGCACGACTTTTCAAGACCCGAAGCTGAATGATGAGAAGCGACGACGTGAGTGGTGCCTTGTTCGCGAGCGTGCATCGTCCACAAGCTCCGCCGACGCACAACATTGGCCATCTTAAGGCGTTCAACCTCGCTCGCAACCACACCCAAACTTTGAAATCCCAATTCCATCTTCTGCCACAGTTGCATATCTCAACATCCGCTCTGCCATATTCCTACGATGCGAGATCCATAACAACCGAACCGCCTCCATTGCTTCCTCTGCGATCCTTGTCGTGTCGCACAATGGCCTCCGCTTCATACCCCCATGGCGGCCCAGCAGCACTTCCTGCTCCAGGCGCAGGATTTCATGCCCCTGGAGTAGGCTCTGGAGCACCTGCCGGCACCTTCTTACCGGGTACAAAAGTCCAGGTTGGCCAACACAGGGTCATCATCGAGAAATACCTCTCTGAAGGAGGCTTTGCCCACGTATACGTCGTGAAGGTGCCTAGGGATGGAAGCAAATCTGACGTTGCGGTATTGAAGAGAGTCGCTGTTCCAGATAAAGATGCACTGGCGAATATGCGAACGGAAGTGGAAACAATGAAGAAGTTAAAGGGCCACAAGCATATTGTCACTTACATCGACTCCCATGCCTCGCAATTGAAGGGAGGTGGCTATGAAGTCTTTCTGTTAATGGAATACTGCAATGGAGGAGGATTGATCGACTTCATGAACACAAGACTTCAACATCGTCTGACGGAACCGGAAATTCTTAACATCTTCGCAGACGTTGCTGAGGGCGTTGCGTGCATGCATTACCTCAAGCCTCCCTTGTTGCACCGAGATCTAAAAGTCGAGAACGTTCTGATCGCAACTCGTGGCTCTTCAAGGATATACAAACTTTGTGACTTTGGTTCAACGGCTCCACCACGTCCTGCTGCTTCAAATGCTGCCGAAGGACGGCTTATCGAAGATGACGTCCAGCGACACACCACTCTTCAGTACCGAAGCCCAGAGATGATCGATGTCTATCGAAAACAGCCAATTGACGAGAAGAGCGATATTTGGGCTTTGGGTGTCTTATTGTACAAGCTCTGTTACTACACGACGCCTTTTGAAGACCAAGGCCAGATGGCTATCCTCAACGCCACCTTCAAATTCCCAAGCTACCCAGCATTCTCTGAGCGTCTCAAGAAATTCATAAGTCCGTAGGATCTTGGGTGGAATTCATTTTGCATATCACTGACCATAATAGGCTCAATGCTGCGAGAGAACCCTCAACTACGTCCAAACATCTATCAGGTAGTACGAGAAGTTTGCTCCATCCGCGGCACTGAAGTTCCAATTAAAGACGTATGTGCGTTACTTCATATGACGGACCTCATGCTAAATCAACTCAGATCTACGCGAATCGCTCGCGATCCGAAACGAGGAGCTATCAACAACTACCTCCATCACCAGATAAAACTTCTCCACCTGTCATTGGTATCCAAAAGGTTACGGATTTGCAACCTACCAAGAGCAACATCCCTGATATAGCTCCGATGAGACGAGGCAGGCCAACGGCACCTGGTCAATCGCAACATCTATCAGCGAAAGGAACACCGGCCGGCTCAAGGGGAACGAGTTCGGATCCGTTCGCCGCACTTGATTCCACGGATGTTAAAGTACGATCAACTGCTGTTGATGAGCTATCTGCCAAATATCCATCACTCGACGAATTCTCCCTTCTACATGATCGTGGTGCAAAGTTCGAGTTCGGCCAGTCAGCTCCAGCCGATACCAAACAAGAAGCGCTGCAAAAGCGAGTCACCGAAGTACTTGCTGATGAAGCGTTTGGTCAGCCGATTAAAACTCGCTCCGAGAGTGCCCCTACCGAAAAGCCGAGCTCTACAATCACTCCAACGGCTTCTTTAAAAAAAGTAAAGCCTATCGAGTCGTTGAATCAGGCTGCAAGTCGATCGCAACCGGCTCTGATACACCAGCCATCTCCACAACATGCCACCATGGTGTCTACAGGTGTTGGTGCATCACCTCCTACTTCTCCTCCGTTACTATCTAAACCAGCACATGTCGATCGTCCCATATGGCGAGTTCCATCGGCTAAGTCACCAAATATTCTCGTAGCTGAACGAGAACCTAGCCCTGAACTACCGCCTAGGCCGGAGACTAACTCAAAATCAATTCTGCTCCCTCATCATCGTACAAAGTCGCAAACGCAAATAGCATCGTCCTTGCCTAGATCGCCCGTTTCATCACGTCCATCTCTTGAGGGTTCTCGACCTTCCGCTCTCGATTTGAGCGACCAAATTGGCCGTTCCAAGTCCGCGCTGGCTCGTCCGAGACCAACCAGCGCATTCGTCGATTCAACCGTAGACTATCTGCGCGACCGTGAAAGCCCACACGGCGGGCGATTCTCTGGAAATCACTCGCGGCACACATCAGCTGTGATTGATGACTCCTCCGACGATGATGGTCCCGTTAACCTCACGTCCAACATCGCATTCCTGCAATCCATGGAAGGCCATGGTGGTTCCATGCGCGAGGCCATGCATAATGCGCAGAAGAGGCGTAGTAGTAGCGGCAACAAGAAGCGCTCAAGTTTGCAGGGCATGGTGTCGAACACGAAAAGCTTGCTGGGCGGAAGGTTCGGCGACGCATTCCGAAGATTCGAGGCCGGTGGAGCAGACGGGCGGGCGTCAAGCCCCGGTCCAGACGACACTCCGCTCCGAGGCCGTGCGCTCACACCCATCGCCGGCTCCGAAGCAACAGGCACATCCGGGCGCAGCGACGACGAAGCCATCGACGAGACGCAAGACCTCAGCCCGGAAGTGCGGCGCGAGCTCGAGCGGCGGCGCCTCAGCGAGGAGGAGAAGCGGGTGGCAGCCGCAGCAGCGGAGTACCGGCAGCGGCTGGCGAGCGGCGGAGCGCCCAGCGCCACCGCACCCGCTGGCCGCTCCTCAACCATCGCCACACGCATCCAGACCCTCAAGGATGACAGCAACCGCGCGCCGCCGCCTAAGACCGCTGAGGGCTACGGCCGCTACACCGACGCGCCGCGCCCGCCCACGGACAAGCCGCTCGTCGCGCGCAAGCCCGTCGGCGTCGGCGCCGCCGCCAAAGCCATGCCTTCGCCGACATCCGTGTCCGCGCCGTCCGCCGCCCAGCGCACGGGCGGCGCCCGCCCTTCCGTTGCGCCCAAGCCCGTGGCGCTGCGGACCGGCAGCGCCGGCGGGCCGAACGTGCCCGACGGCCGCCCCGACGACGACGACATCGAGGCCTCCTTCGCGAAGAAGTTCCCTGGCCTCGCCGACCTCGAGATGGAGGAGATGGAGATTCCGCCGCGGGCGGGGCGTACGGCGACGGCGGCTTCGGCAGCGGGGTTTCGCGCTGGCGTCAGGGACGTGTGATGGGTGGGTGGGACGTTGGGTTGATTCACGTGAAGACTTAGAAAGGTGAGGGCGCGATTTGGGCCCTCGCCGCGAATGTATGGGAACGATATCTCTGACATAAGACTTCTGCATAGAATAGTGCTGCATTGAGGGCGTGCTTGCTTCGCTAGAGTACTACAGCCATTACGCTCTAATCAATGCCAACTTCACGGCGTGCATAGCGTGCGTCGCAGGAAGTCCGCCTGTTTTCCTGCGTTCTGCTCAAAGTTTGGCCCGCTGTAGCCGTCGAAATGTCCGCCAGGCAGGATGTGCAGCTCCTTTGGCTCCAGGGCTCTGCTATATGCAGCAAGTGTCAGGTCTGTCGGCGTCAGCACGTCGTTCTTCGCGACGGTGATCAGCAAAGGCGTGGGCGCGATGCGGTGGATATGCATGGCCGGCTCGTACGCTCGTAGCTCCTCAACCGTTCGCACCGTCACCGTGTTCTTCCATTCGCATTTCTTCTCCCACGCGCTGAAGAACTGGTAGCTGTCTGGCGTCGGCAGTGCTGAAGCCGCTTGCGGGTTTTCATCCACGACCGGGATCATTCCTGGCTCTTTGCCTGCCGCACGGTTGAGCCGATCTTCTTGGAACATGGCATTCATGGTTGGCATGGCGTCTGATCGAATAAGGCGATTGATGTTGTCCCATCCACTGACCAGTGGAACTTGGCTCAGCACGGCTTTGACACGTTTGTCTACAGCGCCAACCCAAAGAACATGTCCACCACTGTACGAGCTCCCCCAAATGCCAATTCGGTCAGTATCAACATCTTTGCGTGACTGAGCGTAAGTAATGGCGTCACTGTAATCACTTGCTTGTTTCGAAGGGATGATCTCAAATCGGGGCTCGCCTTCTTTGGCGTCACTTGAGCCAAAGCCGCGGTTGTCGTAAACTAGACAAGAAATTGGGACGCGGTGGACAAAGTACTCAGCGAAGGTGTTGAGATCCATTTCTTTCACGGCCGAGAATCCATGTGCCATGACAAGACATGGTAACTTCTCTTGTGGCGTGTCACTAGGCTTGTAAAACCATCCGCGGAGTATTACTCCGTCGTATGTCTTGAACTCAATATCTTCGCGGCTCATTGCAAAAACGGAGCAATGATGTGAAGTGGGAAAAGGAGAATTAATTCAGTAGCTACAAATGGTGAAACCGAGCAATTGAATGATCGAAATTCAAAGTAAGCTGGAGTAAAGTTCACAGTCGCTAACATGATTCGGAATTTATCATCAGGTGGTCCCCGCAGCCGGAATGGTTAAGTGGAGAGAAGTCTTCGGGTATGCGGAAGGGTGAGCTTGGAGCTTAGTATGTTCAGTCTGTTTCATGGAAACCTTCGTAGCAGTGGGAGATCAGATATTGTAGGTCACAGCAATGCCTTGCATTTAGTTCTCACAACGAAAAGCCTAGATTGAAATCCTAGAGAAGGTTATCCCGTGCAAAGGACGAGAAGAAGTGGGAATTTAGCTTGGTCGACCAATAGATCGATCGTAAAATTCCGGAGTTCTGCCGAGGACACCTTGCTCTTTTTGAACTAGTGGATATTCTTCGCTAAGTTTCGCTCCCACACTCCAAAATCCTCCTTCAAGCACTCCGACGACAGCAAACGATCATCACCACCGCTGCCACCATGTCGTCGGCTGCTCTCAATAAGATTGCGCCAAATAGCCCTTCGAGGCAATCTCCTTCCGAGATCGAGTCGAGCATCGCGAATGCTCTCTACGATCTAGAGTCCAACATCCCAGATATGCGCGCTTCTCTGAGGCCACTACAAATCGTCTCGGCGCGAGAGGTACGAGTTTGGCACCATGTACCACCAGTATGAGTCTCCTAGCTAACATAACCTGCTTCCAGATTGAAGTTGGTCACGGCCGAAAAGCTATCGTCATCTTCGTGCCCGTCCCTCTCCTCCCAGGATGGCACAAGGTTCAACAACGGTATGGAGTTTCTTTCTGCTCAATCCTGTATCATACGAACTGACATTTTCTCAGTCTCACCCGTGAACTCGAGAAGAAGTTTTCCGACCGTCATGTCCTCATCATCGCCTCCCGTCGTATCCTTCCTCCTCCCAAGCGATCAAAGCGCAGCCGTCAAAACCAGCTCCTCAAGCAGAAGCGTCCGCGCTCACGAACGCTCACAGCCGTCCACGATGCCATCCTGCATGATCTTGTCTATCCTGTTGAGATCGTCGGAAAGCGTACTCGCACAAAGGAAGATGGCAGCAAGGTGCTGAAGATCATTCTTGACGAGAAGGAACGTGGTGGTGTTGACTACAGGCTTGACACCTACTCGGAGGTGTACAAGCGCTTGACAGGCAAGGGCGTCAACTTTGAGTTCCCTCAGAGCACTGCTGCAGAGTACTAAGCTGAAAAGTCGCGGAGGTGCAATGCGTGAAACTGGTTAAGCCAACCGTGGCCGGCGTCAAGGACAACAGCATCAGCTAGAGAGCTATTTTTTGTTCCTCATAGGTATGGTGCTGCATGGTATACAATTCAAGGCATTGAGATCATTTCGTCGCTTTCATACCTTCGCTCTGTCTCTTTCCTCCAACTTCACCAACCTTTCAAACAACTTCACAAACGCCAGGCTCTCTTGTGCACCAGTGATATCAAACCTATTGTTGATCGAGAAATGCGGCACTCCGGTGATTCCATTTTCTCTCGCCTTCATTGCCTCGTCATCAACTGCCTTCGCTATCTCTTCGCTTTCCAAGCAATCCCTCACCTCTCGCTCATCGAGTCCGACTTCCCTAGCCACGTCCAGCAGCACCGCTACATCCGAGACATCCCTCTCTTCCTCATGGCACGCCTGAAAGAGCCGATCAACCACCTTCCACTGCACCTCAGGGCCCCCCTTCCTCCCGGCAAGATCCACCAGCCGATGCGCATCCCTGCTGCCGCCGGTGCGCCCGCCAAAGCGAAAGTCGATGCCGACCAACGCGCCGGTGCTCGCGATACGCTCGTACAGCTCGGGCGCGCGCTCCTCGCCATGCTTCCGCACGAAGGCCTCGCGCTTGTCGATGGCGGGCGCGCGCGCGCCGCCCGCCTGCCGCACGTCCAAGTAGAACGGCGTCCAGCGCACCGTGAAGGTGTCGGCGCGCGCGCGGTGCTGCGCTTGGTACGCTGCGATCGCGGCCCGCAGTCGCACCGACCCTATGTAGCACCCTAATTTCACTTATTAGTTCTTAAGGTTCTTGTAGCCGCTCCGCTTGGCGGAGGCATACAGGGACAGATTACGTCGGAGGCGACGTCGATGGCGAAATGCATTCTTGTACTCCGTACAATAGAGCGGAGTGTCTCAGTTTCGGCCGCCACGTCCGGCGGCTTTTGGGGCTGCTTTAGGTGGCCCTGACCCCTCAGCCTGGTCGGGGAAGAGCCATTTGTACGCCATCTCCTCTAATTTAGTCCCTGCCGTCCAGCCGATCTGAGCAGCCGAGGATGATGATATCGGCAAAACCCAATGAAGGTTCAGGTGGTGCTTTTGAGATTTTGATAGGCGACGGCATATTGATTTAGCAATGGGGCGAGTCGAGATTAGAGATGATAAGAATATAGACTTCAGGTAGGAGATTGGTACAGAAAAGTCTTCGAAGCCTCCGTTGGACAACGCTATGAATTTATATTTCAGCATATCTGGTGCCTGTGATTTAAGAGCCCGGTTCCGTTCTCACCGTGGCACTACCTTCTCCAAATATAACGGCTAGCCACTACGTTACGCCTCTCTATTTCATCTTCAAGAACGTACAGCAAAGGCTCGCATTTTTCAATAGAGGCTTAGTGAAATCGCGTTCTTCGACTATGCTGCACGCTATTAGAGCCCGAACATCGAACCATACCGCCATACTTTGACGCCTTTAGGAGAGAGATGAAGGCTCAAAGAGTGCAATAGTGAGACGGACGGTGTTGAATCACCGAGATATTTATGGGATAATGGCTGGTATGGAACGAATACCCATGCTGATAGTTGCCTCCATGAAAGACACCGCGTCGATCTCCAGCTGGATTCTTGGATCCTATTGCTTTTGGCACCGCAGGCCGTGTAGCTACTGTAATGCCTGATTGTTGCAGAGAAACCTGTACATAAGAAGGAAAGACGGTAACTCAACGCTGGAGGATCCAATAAAGATCTCAGTGGTCAAGGAATTTGAAACGTTAGGCGGTGACAGCTGGTAGGGCTGCGCCAGCATCGATGGTCGACCACCTAAAGGAGCTACTTACATACGTGTATATATATATGCATGGATCAAGGGTTGGACGTGAGGTCGCACACACTGTAAAGGCCTGAGACACAATGTCAACTGTTGTGATGATACCCAACGCGGTAGAAGTCGTGAGGAACGATATAACGATCTCCTACCCGTCCATGAAAACCGCCTCATTCTCAGAGGAAAGAGGAAACTCACATACACTTACACATTGGTCAACACAACATTGACTTATAAACTCCGCAACTCCCAACTCCCTCCAATCAGGATCGCATGTGATATGAGTCTACCTTATTTTAACGTCCTCCGAGCGACATCCAACTTTGTTGGGGCGGAGACCCTCAGACTTGCTTCGGCAGAGCATAAGTACCATAACATGCCAGCTGTCATCGGCAAGAGCTTGCCTCGGAGCTCGAAGATCCTCACATCCAAAGGTATTCCGATCGGGCCACGTATACTGCTGTCATCAGAGGCTTTGAGCCCTGGACTCCTAGCTTTGGCGTCTTGGCTAGTGGAATTCGACAGCGTGGAGGTCCTCATCATGGTACATGAGCAGGTCGACCCGATATCCAGATACACTAATAAGGCCATCGCAGTATCGAGTTGATTCATGAACTTTGGTATCAACCAGCCGAATTTTCCGACAGACCGCGGTGATGTCGTGAGCTGAAGATAGACGCCATGTGCTACGGAGCCCATGGCCTCCCTCTCATGATTGTGAGTCCTCTCCAACCCGTCACTTTAGATACGAAACGCTGACAACCATCTCAGACTGCTGTCAAAAGGGGATGAAAGAAAATCAATGCTCTTCGACGCCAGCCCGCGTGGCTCGACATGGCAGGATAGCGCCCGTCATTATTGCCTGCCGTTTACACCCTAATCTCGCGACTGTTGACTTGATCCGTCTGTCATACTGGCATAGAGACCATAGTGGTTCGTGACCATAACTCTGTTTGGCGGTCCCTGCTCCGCTAATTTCCACTTCGGTAAAGGCGGAAGCTTATTGTTATGCGCCATACAAAAGACGCGGAAGGGCCAACGCCTGGTGCTTAGCAAGACCTCATCGTCGACCTTCTTCTCGACAAACCAGACTTTCAAAGAATGCAGCTTCCATGCTCCTCAGTCTCTTTAGAGGCCGATATCGTACCACGTTCCGGGAAATCTCGAGCGCTGGGGGGATTGTGGGCAAGAATGACGGCATGAGCATTGTATTGGACGATATGTTCCTCATCTCAGGTTTCATCCCGCGGCAGACATTGTATGAGGTAGGCCTCAGACGTGGGATTCGATACAAAGCAGCTGTGGGACCGCGTGGGAGGAGGCCGTATTCATTGCTGGTGAGAGTTCGTAATACTGACGATCAGATGTATAAAGTCTCAAAGTCTCCTTCTTCCAAAAGCCCCGCTTTTAGTCCTCGAAAAGTATTCTAGAAGAGACTAACGATGCATAGATAAAGGTATCATCATGCTCACTAGGTACAGTAATGCAGGAGTTATAAATGCCTCCCGTCACGCAGCGCAACTGGTGCAGGAGTGCCACTCTACGCGGTCGTCAGCGGCTACCACTTAGCAGATGCAGAGACTGAACAGATATGGGAGACGGCAAAGGACCTCAAGGCCCTTACACCCATTAAAATACGTGATGAGACCATTGAAGGCGCCGCCGGTCACTACAGTGGTTGGCAGGTTAAGCAGGCAATCGAAATCGCCTTGCCAGGGTGACTTACGCCGTCGACGGCCGACACAAATTAATCTTCCAGAATCGAAAGAGCGAGGGAACGAGTTAATGGCATTAATTGGCCCTGCTGATCTGTATTTCCAAAAAGTGTTTTTTTTCCTACCGCCGTGGCTTTCGTTTTGCAGAAATCTCCACACCATCGGCTCTGCACGTCGCTTAATCAAGGAGCTCGCAAAGCAGTTCGCAGCAAAATGGACGACATGACCCTACATGAGCTCAATATCGATCCGCAGCCACGCCGTTCGAGGGTAATTGCTTTGCTTTGTTTTTTTGGGTGCACAATTGCGTGAGGTATAACCCGGCCGAACTGCACCCAGCAATTCTCGACCTTTCCGTTGCCTTCAAGTAGGGCATTCCTGAAGGCGCATTCGACCTTTCTGCCTTCACTGCGAGCCCATCATGTTAAGACACATCATGTCGATCACTGGGTTGACATGGACTAGCCGCGCCAAAAAATCGCAGCTTGGGATATGGCGCTCTGTACACCCCGGCTTGTACCTTTGATGACCCAATGGCAATCATCCTCAGCAAAGAGCTTCACCATCATGTACCATTTGTATAGGCGAGTGTCATCACGAGTAGCAATTCTCACCGCCCCGTTTCTTTTAGAGAATTAGATCTTCTGCAATGATTGGTGTCAGCCTTGATGTTCTCTCACAGCCTTAACAGCTGGGTAGTAGTCTCTTCCGGCCTTCCACGACCCTTTCCGCTACAACAACACTTCAGGAGGCATATATTTGATGCATTTTCAATCGAAAGCGGTGGGTGACACTGCAATATTAGGCTAAGACAGGCTGACCGATCACTTAGATGGCGTCCGCGAAGTTTGAGGCCGGCCAACATCCGTTACCTCGCTCGTACACCACCTCATCCTCAGAGACTGATGCATCCCGTCACATTGACTCCCCCTCTGACTCCCAGTCTGACACTGACAATTCTTCCTGCACGAGCGATAGTGAGCCTGAACTCTCTGACGCATCAGGACCTTCGATTCTCTGTCAGTCGCTGAACCACGGACCTCTGTGTACCGGAGCTCCTCACCCAGCCTCACCAAACATCACGGTATCTCCCAAAACATACGTTGATCATTCCCAGGTTGGCTTTGGCGACACCAGTCTGCATATTGACGCGGGTAACGAACTTGAGCAACGTCCTGGTCTGCGCACAATTCATAACGATGTGTTCTACACTACATCATCTTCAGATCAACTCACTGGTGAGCCGATTGAAAACCACCTGGCACCAAGGACGCCTGGAACATGGAGCCTGCAAGAGACCCCAGATAAGATAGGAGCCCAGGGCGCACTCGGCATCGACCATGTAACCCCAAGACTTGGCCCAGGAAAATTCCAACGGAAGCGATCAACAAACTTTCTTAACATCCCTAACCGATCCTACAGTCCATCAGAAGCATCAACGGTCAAAAGATGTGCGAAAAAGTCCATGGACGATGGAACGATATCAATCAACCCCTTCGAGAAGGATCATATATTGTGTCTGGACGACGAAATTTCTGTGCTGAGCCTCGAATCCTCCCCGAATCTTGAGGTGTGCCAGGAGGTGCAACCGTTGCCCAGAGGTGCAGGACAGGATGCACTGGACCGGGCTCCTAACACGTCGAGGGTTGAGTCATTCCCGAGGCTCGACCAGAGCTTGCTTGCGGGCATAGGGATGAGATGGGAGGCGGAAGATGCCTCCGCGGGCAACGACAAGAAATTCCAACAGCCGAAAGTCGAATTTGAACCCTCTACGCCCACAAGTATCGTTGTAACCGCGCCCGGCGACCACAAGGAACAGGCGCCGGAAATCGTTGTCCCAACTCCTGCCGTACAGATCAGAGACTGTGAAGTTGAAGACGCTTCTCCGCAAGAAAATCTAGGATCACCTTACGAAGGGCTGCTTGAGAAATGGAGAGGTCTAAATTTGGGATCAGAGTGTGAGGGTCAAGGAGCCTCTGATGCGGAAGATGCGGATGCTCGCTACTTGATGAGCAATTCACCCATATACGGGACGGAATTCGGGACTACCGCAAGATTGTCGCACAACACTACTGGAGGCAGCACAAGAGCATACGACACCAGCGGACAGGAACCAGTGGAAGGTGACTTCCAATCCTTCGGTAATCAGTTCTCTAGGGCGAATCTTTACCAGCACAACGGCTTTGCAGAGTCCCACGCCAGCCGAGGCCCTTTAAGCTGGTGCCCAAATCCGTCTGGTAACAGTCCCGAGAACGCTGTAGTCGGCTCTTCAATAGACGACCCATCGTTAGGACGGTCGCGCACACTTGACTGCCCCTTCCGAAAACGGAATCCAAGGGGAAATAATTGCATCAAACAGGGATTCAAGAACGCTGCAAAGCTGAAGTGAGTAAACGTCCACCGTCAGGAATAACAGAGGCTAACTTAGTGCCAATCCTCTAGGGAACACATTCAACGGTGTCACAATGCCCAGATGTGCGGTCGATGCTTCCAGAAGCACCCAGATAACGACCCTGACGGCCCTGTCAATGAATGTGAAAAAGATCGTCCAAACAATATGCGAGGTCTGCGTCCCTCTCAATGGTTCGAGAGCACACGCTCGATATACGGAGGCTCAGACGAAGAGAAGTGGTGGGAATTCCACTTCATTGCATTTGGGTTTCGCAAGGAAGGATGCGACTATGAACCATGTAAGCCCTATTACGCGTACTGTACATGCATTGAACCGGAGGCTTACTACTAACCTACAGGGTTCGACCAAGGGCTATCTGGATATTTCAGAGGTAGTACTGAAGATCGCGACATTGTGCGATACGACCCTCAAAACCCACCTCTTCATCTACGTCAGCATGCGCTACTGACTCCCAACTCCCAAAACCGCCGCCAAAGCCACGCGAGGTCGTCTGCGAGTTCGGGTCAAGAGCGCAGCGGCAGTTCTCAAAGTGGCCTGCAACCCGCCCAAACCCCGCGAACGAGCATCAGTGGTCCACTCTCTTCAAGAGGAAATCAGTTCTCAAGCCCTGGCGAGAATGATGCTATGCCAGAGTACGTCCAGAAACTAGAGATGGAGATTGCCGACTTACGCCGGTGTCTAAACGCTGTCATGGAGCATGTGACACGTGCCCGTCGCATTGTCCAGCGGTTTGAAGCGCAAGGCGACAGCCAGCACTCATCGCTGTCTCAATTACTGTCTCAGCCCTTTGAAAACGATGCTTCTCAATTCGTCAGTGCCTGGTTCAGGGCGGATATAAGCTCCCCAGCGACCGCAGCAGTGACCGAATTATCCACCGCCCTTGAGTCGATGAGAAGGAGCTTAGAGCGGCCCAACGAACAACAGAACCCCTGATAACGGTACGGAGGTAGGCGTCAAAAGTTTGGACTGGATGCCTTGTGGCCTAACCACCAATGCCTAAGGCAACTAATGCGTATCTGCTAACAAATTAGTGACGGAGACGCTAAAATTAGGGGACCTCCACTAAATGCAGGGGCCAACGCCGCTATCAATTTAGGGGGTTGCATAGCATGCCTAAGGCATTAACGCAAGGCTTCGGCTATTCGCACAACCCCTGCCTAAATTTAGGGGGTAGCCTCTAAATTTCTACGTGTTCCTGGTCACGACTTGCGAATTTTCCGGCACGAATCAATCTTAGCCTCAGGCACAAACATGAAATAGAGAGAAGGACGGAAAAGGGCGCTTTCTGTAGTAAATTGGCACCAGGATGAAGGAGGTGATGGCTTGAGTACCTCCCAAATGAAGAATAGAGCTATGAGAACTCTTTACGAGGCTCAAAGAGCGCATTTTCGAGCGAATTGAGCGAAACAATGTACTCTACTGCTGCCCACAGAATGACGTCTCTCACGGCTCAATTACGAGGTTTCATTGGTTAAAATTCGCGCGCATGGTAGTTAATGCAGTGGTCTATCGGCTCAATTTCAAAAGTTCATCATTGAAGATGTGATTGTCGACCAATGGCTCTCTGAATTGTCAAGGTGCTTTAGTCGCGAATTGCTTCCCTCGAAGTATCTGTACTGTGAAATTCGAAGGACGTGACTACAAATACGCCACTAATTTAGGGGGTAGCCACTATATTTAGTGAACCGGTGTGCGACTAGTCAGTGGAGGTGTGCGTAAAGTCAATTGGGAGGTGTGCGAACAGTCTCGGCCGTTGCATAAATGGATATGGAATATCCCGGTAATGAAAGGCCCAAATTTGGCGGAAAATATCTAGGTATCGACTATGAATTTTCACTTGAGAAGCTTTGTCCCCTCTCGTTGTGGATTCTGTAGTAATTACATGCATGTCAGGTCAAGATGGAATTCAGCACCGGCGTGCAAACTGTCTCAGTCTTAAGACGTCTCTTTTGGTGTTTAACAAGGCTTGTCTTTTGACAACGAAGCCAGGGGTTGAGAAGAAGGACTTGATGTTTAATATATTTTTGCTATACGAAATGGGCATTTCAGTTATTGACTAATACTCAATATTCACCCAGAAGGTCAAGGACCTGGAGGAGATGAGCCTCATCGCGCAAATATTGAAGGAATTCGTTAGAAACCACCTCTTAAGAAAAACGATTATCCGACTATATTTTCAAAGGAGCCATCCCAAGCTTTCTGCAGCTGCGTCATCCTTGTCACCCAGGTTGGTGAACGCGTTAATCATATCTTCATCAACCGCCGTAAGCGATTCAGTACGACTAGTTCGTGAGCTCGGGACGCTGAATAGTTGTGGATCTAGATTGGTTTCATCAGAAAGGGACGGTGCAGTTTTATCGGCACGGTGGTGTTGCTGATCATCAAGCTGGATGGTAAATGGCTTTGCATCGCAGGTGACGCTCTCATCATACTGGCGAGGTGCAATGGAAGCTACTTGGATTTCGTTCTCCGAGGGAATAGGCGAGTTGGGAGGATTCGGTATATTAATATTAGCCAGCTTTATGAAGCTGAAATCGTTAACGATGTTTTCGACTGGGAGACGGTGGGCGAAAATAACGTTGATCGCCGTGAGCTTTCTGATTGACCATAGCTCACTCCGGTGTTCTTTTTCGCCAAGCCTCTCGTGCTCCTTGCAATGGTCTACGAGTTGCGTCAGGTTTCGAAAGATGAGCATGCACCACATGCAGATGCCACGCCAATCCTCTTCTCCATCAGGATCCGCAAGCATCAAATGACGCTTCTGCATCAAGTGTGGGCCAGTGAGATGTTCACTAGATGGCAACGTTAGGACCAGTTCTGTCAGGACAGTGCTTAGGACGGCGTCTTACATTAGATCTCGGATACTCTTCTTCGCGGTGAATGGTCGCCTTTGTTGAACACAAAGCTGACAAATGTACAACGCTCCGGAAGGCTTGCGAGAAGTTCTGCCTTGCTGGTGGTGTCTGCCAGAGGCTTTTCGATTGCTGCCATGTCCGCCATTGACGGCCGATGGTCCGGCAATTGTGTTGGCACCTGTTGAAGTAACTGTTGATATTCGTTGTACCGAGTTGGACCTTTGAGTTGTAGTTAGGTTCGCTGAATCCCCACTTTCCTTCGGAGTCGAGGAAGTAGCCTCCCTGAATTCGCCCTGTGGTGATCCGAGAGACTGGAAGCCGCTTTTCTCAAGCGAACCGAACTTGATAGACTTTCCGCCATATTCCAGCTGTGTGGTTATTGATATGGGCTTCGGAAGAACTGCTTGATGGGAGATAAAATGCTCAAAGACGGGGCTATCCATCTGTGCATGGTCGTGAACACGCGGAAGAGAGACATTGGGAACGAGCTCATCGGAACACAGTTCAAGGCTCACTAATTCGGTTGGAGAAAAGTCCCCAGCACGAATAGCATGGGCTCGAACAGAGTAGAGAAGCTGAAGCTCTAGTTCCTGCCTTTCCTTTTGGTTGCATGCTAAGAATATGCGTGCGCGTATTGATGAGGTCTCGTCCGACAAGAACCGTTGAAAGGCGGGATCAGGGTAGGGACTTCGAATACAGGTTTCACGGTCGTCGAAGCCGTCGTTGAAGCGGTTGCGGGTCATTTCGAAGAGGCTGTCATTGCTGTCACTCCCTATATGGACAGAAATGAGCTTTTGGTAACGAAGCAACAGCGGGGGATTGCGCTTCACTTACCTACGGAGTACTCGCTGCGTTCATCCATGAGTGAGGTTGAGTGCCGTGCGCGACTGTGGATGACACATTGATGTGAAATGCTTTCTTAGAAGCTTCAAAGGGGCGCAGTTGAGATGTGCACTCTCTACGAAGGCATAGCATTGGTCGGAGAGGCGAACGTCATGGCAGGAGGCGCGACTATTGCGGGATACCGCAACTCGCCCACGGCTCGACATGCGGTGCGGCGGCTCATTTTCGGCAATGCTGCAATGGCCGATTGTCAAAAATGGCAGCTAGGGGGGAATATCGAGGTGTGATTGTGGGAATTCGGGGGTGGATGGGCGGTTTAGTGTGTTGTTTGTGTTGTTGGGTGCTGGCGAGAACCAACAAATTCCGCAACTCGAATTCTGGGTTGAGCCGAAGATCCCGCCTTGAGTCTCGTAAGGTAGGCAAACACCGTTTCCGCAACAGCAACCCAGAACGTACTGACAGTGACAGCCGCTGAAGAGCCCAATCCGCGGTATATCACCGGGCAAATTGCTATCTAGAGCACGGTAAGACATATTCGAGTTGTGCATTTCATCCACATCCAAAGCCGACGCTGATTGTCCGTCGAACTTAAGCTGCCCAGTAAATGATGGACTCCGCAACTCACACAATCAGAAAGCAGAATGAAGTTGCGCCCTTTCTTAAAATCACTCCAACTTTTCTCATCTCTTCCTTCTTGTGTATCTGCAATTCATTACAACGTCCGTTTCATCATCTGCAAGACTGCTTTTTCTGCCCGCTCCACAACCTCGTGAATCATTTGGGCGGCCTTAGCCTTGTGTGCACCATGCCTGGCGCTTCCATCCAATCAGGCAACGCCGTCCCCATAGCCCAGAAAATAGTCATCCATATCGAAAAGGACAACGGCGTCTTCATACCGCTGGTTGTCGACATTCCACACACCATTACCTCGATCGAGCAGTTCATGAGTCTGCAAATGGTGGCCAAAGACGTCTATAGACAGCAGGTCTCTAAGTTGGTGCGACTGGGTCGTCTACTCAACCTCGAGCATCCGTCCATTCGCATTGCTGTAATAACCCCATCTTGCTCACATTATTTGAGCTCCCGCTGACCCTTTCCATCGTAGCGCCTCCCACACGACGGTACCATCCCGGCGAACCCATTGCTGAGTCTGCCGTATGGCCCCGGCGTCTCCTTGTTAGAAGCAGCCTTGCGCCACCGAAAGTTCTCCGCGAGCTTTAGCCCGGCTGAAATGACGGAACTATACCGCCAGCTTGTCTTCATACCAGGCTTCACAGTGCCGGAAGCTATGCTCGTCATCACGTCGGTCCCTGATCCTACTGCTCAGCGCATCGTGACTACGGCTGGTCACGTAGCGAAATTCACCTACGCCGCGGCCTCTTTCGCCGTCATGGTTCTCACCTTGGTCCCGATTGGATAATACACTGGAATCATAAATAAGTCGAAGGTGGCTGGGACGCAACATGGCATCTCGCATTTAGAGTAGTTAAGGTCCACAGTCCATCGTTTTCAAACCTTACCTGAGTGCAGCGTCATTCACGGGGCTTTA
>Ga0335073_10005066_pt1 | contig 18497 bp, 18 predicted proteins | sample Lox_Sample_22_FD_207093 | JGI IMG/M metagenome (GOLD analysis project Ga0335073, IMG submission 207093) | Soil microbial communities from Loxahatchee National Wildlife Refuge, Florida, United States - Lox_Sample_2.2 | ecosystem: Environmental > Terrestrial > Soil > Wetlands | place: USA... | reverse complement strand
TCCGCGTATTTTCGCTGAGTTCAATTCGCATTTCGTTCTGTTCCGCACGGGCGGGGATTGTAGCCTGCCCTGAGCCGCTGGGCCAGGCGAAGCTGCCGAACGGCCCCGTACCTGCATAATCTAGGTTTCAAAGCGTAAGGCCTCGATGGGGTCCAGCTTGGCGGCGCGGTTCGCCGGATACAATCCAAAGAACACTCCTACACCCGCCGAAACCGCCAGCGCCAGGATCACCGCGCCAATTGGCACTTGCGACGGTACCGAAGTGAATACTCTGACCAGTGTCGACAGCACATACGCGATCGCGATTCCGGCCGCACCCCCTACTGCCGCCATCACTGCGGATTCCACGAGAAATTGCATCAGGATGTCAGTTCTTCGTGCCCCAAGCGACTTGCGCACCCCGATCTCGCGTGTCCTCTCAGTGACGCTGGCGAGCATGACGTTCATAATAACAACGCCGCCGATCACCAGAAATACGGAAACCACACCGACCATGGTCTTCGCAATTGCGCCCGTCAGGCTTCTCCACAGTCCCATGATGGTGTCCGACGCCAGCAGGGCAAAGTTGTCGTCCGCGTCAGGGTCCAGATGACGGCGGCCACGCATAAGAGTACGCGCCTCGTCCTGAGTTTGCCGCATCCATTCCGGGCCCCGCGCCTGGATATTGATCGCCATGTCCTCGACGTGCTCGCCATAGATCTTCAGGTAGGTACGGACCGGAATGTAGACGAAGTTGTCTTGCGATTGGCCGAATACCGTGCCGATAGGCTTGGCAACACCCACCACTTCGAAGCCGCGGCCATCGATGTAGAGTGTCTTGCCCATCGGATCCACGGTAGGAAAAAACCGCTTGGAAACTTCTTGCCCGATGAAGGTAACGTCGCTGCGCCCTTCGTTGTCGGCGTCCGTAATATAGCGTCCAGCCTCGGGTTCCTCGACATCCATATCCGCAATATTGGCGGTGACGCCCCGAACATTGATGTCCTCCATAGTCTCGGTTCCCAGGCGCACTTTTCCATTGGTGCGGGATTCCAGCCCGACCGCTCGAGGCAGCTTCATGTTGTCGCGTAAAGCCTCGTAGTCGTCCCAGGTGATGATGCGGTTGCGGTGCATCGCCTTGAAAAAGTCCTCCTGGTTGGTAATGATCGGGAAGCGGACCACCAGAAAAACGTTGGAGCCGAGATTGGCGACTCGATTCTGGATGTACAAATTTGCGCCCGAGATGACCGAAACCACAAAGATGAGCACTGCTACCGATAGAGTGACGCCCAACAAGGTTAAAGCGGAGCGCAGTTTGTGAGCCCGCAAAGCGGCGAGAGCTTCAAGAGCCGGATCGCGAAAAGCAGTCGCGTGACGCTGGATTCGGGATCCCACGCGCGCAGGGATGAGACGAGAGGTTTCAGACGGAGCTTCTGAGACGAGCGTCACCGCGTCCCCGTGGTCCAAACCGGTCGCCCTCCTGTGTGTCACTGTAATGTTATACGAAAAAGTCCTTTAATTTGTTTCAGCCAAACATCCTTCGTCCCGTCGCATGTCCTGAGCATTTTCTGACGGCTGGGACTCTACAAATACAGCTAGTGTGTGACGAGAAACATGAAATCAGGTACAAATGCACAACCAACAGTGATGAAATATCCCCCCTTTCAAACGCCGGCCATGATTGAATAACCCCATGCCTTAGAGCGGCTTGCCAGAGGCGCTCCCTTACTGCGCATCCCATGCAACTCGATATGAAAACCCGGTGTGAGAAGTGCGGTGTTGGGCTGATCGCGGAAGGAGAGGCCTATATATGTTCTTACGAATGCACTTTCTGTTCGCAATGCGCCTCTGATGCGCAGGGGGCGTGCCCGCATTGCGGCGGGGAGCTGATTCGCCGACCCCGCCGTGCAGCCCCGGCCGGAGCCCTGCCGGAAAGATCATCCGAGACTCAGCGCCAACGCCCGTGGCTGATCTGGCTGATCAGCTTTGGGGTATGGACGTTGGTTTCATTTGCCGCCGGGGTCAGCGTCTACCAGCTTTACCGCCCGATGGGCGAGCATTTTACCTTCCTCAATATCCTTGGCCTCGAACTCTGCCAGATTCTTCCTTACGCTCCGCTCACACCGTTCGTTTTCGCTCTGGCTACGCGGTATCCCTTTCAGCGCCGGAGGTGGTTCAGGGATTCGTCGTTATATCTGGCCGGAGGATTACTTTTCAGCGTAGCTCACGTCATTATGAGAGGGCTTTCGCCCTACGGCGTATGGAGCCCGAAGATTCATGGATGGGTGTCGGCGATCTGGAATTCGCAAACCCACACTTTTAGTATCCAGTGGCCCGTGTTTCAAAGTCTGTTCTGGAATAACGTGGTCGACGACATTACCGGGACCTTTCTACCCATCGTGCTCATTGCGCATGCCATCTCCTACTACCGGAAGCTACGGGAGCGGGAGCGCCAGACCTCGCAACTGGAAACTCAGCTCACCAAAGCGCATCTGCGGGCGTTGAAAAGCCAGCTTCAGCCTCACTTTCTATTCAACACCATGCACTCCATTTCGGCGCTCATGCTTACCGATGTGGCGGCCGCGGACCGCATGATGACCCGTCTAAGTGACCTGCTGCGCATGAGCCTGGAGAATGACGGAGTGCAGGTCACCCGGCTCAGCCGGGAACTGGAATTTGTCACCGGCTACCTGGAGATCGAGAAAGTCAGGTTTGGGGAGCGTCTGGATTTCACCTTCGATATCGCTCCAGAGACTCTCGATGCGCAGGTTCCGCATCTCCTCTTGCAGCCCTTGGTGGAGAACGCTGTGCGCCACGGGATTTCCCGGCTCTCGGCTAACGGCAGACTCGGGATCCTGGCTACCCACGATGGCCAGAAGCTGCACTTGGTTATCAACGACAACGGTCCCGGCCTTCGCAACTCGAGCATTTCCGGGCCGAAGGCCGGCGTGGGCCTCCGAGCGACTCGGGAACGGTTGCAAACCCTTTACGGCAATGACCAAAGCCTGGATGTCCGAAATTTGCCGGAAGGCGGCGTAGAAGCTTCGGTAAGAATACCTTTTCACCTGATGCGTGACGACTACGAAAGGAACTCCAACTGATGCGTACAATCATCGCCGATGACGAACCTTTAGCGCTGAAGAAATTGCGGATGCTGTTGAGCGCGGAGCCGGGAGTCCAGATCGTAGCGGAATGCGCCGACGGCGCTCAGACCGTCAAGGCGCTCCAGGCTTGCCGGCCCGACCTATTGATGCTGGATATCCACATGCCCGATCTCGATGGCTTTGAAGTCCTGAGCCGGATTCCCGCGGAGCAGATGCCGGTGGTGATTTTCACCACCGCTTACGACCGTTTCGCTGTCCGCGCTTTCGAGGCGCATGCCCTGGACTATCTCCTGAAGCCGTTCGACCAGGACCGGCTCCATCAGGCCATCAAACGGGCGCGAGCGGAGCTGCTCAAAGCCGACGACCGGGAGACAACGCACCGAATTCTCGATTATCTGGCCGGAGGCGCGGCAAAGGATTCCCACACTGACCAGCGCTTCGTGATCAAGGCTGGGGGGCGCGTCGTCTTCTTGGATTTCGATGAAATCGATTGGCTGGAAGCGGCAGCGAACTACGTCCGCCTTAACGTAGGCAAGCAATCGTACCTCCTGCGGGAAGGGATTGGGCACGTTGCAGAACGGCTCGATCCCACTCAGTTCATCCGCATCCATCGCTCGACCATCGTCAATGTCGACAAGATCAAGGAATTACAGCCGGTGAATAGCGGCGAATACATTGTGGTCTTGAAGGATGGCAAGGAACTTTCGTGCAGCCGCGGATTTCGGGCCGGTTTGCAGCAACTGATTGAGAATAATTTGTGAAACTCGCCGCTGAACGTGGTGCGGGAAAAATATGCATGTTCCACGGCGGAGTATGGTACGCAGGGAAGGGAAGCTGCAGATTACGGAAGGCTCTGTCCATATTCCAAATCGCGCCGGTCTGGTTTCGCAATGGGCAGTGGCCGAAATCGCAGACGAGTCAAAGCAGCTGCGTCGCGTGATGCCAGCAGTCGCGGCAATCTGAGTAGGGAGATGACGGAGAATCATGGTCTATTGGTGCCGTTCGCTGGTCGCTCTTCTGCATTGAATGCTAATCTCAGCGTAAACATTGAGCTTTTCGCATGCGCCGTAACCGCCCGTCAGAAGGGCCTTTAGCGGCTGCCTGCGGACAAGGCCTTCCGTAATCTCCTCCGGTGTGGGATCGCACCTCATACTCGCTGGTGATGAATGGCCTTCCCCAACTGTACTCACGACAGCGCTCACCACGCGTGCAGCTGACCGATGCCACTCCTGCCGTGCTTAGATTCCAGGATGGCCATCGCACTTCGGGTAAGCTGCAGGTGGTATCTCTTACCGGCGGGCTGTTGACTCTGCCCGATCCCCTGGTCCAGGGGTCCCAAGTCAAACTGATGTTTCTGACGCGTACCGGCTCGGTGCTGGGCGCGGCCGAAATGCTGGACCCGGTCTCCGGCAGCCTGCAGCCGTTCCGCTTCGTTTCCCTGCCGGCCAAAGATCAGCGCCGCCTCGGTGACATCATCCGGTCAACTCTGGGGACGACGACGGAACAGGAATGGATCGAGAAACTGCGGGCGGCAGCCAATGCCACCCCACAGCGGGGACGGCTGTTCAAGATGGTGATGGGCGCGGCCGGCATTCTCACCCTCGGCTTAGCGGGAGCGATGTACTTTCACGTGCTCAGGTAGGGAGGCATGGCCCCAAGCAACGAAAACGCCCCGAATTCTGCCAGCCGTCGTTGGCCGCGGCATCAGGTGTCTCTCCCGGTCCGCATCGCCACCGGTGAAAATACTTCCACCATCGATGGTTTGGCCACGGAAATAAGTCGCGGCGGAATGGCCATCTACGGAGGCGTCCCGCTGCAACCTGGCGATCTCATGGCGGTGGAATTTCCTACCTCGAGCCCGGTCTGTGTAGCCGGCATCGTACGCAACCGCAGCGGATTTTGTTTTGGCCTGGAATTTCTTTCGGTGGTGATGAGCGATCCCAACGCTTCTTCTCAACTCAAGCCGGCCGCCGCGAGTCCCCCGCAAACTTCGCCGGCGATTGTCCAGGCGACGGAGGGTCGCTCAGGAAGCGGAAAAATCCTGGAAGCTGAAGAAAAACTGGTCGCGCTCTTCCTGCAGAAACACGCCGCCTACCTGCGCAACAAGGATCAGGAGGTCGACCGCCTGCGGGAGAAAGCGCTCAAGGTGAGGCAGCTACGCTACGAGATTCTGGACCTTTTCCAGGGCCTCTCCCGAAAAGAAAACCGCAAATAGGTGGTCGCAAACGCGACGCATTTAGCCGTCTCCGCGATCCGTGTATGATCACGGCGTGACACGCGTTAGCGCATTCGTACTGGCCGGCGGCAGGAGCAGCCGCATGGGGAGCGACAAAGCTTTTCTTCCCTGGGGCAGCGAAACGCTGCTTTCACACGCATTAAAGCTGGCGGGCGGTGTGGCGGATAGCGTCTCCATTGTTGGGGACACACAGAAGTACTCCAGTTACGGTTCCGTCATCGAAGATGTGTATTGCGACCGCGGCCCACTGGGTGGAATTCACGCCGCTCTCGCCGGCAGCGAATCAGAACTCAATCTGATTCTGGCCGTTGATCTTCCCTTCATCCAATCTCAGTTTCTGCAGTACTTGATCTCGGCCGCCGATGAGGCCGGTGCGACGGTTACGATCCCCCGCGCAGCCCATGGCTGGCAACCCCTTTGTGCGGTCTATCGTCGTGAATTCTCTCCCCTCGCCGAAGAGTCCCTGCGCAAGGGCAACAACAAGATCGATCTCTTGTTTGCCGCGGTGAAGACTCGCGTGCTTCCCGAGCAGGAAATGGTCGAACGAGGCTTCTCCCCGAGGATGTTTCGCAACCTGAACACGCCGGAAGACCTGGAAGAAGCTCAGACTGGCAAGTAATTTCGGCGCGAGGTCGGTTCCGCTTCCTCAGAGCCTCTGCGGAGACCAACGGGGCTGCAAAGGCCGAGATGAATGTCGAAATTAGGGCATTACGCCACGTCTCTACCGTGCGGTCGAGATGACAGATAATATATATACGTCCCGGCTTGGCTCGGCTTGCCTGGGACCAGCCAGTCACCTATGGGCAGCCCTGAACAAACCGGTCCGTATATCGAATTCAAAGATGTGTCGAAGTCGTTCGGGGCGAAATCCGTTCTGGATCACGTGAGCTTCAGCGTCATGCCGGGAGAGACGGTTTGCATCCTGGGACGAAGCGGCGTGGGGAAGTCGGTGTCTCTTCATCACATCATGGGCTTCCTGAAACCGGACTCCGGCCGGGTGATTGTGGCCTTCGAGGACATCACCGACTATGGCGAAGTCGACCTGGAACGCATTCGCAAGAAGGTCACCATGGTGTTTCAGAACGGAGCCCTATTCGATTCACTCACGGTGGGTGAAAATGTTGCTTTCCCGCTTCGCGAACACAAAGACCTCAGTGAGGACCAGATTTTTCAGGTAGTCGACGGGTTGCTCGATATGGTGGGCGTGAAGGAGATGAAGGACCTGCTGCCCTCTGATTTGTCCACCGGGATGAAGCGTTCGGTGGCGATTGCCCGCGCGCTGGCAGCGCGTCCGGAATGCGTGCTCTACGACGAGCCCACCACCATGGTGGATCCGCTAATGGCACAGCTGCTGGGCGACCTTATCAAGCGGCTCAAGGCGCAACTGCACCTGACCAGCGTAGTCGTCACTCACGACATGCGTTTGGCAAAGAAGTTGGCGGACCGCATCGTATTTCTGCACGAGGCCAAAGCGCTGTTTTTCGGGACCTATCCCGAGATGGAGAAGTGCGAAGAGCCGATTATTCAGGAGTTCTTGAAGCTGGACGAGGTAGAGCTGGTGGTCTAGTAACAGTTGTCAGTTCTCACTTTCGCGCGATTGACCACTTTTCTTAGAATCCGGCGCTTACCAGCTTTTCCAGCGTAATTGAGCTGGCGCTCGATTCTCCCCGCATCATCTTCTCCACATATTTGGCGATCATGTCCACTTCCAGATTCACGGGGTCGCCAGGCTTCAGCGATTTCAGGTTCGTCATCTCTACGGTGTGCGGAATGATCGCCACCGTCACCCGCGTCCCTTCGATCTTAGCTACCGTAAGACTGATGCCTTCGATCGACAGCGATCCTTTGTGGATGACGTAGCGCGCCAGTTCGGCGGGGATTTCAATGCGTAGCCAATAATCATCTGCGTTGGGGATGGGGTCGAGGGCAAGGAATTTACCGGTGCCATCGACGTGCCCCTGGACAATATGACCGCCAAATCGTCCATCAGCGCGCATGGGAAGCTCGAGATTGACCAGTGCGCCTTCCTCAATTCGCGAAAATGAAGTGAGGTTCCATGTTTCAGCAGCCAGATCAAAGGAAACGAGGTCGGGCTTGATATCGACCGCCGTGAGGCAAACACCACTGACCGCGATGCTATCTCCGTTGCGGAGTTCTTTTGCCAAACCGGAAGAGGAAACGGTTAGGCGGTGATTGTCTTTCTCATGCGCAATGCGAGTGACGCGTCCAACTTCTTCGATGATGCCGGTGAACATAAGAGTACCTCAGCGATCAGCTAACTGCCGTCGTACGGATTCTTCAAATAGCCTTCTACGGCAAAATCCTCTCCAAAGCGATGCAGGCGAATCGACGTCGCCTGGGCCGCGTCCGCAATGCGGGCAAATCCGGTGCCCGCAGCCAACGGCACTGAAGTGGTACCGCCTAGAATTTTGGGCGAATAGTACAGAAAAAGCTTATCCAATGCCGGAAGCCAGCGCCGCCCAGTTCACCATCGCCCCGCCTTCGATCATCACACTCGTAATCTCCATCTTGCCCAGATGGTCGGCCACGGCCGCCAAGTCGGGGTGCCCTTCCGGCGTCGGCCTGGGAATCTGCTCCACCCTCACGCCCCGGCGCAACAAATGCTTCTTGCGTTTCTCCTCTGCGAAGGAACACAGCACCAGTAGATCGTCTTTGGTTGTCTTGACGACCTGCGATTCCGGTGGCAGCCGCAAGCGCGAGTCGAGAACGATTCGCAGCAGAGGCCGGCGCCGGGGCAAACCGCTGCGATCGGTCAACAGCGGGTCATCGTGAATGACGGTCCCCACTCCCACCAGGATGGCGTCATTCTGGTGACGTAGTTCCTGCACGTGAGCGCGGGCAGCCTCGCCGGTGACCCATTCTGAACGTGAATGGCCGTCCCCAGCGGCGTGCTTTGATGCGGGAGCAGCAATCTTTCCATCCAGGGTCATGGCCGCTTTCAGGGTAACCAACGGTGTCTTATGGCGAATATATTTGGCGAAGCCTTCATTCAGCGTTTTGGCTTCTTCTTCAAACAAGCCCACCGTGACTTCGATCCCTGCGGCGCGAATTTTCGAGAACCCCCGTCCGCTCACCTCCGGGTTCGGATCCTTCATACAGGCAACTACTCGCCTGATGCCCGCGGCGATTACAGCATCTGCGCACGGGCCGGTTCGTCCCCGATGCGAGCAGGGCTCCAGATTGATGTACAGGGTCGCGCCGCGCGACTTTTCTCCCGCTTGCTCGATGGCCAAAATCTCAGCATGCTTGATGCCCTCGTAGGTGTGACTTCCCGCTCCCACTATATTTTCCTGCGCATCTACCAGAACTGCTCCAACACATGGATTCGGCGAGGTCAGACCGATCCCTTGGCGCGCCAGGTCGAGCGCCTGGCGAAGGAAGCGTTCGTCAGTTTGGGAAGAAGCGGCCAAAGGGTGTTGTTGTCGATAGATGCGTCAGCTATCGCCTTCGCGGCGAAAAGAAGCCGTATGACTCTTCTTCGGGTTCAGCCACCGCCGCACCGCTGCGCCCTGAGGGCCCGCGTCGGACCGGCGCCAGGCTCTCCGCGTAAGGGTCTCCTGGCGGTTGCGTCTTTCGGCGGATACGGCGCAGGAAATTTTTCACCGCTTGCAGCAACCTACGCGGAATCTCTTCCTTGCTCATACGACAAGCCTCGATCTGGTCCGGCAAACCACTACGAAAAAAGCGAATCTACAAAATCCTTAGGATCGAAGGGCAGCAGGTCTCCCGCCTTCTCGCCCACGCCGACGTAACGTACCGGCAATCCCAGTTCGCGCGAGATAGCCACCACGACTCCACCCTTGGCCGTGCCATCGAGCTTGGTGAGCACAATCCCGGTCACGCCCGCCGCTTCCGTGAACTGCCGCGCTTGCTGCAGGCCATTTTGTCCAGTAGTAGCATCCATCACCAGCAAAGTCTCATGCGGCGCCCCTGGAATGAGCCGCTGCGCGGTGCGCCGCATTTTTTCCAGTTCCGCCATCAAATTGGTCTTGGTATGCAACCGGCCGGCGGTGTCAACCACCACGTAGTCGGTGTGGCGTGCCGACGCTGCACTCAAGGCGTCATACAGGACCGCCGACGGATCTCCGCCTGCCTTGGTGCGAATCACCTCGGTCCCGGTGCGCTGTCCCCATATTTCCAACTGCTCGATAGCGGCCGCTCGAAAAGTATCGGCAGCACACAGTAACACCGTTTTGCCCTGGGAGCGAAACACCTGCGCCAGTTTTCCGATAGTCGTGGTTTTCCCCGTACCGTTGACGCCCACGACAAGAATCACTTCCGGAGAGCCGTCAACCTTCTCAACCGGCCGCGTATTCGCACCGTTCAGGATGGCCAGCAGTTCTTCCTTCAGCAGGCGCTTCAGTTCATCGATGTTCTTGATTTGCTTGCGATCCGCCTTTTCTCGAAGCTTCCCCAGAACTTCGTGGGTAGTCGTGCTGCCCAGGTCGGCGCTGATCAGCGTAGCTTCCAGTTCATCCAGCGTGTTGCGGTCAATCTCCTTGCTGAACGCAACAGCCTCTTCAATGCGTTCGCTCAGGTTCTCCCGGGTGCGCGTCACCGCCTCTTTCATGCGCTCCAGTAAGCTGGGCTTCTGTTGTTCGTCGAGGCTGCCAAACAGAGTCTGAATCATAGGGTGACAATGCAGGACTGCCCTTCAATTATAGCGGCTGGGGTCAGTGGGCAGTGGTCAGTGGTCAGTGATGAGTGAATAGCAGGCGGCGAAACCGAACACTATTCACTGACCACTCCTAGAAGCGAGTTGCTTGCACTGCGGCCATGGTCTCGGGGACTTGCATTTCTGCGGCCACACTTTCCGCGGCTGAAAGCGCTGAAGTAGAAGGAGCGCTCGCCGCCGACGCTGCGACAGCAGCCGGTGCCGTCAGCGGCCGTTCGATACGAATATCGCCGCGCTCATAAATTGCGGTTAAGGCGGCCACCGCCGTGGGGTCAAGACGCTTGCCGGAGAGCGAATGAATGATGCGCAACGCTTCCTTAGGCTCATGCGCATGTTGGTAAGGGCGAGTCGTCGTAAGCGCATCGAAAGTATCCGCCACCGCAATGATTCGCGGCAGCAAGGGGATATCGTCGCCCTTCAACCCATGCGGATATCCGCGGCCGTCAAGCGATTCGTGGTGCAGTTCGATACCCGGAATCATATCTTTCAGCTGCGCCACCGGACGCAGAATGTTCGCGCCCTTGGTGGTATGGGTCTTCATGATCTCGAATTCTTCCGGCGTCAGCGCCCCCGGCTTTTTGAGAATCCGGTCTTCGATGCCGATCTTGCCGACATCATGCAATTGCGCTGAAATGCGCACCGTCTCAATGTAGTCTTCGTAGATGCCCATTTCGCGGGCGATCATGATCGAATAACGCGTGACCCGGTCGGAGTGGCCGCGAGTGTATGGATCCTTTTCGTCGACCGCGCCGGCCAGCATCTGAATGGAGCCCATGAACAGCTCGCGATTCTCGGTGGCGGCCCGCTTCAAGTCATGCACGAAATGCTCGAGTTCCTGAGACATGACGTTGAACGTGTCGGCGAGTTCGCCGATTTCCGTGCTGCTCTTCAGATGCACCCGTTGGGTAAAGTCGCCGTGCGCAATCGCACGGCTGGAAAGCGTCAGAACTTCGAGTGGATTGGTAATGCGCCGCGCAGCGAAGACGCTGATGGCGATGCTGAGCGCGATGGCCATGATGGCCAGAATGCGCCCCGTGCGTTGCATCTCGTAGACGCCGCGATAGGCCTCAGCACGCGGTTTCTGTACCACGATGCCCCAATCCAGGTTAGTGACGGGACAGTAAGTCCCGAGCATTTTGATAGGGGTACCCTGAGTCAGGTTGAATTCCCGGGTGGCGGCCACCATTTGTGCTTTGCTGCCCTGCTCCACGAAGTTCCGTACGATTTCCTGGTTGGTCATGTCCTGCCCGGTGGCGTAGTCGGAGGTGGCGCCGGCGACCAGCCGTCCCTGGCTGTCGACCACGTACGGAATGAGCCCACCGCGGCTAACCTCCTGCAGCCTGCGAATCAAAAATTGCAAATCGACCACCGATCCGATCATCCCGATGAAGCGCCCGCTCACCATAACCGGAATGCTGACCAGCATGACCGTCCGAGCGTCTTTGCCGGTTCCTACCACCAAAGCTTGTCCGTTATAAACGCGTCCTTCTCGGGCGGCAGTGTACCCCCGCTCTAGTTCGCGCTGCAGAAATGCATCGGGGGCGATTCGGCCGGCGGAAATCCCTTTTGCCTCGGCGTTCAGCAGGGTGGCGTATGCCAGGTCGTCGGAGGAGGAAACAAAGTTCTCCAGCAAAGCCCGCAATTCGGGCGCCTCGACATTCTCTGAAGTGAAATCTCCGCCGCTGGCTACCTGCAATGCCGAAGACAGGTTGGACAACATCATGCGCACTGCCTGCTGATGCTGCGAAATATCGTCCGCCAGAGAGCGCGTGACGGTGTTCTGCAGCAGTCTCTCGTTGGTGATCAGGCGGTCGCGATTGATCGATTCCACCTGCGCTGAATAGAAATACATCGGGACCACGCTAATCAGGATAAGGACCCCGAGGATCACGTAGAGAATGGGCAGGCGCGACGGTTTCGGCAGTTTCAGCGGCAAAGTGGCCTTTTAAAGCCGGACCTCCGGTCAGGCTGAGGCTAGTCGGCTACTAAAAGTCTACTTGGAGAATGGCTCGCAAGCTCATGATCTGACAGGACATGTCCGTTACGTAAGTACCCCGTCTAGGCGGTACTTTGGACCGTCGCGAGAGGCAAACACAACGAGTTAGCGGCCTATGCCGCGAAGCCAACTGTCAGAGCCCTAGCCTCTATAATCCTTCGCATGCCTCCAGCGAATGTCAACCATGACCGACTCGCCATCGAGATGCGGGTCATGGCCAGGCATCTCTTTGACCACGCTCTGGCCGAGTCGGCAATCGACCGCGCTTTCGATCGGCACGTGACCTGCGAACGCGGCGTGCTTCGGGTTTGCGAAGATTTGTACGATCTTCACTCCTATCACCGGGTTTTCGTGGTATCGATCGGGAAAGCTGCCCACACCCTGGTCAACGCATTGCAGATGCAGGCAGGCGATCAATTTGAAGGCATCGTCGCCAGCTCAGTAGAACCCCCGGCCCAGCGGCGTGGCTTCCGCTATTTTTGCGGAGGCCATCCTACTCCCAATCAGGAATCCATTCGCGCGGCCGAAGCCATCCTGAAATCCCTCAACGCGCAGAATACATCTTCGCTGGTGATTTTTATGCTGAGCGGCGGCGGTTCGTCGATTGCCGAGAAGCCTATCGACGACGAAATTTGTCTCGAAGATCTCGTCGCCACTTATCACGTGCTGGTGCATTCCGGCGCGCCCATCGCGGACATCAACGCCATCCGCAAACATCTCTCGGCGATTAAAGGCGGACGGCTCGCCAAGGCGGCCTACCCGGCGCAGCAGGTTTCGATCCTGGTCTCCGATGTTCCCGACAATACGCCGGATGCGCTAGCCTCGGGTCCCACCATGCCGGATTCCACCTCGGTCGAAGACTGCCACCGGATCGCGGCGAAATACGGGCTCATCGAACAGCTTCCGCTCTCGGTTCGCGAACTGTTCCAGCGTCATGCCTTGGAAGAAACTCCCAAATCCGACGATCCAGCGTTCCTACGCAGCCGCTGGTGGACGGTATTGTCGAATGCGTCGGTCATCGAAGCTTGCAAGAGCGAAGCTGAGCGGAGTGGTTTTACGGTGATCATCGACAATAGTTGCGACGACTGGGATTACGCGCGGGCGGCCGACTTTCTTCTGGCGCGTGTGCGCAAATCGCGGGTAGAGTCCGGCCGCGTTTGCTTGATCTCGGGAGGAGAAGTCACCGTCAAAGTGACAAATGGCGGCATCGGCGGACGCAACCAGCAGTTTTCGCTGGACTGCGCCGAGAAAATCTCCGGCCAGAACATGACTGTGCTAAGCGCCGGAACGGACGGAATCGACGGCAACAGCCCGGCAACCGGCGCAATCGTGGATGGCACTACGATGCAACGCGCGCGGGTTCGCGGCCTGGATGTGAAGGCTTACCTGGCAGGGTTTAACGCGTACCCGTTCTTCGAAGCCTTGGGAGATAGCATTGTTACGGGGCCAACGGGAAATAATCTGCGCGATCTCCGGATCCTCTTAGCCTATTGACCCGCTTAGCCTATTGATCCGCCATAAACCGTACGCGGAAGCCCTTGCCCTTGCAGCGCGGCGCAATGAAAGGTGAAAGGCTTCGCGTCTGCTAGAAAAGCCGGGTAACACCCTCCTCGAGTACTTTCACGCGATCCTCGATTCCCGCTGCCTTGGCCTCTTGCTCCAGCAGCTGCAACGGCTCGTCAATCGGTTCATGCGAGAGCCGAAACGTGCCGTAGTGCATGGGGACCATCCAGCGGGCCTTCAGGTCGAGGAAGGCTCGGGTGGCGTCGGCGGGATCGGCGTGCACATTCCGAAACGACGGGGGGTTGTAAGCGCCGATCGGCAACAACGCCAGCTCAGGAGCCAGCCGCCGTCCGATTTCGCGGAAGCCGGAGAAGTACGCGGTGTCCCCCGCGTGATAAACCGAGTGCTTGCCGCTGCGCAAAACATATCCGCCATATCCCCGGTGTGAGTCTTTGATAATGCGCGCTCCCCAATGCCGCGAGGGGACATGCGTGACGGTCAGCCCGCCATGGCGATAGCTGTTCCACCAGTCGAGTTCCACGACGTCCCGGAATCCCAGGTCGGAGACCAGATCCAGGACGTGATGGGGAACCACAATGATCGGGGGATCAGCCCGCCGATGCCGCTTCTGCTGGGCCAGAGCGCGCAGGGAAGGCCGGTGCAGGTGATCAAAATGCGCGTGGGTCACCAGAACCAGGTCGATGGGCGGAAGATCGCGTAGTTGAATCCCGGGCTGCCGCAGCCGCTTCAGTACAAAAAGCCAGCGCGCAAAGTTGGGGTCGATAATGACGTTTTGCCCGCCGATCTGCACAAAGAAGCTGGCGTGGCCAATGAAAGTGACTCCCAGTTCTCCCGCGCCGACCAGCTTCGGTTTGTGCATCTCACCCGTCCGGGGGGTGACCGCCGAATGTCGTACCAGGTGCCCGAAAGCACGAGCGCGTTTGCGAAGAGCGGGATTCTTGAGGCCGGCTTTTATCATGCGTACGAAACGCCCGCTGGGCCGAAGTGGCGGACTCGACAATCAACAAACGAGGGAGCCACCAATGACATTCCTTGCGATGGCCTTGGCATGGGCTGAGTTGTCTGTAATTCTAAAGCAAATCCCATGGGATTGCTTGACCGTGTGGCGCGGCGTCAGTTCTAATCCTTAAGTCAGGGTGGTTATCATCACAGGGGTGAATATGCGCGTTGCATTTCTGGGTCTGGGAATCATGGGACGGCCGATGGCGTTGAATCTGGTAAAGGCGGGTCACGAAGTTGCGGTATGGAACCGAAGCCCCAAAGACGTCGAGGGCGCGCGGACAGCATCATCGCCGGCGGACGCAGCGCGTGACGCGGAAGTGATCTGGATGTGCGTCTCAGATACGCAGGCCGTCGAAAGCGTGCTTTTTGGTCCGCAAGGAGTGCAGGAATCACTGGCTGCGGGCCAGATCATCATGGATTCCAGTACGATTTCCCCCTCGGCTACGCGTCGCTTTGCGGCGCGGGTAGAAGCGAATGGGGTGCAATACGTTGATGCGCCGATGACCGGCTCCAAGATTGCCGCCGAGGGCGGAACTCTGATTTTCATCGTTGGCGGCGAAGAGTCCACCGTCGAGAGACTGAAACCGCTATTTGCGGCGACCGGCAAGAAGATCTTCCGCATGGGCGAGACCGGCAAAGGCCAGGCGGCCAAGCTGGCCATGAATCTGCAAATTGCGCTGATCTACGAAGGTTTTGCCGAAGGGCTCACTTTGGCCACTAAGCTCGGAGTGGATGCGGCGACCCTGATTCCGCTGATCGAAGCTTCGATGGTCCGCTCGGGAGTGGTCGAATACAAGGCTCCCTTTGTGCTGAAGCGCGACTTTACCCCTAATTTCCCGCTTCGCCTCATGCGCAAAGATCTGCGCCTGGCGCTGGAGGCTGCCAAGGAAGTACGAGTCAAGCTGCCTGGCCTGGAGACGGTGGAAGAAATCTATGACATGGCCACCGAGGACGGGCACGAAAATCTCGACTACGCCGCCACCCTCACCCTTCTTGAAAAATGGGCGGGCGTAGAAGTAAAGGGCGCCACCGCCTGACCGGTGCAAACTCCCGGTGCGGTCGAGATTCTTACAAGAGTGCGGCTTTACTCCCGCCGTTACAATCTTTCGCGATTCCGACCCTGTACTCTCGTAACCTCGCAAAGCCTTGTATTACATAACTATTACATTAGAAACTTCGGCAGCCTGTTAGCTTAACAAAAGGATTTTCAGCCGTTGGGAGAAACGGACGCCACCATGGAACTTGAAGCCCTCAATCGTCCAGCCGCCGCCGATAACGAGATCAACTGGGTCACCGCCAGCTTCATGGCCCTCTTTCATGTTGGGGCCGTCGCCGCCCTCTTCTTTTTCACCTGGAAGGCTTTTTTCGTCGCTTGCTTCCTGTGGTGGATTTCGGGAAGCCTGGGGATCGGCATGGGCTACCACCGGTTGCTCACCCATCGCGGCTACAAGACGCCAAAGTGGGTGGAGTACTTCCTGACGGTTTGCGCGACTACCGCTCTCGAGGGTGGCCCGATTTTCTGGGTGGCCACACATCGTATTCACCATCAGTATTCCGATGAAAATGGCGACCCGCATTCGCCGCGCGACGGCAAGTGGTGGGCACACATGGGCTGGATTCTGACTGGCAAGTCCATGCATCACGACACTACCACCCTGGCCCGCTATGTCCCTGACCTGGCCAAAGACAGGTTCCACGTGTGGATCACGAAATACCACTACGTTCCCATGATTATCCTGGGTCTGTTGCTGTTAGCGATCGGCGGTCTGCCTTTCCTGCTTTGGGGAATCTTTATGCGAACCACGGTAGGCTTGCATGCTACCTGGATGGTGAACTCGGTTACGCACACCTGGGGCTCGCGCCGTTTCGCGACTCGCGATCTCTCCACCAACAACTGGTGGGTGGCGACTTTCTTCACCTTCGGCGAAGGCTGGCACAATAATCACCATGCCCATCCGGTTTCTGCGCGCCATGGTCTCACCTGGTATGAGATCGACATCAATTGGTACGGCATCTGGGCTCTGAAGAAACTGGGACTGGCGCGTCATATTTATCGGGTTAGATTGTCGAAACTGCCGGCCACCCCAGCGTTGGAGAGCTCGCTGACCGCGCTGAACCTTTCTGCGCCGGCATCTTCTGCCGCATCCGCTGACTGAAGGCTGAAGCATATTTCTTGCCGCTTCGCTCCTCGCTATCACAACTCTTGAGGAGCGTTTCCAGGGGAGTGGCCCCGAGGTGACGCGCAGCCCTCCTTGCTCGCGTTAGAATCGTCCTATGCGCATCACCAGCAGGCGCAAGGCGACCATCACATTCCTGGTTCTGGGCGTCGGTCTTGCCGGCATCGCGGTTGCCGTCGGGATGGGCTGGATCATCCTCAACTGGCGCCAGGACGTAAAAGTCTTTCTCGGAATTCTCTTCTTCGGTGCCATTACGGCGGGGCTCGTTCTCAACACGATTTTTCTCCTGCGTGAAATCCGCCGCAACGAGCAGCATGACAGCTTCATTAACGCAGTAACCCACGAACTGAAAACGCCCATCGCATCGATTCGCCTCTACCTGCAAACCTTGCAACACCGCAGCGTCGATGAAGCCCAGCGCCGCGAGTTTTATCAATTCATGCTGGATGACACTGACCGGCTTCTGAGCACAGTGGAGCAAGTTCTCAAGGCCAGCGTGGCCAGCCACAAACGAAGCCTGCGCGAGCCCATCGCCATTGACTTCGGAGGGCTGGTGCGGGAATGCGTCGATCGCGCCCGAACTGGCAGGCATCTTCAGCCAGAGGCGTTGCGCTTTGAAGGCAATGGAAACGGCTTGATGGTCGAAGGCGATCCGGAGGAGCTGCGCACTGCGGTCTCGAACGTGCTCGACAACGCCATTAAATACTCGGGAGAAAGAGTGGATGTTTCTGTACGTCTCGATACCGCCGATGAAAAGCACGTCACCTTGCGCGTGCGCGATCATGGAGTCGGCCTTCCACAACATGAATTGAAGCGCATTTTCCGCCGCTTTTATCGCGTTCCCAATCGCGCGCTGGCGCAAGTGAAAGGGACGGGCCTGGGCTTGTTTATTGTCCGCTCCATCGCCAAAAAGCATGGCGGCCGCGTGTTTGCGCAGAGCCAGGGCGAGGGATTAGGCACGACACTCGTGCTGGAACTCCCACGGCGAATCGCTCCGGAGAAGATGGCATGAGCCGGGTATTGATCGTCGAAGACGAGACTCACATCGCCAACGGATTGCGTTTCAATTTGGAGGCCGAAGGGCACTCCGTCGAAATCGCCGGCGACGGGGAAAGTGCGCTGGAGCGCCTGCTCGAGCCTAAGAGCAACGGAAAGCAAGGTAAACATGAGAACTCCGGCCGCGAAGCCTTCGATGCCGTTGTGCTGGATGTGATGCTGCCGGGCAAGGATGGCTTCGCCGTCGCCGCCGAATTGCGCGCCGCCAAGAACTTCGTTCCCGTGCTTATGCTGACGGCCCGCGGGCGGGCGGAAGATGTGCTCAAGGGTTTCGCATCCGGAGCTGACGATTACCTGCCCAAGCCTTTCGAGTTGCCCATCCTCCTGGCCCGTCTGCAAGGGTTGCTACGGCGGCGTGACTGGTCGCGCATGGCGCAACCTGCGAGCGTTTCTCCGAACCGGCCGGCCAGCGACGCTCCGGGCTACGCTATGTTTTCCTTCGATGGCCGGACCATCGATTTTGGCAAGCTTGAACTGCGGTTTAAAGAAAACGTCATCCAACTCACCTTGATGGAGGGTGAACTATTGCGCCATCTGGTGCGCAACCGTGGAAAGATCGTGTCCCGCAAATCCATCCTGGAGGAAGTCTGGGGTCTGCACGAGGATACCGACACGCGCGCCATCGACAACTTCATCGTCCGCCTGCGCCGCTACATCGAGGATGATCCCGCGAAACCGGAGCATCTGTTGACTGTGCGTGGAGTCGGCTACCGCTTCCTGCCGGAGC
>Ga0335073_10005065_pt1 | contig 18497 bp, 20 predicted proteins | sample Lox_Sample_22_FD_207093 | JGI IMG/M metagenome (GOLD analysis project Ga0335073, IMG submission 207093) | Soil microbial communities from Loxahatchee National Wildlife Refuge, Florida, United States - Lox_Sample_2.2 | ecosystem: Environmental > Terrestrial > Soil > Wetlands | place: USA... | reverse complement strand
CCGTCACCTCGACCGCCTCGTCGAGATCGGCGCATTCGAGCACGTCGAAGCCGGCCATGAACTCCTTGGTCTCCGCGAACGGGCCGTCGGTCACCAGCGCCTCGCCGTCGCGCACGCGCACCGTCGCCGCCGTGGCGGGCAGGTCCAGCTCGCGGCCGAACAGCCGCACGCCGCGGCCGTCCATCTCGTCGATCCAGCGGGGGAGCTCGCGCTGCATGTACGCCAGGGCGTCCGGCGCCACGACGCCGTCGCTGCTGTGCTCGGTGCTTCCCGCGATCATCATGATGTACTTCATGTCAGCCTGCTTCCCGTGAAGGTGCCGGTGAACCGGGTCCGGTGTTTGCAACCACACGACGAACGGCAGCCGCCCAGAAGGACACCCTCCCAGGCACAGAGCCCGGCGCGGCGGCGCGGAAACCGGGTGGCCTGCCGGTGAGCGCTCCGACCAGGACATACACAATGTGATCGGAGGAAACGCCGCAGAGGAGGAACCCGGGTGTTCGTGGAGATCAACGACAACAGCCTGAACGTCGAGGTGCTGGGCCCGGACGGAGCCCCGGTCATCATCGTGCACCACGGCGGCGGCGGCATCGGCTCCCTGGCCGAGCCGAAGTCGAGTTTTGGCTGGCTGGCGGACACGTTCCGGATCGTGGTCTACGACGCCCGCGGCTGCGGCATCAGCGAGGGCAAGCCGCCGTTCAGCCACGCGCAGTGGGCGGCGGACCTCGACGGGGTGCGCCAGTGGGTGGGCGCTGACCAGGTCATCGTGGCCGGTGGCTCGTACGGCGGCTTCATCGCGATGGAGTACGCGATCGCCTACCCCGAGCACACGCGGGCGATGATCCTGCGCGACACCTCGCCGGACAGCTCGAACCTGAAGCGGGTGTTCGAGAACGGCCGCAGCCAGACGCGCGTGGAGCTGAACTGGGACAACTTCGAGCGTTACTGGACCGGTCACATCCGCGACGACGCCGATCTCAAGGCGTGCTGGGCCGAGCTCGCCCCGCTGTACTCCTTCGAGGACGACCGGGAGCGCGCGGCGGCGAGGGTGGAGAACGGCAGCTACCGCTACGAGACCCACAACTGGTGCTTCCAGAAGAACCGGCCGGTCTACGACGTCAAGCCGGCCCTGCCCGGCGTGCGCTGCCCCACGCTGATCACCGTCGGCCGGCACGACTGGGTGACCCCGGTGGAGATGTCGGAAACCATCGCCTCCCTCATCCCGGACTCACAGCTGGTGATCTTCGAGAAGTCGGGTCACTCACCGCCCAGCGACGAGCCCGAGCTGTTCCGGCGCACCGTCACCGATTTCCTCGAGCGGGTAGCCCCCGAGGCATTCGCCGGAACGCGCTAGCGGCGGGGCCGGTCGCGCCGGTCAGGCGAAGTAGTGCCCGGCGTCGAGGTCGGCGATGAGGCCGGGGTGGGTGGGTTCCCAGCCCATTCGCTGGCGGGTCAGCGCGCTGGAGGCGGGGTTGTCCGCGGCGGCGAACATGGCAAGGAAGCCGAAGTGGTCTGCCGCCTCATCGGCGGCGATGCTGGCCGTCGGCACGCCCAGGTTGCGGCCGATCGCACCGGCGAACTCGCGGAACGGCACACCCTCCTCGGCCACGCCGTGCAGCCGCGCGCCGGCCGGAGCTGACTCCAGCGCGAGCCGGAACAGCCGGGCGGCGTCCAGCGTGTGCACGGCGGGCCAGCGGTTCGCGCCATCCCCGACATAGGCGGCGACGCCCTTGTCCCGTGCGATCGCGATCAGGGCAGGGGTGAATCCCTCGGCATCCAGGGAGGAGTGGACCACGGGCGACAGGCGGATCACCGCGGCGCGCACCCCGCGTCCGGCCAGCGCGGCCGTGGCGTTCTCCGCGGCGGCCAGGGGGCCACTGGCGACGGTGTCGTCCTCGGTGCCCGGCCGGCCCGTGATGCCGCCCGCCCACAGCACCAGCGTGCCGACGGGTGACACGAACGGCTTGCCGGTGCCTTCCAGTGCGTTGCCGACCGCCTCGAGCACGGCCTGGTTCGCCGCGATCAGCCCGGCGATATCACCGGAGCGCATGAGATCGCGCTTGTAGGCCAGGTGGATGACGCCGTCGGCGTCGGCCGCCTCCTTGGCGATGACGTCGAGGTCGTCGAGGTCGCCGCGGCGGACCTGCACGCCGGCGGCCTCCAGCTTGTCTGCCGAGGCGTCGGAGCGGGCCAGGCCGGTCACCTCGTGCCCGGCGGCCTGCAGTTCGGGGATCAGCGCGGAGCCGATGTGACCGGACGCGCCGGTGACGAATACGCGCATGGATGCCTCCAGGTGGCTGTCGAAGTTGTCGTAGCCAACAATGTAGTCAGTGACTACTATGCTGTCAATGTAAACATTGAGTGCTACGCTGCCCGGTGTGGATGATCGGCCGTACCACCATGGCCACCTGCGAGCCACGCTGCTTGCCGAGGCCGAGCGAGCCCTCAGGGACGACGGCATCGATGCGCTGTCGCTCCGCGAGCTCGCCCGCCAGGCAGGGGTCAGCCACGCGGCGCCCCGCCGGCATTTCCCCGACCGCCAGGCGCTGCTCGATGCTCTGGCCGAGGCAGGGTTCACGCGCCTCGCGGACGAAGTGTGCGCGGCGATCGGCGGCGCCGGCGTCGACTACCAGGCACGGCTGCGCGCGGCAGCGGCCTCTTTCGTCCGCTTCGCGACTCGCGATGCCGCGCTCATGGAGCTGATGTTCGCCGCCAAGAACGCGGCGGACTCCGCCGGGACCCGGGAGGCGGCCGCGCGGCTGTTCGGCGTGATCGGTGACCTGATCGGGGAGGGCCAGCAGGCCGGTGCGCTCCCGCCGGGCGACCCCTACCGGCTTCAGCTGCTCTTCGGGGCCACCATGCAGGGCATCGCCGTGCTCGTCAGCTCAGGCAGGATCCAGCCCGGACAGGCCGACATGCTGATCAGCGACGCGATCGTCCTCTTCACCCGCGGCCAGCCGGGATCCTCCTGACCTCGTCGCTCCGTGCCTGGTCAGATCCGGTCCAGGCGGGGCGTGGCGCGTTCCCACAGCACCGCCGCGATGTCAGCGGGCAGCGGGAACGTCGAGCCCTGGAATCCGCGGAAGGGCCGGAACGAGGCGAGGCCGACCGTTGCCAGCAGCTCCACGCGCAGCAGTGGCGGATCGATGCGGTAGGCAAACCGGATGTCGGTCCGCCATCGCGCGGACGCCGGGTCGCCGTCGTGCCAGTCGCGATCCTCGTAGGTGGGAGCTGTGATCGCCGCGACGTAGTAGATGCCCGGGTCGTGCCGCCCGACGACCTGCAGCCAGACGCGGTCGCCCGTCGCGGTCCGGTCCCGGTAACGCGGCGTCCGCCAGGAGCGCAGCGGCGACGCGGCTATCGCGGCGTCCAGGTCGAGCTGCCTGCCGTTGCCCTGGAAGATCCAGTCGGTCATGGACGCATTCTGCCGCTTCCCAGGCGGCCGGGGGCGCCAGCCGGAGTCGGGCCGGCGGCTCGGGCTAGGCCAGGACGAGGGATGCCGGCTCGGGCGTGCTGGCTCCCATGCACCAGCCGGCGTCGTCATGGCACACCGGCAGCACCGGAGCGGAGGCAGGCAGGCTCAGCCGCACCGGCCCCGAATCGTGAGGTGTCGCGGCAGGGGCGGCGGCGAGGCGGCCGTCGGGATCACCGGGACGCCGGCGCCTGCCCGGGATTCCGGCCATCCGGCTGCCCGGGGCTCCAGCCATCCGGTCGAACGCGCCCAGGCGATCGATGCGGACCACCGTCTGCCGCTCCGCCCGCCACAGCACCCCTTCGTGCGCCCACTCGAAGGCCAGCACCCGGCCGGACAGCGCCACGGTCAGCGCCGTGAAAAGCCGGTCGCCGGGCAGTCCGGGCAAGCTCTGGCTCGAGAGCGCGTGGAAGCCGCACGTGCACTCCGGATCGGGAACGGCGTGAGCGTCTCGCGCGCCGCGGCGCAGGCACTCGGCCTTTGCGTCCGCCGGATAGCCAGCCCCGCCCCGCAGCGGGACGAACAGCTCGCCGCTCTTGCGGGCCAGCTTGTGGGCCCACACCACCCACAGCCCGTCCGCGGTCACGGTCAGATGGTCTTCGAGTCCTTCGGGCAGGTGCGGACGGGTACCGGTGCCGGCCACGAAATCAGCTACCAGGCGATCTCCTCGGCACATGGCGACCTCCTCCGCAAAGCAGCTAATCCGAGGGTAAACCCCGGGGCGAGCCGTGACGTCCGCGTCGTCACCCAAATGGTGTGACGACGAGTCAGAGAAGCAGAAGGAAGCCGCGCGGCCCGCCGACGCTGCCAGTCGTCGAAGTCCCACCCCGCCGCCAGCCCGGCATAGCGCTCCAGAGCCGCAATCCGGCGGTGCCGGGCGAACTCCCGCAGCGGCAGATCGACCCATGTCCTTCTTTGTCTTGATCCCGGACAGCCGCATGGCCTCGGCGAGGGCGTCGTCATCAATATCTATCTGTGTCAGCGCCACAATCCACCGCCATGTGTTCAGCCGGAGGCGTCGTGCCGGTGCAGTTCGGTTTCGAGCAGGTCCATGGCCTTGAGGAACGCTTCCTGCTCGCTGGGCGTGAGCTGGTCCAGGACGCGGGCCAGCGGCTTGGCGGCGCCGTCGAGCCACTGGCCGATCAGGACCGCCTGGCCGGGGATGATCTGGACGATCGTGCGCCGCCGGTCGGCCGGGTCCGGGCGCCGCTCTACCAGGCCCGCGCGGTCAAGGTCGGCGAGCACGCCGCTGACCGTGGGCATGGTCAGGCCCAGCCGGGAGGCCAGTTCCCCGACCGTGAGCGGGCCGCCGCGGATTTGCTCGAGCGCGGCGACGTGCCGCGGGCTCAGCGGGGCTGGCGCGTGCGCGGCGTGGTCGTGCCAGCGGCGCATTCCCCTGGTCACCCGGGGAAACAGCTGCATCAGGCGCAGGCACAGCGCGGAGTGCTCCGAGCCGCCCGCCGCGTCCGCCATCGGCCTGCCCTCCGGATGCGCTGTGTCGCCTTGACACTCGGGGCCAAGTCTATATGCTTCCGGTATCAAAACTATTCTGTTCCACGAACGGAATGTGCGGAGGATGGCATGGCACCGCAGGGACAGCTGACGGCCTCGGCGCTGCAGGCGCTGGTCAAGGACGGCACGTTCACCGGGTCGTGGACCCTGGACCCGGCCCGCTCCGAGGTGCTGCTGGAGACCCGGCACACCTGGGGCCTGCTGCCGCTGCACGGCGTCTTCCGCCAGGTCACCGCCAGCGCCGTGGTGACCGAGGGAGGGCAGGCCTCCGGCACCTTCACCGTCGCCGCCGGGTCGATCGACACGAAGAACAAGACGCGCGACAAGGACCTGCGCTCGGCCAAGGTCTTCGACACCGACAATCACCCCGACATCACCTACACCGTCGACGGCGTGCAGCCCGCCGGAGAGGGCGTCCAGGTGACCGGCGGCCTCACCGTCCACGGCCGCACCCTCCCGCTGTCCTTCGACGCGAAAATCTCCGTCACCGACGGCGAGGTGCGGCTGGACGCCGAGGTCCCGGTGAACCGGGCGGACTTCGGCCTGACCTACAGCCCGCTGCGCATGGCGCCGATGAACAACACCATCGTCATCCACGCGCTGTTCACCCGCGAGTAGGCCCCAGAATTGCTCCGAACGGCAGGGCAGCCGAACGGGGCGCCGGATGCTTCCATCCCGTCCTTACGACGGCTGGCCCTGCTGCTGCGCCGGAACTGGCACGGAGATCACCGGCCATGGCCGGCCCAGCAGCGCGGGGGACGCGGCGCGCCGCCTTCGCGGTTTCGCGCAGGCTGCCGCGCGCGATCTGAGGTTCAGGGCTGGGTCGCCGGAGTTTCGGCGCCGCACAAGGCCGCGGCAACGGCGGCGGCCACGCTCGCGTTGTTCTCGGCCAGCGCAAGGTTGGCCGGGACGCTCGCCCCCGCCGTCTGCTCCTCGATCCTGGCGAGCACGAACGGGGTCACCGCCGCGCCGGTGATGTGCTCGGCTTCGCAGGCGGCCAGCGCGGCGGCGAGCGCGCCGGAGAGTGCGGCCTCGTCCAGTTCGTCGGCGGGCGGGATCGGGACGGTCAGCAGCACTCCGGTCCGCTCGCGCATCCGGCTGCGCAGCACGTCTGCCACGACCGGCGCGCTGTCCACCCGGTGCGGCACGGGCAGCCCGCTGGAGCGCACGTAGAAGGCGGGGAACCAGTCGTGCTGCCACCCGAGCACGGGAACGCCGATGGTCTCCAGGTATTCGAGGGTCCGGGCCAGGTCAAGGAATGCCTTGGCGCCCGCGCAGACCGTGATCACGGGGTGGTTCGCGAGCGCGTCAAGATCGGCGGAGATATCGCCGGTGACCTCGGCGCCGCGGTGCACTCCGCCGATGCCGCCGGTGGCGAAGACCTCGATGCCCGCGGCGTGAGCCAGGGCGACAGACGCGGACACCGTGGTGACGCCGACCGCCAGATCCTGTGCCACGGCGACCGCGACGTCCCGCTCGGCCACCTTGCGGGTCCCGGCCAGGATCCGCTCCTCCTCCCCGGGTTCAAGGCCGACGCGGGCCGTCCCGTCGAGGATCGCCGTGACGGCAGGCTCGGCGCCCTCCTTGCGGATCGCGGCCATGCACCGCCGCATCGCCTCGCTGTTCGCGGGGGAGGGGAGCCCAAGGCGGGAGAAGATCGTGGACTCGAGGGCGACAACGGGACGCCCCGCGGACAGGGCCGCCGACACCGCCTCCGAGACCCGGACGGCACCCCGCTCCATCGTGCTGTTCATGAGTTCACCGCTCCCTCGTTGATCGCATCGTCTGCGTCCGTGCCGGCCGCGGCCGCTGCCGCCCCCGGAGAGACCGTCGCCGCGCCCGGCGAGAACAGCACCGAGCGGGCCAGCTCGTGCCCGGCGCTCGCCGCCTCCGCCGGGGTGGCGCCGCGCATGCGGGCGGCCAGGAAACCGGCTGCGAACGCGTCTCCGGCACCGGTCGAGTCGCGGGCAGGCGGTGAGGGCGGCACCGGCACGGTCTGCACCGCGCCGCCCGGCGGGGTCACCGTCGTGGACTCGGCTCCGTTCTTGACGACGGTCATCGTGTTCGCGAACTGCGGCCGCGTGACGTCGAGGAGCCAGGCCTCGGCCGCGTTGGCGAAGAAGACCGTGGGTGCCAGTTCGCCCACGAGGTCCAGGTAGCGGGTCAGCCCGTACTCGGAGATCATGCCGGTCGAGGAGGCGTCCAGCGAGACGGGCACGCCCGCCTGGGCGGCATGCCGGATCAGCCTCAGGACGGCGGTCGCGGCCGGCTCCGCCGCGAAGCAGTACGACGGCACGTGCAGGAATCCGGCGGACGCGAGCCACTCGGTCGGCACGTCGGTCAGCTCGGCGGCGGCGGCGCGGTCCGGGTACATGGTGCGCTCGCCCTGCTCATCGACCAGCACGACGATCGTCCCGGTGCGCCCCCGATGCTGCACCCGGACGTCGACGCCGCGGCCCGCGAGCTCGGCGGTCAGCATGTCGGCCACCGGGTCGTCCCCAACGCAGCCGACAAAGCGGGCACGCACCAGGCCGCTCGCGAACGCCGCCACGTTCGCCGCGCTGCCGCCCCGCGCGCGGTGAATGACCGAGGGGTTGTCTGTCGCGTACCGGGCTGGACCGCCGGACCAGACGACCACGTCCTCGACGAGGTCGCCGACGGTGACGAGGACGCCGGGACTCCGGGAATCGCGGGTGTCGGGCAACTCTGCGGAACCAATCTCTCGGTGTGGACAGGCGGCGCCCGGCTCGGCCTCCACCACGTTCAGCCTGCTGAAGGCCAGTATCTCTCCGTCGCTGCTGCTGATGATCCCGTACGTCGTGACGATCGTCGTCGTCGCCGGCGTGACCACACGGGGCCGGTCGCCGGCCGCGGCGGGCGGCCGGCTTGACGACTGAGAAAATCTCAAGGGACCCTGAAGGGAAGGCAATGCCGTACGTTCCGATCATCGATGTGTCCGCCGAACCCGGCGCCGTGGGGGAGGAGCTCGACGAGGTCTGCCGGACCGTGGGTTTCTTCCAGATAACCGGCCACGGCATCGACGACGCCGTCGCGGACCGGGCCTGGACGGCTGCGACGCGCTTCTTCGACCTCCCGCTCGCCGACAAGGTGAGCGTGGCCCGCCCGACAGAGGACTACCCGTACGGATACATCCCGGTGGCGGGGGAGTCGCTGAGCCAGTCGATGGCCGGCAGCGCGCCGCCGGACCTGAAGGAGGTCTTCAACATGGGCCCGGTCACCGCGCCCGCCCACGCGATGACCGACCCGGACGAGGCGTCCATCTACTCGCCGAACCTGTGGCCCGCTGCGCTGCCCGAGCTGAGAGAGGCCTGGACGAATTACTACGTCGCCATGCGCGACCTCGGCAACCGCCTGATGCCGCTGTTCGCCCGCGGGCTCGGCCTGCCGCCGGACTTCTTCACCGCCAAGATCGACCAGTGCCCGAACGCGCTGCGCGCCATCAACTACCCCGCCCGCGATTCGGTGCCGCTGCCCGGGCAGCTGCGGGCAGGGGCGCACACCGACTACGGAACGCTCACGATCCTGCGCCAGGACGCGGTGGGCGGGCTCGAAGTTCTCGACCTGCGCGAGAACTGGGTGGGCGTGGAGCCCGTCCCGGGCGCGTTCGTGATCAACATCGGCGACCTCATGGCCCGCTGGACCAACGACCGGTGGCGCTCGACCCTGCACCGGGTCGTAGACCCGCCGGGCGCGGAGGCGAGCCGCGCCCGGCGGCAGAGCATGCCGTACTTCCAGAACGCCAACTGGTCCGCGGAGATCTCCTGCCTGCCGACCTGCCTGGCGGCTGGCGAGACGCCCCGGTACGAGCCAGTGCTCGCGGGACCACACCTGATGGGCAAGTTCCGGAAATCGGTGAAGCTCTGATGGGACTGCCCGTCATCGACGTCGGAGGCTTCCTCGCCGAGGGACACGGCCAGCGCCCCGCGCGCCGTCGAGGCAGCCGCTTCCTCGATCGGTTTCATGCAGATCGTCGGTCACGGCGTCCCCGCGGGCCTGATGGACGCCGCTTACGAGGCGATGGCCCGGCTGCATGCCTGCCGGAAGAGGTCAAGCAGCTGAGCTGTCGGACTTCTTCTACCCGAACATCTGGCCCGAGATCGATGGCTTCAGGTCTGCCGTGCGTTGCTACTGATAATGCCTCGCCGCCCGCGACGCGAGATGACAGGCTGGTCGCCGTGACGCAGCAGAGCACCGGGGACGCCGTACCCGAACGCTGGAACGCGGTCGACCCGAAATCCAACATGTGGATGGATCCGGCGCAGGATCCGAGGTTCGAAGGCCCCGAGCTGGAAGGCGAGCGGGCGACGCTCCTGGACTACCTGCGCGCCTACCGGCTGGCGCTGGAACTGAAGTGCGCCGGCCTCGACGCGGAGCAGCTGGCCCGGCGTTCGGTACCGCCGTCCACCATGTCCCTGCTCGGCCTGATCCGGCACATGGCCGACGTGGAGCGCAACTGGTTCCGGCGGGTCATGGCTCAGGCCGACGCGCCGCCGCTGTACTGGTCCGACGTCCAGGATGCGGACTGGGCGGGCGCGGTGGCGGATCCGGCGGTGGTGGACGACGCCTGGCGCGCCTGGCGCGACGAGGTCGCCTTCGCGGAGCAGTTCGTTGCCGGCTCACCCGATCTCGGCGTCCGCAGTCCCATGCAAGACGGCACGACCGTCGCGCTGCGCGAGGTGATCCTCCACATGGTCGAGGAGTACGCCCGCCACCTCGGTCACGCCGATCTGCTGCGCGAGCGGATCGACGGGCGCGTCGGCCAGTAACCCGCAGCGAGCCCGGCGCCAGCCTGCGATCTTGCTGGCAGCGGCGCTAGCCGCGCAGCTGGGGGAGCACCTCGGTGGCGATCCGCTCCAGCTGGTCCGGGTGGCCGGGGACCGTGATCGCGTTGAAGGCGTTGAAGCCTGCCCTGATGAACCCGCGCAGGCGCTCGGCTATCTGTTCCGCGCTGCCCGCCACCAGTTCCGGCTGAGCAGGATCGGGCCGGCCGCCGACGTGGATCGTCAGGTTGAGCGCGCAGGTGAAGTCCTGGTCGTTGCCGCGTCTGGCGGCCAGTACCTTGCGGCGCATGGCCAGGAGGTCGTCGTCTGGCACGTAGCCGAGGGAGGGGATCCAGCCGTCCGCGTGACGGCCAGTCACCCGCAGCGCCCGGTCCCCGAACGTGCCGAGCCAGATCGGGATGTAGTGTGCCGGCTTGGGCTCGAGGTCGGCGTCCTCGGTGCGGTACAGCCGCCCCGGGAAGCTGAACCCCGGCTGGGCCCACAGGCCGCGGATGACCTGGATTGCCTCCTCCAGCCCGTCGACCTTCTCTCTCGGCGTGGGCGTGGTCAGGCCAAAGGCGCGGAACTCCGCGTCGGAATAGCCGCCGCCCAGGCCGAGGATCAGGCGGCCGCCGCTGAGCCGGTCAAGCGTCTCAGCCATCTTCGCCACGATGGCCGGCGGCCGCTATGGCACGCCCAGCACGCGGGTGGCGACGCGAATGCGGGTGGTGCTGGCGTCGGAGCCGGGGGAGCAGGAAGTGGACGAGGGGGCCGATGGACAGCGCGTACGCGACGGTGCCGATGCGGTCGCCAAGGGCACCTGCGGCGACGACGGGCGCGGCGCGGCGGTGTTCCTCACCCCGCTCGGCCGGCAGGTGCTCGAGAACGCGGCGCCGCTGCACGTGAAGTCGGTCCGCCGGCATTTCATCGACCCGCTCAGCCCCGAGGAAATCGACCAGCTCGCGGCGATCACCGCCAAGATGCTGGACCACCTCGCCGCGAGGGCGACTAGCAGCGTCACCCGCCCGGCTGGGCCGCTCCCCGCCCTGCGGGCCGGTGGTGAGGCCAGCCGTCCCAAAATCATGATAGTTCCTCATATTAACGGCTCTTCGTAAGGATCTATGGTTAAAGAAGGATGTTGCCTGAAGCGACCGGGCCGGCTGGCCAGGCCAGGCCGGCAGTGCCTAGGTGCCCCCTGGGCCGAGCACTGCATGGAAATTCAGCAACCCTTCTGAGAAGGGTTCACCACCCTTGCAAAATTCAATTCGAATTGTGCGCATGCACGCCGTGGATGTCCTTGAGTTCAGGTCTGATCGCAGCCCCGCGTCCTTACTCTCGTTTAGGCTTTGGAGGTAGCTCAGATGGGTTCAGCAACGCCACTGCGCTCTCACGCCAGGTCACGCGGGGGAGTTGGCCTGAACCCCTGGAGACGTAAGCTTCGCCTCGGGGCGGTCGCCGGGGTGGCCGTGGCCGCGCTGATAGCCGCGGGCTGCTCGTCCAGTGGCAGCAGTCCGAGTTCGTCGGGCGGGCCCGTGAAGGGCGGGACGGCGACCGTCGCGCTGCCGGCCGACGTCACCTACAACTGGATCTTCCCCTTCAGTGCGATCACGAACTCCAGCGTCTACAACTTCGAGCAGTTTCAGTGGCTGATGTACCGGCCGCTGTTTATGTTCGGCGACAACGGGATCTCGCCGGCCAGCAATTACCCGCTCTCGCCCGCCGATGCGCCGGTGTTCTCCAACGGTGGCAAGACCGTGACGATCACCATGAAGGGCTGGAAGTGGAGCGACGGCGAGAGCGTTGACGCCAACGACGTGCTCTTCTACCTGCACATGACGATGGCCGAGAAGGCCAACTGGTTCTCCTACTCGCCGGGCCTGCTGCCGGATAACGTCGTCTCCGCCACGGCCACCAGCCCGGACACGCTGACGCTGCAGCTCAACAAGGCCTACTCCACGATCTGGTACACCTACAACCAGCTGGCCGAGCTCACCCCCATGCCCATGGCCTGGGATGTCACCAGCCTGGGCGCCAAGGCGGGCAGCGGCGGCTGCACCACCGACAGCGCAGCCGATGGCTGGGCGCACTGCAAGGCGGTCTGGGCATTCCTGACGGCTCAGTCGAAGATCGCCTCGACGTACGCGACCAGCCCGCTGTGGTCGGTCGTGGACGGGCCGTGGAAGCTGTCGAGCTTCAGCACCACCGGCAACGTGACGATGGTGCCGAACAAGGCCTACTCCGGCAGCCCCAAGCCGCGCCTGTCGGCGGTCAAGTTCGTGCCGTTCACCGCCGACTCGGCCGAGTACACCGCGCTGAAGACCGGCCAGCTCGACGTCGGTTACATCCCCGCGGCGGACTTGCCGCAGAAGCCCGTCACGGCATCGCTGCCGTCGAGCGACCCGCTGGGCAGCGGCTACACGCTGGAGCCGTTCTACAACTTCGGCATCTTCTCCTACCAGCCCAATATGAACAACCCGACGCTGGGCCCGGTGTTCAAGCAGCTGTACGTCCGGCAGGCGCTGCAGGAGACCGTGGACCAGGTTGGCATGGCCAGAACGGTCTGGCGCGGGTACGCGTACCCGACCGCCGGAACGGTGCCGGGCCAGCCGCCCAGCCAGTGGACCCCGTCGGTGCAGCGCGAGAACGGCGGTGCGGGACCGTACGCCTTCAGCATCTCCAAGGCGAAGGCACTGCTCACGAGCCACGGCTGGTCCGAGGTGGGCGGCGTGATGACCTGCCAGGACCCGGCGAAATGCGGGACTGGAGTCGCCAAGGGCACGCGGCTCAGCTTCTCGCTGGACTACTCGACCGGCACCGCTGCCTTCTCCAATGAGGTGGCGATCTACAAGTCGGACGCGTCGGAGGCCGGCATCAGCATCACTCTGGTCGGTCAGTCGTTCAACACGATCGTCGGCGAGGCCTCGCCGTGCAAGCCCGGACCGAGCTGCACCTGGGATGCGCTCATGTACGGCGGCTGGCTATTCGGTGCCGGACACTACGAGCCGACTGGCGAGCAGCTGTTCGAGACCGGCTCCGAGTCCAACTCGGGCAGCTATTCCAACCCGGCGGTGGACCAGCTGATCGCCGCCACGCACACGAGCAGCAGCCTGGCGACTTTCCATGAGTACGCCAGCCTCGTGGCACAGCAGCTGCCGTTCATCTGGATGCCGACCGACTACATCGTCCAGGCAGTGAACTCCAAGCTGCACGGTGTCACCTTCAACCCGCTGTTCACGCTGCTGCCCGAGTACTGGTACTTCACCAAGTAGCGGCTCAGGGAGCAGGCCGGAGGCCGTCCATCAGAAGGTTCAGCAGGCGGCTTGCCCTGGCATCGTGATCGGGCGGGCGGGCGACGGTGAAGATGCCGATGAGGCTGGCAGCGATGTCCTCGGTGGTGACGTCGACGCGCAACTCGCCCGTCGCGCGGCCCGCGTTGAGGAAATCGTCAATAGCCGCGAGCAGCTCGGCCCGCGTCTGGGCATGGGGGATCTCGCCCGACTCGATCATCGCTAGCAGCGTGTCGAGCATGCCGTTCTTGGCCGCGATCCACTCCCCGAACAGGTCCATCCACCGTCGCAGCGCGGCGGGCGGGGGAAGCTGGGCGAGCAGCTCGCGGGCGCCGGCGGTGAGCCCCGCGACCTGATCGCGGTAGACCGCCTCAACCAGGGACTCTCGCGTGGGGAAGTGCCGGTAGAGCGTGGCGATGCCGACCCCGGCTTCACGTGCGATCGCGCGCATTGACGGCTCGGTGTCGGCAGACACGAACACGCGGCTCGCCACTTTGAGGAGCTGGTCGCGGTTGCGAGTCGCGTCCGCTCGCAGCGCGCGCCTTTCCAGCTCCTCCAAATCGGATCACGCTCCGGTTATGTTAGGGTGCCGCTTGTAAACGGAGCATAGTCCAATTTCGCTCCGTTCCCTCACCGGCAAAGGAGACAGCTGAGCATGCAAGAACCGGGCGCCAGCATGCCGGAGACCACGAGCAGAGCGGTCCGGCTCGAGTCGTTCGGCGGTCCCGAGGTCCTGAACCTCCGCGAGGTACCCGCGCCCCAGGCCGGCCCGGGGCAGATCCGCGTGCGAGTCACCGCGGCCGGACTGAACCCGATGGACTGGTTCATGACCTCCGACACAGACACCGCCACCCGATTCGGCTTGAGCCTGCCATCCGGGTTCGGAACCGACTATGCCGGGGTCGTCGACCAGGTTGGTGACGGCGTGACCGAGTTCGCGGCTGGCGACCGGGTGTTCGGCGGCGCCCTCTCCCGCGCGGTCGCCGACTACGTCGTAATAGACATAGCGGGGACCGTCGCGGCGGGCGGCGACGCGCACCATACCCCCGACGGCGTCGACGACCGCACCGCCGCCACCCTCGCCATAGCAGGGTGCACGGCCGTCGCCGCCCTCGCCGTCGTCAATCCCGGCCACGGCGACACGCTGCTCATTGGCGGCGCGGGAGGCGGGGTCGGCGTGTTCACCGTCCAGCTCGCCCGGCTCGCGGGTGCGCGAGTGATCGGAACGGGATCGGCGACGTCGGCCGATGCCCTGCGTGCCCTCGGGGCCGAGCCGGTTGCCTACGGGGACGGCCTTGCCGGCCGGCTCCGTGCCCTGGCTCCCGGCGGCGTCACCGCGGCCATCGACCTATACGGGACGGACACGGTGCAGGCGGCACGGGAACTTGGCGTACCCGACGAGCGCATCACCACCATCGCCGCACAGGTAGACGGGATCACGCCAGCCAACGGTGCTAACGCCGCCCCCGACGCCATCGAGGAGATTGCGGGCCTGGTCGCGGCGGGCCGGCTCCGTGTGCCCATCGCGGCAGCCTTCCCGGTGGAGCAGATACGCGCCGCGGTCGAGCTTCAAGCCGGCCGGCACGTGCACGGCAAGGTCGTCATCGACCTCTAGCTTTCGCCCGCCCAGAGAGCGGCCTCGACCCTCATCGGCAGAACCGGCTTCATTGAGACCTGTGCGGCGAAAGGCGGCGGGTTAGCTACAGGCTGGTCCACCAGGGCGTCAATACTGAATCACGTCGGCTGAGGGCCGGCCGCTGATGCGTGTGGAGGGTACTCGCGCGGTCGGATCGAGATAGGGGGCTCGATGATCGTCGCTCGGTTCAAGGTGCGGTGCCGGCCAGAACGCACCGAAGAGATGCGCGCAGCGATCGCCGCCGTGGAGGCACCGAGCCGTGAGATTCCCGGTGTCGTTCACTTCGACGTCGCCCGCAGCCTGACGGACCCGGACGCGTTCGTCGTTATTGAGGTGTTCGAGGACCGTCAGGCGCTGGATCGCCAGAACGCCCAAGGCGAGGTCGCCAGGGTGCTGAGCCTCATCGAGGCAGGGGCGCTGACCGGCGAATATGAGTGGACGCTCTGGGAGACCTCAGCGGCGCAGTAACCGAAGGCAGAGCGAAGCTGACCACGTCCATCGACGAGCCCGGATATGCCAGGCGGGCGTCGCCTCACGTCTCGGCGCGACGGAGCGTTTGCATGGTATGGATATGGACACACACACCGATCTGTTCGTGCAGGCCATCGATCCCGCCCGTCTCGATGCGATTTACGGTGCCGGCAGTGACGGTCACGGCAGCCGGCTTCGCCCATTCGACGCCACCGGCCAGGGTGAACCGCTGCGCTGCTGCTTGCGCTACGCCGAGCCGGGTGAGCGAATCACACTGATCTCTTACGCGCCGTTCGAGCGCCCCTCGGTTTGGAGAGAGGTCGGCCCGGTCTACATCCACGCGGCCCGCTGCGACGGTTACAAGCCGACCGGCCGACTGCCGGGCCAGCTGGCCACCGGCCCGCGTGTCCTGCGCACCTACTGGGCCGATGACACGATGGACTACAACCACAACACGGTGGTCACCGATGATGCCGATCTAGGGCCGATCATCCAGCGTCTGCTCAGCGAACCTGACGTTGCTACGGTGCACGTGCGCACCCTGGCCCCGCAGTGCTTCCTCTATGCGGTCGCGGCCTGGCCTTCAGACCATGGCAGTAGCCCAGCTTCCGGCCACCGACCCAGCGGTCGCGACGTGTAGCACCCTGCGGCGTCATCGAGTTCGAGCTCGGCTGGGCAACTCGCAGCGGCGCCGAGTTCGACCTGGTCAGGGCCGACCGGGACGAAGGCTGCGAATGGCTGGCCACTCATGACGAGGACTGGCATCGCGCCCTCGATGTCCAGGGCGCGCTATGGCGCAGCGGGCACGACCTCATCGCCCAGGTCACCACACAGCCAATGCAGTGGGTAGTGCCACGCGGCACGGTGCCTTAATCTACGGACACCACGCGCGGCAGAATAGTGCGTCCTCGAAGAAGGCGGCGCCGCATCTTGGTTTTGTCCCACAAACCCATGACTTTCTTCGCGGCTCCCGCCCGCAGCTGTTCGTGACCCTCGACCGCACTGTTGATCCAGCCAACTCGATGTCCGCCGGTTCTGACCGCACCCTGCTGTGTTGCTGGCATGACTTGCCGGCCTCGGGCTTCGCGGTGACGCCCTTAGGCCGCCACACGCTCAGTGAGCAGGTCGCGCACCGTGCGCGGCTTGCGGCCGAGGCAGTCGCGCAGGAGCGAGTCGGTGCCCGCGAAGCGTCCTTCACGGGCGGCCTGGAAGAAGCCGAGGGTGAAGCGCGCCATGACCTCGGGCGTGCCGTGCGCGATCTGTCCGGCGACCCACTCGTCGTCGTCCACGACGACTCGCCGGATGCCGCGGCCGGTCAGCTCGGACGCGATCTCCGCGATCTCGCTGAACGTCACAGCGTCGTCCGCGGTAAGCGTGACCGGTCCGTCGAAGGGCCGCTGCCTGGCCAGGATCACGGCGGCCGCCTCCGCTTCGTCACCGCGGTCGGTCCACGACACGGGCCCGTCAGCCGGTGTCGCGATCACCCCGGTCTCGCGCCAGGGCCCGAGCAGCCAGTCGAGGCTGTGGGCGTAGAAGCCGTTGCGCAGGGACGTCCAGGCGACTCCGGAGTCCGCCAGCAGCGCCTCGGTCGCGGCGTGAACGCGGGCCGGCATGAACGGGCTGCCGGGCGCCGCGTGCTGGTGGCTGGTGTAAAGAATCCGCCGGGCCCCGGCCTTGACGGCGGTCTCGATCGCGGTGCGGTGCAGCGGCACCTGGTCGGCGTGGGGATCGCTGGATGAAACGAGCAGTACCTGGGCGGCGCCTTCGAACGAGTTGAGCAGGGCCGCCGGGTCGTCATAGGAGCCGCGCCGCACGCGCACGCCCCGGTCGGCAAGAGGCTGCGCCTTGGCGACGTCGCGCACGCTCACGCCGATCCGGTCCGCGGGGATGCGCTCGAGCAGGTGCCCGGCCGTGGCGCCGTTGAGGGCGCCGGTGGCGCCGGTGATGACGATCATGTGCTGCCGTCCCTCCTGTTATCGGTGATGCCTCAGTTACGTTATCAAGGGAAAACCAATGTAAGCAAAATTCTGCTATCATCGATAACGTGGATGCGCAGAAGCTGCCGTCGTCGCGTGACCAGACACGCGCGCAGCTCGTCGAGGTCGCCGCCCAGCTGCTGGCCAGCGACGGGCCAGACGCGGTGACCACCCGCTCGGTCGCGCTGGCCGCCGGCGTGCAAGCACCCACGATCTACCGGCTGTTCGGCGACAAGAGCGGGCTGCTCGACGCCGTCGCCGAGCACGGGTTCGCCGGCTACATGGCGCGCAAGCCCCCTGTCGGCACCGACGGCGATCCGGTCGAGAGCCTGCGCGCCGGGTGGGAGCTGCACGTCGGCTTCGGGCTCGCCAACCCGGAGCTGTTCCGGCTGATGCACACGGCGCGGCGGGCCCCGGACGGCCGGGCCGCCGTCGCGGCCGGGCTCGCGGTGCTGCAGGCCCGGGTGCACCGGGTCGCCGAGGCGGGCCGACTGCGCGTGACCGAGCGGCGGGCGGTCGAGCTCATCGACGCGGCAGGTACGGGCGTGGTATTCACCCTGATCGACCAGGCCGCGGACGAGCGCGACGACGCGCTCGCGGACACGGCGTGGGAAGCGGTCTGCGCGGCCATCCTGGCCGGCGAGCACACCGCCGTACCGGGCCCAGCCGCCGCGGCCGTGACCCTGCGTGCCGCGCTGCCCGATCTAAAGGCACTCGCCCCCGCCGAACGCGCCTTGCTCGGCGACTGGCTCGACCGCATCACCAAGTCGCAGCACGCGCTCGGGCAAAACGGCACAGCCATGGCCTGAATGCTTCAGCGCGCGATCAGGTGCGGTCACTTCCCGCGAGCACCAGCCTCCCAGCCCTGGCCCGAAAAATGCAGTCAAAACCGGCAAGCAACTAAGGTCAGTTCTGACAAAGATCAAACCATCATGATCACGGCAGCCGCACCTCCACGCGGCCTCTTGACCTGCGCAAACCATCCCGCGGTCACGAACTACAGCTGCCGTATCTGCGCCCCGCTGATTCACTAGGCCAAAGTTGGATGAAAGGGTCAGGTAATCGAACTGATCGGTGTAGGGGGTGGCCCGGGGCCGTTGCATTGTGAAGTCGCCATGCCGTTAGCGATCGAGTATGCCTGTGCCACGTCGCCGTTGACTGTGCTGATATAGCCATTGGCCGTTGATATGGCGTTGCTGATGGCTTTCCGGGCCGATGCGATAGCCGCATTTGCCCCGGGAGGGTCAGGAACTCCGTCTTGCTGGAGGGTGGCCAGATCACCCTTCACTGTCTGGATGTCCGACCGTGCTGTCGCGATATCAGCTTCGAGGTCGTTGCTCAGGTCGTATCCAAAGTCCTCAT
>Ga0335073_10005064_pt1 | contig 18498 bp, 21 predicted proteins | sample Lox_Sample_22_FD_207093 | JGI IMG/M metagenome (GOLD analysis project Ga0335073, IMG submission 207093) | Soil microbial communities from Loxahatchee National Wildlife Refuge, Florida, United States - Lox_Sample_2.2 | ecosystem: Environmental > Terrestrial > Soil > Wetlands | place: USA... | reverse complement strand
GAGAACGCCGGGACGGTAGTTGGTGACGAGCACGTCGTAGGATTTGATCATGCGGCGCACCATCTCGATCGCCGCCGGCTTCTTCAGATCTGCAGTGATACTGCGCTTGCCGCGGTTCATCGCGATGAAGTAGTGCGAAACGGTTGCGTTCTTGACCTCGGGGCCGCCGATCAGCGAGGTGAGCATCCAGCGGCTGAGGTCGCCGGTTTCCTTGTTTTCGACCTTGACGACGTCGGCGCCCATGTCGGCCAGGAACAGCGACGCGAACGGCCCCTGGATTTCCTGTCCGATCTCGACGACCTTGATTCCTTCAAGTGGTTTGCTCATCGGCAGAGTCCCCTAAACGTTCGTTCAATGGCAGTGCGATGCGCGCCGATTATCGTTCTGATCGGCAAAAAATCTCAAGCCCGATCGGCCCTGCGACTGATAACTCATATTCGAACAAGGGCGGATCGGTTCCCCTTCCCGCACGGAAGGGAAGGTTGTGATGCCCCTCGACTGGCTGAATTCGCGAAGCGGTTAGCTTCAAATGAGGTGCTCGATTACGTCGAGGGCGAGCGGATGCCATTGGCCCTCGAATTCGAGGACTTGGATTGACCCTAGTTCGACGTTGGGTTGCGCGCCGGTTAGGCGGCGGACGATTTGTCTGATAACGCCGCGATGCGCGACGACCAGCGCGTGACTGGCTGTGGAGTTCGTTTCCACTCGCCAATGCGCGAGCATCTGATCGACGCCGCGATCGACGCGTTCGGCGAATGCAGTACGGCTTTCACCGCCGGGATACGTGTACGTCGGCGCAAGGCGATCGGCGTTCCATTGTGCGTAGTCTTGGGGATAGCGCTCGCAGATCTCCTCGGCGGTTAGCCCTTCGAACCTGCCGAAGTGGACTTCTGCAAAATCGTTGATCGTGACGATCGTTGCGGGGTCGCCGCCGACGATTCGCGCGCCTTCGATCGCGCGGATAAGGGGGCTTGCGAAAACGTGATCGAACCGCGCGGGGCCGTGGCGGCGGATGATCTCATCGCGGGCGGCGCGCAATTGCTGGCGGCCAAGGTCTGACAATGCGACGTCGGTGCGGCCGTGATAGCGGATGCTCGATTCGCCCTCGGTCTCGCCGTGGCGGACGAGGATTAGCCGCGAGCGCTGCGTGGCCGTGGTCATCGCGTCAGTCGCAAAGCGGATTCATCACGAGCCCGGTGAGCAGCTTGGGAAAAAAGTAGGTCGACTTCTGCGGCATCGTCGCGCCCGCGAGGCTCACCCGCTCGACGTCATCGATGGTCGGCGGATTCATGAGGAACGCGCCGTCGGCGCGACCTTCAGCGACGGCAGCGTATGCGCCCGCGGAATCGATCGTGTACTCGATGTTCCCGCCTTTGCGGACCTCGTCGGCCTTGATGCCGAAAATCCGATCGAACACGAGCGCATGCAGGATCGATACGTCGAGTTCGCGCACCTCGCGCGGAGCATCGGGCAGGGCGGCATCTAGCGCGGCGCGATCGCGAAGGGCGAGAAGAAAATTGCCGGCGCCTTTGAGGGCGACGGCGAGTCCGCCGTGTCCGCGCCGCGCAAGATTCGCGAGCAGCTCGCGAGAGTCGGAGATCCTCGTTACCTCGAAGATCTCTTTCGCGCGTGTTTCGAACGACGCCAGCGCCGATGGATCGAGCGCTTTCACCACGCGATGCGTCGGCAAGATCACGAGCCCCGGGTCGTTGCACGATACTAGCGTCATCAACGTGAAGTCGTAGGGACGCGTTCCGCTCGCCTGCTCGCCAGCACGGCGCGCGCGCTGATAGTTGAGCGCCGTCTCGTAGCGATGGTGCCCGTCGGCGATCAGCACGAGCGGCTTCTCCAGCGCCCGTTGAAGCGTCGCGATCTCAGTGGCGCCATCGATAACGCGCAGCTCGTTGTCGATTCCGAGATCGTCGCGCACCGAAAACAGGGGAGCGCGCGCTTTGACTGATTCGCCGAGCTGCTCCAATTCAGCATGATTTCCCGTGTAGAGCCCGAAAATCGAACTGGTGTTGGTTTCGATCATGGTCAGCAGGCGCAGCCGATCTTCCTTGGCGGCAGGAAACGTCCGCTCATGCGGAAGCACTCGCCCCTGGCCGAATTCCTCGAGGCGAAAGCGCAGCACGTAGCCGGTGCGCGTGAAGCGACCTCCGGCGTGCTCGAAGCGCTGCGTGTACTGGTAGATCGCAGCTCGCTCGGGACGCGTAAGCACGCCCGCGCGGATCCATTCGTCGAGGGTCGTCTTCGCGGCGCCATAGCGATCGGCCTCGCGGCCGTATTCGAGCCGGATAATGTTGTAGGGGCTGCGATCGTAGAGCTCGTTCTGCCGCTCGGTGCCGATAAGGTCGTAGGGCGGGGCGACGAGCTTCGTCAGATCGCCGGCAATTTTCGGATTGAAGAGGAAGCCGCGGAAAGGCTCGACGCGGGCTTGAGCCGCGCTCACTTAAGCGCCTCGCCGGCAAGCACCGCGGCGATCTCGGTTTCAGAAATCACGCCCGGTCGCAGAATCTGCCAATCATCTTCGCTCAGCACCACCACCGTGCTCGGCCGCATCGCCATCAACTTTCCACCTTCGAGATAAACTTTAACTTTGTCGCCGAACGCGGCGCGCGCCTCGTCGAGCGTCGTGGCTGGCGTCTGCCCGGAGAGGTTCGCGCTGGTCGCGGTTATCGGATGCCCAAGGCCAGCCGCGAGCGTGCGCGCCACCGGGTTCGGCGAGACGCGGACCGACACGCCTTCCGGACTGCATAGCTCGGGCGCAAAGTCGTCGCGCGGTTGCATCACGATCGTGAGCGGACCCGGCCAGAAAGCATCGGCCAGCCGGCGCGCCAGCGGATGAATCTCGTGAAAGATCGAGAACGCCATCGTGGCGTCCGCCGCGATTAGTCCGACCGGGCGATCCTTGTCGCGGCCCTTTACCTCGAAGAGCCGCCGCAGGCCTTCCTTGGAATACGGATCCGCGCCGAGACCGTAGAATGTTTCGGTGGGATAGACGACCAACTCGCTCGCATGCAGCGCCGCGATTCCATCATCGAGCGTAAATGGTTGTTGCGAAGCGCCGTCATTCGACGCCGTGTCTTTCAGCCGTTTGGACAAATCTGAAACTTAGACCTCAGGATAATTATACCGATCCTGAAGTCGCAGGCATCCGGGAAAGTGCGCGCCGGGCGATATCGTGGCGAAAGTATCGGCCCTCGAATTCGATCATGTCGGCGGCTTCGTAGGCAGCCGCGACGGCGCTTTTGAGCTCCGGCGCCATCGCGGTCACCGCCAGCACGCGCCCGCCATTGGTCACTAGCACGCCGTCCTTGAGCGCCGTACCTGCGTGAAAGACCTTGACGCGAATCTTGTTCATCGCCCATCGGACTTTGGCATCCGAAGCCGCGATGCCATCGATCTTATCGATACCAACTATAGGCAGGCCCTTCTTGTATTCGCCCGGATAGCCGCCGGAGGCCATCACGATCGTTGCGGCGCTGCGCGGCGACAGGCCCACGTTGGCTTTGCTTACGTTGCCGCCGGCGGCGGCGAGCAGAGCCTGCGCAAGGTCACCCTCGAAACGCATCATGAGCGCCTCGCACTCGGGATCGCCGAAGCGCGCGTTGTACTCGATGACGTTGATTTTATCGCCGTCGATCATGAGGCCGACGAACAGCACGCCACGATACGGCGTGCCGCGCGTTTTCATCTCGGACAGAGTGGGGCGCACGATCTCGCGCATGATGCGCTCTTCCATGTCGGCGCCGAATTGTGGCACGGGCGAGTAAGCGCCCATCCCGCCCGTGTTCGGGCCCTGGTCGTCGTCAAAGATTGGCTTGTGATCCTGCGCCGTGCCGAGCGCGATCGCATTCTCGCCGTCGCACAGCGCGAAGAATGAAAGCTCCTCGCCGGTGAGCAGCTCTTCGATCACGATGCGATCGCCGGCCGCGCCGAACCTGTGTGATTCGATCGCCTCGATGATCGCCGTGTGAGCAGTCTCCACGTCGCGGCATACCGTCACGCCTTTTCCGAGCGCGAGGCCGTCGGCCTTAACGACGATTCGGCCGCCGCGCGCGCTCGCGTAGTCGCGCGCCGCACGCGCATCGTCGAAGACCGCGAAATCGCCGGTCGGAACACCGGCGGCGCGCATCACGGTTTTTGCGAATGACTTGCTGCTCTCGAGCTGCGTGGCGGCGCGCGTCGGGCCGAAGATCTTGAGCCCGGTGCGCGTGAACTCGTCGACGATTCCCGCTGCCAGCGGGTCTTCGGGGCCGACAATCGTGAGATCGACTTTTTTTTCGTTTGCGAACGAAATCAGGGCGGGGATGTCTGTTGGCGCGATTCCGACCGGTTCGGCAATCTGATCGATGCCAGGATTTCCGCTGGCGCAAAAAATCTTCCAGACCGATTCGCTCTGATGGAGCCGCCATACGAGCGCGTGCTCGCGGCCGCCGTTGCCGACTACGAGGACGCGCATGACTCAGTGGCGGAAATGCCGCACGCCCGTGAATACCATCGCAAGGCCATACTTGTCCGCAGCCGCGATTACCTCATCGTCGCGCACGGCACCGCCGGGCTGCGCGATCGCGGTGGCTCCCGCTTCGGCCGCGAGCGTCGGGCCGTCGGGGAAGGGAAACAGCGCCTCGGAAACCAGCACCGAACCTTGAAGTGATACGTGAAGTCTCGCGGCCTTCTCGCGGGCGGCATAGACCGGGTCGATACGCGAGGTCGCGCCGCCGCCGACGCCGAGTGTGCGGTCGGGCGCGGCGAAGACGATCGCGTTGGACTTCACGTGCTTGCAGACCTTGATTCCAAATTCGAGCGCCCGGTACTCGGCCTCGGTCGGCTTGCGCGCGGTGACGACTTTGCCCTGGCGCGGATCCTCGATCGAGAGGTCGGGTGTCTGGACCAACAAACCGCCGACAATTTTTTTGAGATCCAGCTCGCCGCGCGGAACGGCATCGGGATGAAAGCGCATCACGCGGCGATTCTTTTTCTTGCGGAGATATTCGAGCACTTGTTGAGGATACTCGGGGCCGATCAACACCTCGGTGAAGAGCTCGTCAACGGCGCGCGCGAACTCCAAATCCCACGGGCGGTTCGTGATGATAATTCCGCCGAACGGCGAATCGGGATCGGTCGCGTATGCCTTGTCCCAGGCCTCCTTGAGCGTCGCGCCGAGCCCGACGCCGCAGGGCGTGTTGTGCTTCAAAATCGCGACGACGGCCTGCTGCTCGGTGCCAAACTCGAGCATCAGGTTCACAGCCGAGCTGATGTCGAAGACGTTGTTGAACGACAGCTCCTTGCCGTGGAGCTGCTCGGCGATTTTCAGGAAGTTGCCGTAGAGCGCGCCCGCCTGGTGCGGATTCTCGCCGTAACGCAGCGGCTGTTCCCGCTCGAGCGAGAGGCTGAATGTCTCGCCGAGTGCGGAAGGCTCATGAGGATGGGCATGCCTCCCGAGCCAGTTGGAGATCGCCGCGTCATAGGCGGCGACTCGGGAAAATGCCTTTCTCGCGAGGCGCCATCGCGTGGCGTGGCTAATCGAACCGCCGTGCTCGCGGAGCTCCTCGGCGATAACGGCGTAGTCGGCGGGATCGACGACGATCGCTACGTCTTCGTAATTCTTGGCCGCGGCGCGCACCAGCGTCGGACCGCCGATATCGATGTTCTCGATCGCATCTTCAAGCGATACATCAGCTTTCGCGACGGTCTTTTCGAACGGATAAAAGTTCACGACCACGAGGTCGATCGGCTCGATGCCGTGCTGGTTCATCTGACGAGCGTGGCTCTCGAGGTCCCGGCGACCGAGGATTCCGCCGTGAATCTTGGGATGAAGCGTCTTCACGCGGCCGTCGAGCATCTCGGGAAAGCCGGTGAAGTCCTCGACCGATTTTACGACGACGCCGACCGCTTCGAGCGCGGCCTTGGTGCCGCCGGTCGAAAGCATCTCGACGCCGTGATGCGAGAGCTCGCGCGCCAATTCCGCGAGACCATTCTTGTCGGAAACGCCCAGCAGCGCGCGCCTGATTTTTACCCTGTTCGTGCCCATCCTTACCCCGGCCCTATCCCCGGCAGATGCGCGGCACCCGCCTGCCCACCGTGCACAGCATCTCGTAGGAGATCGTCTGCGCGAGGCGCGCGACATCATTGACACTGATCATGGCCTCGCCGGTGCCGCCCCACAAGATGACCTCGTCGCCGACGCTCGCACCCGGCACGTCGGTCAAATCGATCGTGGTCAGATCCATCGAGACCGCTCCCACCACCGGCGCGCGTGTGCCCCGCACCAGGACTTCGCCACCATGCTGGAGGCCGCGCCGGTAGCCGTCGGCATAGCCGACCGGCATCACGCCGATGAGGCTCTCGCGCGGTGCGACGAAGGTGTGGCCGTAACCGACGCCGCTGCCCGCCGGGACGCGCTTGGTCTGCATCACGCGGGTCTTGAACGTCATCACCGGCATCAGCTCGACGCGCTCGCGCACCGCGGCGACGGGCGGCAGGCCATAAATCGCGAGACCCGGACGCGAGAGGTTGTAGTGCGAGTCGTGGCGCAGCACGAGCGCGGCGGAATTATCGACATGAACGATCGGCGGGTTGATTCCCGCTCTTCCGATTGTTTCGAGCGCCTCGCGAAAGACCGTCATCTGCGCGTCGGTAATCGGACTCGAAGGATCGCCGGCATTCGCGAGCAGGGTGCATACGCCTTCGAGGATCAGCGAGTCAGCCGTCGCGAGCGCGTCGAGGGCGGCAGGCAGATCGCCCGGCAGAATACCGAGACGGGTCGCGCCGCTGTCGATTTTGAAGTGAATCGGGAAGCGTGTGCGGCCCATCGCCCGCGCGGCGGAGTTGAGCGGCTCGATCAGCCCCGGATCGAAGACGAAGGGCGTGATATCGAGCGCGACGACCTCGCGCGCCTGTTCGGCGAAGAATCCCGCCTGAAGACAAATTCGCGATTCGACCCCGGCGCTGCGCAGCTCGCGCGCCTCGTCGAGGGTCGCAACGCCGAAATGTTTGCATCCTTCGGCCGCGAGCGTTCGCGAAACGTTGATCGCGCCATGGCCATAAGCGTCGGCCTTGACGACGACCATCAGATCGCCACCCTGCGCGATTCGCTTCAGCGCATGGTAGTTGGACCTCAACGCCCCGAGATCGATCTCGGCTATCGTCGGGCGCTGCTTTTCGAACGTCATCAACCGCCCAGGAACCGCTCTTGATGGGAGCGTGCTCAACTAACCACTCGCGCTTTGGACAGTCAATCAGGGCGCGCTAATCCGAGAAAAAATCCTACTGGGGCATTCGCCATAACTCTGCACGAACGACATCCTGTTTGCCATGTGGGTAACCGGGGTGGGGGCGGAGTGGCGACTATGAAGAGCGTCATTATCACCGGTGGCAACAGCGGCCTCGGCTTCGAGTGCGCACGCGCGCTCGTCGAGACTCGCGAATGGTATGTGATCGTCGCGTGCCGCGATCCGGAGCGCGGTCGCGAGGCGATCAAGCGCCTCTACGCGCGCAGTTGGTACAAGCCGATGGAGGCGATGGTGCTCGATTTGGGGTCGATGGCCTCGATCCGCACCTTCGCCGCGAACTACGCGGCGCGCGGCGATTTGCCGCCGCTGGGCGCGTTGGTGTGCAACGCGGGCACGCAGGTGGTTGCCAAGCGCACCCAAACCGCTGACGGATTCGAAACGACGTTCGGCGTGAATCATCTCGGCCACTTCCTGCTCGCAAATCTGATGCTTCGGCAGATGGAGCCGCAGGCGCGAATTATCTTCGTGAGCAGTGGCACGCACGATCCTTCGCAAACCACCGGGATGCCCGCGCCGCGCCTGCTGACCGCGCGAGAGCTTGCCTACCCGGAACGCAACGCTGAGACGATGCGCGAATCGCCGGGGCAATTCGGACGCCGCGCTTATACAACGTCGAAGCTATGCAACGTGATGTGCACATACGAAATGTCCCGCCGCCTGCGCCTCGAAGAATCGAATCTGCAAGGCATCACCGTCAATGCGTTCGACCCGGGCCTGATGCCGGCGACCGGGCTCGCGCGCGACTACAGCGGCTTCATGCGTTTTGCGTGGAACTACGTGCTGCCGGTGCTGCGGCCATTCGTGCCGCACGTCAACAGCGTGCGCCATTCGGGAAAGGCGCTGGCAAGCCTCGTAACCGATCCGAAGCTTGAGCGCACGACCGCTAAATACTTCCAGGGCTACAAAGAAGAACCGTCATCGACAGAATCCTACGAGCGCGATAGGGCGGCCGCGCTATGGCAGCAGAGCGCTGAGCTGGTGCATCTGACGCGCGAAGAAACCCCGCTGCCGCTACCATCAGACAGCCGCGCTTCCGCCGCGTGAATGGTGCAGAGCTTGGTATAAACCTCCTGACTTGGCACGCTCACTTGCGCACCGAGCTCACTACTAATTTGCCAATTTCGCGGAGCATAGCTGTGCGCTTGGCTTCCGGGCCGGAGCATTGGGTGATGTAGGCCGCGATGACGATGGCCGGCTTGCCGACGGGCCAGAGCACGGCGATATCGTTGCTCGTATGCTGAAGATTCGAGCCGGTTTTGTCTGCTGCACGCCAGCCGTCAGGAAGGTTGGCGCGCAAGCGATCGAGACCGGAGCCATTCTCTTCCATCCAGAACGTCAGTTGGTCGCGAGACGGCTTCGAGAGCACATTGCCAAGCAGCACAGAATTCAGGTCATCCGCCATCGCCGCAGGCGAGGTTGTATCGCGCGGATCACCGGCCAGCGACTCATTGAGTGCCGTCTCCATCCTGTCGAGCCGGGTTACCTTATCCCCAATCGATCGGGAGAAAGTGGTAATGCCGGCCGGCCCGCCGATCGTTTCGAGCAGGAGATTCGCGGCGGTGTTGTCACTCCGAATTAAAGCGGCGTGACAAAGGGCGGCGATCGTCATTGTGCCACCGGCGTGTGACTCCGTTAGCGGCGAATTGAATATCAAAGGCATTGGAGGAATTTTGATGGTGCGGTCGAGCCGCTCTTCGTGGCGATCGACGCGCCGCAAAACTGCGGCCACGAGCAAGAACTTAAACGTGCTGCACATCGGGAATCGCTCGTCCTCGCGATATCCCGCGCGTTCGCCGCTACCGGTATCGAGAACGGCCACGCCGAGATGTCCGCCATTGATCCGCTCGAGTTTTGCTAGCTCCATCGGCAAGTAACCGAACCGTCCGGTAGAGGCACGCAGTACGCTGGGCAATGCCAGCGCGGAAATTACGATGAAACTCCGGCGGCTGAGCATGGGTTCAGGTTGATCGTGACCGACCGGTTGATGGGTTACGGCTGAATGCAAGATAGACTAAGTCTACGATGGATTCATGGGCCAGTTCGTAAACATTCAAGAAGCGACCCGCTTTTCCAATTTACTGAAGCGCGTCGAACTCGGCGAAGAAAGCATAATCGCGAGAGCAGGCAAGCCTGTTGCGCGGCTGGTGCCGTTTGAAAAGCGCTCTACCCGACGAAAACCTGGCTCGGCCAAAGGCCTCATTTTCAGCCACGACGAATTTGACGATCCTCTCCCGCCGGAGATCCAAAAACACTTCGAATAAGCCTTTGAGGGTGGGCAGCCGGGCAATTTTGACTGTCTTGCGGCGCGGCGATATAAAACGATCAGGCTGGGGGTGTGTGCATCGCACACTGAGAGCTCTCGCGCGAGAGGACCCCTCGAACCTGATCCGGGTCATGCCGGCGTAGGGAAGCCGTCGATACCCGCTATGGCGGGACGTTCGCGGTCCCGCTCAACGCCGCTTCCCGGCGCAGGAAGCGGCGTTTCAATGTCTGAAGCATCCGAAATTACGATTACGCTCAATGGCGATCCCTTTAAGCTCGGTGGCGAGGTCTCAGTCGCGCAATTGGTGGAACTCCTCAAGATGAAGCCGAACCGGGTCGCCGTCGAAATCAATCGCGACGTGATTCCCAAGGCGCGCTATGCCGAGACGATCGTTCGCGCCGGCGACATCGTCGAAGTGATAAACTTTGTAGGTGGCGGTTGAACGCCTCGGGCGCGCAAATCGTCAACATCAGTAGGTGAAACATGCAGGACACTCCACTCGAGCTCGGCGGCAAGCAGTTCCGCTCGCGTCTGATCGTCGGTACCGGCAAATACAAGGATTTCGCTGAGACGCGTAGCGCGATCGAGGCCAGCGGAGCCGAGATCGTCACCGTCGCCGTGCGCCGCGTGAACATCACGGATCGCAACAAGGAAAATCTGCTCGACTACCTCGATCCACGCCGCTATCAGATTCTGCCCAACACCGCGGGATGCTACACCGCCGACGAGGCGATTCGGACCTGCCGCCTCGCGCGCGAGGTCGGAGTCGGTGACATGGTGAAGCTCGAAGTTATCGGCGACCAGGCGACGCTGTTTCCCGACGTATCGGCGACGATCGAGGCCGCCAAGGTGCTGGTCAAAGAAGGCTTCAAGGTGATGCCGTATATCACCGACGATCCGGTGACCTGTCTCAAGCTGCAGGAAATCGGATGTATCGCGGTGATGCCGCTGGCGGCGCCGATCGGCTCGGGCCTGGGTATCCGCAATCCCTACAACATCGCGATTATCATCGAACAAGCGAAGGTGCCGGTGATTGTCGATGCGGGCGTGGGCACTGCCTCGGATGCGGCGAAGGCGATGGAGCTCGGATGCGACGGCGTGCTGATGAACTCGGCGATCGCGGGCGCGAAGGATCCGATCGCGATGGCGCGCGCGATGAACCTCGCCATCGAAGCGGGTCGCCTGGCGTACCTCGCGGGCCGCATCGAGCGCCGCCTGTATGCGACCGCCTCGAGCCCGATGACTGGCTTGCTCGAGTGATTCGTGCGCGCAGACTTTCGACTTTACATCATTACCGATCGCAAGCTTGTTCGCGATGGCGATTTGGCCGGCGCTTGCGAAGCCGTGCTGGCGGCGGCCTCTGAGGTTGCGCCGCGCGGAGCGGTTGCGATCCAGCTTCGCGAGAAAGATCTCGACGCGCGGCCACTATACGAACTTGCGATTGCCTTGCGCGCCCTGTGTTCAAGTTATGGCGCGCCGCTTCTGATCAATGAACGAATCGATGTTGCGCTCGCTGCCGATGCCGACGGAGTGCATCTGCCATTCGATTCGGTCGGTGCGAACCAGGCGCGCAAGTTGCTCGGTCCGAATCGATTGATCGGCTCCTCGACGCATTCACCGCCCGATGTCGCTGGCGCGGCGCGCGAGGGCGCTGACTTTGTCGTCTTCGGTCCCGTCTTCGATCCAATTTCGAAAGATATTGCCGCGCCCGCGTGGGGACCCAGCGGACTTCGCGCCGCCTGTGCCGCGGCGCAAGTACCGGTATTTGCTCTCGGCGGAATCACGCCCGAGCGGATCGCCGAACTCTACGCTTCATCGGATGTTTTCGCGTCGCCGGCGGGAGCTGCCGCGATCGGTTCGATCTTTCAGACGAGTGATATCGCTGCCGCAACTACTTCGATGCTGCGGGCGCTGATGCGTTCTTAGCTACGGCACTTGCGGCGTCGAGCAGCACTTCAGGCTTGGGCAGTTCACGATAGTACGGCGAGGTGAATATCCATCGCACGACTGCGTCACGATCGACGATCACAAAAGCCGGAATCGCGTTGTCGGGCTCGCCGTCGCGATGCGTTTGCACGAGGCCGAGCGGTTTGAGAATCGATTCCGACGTGTCGGACAAAAGCGGAATTGAAGTCTTCAGATAGCCGGCGAGATACTTGGATCGTTCGACCGGATCGGCGCTCAACGCGACTGTCGCGACGTGCGTGCGCTCGAAGTCGCTCTGCTTTCGCGTGAGCTGTGCCAGCTCAAAGCGCGAGAACGGACAGAAGTCGCCGCGATATATGTAGATGAGCGTCGCGTCCGCGCCTGGTGCTCCCGGACCTTGAATCGTCTTCCCATTTTGGTCGAGCAATGAAAACGTGGGGAAGCGATGTTCAATCTGCAACGCGAGCTTGAATGGCGGATTCATCGTGCCGCGCAGGAGGTAGCTGATGAATCTGCCGCCGCCCACTCCGACCGCGAGGCAAGTCAGGAACGCGAACATCGCAAAGCCAAGCTTTGCGTGCGGCGAATACATCCCGAGCGCAACCCGCACCGCGATTAATGCGATCACCAGCGCGGCGCCGAGCAGCGCGAAGGCGGGCCACGGAATGCGATCGTAAATTCCCAGCGCGGGCGACGACCAGAACGAGATCAAGACAAATTCGTAAAGCCCGAAACCCGTCGCGATGAGCAAGAGCGCCGCTATCGCCCGCCCGAGCTGGAACGGCGGCGGCAACCAGAACTCTTCGCCCGTCACGTCCAGCTCTTCGGCTTCGGAGCGATCGCGTTCGCGATCCGCTGCGCCTATTGATTCAGCATCAGCGATTTGAGGTCCTCCAGTTCGATCAGATCGACGTCCGCCGCTTTCCACCGGTCGAAAAAATCCACCGTCTTGCCGCTCATCACGGCGATCGCGTCGCTGACCACGTGCAGTTTCGGCCCAAGGCCGACGAGCTCGCGAATCGCCCGATCGACGCAAGTCTCCTGGTAGACGCCGTACACGACGATGTCCTTGAAGGGCTGCAGCACGAGCCGCAGGATCGTGTGTGCGTGAGCATTCGCGGCCAGGGTCTCGAACTTGCGGCGATCGAAAACCAGCTCGCCCTTGTAGTCGAGCAGGGTCTGAATTTCGGCCGGTGACAAATCATGATCGCCAATCGTCAGCGGCTGAAGCGGTCGGGTCGCATCGATCTTTTCTTCGCCGCGCGTGCCCGCGATGCAATGATCGGGCATCGCGCCACCGCCGCTCTTAAGTAACGGATCGCCGGGCACGTGGCGATCGAGCGCACATACGATTCGCGCGCCGATGTCGCGGCCAAGCTCCGTCATTTCTTTCAACTTGGGCACCAGGAGATCGGCGCCCGGCAAATACATAGCGCCGCCTGGGTCGAGGAAATCGCGCTGCGTATCGACGTCGTAAAAGATGGTGCTGTCGGACTTCATCAACCCTTGATTACGAGAAATGGTTTGAGGCGCGCGACGCGGCGGCTGACTCCCGCCGCTTCCATCACCGCCACCACGCCGGCCACGTCCTTGTATGCGGCAGGCATCTCTTCCGCCACTGTACCGCGTCCCTGGTAGCGGATCGTAACGCCGGCCTCGGCGAGCTCTGCGATAAGATCGCGGCCGCGAGCTTCTTTCTTGGCGCGCGCTCGGCTCATCAGGCGCCCCGCGCCGTGACACGTCGAGCCGAAAGTCTCACGCTCGGCCCGCTCCGTTCCGATCAGCACGAATGAGTAACGGCCCATGTCGCCCGGAATGAGAATCGGCTGACCATGAGCGCGCACGGCACTCGGCAGCGCGGGATTGCCGGGGCCGAAGGCGCGCGTCGCGCCCTTGCGATGCACGCAGAGACGGCGCTGGCGATTCTCAACGATATGCTCCTCGAATTTCGCGATATTGTGGCAGACGTCGTACACCAGCGAAAAACCGAGGTCGCGCTCGCTCATCGCGAGCGTATCCATAAACGCGTTCTCCGCCAGATGCATCATCAACTGCCGATTGCACCACGCGAAGTTAGCGGCCGCCGCCATCGCCCCGAGGTACGCGCGTCCCTCTGGCGATTTGATCGGCACCGAAGCGAGCTGCCGATCGGGCAGGCTGATTCCGTATCGCCCCATCGCAGTGCCGACCGTGCGCAGGTAGTCGTCGCAAGTCTGATGCCCCAGCCCGCGCGAGCCGGAATGTATGATGACCGTGACGTGGTTCAGCTCGAGGCCCATCGCCGATGCGGCGTCGTGGTCGTAGATTTCATCGACGCGTCCGACCTCGAGAAAGTGATTGCCCGAGCCGAGCGTGCCGAGTTGCTTGCGCCCGCGCCGGTAAGCTTCGTCGCTGACGGCGTCGGGATCGGCAAGTTGGTAGCATCCATTTTCTTCCGTATGCGCGATATCCGCGTCACTGGCGTAGCCCTGGCCCTTCGCCCACTTGAGGCCGTCGCGCGCGATGCGCTTCAGCTCCGCGGGCGCCAGCGCGGGAATCGCGCCCTCGGATCCCACGCCGCACGGGATCGCATTGAAAAGCGCATCGCCGAGTTTCGCCGCGTGCTTTCCCACCGCGCCGAAATCGAGCTTGGTGCGAATCAGGCGCACGCCGCAGTTGATGTCGTAGCCGACTCCACCTGGTGAGATCACACCCTCGTCGGCATCGACCGCGGCGACGCCGCCGATCGGAAAACCATAGCCCCAGTGCACGTCGGGCATCGCCAGCGAGTAACCGACGATACCGGGCAGGCAGGCGACGTTGCGCACCTGCTCGAGGCAGGGATCGTCGCGCACGTCGTCGAGCATCGCGGCGGAGAGATACACGCGTCCCGGCACGCGCATATTGCCGCTGCGCGGAATTTCCCAGAGGTAGTCGCTGACCTTCAGCAATTCCATTGGAGATGTGAAAGCGGTCACACGTCGAACACGATTCGCGCGCGCCAGCGATCGCCTTGGTGCTCGACCGCAAGCTGATGATACGTCACGGCTTTCAGTTCGGTCACCAGTTGATGGCGCTTTGGATCGAACGACTCGCCTTTCAATGTAACCGTCAATTCGCCATTGTTGTCGATAACCGCCGCATCGTTCCAAATGAATCCGTCGGCAAGGAAGATCGTAAGTGCTCGTGACAACGTATCGTGCAGCATTTCGGCGTCGTCTGTTATAGCAACGATAAACGATCGTTCGGCGCGAACACGCACCTCGTTTTGCTCGACCATGAGGTGTGAGAGTGCGATCAATGCGCGAGCGAACAGTTCCTGCCGCGTCGGCGCGTCGAGTTCGATTCCGAGATCACCGGTATGCTCGAACTCGCGAAACAGATCATCATCGCTCATCGACTAAAAGTGGCCGGGTTCCTGCTGACGGCGATTGTCGCGCTCGAGCTGCACCGTCATGTGATGGATGTTGAACTTGTCCTGCAGCATCCGGCACATCTCGTCGAGCACGCGATCCTGGTTGGCTTCCGCCGCGACCACGGCGTGCGCCGAGAGCGCGAATTGCCGCGTCGTCAGGCACCATACGTGGAGATCGTGGACCTCCTCGGTGCCTTCAACGGCGAGCAAGTCGCCGCGCAGCTCCTCGATATCGATATGTGCCGGGACGGACTCCATCAGGATGTCGACGCCGTCGCGAATGAGCCCCCAGGAACTGTAGAGCACGAGAAATCCGATGAAGATGCTGACCACGGAATCGGCCTGATACCATCCAGTGAAATATTCGAGCGCACCCGCGAGCAGTACGCCGAGCGAGCCGATCAAGTCCGCGATCACGTGCAGGAACACCGAGCGAATCGCCATCCCGCGCTCATCGCCGTGCGAAGAAGTCATCCACGCCGAGAAAATGTTGACCAGGAGTCCAATCGTCGCGATTCCCATCACCGCGAGTCCCACTACCGGACGTGGATTGCGCAAGCGCTGGACCGCCTCGATCCACAGGAACACGACCAGCACCCACAGGAAGAGACCGTTGAGCAGCGCGCCAAGAATTTCGGCGCGCAGATAGCCGTACGTTTTCGCCGATGAAGCCGGCCGCAACGCGATCCACAGCGTTAGCAGTCCGAGGCACAGCGCCGCGACGTCGGTCAGCATGTGCACCGCATCCGACAGCAACGCGAGGCTGCCCGACATGAAGCCGCCGACCAGCTCGACCACGAAGTAGAACGCGGTGACGCCGAGCACGATGTACATCCGGCGCCGATCTCCGGCGACGGCGTGGCTGTGCTCGTGGGAATGGTCTCCCGACACGGTCATCCTCCGAGATCAGTCTGCACCTATTTTCGGCTTGAATGAATTCATCATCCGGCCCTCACCGGATGACTACATTAATCGTAGCTGATAAGCGCCGTGCAGCTTATCGGCTCGACCAGCCTGCGGCCGCCTAAGGCGCCGAGCTCAACTGCGAATGCGCATGCGACAACCTCGCCGCCGAGACGATTCGCGAGGCGAATCGCCGCGCGCGCCGTCCCCCCAGTCGCAAGAAGGTCGTCAACGATCAGTATACGCGTGCCGTGTTTGATCGCATCCTCATGCATCTGCAGCGAGGCCGTGCCGTATTCGAGCTCGTAGGATTCATCGACGGTGCGAAACGGCAACTTGCCGGGCTTGCGCGCGATCGTGAGTCCGACTCCGAGGCGATATGCGACCGGAGCGCCGATTATGAAGCCCCGCGATTCGATGCCGAGGACCGCGTCGACTTTGCCCAGGAACGGCTCGGCGAGTCGATCGACCACCTCCGCAAAACCGCGCGGGTCCGACAGCAGCGGCGTGATGTCTCTGAACAGGATGCCGGCCTTGGGGAAATCAGGAACGTCGCGAATCAGCTTTCTCAGATCGTCCGTACTCATAATTCGTTATGTCACCGGGCGCGCAAAATGCGGCAGCGCTCAACGATACTCGCGGGCAGGATGAAATGCTATTTCGCTCGAGTCAGGAGCCGCCGCCGGCGAATGCGATCCCGGCTGAATCGGTGGGCGGAGGCAGGTAGGCCAGCGGATCGCGCGCGACGTTGTCGCATCGCACTTCGAAATGAAGATTGGCTCCCGTCGCGCGGCCGCTGCGGCCGAGCTCCGCGATCGTCTGACCGCGCGTGACGCGCGCGCCTTCCTGAACGAGATTAACCTGGTTATGTCCATACACAGTGACATAGTCAGTATCATGACGGACGATCACGGTGTTGCCATAACCATGAAGCTGGCCGGAGAAAATCACGATGCCAGAATCCGCGGCATGAATCGGCGTTCCGACCGGCGCCGCGATATCGACGCCGTCGTGCATCGCGCCGTTGCGCATCCCGAATCCCGACGACACCGTTCCCTGCGCCACGGGCCAATCGAACTGCCGGTCGGCACGAGGGCCATAATAGGGATGCACGCCTGCGGAAGATTCGGCGCCGAGCGAGGCTGACTGATATGAACCGGGAATCGTCAGCACCTGGCCGATGCGCAGTTCCCGGGGATCGGTGACGCCGTTGGCCGCCATCAGGCGCCCGACGCTCACGTTGTAGCGCTGCGCGATCTTATAAAAGGTGTCGCCACGAGCGACGATACAGGTGGTACTGCCGCGTGAAGCAGCCGCCGACGAGTTGGAATACGAATAGGTCGGAGCGCTGCTCGCGCATCCTGCGAGCGCGGCCGCTCCCAGAGCCATCAAGGCAACGCTAGCGCGTTTTGCCGTTATCACCGCCTCCTCACCGCATCCTTCTGACTGATCGGCGCCAAGCGCCGCGCCGATGTCAGGTGCTGAAACCGTACTTGCCGGTCATCTTCACGAACCGGCATTCACCGAAATACTCTTCGCTCCAACGTCCCGACGTGCGGCTGATCCGCACCAGGGTTTGCAGTTCATCCTCGCCGATCGGCGCGATAAAGCGCCCGTCCGGTTTGAGCTGGCTGAGCAACGAGCTCGGCACGCCGGGCATCGCTGCAGTCACGACGATCGCGTCGAACGGCGCATGCTCGGGCCATCCTTCGGAGCCGTCGCCGCAGCGCAGGAACACGTTGCTGATGCCGAGCGAGTTGAGCATCACGCGTGATCGATCGTGCAGATGCGCGATGCATTCGACCGAGTAAACTTCGCGCGCGAGCTGCGCCAGCACCGCGGCCTGGTAGCCGCAGCCGGTGCCGATTTCGAGCACGCGCTCGACGCCGGTGAGCTGTGCGACCTCGGCGATCAGCGCGACCATGTAGGGTTGCGAGATAGTCTGTGCCTCGCCGATTGGCAGCGGGCCGTCGTCGTAGGCATGGTCCTGTAGTTCGGAAGGGAGAAAGCGATGCCGCGGTATCGCGCGCATCGCGCTCAGCACACGCTCGTCCTTGATGCCGCGCCGCGAGAGCTGTTCGGCGACCATCTTCTCGCGCGCTTCTGCGAGATCGTCGTCCATATGCGCGGGAATTATACTACGAGGCCCCCTGCCCGGGCGACCCGGCGCGGCTCGACTCCGGGGAACAAGTCCGACCGGTACCGGCAAAATCGCGATCCCTCACCATCCACCCTGGTTCAGCCTCCCAACTCGATTTCATTCTGCCAGTCCTTTCTCCGTGAAACTTCCGTCGGTTCAAAATCAAAACAAATTGTTTGACAATAAATTAAACCAAATTGTATAGCTCAGGGGACCGCTCGAGCGAATCTGAGGAGGAGAAAGCTATGAAAAGGAACCTGAAAGTCGCGTTGGGAGTACTGGCCTTTGGCACCATCGCGCTGGCGGCGATGCCGACCGGACGCGCCTTTGCCGCCGCCAAGTTGAGGTGCACCAACCAGCTCAAGGCCGAGTGCATCGATGACGTGGGTCAGGACACAAAGTGCTGCCTGGATCCCAGTGCCAAGGGATGCGAGGAGATGAGGTCGCTTTTCAAAGCGCCCGCCGCTCCGGAATCACCCGAAGCCTGCATCCTGCAGGGACTCCGCGATCTGGCCGATTGCGGCTCTTGCACATTCCCGCCTGAACTTTTCGGTGCGGCACAGTGAACGACTGA
>Ga0335073_10005061_pt1 | contig 18502 bp, 15 predicted proteins | sample Lox_Sample_22_FD_207093 | JGI IMG/M metagenome (GOLD analysis project Ga0335073, IMG submission 207093) | Soil microbial communities from Loxahatchee National Wildlife Refuge, Florida, United States - Lox_Sample_2.2 | ecosystem: Environmental > Terrestrial > Soil > Wetlands | place: USA... | reverse complement strand
CGTACGTGTGCCAGTCCGCGCGGCAGTAACTCAGGGCGCAGTCAGCGCAGTAGAACGGCGCGAGCTGCCAGTCGATCCGCCGCAGCGCTAGCGGATCGGGCGCCGCGCTGCCGACGATTTCCGCGACCGCGTCCAGGGTGGCGGCGTCCGCGGACCGCCATGCCGTGCCGAGGAAGTAGTCCACGACGATCCCGTCGCGGTCATACGTCTCGCGGCCAAGAGGCGGCCCCATGTCGACGGTGGCACCAGAGCGGGCGACCTTCACGACGCCAGCCATCTCGCCGCACGCCGCGCACCGGAAGCTGGCGGCGCCCTGCCCGGTCCGCTGTCCAAACCGGGAAACCCCTGCCACGGCCGCCTCCGTCCCCTAGGCGCTCGGCACGTTCATCCTATTTCGTAGACGGTCGGGGTGGTGGTGTAGCCGCGGCCGGAGGGCGTGGTCCAGCGAAAGACGCCTGGCTCGGGCTGGTCGAGCCGCCAGCCGGGAGCCTGTTTGCAGCGATGATGCCGCCGGCATAGCGGGCCTAGGCCGCACTCGCAGGTCAACCCGTCCGGGTAGGCGGTGGTGTGGTCGAGGTCGGCGCAGTGCGCCTGGGCGCCGCAGCCGGGCGCGGTGCAGCGGGTGTTGCGGGCACGGACCAGGTGTTTCAGTGTGCGGCTTGGGGTGTACCGGTCCTCGCGGTGCCGGTGGTCACAGTTACCTTTGGCGATCGGCGCGAAGGTCACGTTGAGGCCGTGGAGCAGTTGTGTCAGTTGTGCTGCTTGTTCAGGCGTTGGGCAGGGTGGGTCGGTGCCGTCGCGGGGGTTGCCGGGTCCGTCGCGGTCCCGGGCGGGGGACCAGGAGTGCCGGCCGCGGGCGCAGCCGTGCGCGATCGCGGTGCCGTCCGGGCGTGTCAGCGTCACACACCATCGCGTGCGCGGGTGCATCGAGGCGGCTTGCACGAACTGGCTCGTGTCGTCGCGGTCCAGCAGTCCCCAGCCGCCTGCTTCGGCGGGCGCGCCGGACCAGCCGAGCAGCGTCGCGGCCGGGACGATCAGGTTGATCAGCGCCGGCAGCGGCGCCGGGCCGTCCGGATGAGCGCCGGGACCGGCGGGGCGCTCCTCATCAGAGCCCCAGTCGTCGTAATCGTCGCCCTCGTAGTCGTCGTCGTAGTCGTCGGTAGGGTCCGGCGTCTGCGGGCCGGTGCCCGTCGCGGGGTCGGCGGCGCTGTCATCGCACGCGCTGCCGTCGTCGGGCGTGGCGGTGAGGCGGTCGAGGGGGTCGCGGCCGGCCAGCCGGTCAAGGAACGCGAGCACCCGTAGCTCCCGCAGGGTCCCGGCCAGCCCGCCGTTGCGGAGCGCCACGGCGTCGGCGTCGATGGACGCCTTGGCGGCCAGCACGTCAGCGGTGCCCAGTTCCCGGCCGCCATAGGACATGTTCCCTGACGCCTCTCGGCGCGCCTGCACCCGCTGGCCCGCCTTGCGCGCGGCTTCTTTGCGCCGCTTGACGGCTTCGGGGTCGAGTTTCATCTCGAGCGCGGCCGCCTTGCGGGCCAGCTGGTCATACCGTAGTGCCGGCGCGGCCGCCGCGAGCACCTGGTCGGCGAGCGCGGCGTGCTCATCGGACAGGCACTGCGTGTAGCAGGCGATCGTCGCCGCCCGGTCGCCGTCGATCCGGCCTGCCGCGAGGCCCGCCAGTGTCTGCGGAAGCCTAGTCGCCAGCGCGGTGGCCAGCTCCATCCGGTCCTCCGCCGCCTGCGCGGTGCTGACCAGCTCTATCGCCAGCTCCTGGTCGGCGAACTCGCCCGGCCGACAGCCGCGCGGCACCTTCCTGGCTTTCGCCGCTTCCAGTTCCGCTGCCCGGCGGCGGGTGAACTCCGCGACCGCGGTCAGCTCCAGGTACTCGGCCCGGTTCTGCAGCCGGCGGGCCGCCGACACCAGACCCAGCAGCTCGTCAGCAGACAGCGCACCTGGGTCCTGGGCGGCCTGCTCGGCCAGCGCCGACAGCAGCGGGCCGGGCCGCATCACGTCCGCGGCCTTATCGGTGGCGAAGCACTGCCCGCCCAGCCCGTCCGGGCCCGCCATCGCCGCAAGTACCGCCGGGTCCACGTCCCCCGTCTCGCCCACGCTGAAGGTCACCTCGGGACCGCGGGTCTCCTCGGGAATCTGCGCGCGGCCTGCCTCTATGTCCTCGAGGAAGCGGGCCAGGTCCGCATCGGCGTCCCAATCATCGTCAGCGCCGGCATCATCGGCGCCGTACCCGGTTCCGTCCCGCGGCGGAACACCAGGCGGCAGCGGCGGCTGATCGCCGTCGTCCTGCCCGGGGCCGGGGAACGGTGCCGACGTCATGAGCGGCCCTCCGTTCGGAAGGGTTGCGGAAACGTTGTCAATGCGAACATTGTATCGCAGACCTATGACAATCGAAGTAGTCATTCGAGATCTTTTTCAAGATCTTTCCTGAGGGATGTGGTGTTCGATGACCGCGGTGCCCTTTGTTTCACAATTTGACCAGTGGATGACAAATGCTGGAGGGACTGCGTTTACCCCTAATTCTGGTGGGTCTGCGGTGATTGGCGTAACTGAACCTTATTGGGATGATCCGCGTGATAAGGGCAGGGCAGCCCGCCAGCGTGGGCCGGGCTGTGGCGCACGGACCTACGGGAGGCGCGGTGCGTAAGTCTCGATTCCACACGAGGTCGCTGGTAGCGGCCAGCCTGGCCGCCATGATCGCCGTCGTGACTCCGGCCGCCGCCAGCGCGGCGAGCACGGGGGCACCGGGCGGCGCCCGCGGCGCCGCGGCGGGGGGTCCCGGGCACTGGTCGCAGGTGACCGGCGCACAGGAAGACATCGCCGACGTCGGGCTCGTCCGGGGCGCCGACGGCGTCTTGCACATCATCTGGGTCAAGGGAACGGCAGCCGGGCACCAGGCCATCATGGACACCCCGGTCGGCCCGGGCGGCGCCGTGCAGCCGACGGCGACGATCGCCAGTGGCCTGGAGCTTGCGGAATACCCGGACGCTACCGTCACCCCGAGCGGCCTCGACGCCATCTGGAACGGCATCCAGAGCGACAAGGCGGGCAGTCTCACGGGCACTTTCGTGGCGACCAGGCCGCTCAAGGGCGGCCACTGGTCGCTCGCGGCGAACGTGCCGCCGCTGCCCTCGATCGGGTACACGAGCACAAGCGACTCGGCGGCGACTGGCAGCGACGGCAAACCGTGGGTCGCCTTCGGGGGCGGCGCGATGGTGGTGCTGCACCTCGGCCACAAGGAGACCGTGATCGAGAACAAGTGCTGCGTCTCGCGGGCGGGACTGGCCACCGACGGCGTGACTGGCGCCTCGTGGATCGGCTACCTGTCGCTGATCATTGGCAAGGAGGGCATCTTCGTCCAACGGCTGTCCCAGAGCGGGAGCTCAGGCGCGGCCGCCCTGCTGCCGGGCACCGACGTCGGCGGCAACACGTTCCCGCTCAGCCAGCGGATCGGCATGACCGGACGGGGCCACGGCCGCGCGGGCGTCTACGTCTCGTTCGGCAGCGGTTACCCGACCTACACGGCGCTGAACGTCCTCGAGCTCGGCGCGAAGAAGCCGGTCAAGCTCGCGTCGTTCGGCGTCGCCGGTGAGCAGATGGCCGCCGACACCATCACCACGGCGCCCACCGGCCGGCTCTGGGTCACCTGGATCGACGGCGCCGGCTCCACGCCGCAGCTGTTCACCCGGGTCTCCGGGGCCAGCGGGCTGAGCTTCGGTCCGGCCATTCACGTGAAGCTGCCCGCCGGCACCAACGTCGTCTGGAAGGTGTACACGAGCGCTCAGGCGGGGCGGCTCGACATCGTGCTGCTGGCGACCGTGCACAGCACCCTCGCGTACTTCGCCACGCAGGTGCTGCTGCCACGCTGAAGCAGGATTCCCTCCGCTGCCGCGCGCTGGGAGGATCGCGCTGGGAGGATAGTGCGCGCGGCAGCGGGGAGGAGCGAGCATGCGGGCAGTGTGGATCACGAGCGCGAGCGGGCCGGACGGGCTGCGGGTGCGGGAGAGCGCCGATCCCGTGCCGGGACCCGGGCAGGTGCGGATCCGGGTCCGCGCGGCAGGTCTCGGCTTCGCCGAGGTGATGGCCGCGCAGGGGCTGTACCCGGACGCGCCCAAGCGGCCGTGCGTGGTGGGGTACGAGGTGGCCGGCGTGGTCGACGCGGTCGGCGACGATGCGCGGGCGGCCGGTGGCGGCGACGGCGTGCGGGGCTTCGAACCGGGCGCGCGGGTGCTCGCCCTGACGCATTTCGGCGGGCATTCTGACGTGGTGTGCGTGCCCGCTGAACAGGTGTTCGCGATCCCGGACGGCAAGGAGTTCACCGAGGCAGCCGCGCTCCCTGTGACCTACCTGACCGCCTATCACATGCTGTTCCGCGTGGCCAATCTCCAGCCGGGAGAGCGAGTGCTCGTGCACATGGCCGCCGGCGGTGTCGGGACGGCCGTGCTGCAGCTGTGCCGGACGGTGCCGGGCGTGGAGGTGTTCGGCACGGCCTCGGCCGCCAAGCACGAGATGCTGCGCGCCGAGGGCTGCGCGCACCCGATCGACTACCGGACCGTCGACTACGCCGAGCGGGTCCGAGCGCTGACCGGCGGCGAAGGGGTCGATGTGGTGCTCGACCCTCTCGGCGGCCCGGATTGGCGCAAGGGGCTGAAGCTGCTGCGCCCGTGCGGGCGGCTTGTCGCGTACGGCTTCGCCAGTCTGACAAGCGGCGAGCGCCGCCGCCCGCTGCACGTCGCCGCCAAGGCGGCGGGCATCCCGCTGCTCACCCCGCTGCAGTTGATGAACAGCAACCGCACGGTGAGCGGCGTCAACTTCGGCCGGCTCTGGGGCCAGATCCCCATGATCCGCGGGGAATTCAGCGAGGTCATCGCGCTGTGGGCAGCGGGCAGGATCCAGCCGCGCGTCGACCGCACCTACCCCTTCAGTGAGGCGGCGGCGGCGCACCGCCGGCTCCTGGAGCGGCAGAACACGGGCAAGGTGGTGCTGACGCCCTGACCCCGGGGGTGACGCCCAGCGGGGGCGCCAGTGGACGGGGAGGCCATAGGATCGGGCGCGGAGGACCGGGCTCGGAGGTGAGCGGTGAACAGCGCACGGGGACTGGCGCGGCGAATCGTCGTGGCCGCTGCCGCGATGTGCTGTGCGCTGGCACTTGCCGGTTGCGCGTCGGTATCCGCGCCGGTCGTGATGACCGTCAACAGCGGCGCGTTCGTGCGGGACACCATGCCCGCGCGGTTCACGTGCGCTGTCGGGAGCAAGGTGGTCAACCCGCCAGTGGGCTGGGCCGGAGCGCCGGCCGACACGAAGAGCCTCGCCCTGGTGGTCGACGACTCCGACGCGCCTATCACGCCTTACGTGTACTGGATCGTCTTCAACATCAGCCCTGCGAGTTCGTACATCCTGGAGGGGCAGCTGCCGCCCGGCGCCCGCCAAGCGCTGAACAGCGTGGGCACCGCCTCCTACGACCCGCCATGCCCCGGGGCGCACAGCCACGAATACCGGTTCACGGTGTACGCGCTCAACTCGATGTTGCGCCTGCGTAACGGCGCTTCACTGGAGTCCGCGTGGATGGCGATCGCCGCGGCGACGATCGGGCGCGGCAGGCTGGCGGTGTGGGCGACATCCTGAAAGCGGCCTAGTATTCCTTTTTGCCCTATTCAGTTACAAAGTTTGCGGTTCGCCAGACAGGCACCGTCCGTATCGGTAAGAATCGGTGGAACCAGTGCCGGTTCACCGGGTGCTAGCGGAAACGGGGAAAGGCTCGCGTAAATGGCCGCGCGCGCCTCGCAAGCACCACCATAAGGCCGTGCTCTGCCCGGGTGGTGTTGGAATGTCGTTTCTCAGGGGTCGATCCCCGCGGCCCGATCAGCGCGGCGGCAGGGCTGGTGCTGGGCGCCGTGCGGACTCTGGGCAAGACGACTACGACTACGCGCCGGACGGATACCAGCAGGACGACGACAGCTGGTCTCCGGACGAGTACTTCTCTCCTGAGGGCATCAAGGGCAGGTGGGCCGCTGGCACGCGGTCGGGGGATCAGTCGGGCGGCAGGTACGACACCTATGGGCCGGGTCCCGGGCGCGGCGCGGGCGGGACGGGCGGCGCGGCTGGCAGGTACGGGCGGGATTCCTACCAGCAGGACGGGTACGCGTCCGGCGGCCGCTACGGCCGCGACGGGTACGGTCCCGACGGCTACTCCGACGGCTACGGCCCTGACGGGTACGGTCCCGGGGACTACGGGACGGACGAGTACGGGAGCGGCCCGTACGAGGTGCCAGACGGCTCCGATGACGACCGTGGCGAGCGCGGCGGCGGCCGCAGGCGCCGTGACCGCGGCGACCGCAGGTTGCGGCTCGGACGGCGGGACAAGGGCGACGACATCTGGCCCGACGACGGCGTCTCTGATGAGGACTACTGGGCCTCGGTGGCCGCTGACAGGCCGCTGAACTCGGCAAGCCCCGCGCTTGACGGCGACCCGATGAGCATCGTGAACAACCGGCCGATGGCGCGGCCGTCCGCCGCGGCACGTCCGGCAGCGGACGCACGCGATCCGCGGGATGCCCGGCCGAAGGCGGACCGCCCTCTCAGCGTCGGCGAGGTCCGGTTGCCCGGCGACGCGCCAAGCGGCGCGGGGCGCCTAGGTCCCGCCCCCGGGCTGATCGGCTACGGCTCGGGAGGCCAGCAACGCTCCAGCTCAGGTCCAATGGCTCGCGCCGCCACCGGACCCACCCCGACGCGGCCCGCGACCGGACCATCGCCGGCGCGCTCTCTCACGGGGCCGACGGCGACGCGGCCGGGAACGGGACCGTCCGCCGCCCGGCCGACCACAGGTCCGACTCCGGCGCGGCCGGCGGCAGGTCTCGCGCAGCCGACCTTCACCCAGTCGACCCCATCGACCGCGTCACCGCAGTCGTCCCCGTCACAGCCCGCGCTGCCTAGCTTCCAGCCGCACGCCACGCGCGGCGCCAGCCGACAGCCGGAGCTTCCCGACTGGAACGAGCGGACCGAGCGCATGGAGCGGATCCCCGCGGCCGGCTACTCGGACCCGCGCCTGAACGGCCGCGGGCACACCGCCGGCGCGCGGCGGGGCACCGACGATGACCCGCTGACCAGTAAAGCGTGGTCGCGTGAGGCACTGGTGAACACGGATGGCCGTTCGTACCGGGTCGCCGCGTCGCGCCGGGCGCAGGAGTCTTCAGGCCGGTACGAGGACGCGCTGACCGAGCAGACGCAGGCATTCACGATGACCGGCCAGTACCCGGGCGATTCCCAGGCGCCGACCGGGCGCTACCCGGTTCGCGGCGGCCAGCAGCCGGGACAGCAGGGCCAGTCGGGACGCCAGTCAGGCCCCCAGCCGGTGCAGCAGTCGGGACAGCACAGGCTGCCCGCGCACTCGCGGCAATCCGCCCAGCCGCAGCGCGTCCCCCTGCCGCCAAGCGACGGTCCCGGCCAAGGGCCCATGCCCGGCGGGTCGCGCAACCCCTATGACCGCGGCACTGGCTCGTACCCGTACCCCAGCCAGCCCTACGCGTCCCGGCCCGCGCCGGGGCAGGACGAGGACCGCTATGGCCAGCACGGCAGGCCCGGCGCGGTCAACGGCAACGGCAACGGCTCTGGCAGTGGCACCCGCGCGATCGGCTACGGGGCGAGCGGAAATACCCAGAACGGCAACGGCGACGGCGCGTACAGCGACAACGGCGCGTACAGCGACAACGGCCGGTACAGCGGCAACGGCGCATACCCCGGCGGGTACGGCGACAGCCGCGGCGGTAACGGCCGCTACTAGGCGCTAGGCGGCGCCGACCGCCCGGTCGCGCGGCAGTTCGCTCGCGTGAGGTCGGCCCGCTCCCTCGCGCGTGACATCCTGGGGTCGTGCCCGAAGGTGATGTCGTCTGGTACACCGCCCGGCGCCTGCACGAGGCGCTCGCCGGGCGGGTGCTCACGCGCAGCGACTTCCGCGTTCCCCGGTTCGCCACCGTCAGCCTGGTCGGGCAGACCGTCACGCAGGCCCTCGCGCGCGGGAAGCACCTGCTGATCCGCACGGACGGCGGCTTGACCGTGCACACCCACCTGAAGATGGACGGCTCCTGGCGGGTCCTCCCGGCCAGCGCGCCGCTCACAGACAGCTTCAAGATCAGGGTGCTGCTCGCCAACGCCGACTGGCAGGCCGTCGGCTACATGCTCGGCGTCACCGAGGTACTGGCCACCGCGCGGGAAGACCAGGTGACCGGCCACCTAGGCCCCGACCTCCTCGGTCCCGACTGGGACGCCGCGGAGGCGGTCCGCCGGCTTACGAAGGACGCCGAACGGCCGATCGGCGAGGCCCTTCTCGACCAGCGCAATCTCGCGGGCATCGGCAACCTCTACAAGTCGGAGGTCCTGTTCCTGCGCGGCGTCAGTCCCTGGCGGGAGGTCGCCGAGGTTCCCGACCTCGAACGCCTCGTGGAACTCGCCCGCCGCCTGCTCGACGCGAACAAGGCACGGGTCGGGCAGGTGACGACAGGCGACGCGAGGCCAGGCCGTCAGACGTGGGTGTACGGCCGGCGCGCAGCCCCTTGCCGCCGCTGCGGCACGCCGATCCGCACGCGCGCCGACGGCGCTGAGCGGACCACGTTCTGGTGTCCGGCATGCCAGCCGCGATAACCGGGTTAAAGCCAGACAACCCAAACGACAACGCAAAACCGGTAGCCTCACGAGCATGCGCGACGAGACGATCGCAAGTTTCCTGACCCGCCTTGCCGCACGCAGCGCCGCCCCGGGCGGTGGCGCCACAGGCGCGCTGCACGCCGCGCAGGCCGCCGCGCTGCTCGCGATGGTCGCACGCTTCAGCGACGGGCCGCGGCATGACTCCGAGGTCGTCGGCCGTGTCAGGGCCGCCGCGGACGGCCTGGCGGACGAGGCGCTCGAGCTCGCCGAAGCCGACGAAGCCGCGTTCCAGAAGGTGGTGCTCGCCTACCAGCTTCCCAAGGAGACCGCGGAGCAGAAGGCGGCGCGTTCGGCGGCTATCGCCGACGCGATGGCTGGCGCCGCGCGCCCGCCGGCCGACCTGATGGCGGCGGCCGTGCGGCTGGCTGGCCTCGCCGAGGACCTGCTGTCTGTCGCCAACAGGAACGTGATCTCAGACATCGCCGCGGCCGCGGCCGCGATCAGCGCCGCCGCGATCACCGCGCAGGTGAACATCGAGGCGAACCTAGGCGGCATCAAGGACGACGAACTCGCCGCGGAACTTGCCCAGACCGCCGAACTCGCGGATGGCGTGACCGACCGGGCCGACCGCCTGATCGACGCGATCCGCGAGGAGATGTCCCGGTGACGGCCGAGCCCGGGAGCGGGAGCGAGCTGTCCGGCAGGGAACTCGCCGCGCAGATCCGCGCCGCCACCGGCGCGCGGGCGGCCGAACTCAGCGCTGCCGGACGGCCCCCGCGCCTTGCCGTCGTCACGGCGACCGGCGACGAGGCGAGCGCCGCCTACGTCCGCTCGATCGCCAGCGCGGCCGCCCGGGTGGGCATCGGCTGCGACGTCCTGCGCACCTCCACCGCGAACGGCGTCACCGCCACGCTCACCCAGCTCGCCGACGATCCCGAAATACACGGGATCATGCTGCAGACGCCGCTGCCTGACGGCGCCGGGCTCGCGGACCTGGCGACGGTGATTCCCGCGGAAAAAGACGTCGACGGGGCCAGCCCCCTCTCGCTCGGCCGGCTGGCGGCCGGCCTGCCCGCGTTCGCCCCGGCCACGGCGGAGGCGGTGCTCGCTCTGCTCGACCACTACCAGGTCGAGCTGCGCGGCAGGCACGCGGTCGTCGTCGGGCGCTCCGTCGTGGTCGGCAAGCCCGCCGCGCACCTGCTGCTCGACCGGCACGCCACCGTGACCATCTGCCACTCCCGCACCGCGGACTTGCCCGCTATCACCCGGCAGGCAGACGTCCTCGTCGTCGCGGCCGGCCGCGCTGGCCTGATCGGCCCGGAGCACGTCTCCCCCGGGACCACGGTCATCGACGTCGGCACGACCGCCACCCTCGACGGCGGCTTGGTCGGTGACGTGGATCCTGCTGTGGCCGCGGTGGCGGCCGGCCTCACTCCCGTGCCCGGCGGCGTCGGTCCCGTCACGACCGCGCTGCTCCTGCGGCACGTGGCCGAGGCGGCCGTACCTGGCTGAGGCCAGCCGGTCACGGTCGTCAGCCTAGTTCGACGGGGCGATCTGCAGCGGGCCGCCGTCCGTGGTGACGCTGATCGAACGGGCCGCGCCTGGGTCGGTGGCGATCGCGATGATCTGCGGTCCGCCACCGGTGCCCGTGGTCAGCGCGTACGGGCCGCCGGGCACGGTCACCAGGGCGGGGCCGCCGTCCGTGTTCAGCGTCACGGCCTGCGGCGGGACAGCGAACTCGAGCTGTGCCCCGCCGCCGCCGGTGCTGACGCTCGCGTTCGCCGGAGCCGCGGCGAACTCGATATCCGCGTTGCCGCCGTCCGTGGTGACGCTGGTCGCCGCGCGTCCCATGTCCTGCGCGGTCAGCGATCCGCCGCCGGTGTCGGCGCGCAGTGGCCCGCGCACGCCGTTCAGGGTCAGCGTGCCGCCTTCGGTGGCGACGGTCAGCGGGCCGCGGATTCCGGTCGCGCGCACCGGCCCGCCGTCGGAGTTCACGTTCGCCTGGCCGATACCCGTGATGGTCACCGTGCCGCCGTCGCTTTGCGCGATGACAGCGACGTCTCCGGGCGCGGGGACGATCACCGTCAAGCCGACGGTGCAGTTGGAGGCGGCGCAGGCCGGGGCGGCCAAGGTGAGGCGGCCCGCGGCCACGGAGTCCGTCACGGCGGGCGGCCTGGCGTCCTGCGAGTCGTACGCGATCGTCTCTGTGACCTGGACGCTGTGCACGGGTCCGGTGGCGACCAGTGCCGACGCCCCATAGGTCTCCATGTCCACGCTGGTGACCGGTTGTCCGATGGTGACCGTCTGCATCGCGATGTGCTGCGGCTGCGCGGAGAGCGCGGGCCCGGAGCTAGTGCCGAGGAGAAAACCGACCGTGGGAATCGCGAGCAGCCCGATGGTGACCACACCGGATAGCGCCCAGATCCAGCGGCCACGGGCGATGGGGGCGCGGGGCGCGCCGGGGGCCGGGGTTACCGCGCGCATGGCAGGTCCACGGTGAGCAGGGTGGGCCCGCCGGGCGGGCTGTCGATTTCGAAGGTCCCGTCGACGGCGGAGGCGCGCCGCGCCAGCCCGGCCAGCCCGGTGCCGCGGGCCGGGTCGGCGCCGCCCACGCCGTCGTCGGTGATGATGATGTGCAGCCGGTCGCGGGCCCGCTGCACGAACACGCTCGCCTGGGTGGCCTGCGCGTGCTTGGCAATGTTGGCCAGGCCCTCGGACACCACGAAGTACGCGACCGCCTCGATCACGGGCGATGGGCGGCGGTCCAGCTCCGTACTCAGCCGGACCGGGATCGGCATCCGCGCCACGACGCCAGACAGCGCCGCGTCCAGGCCGCGGTCTTCGAGCACCGCCGGGTGCAGGCCGCGGATCAGGTCGCGCAGTTCGGCCAGGGCCGCCTTGGCCTCTTCGTGCGCTTCCGCGATGGCATGACGCGCCTCCTCGGCGGTGCTGGCCTGGGCGCGTGCCATGCCAAGGTTCATGGCCAGGGATACCAGCCGCTGCTGCGTGCCGTCGTGCAGGTCGCGCTCGAGGCGCCGCCGCTCGGCGTCGGCCGCGTCGACCACGCCGGCCCGGGTCTGGGTCAGGTGCTCCACCCGGTGCTCAAGCTCCTCCGCGCGGCTCGGCCCGAGCAGCGCCTGGGCGGCGCTGGCGTCAAGCGCCGCGACCCAGGCCGTTACTCGCGGCGCGGCGAACAGCGCCAGGATTCCGCCGATGGTCAGGTACACGTCTAGTTGCACGTGGTAGACGTGGAACGACAGGCCCGAGCCTGGCCACGGGAGCAAACCACGGTACAGCGGGCTGCTGGACGGCAGCCGGGATGCGTAGATGTACGTGAACGTGCACACGATGCCCAGCAGCCACATCCCGATCGCCGCGACGGCGGCCACGGCCAGCGCCGGGCCGGCCAGCAGGTGGTAGGCGAGCTGCCGCCAGGTCGCGGGCGAGCGGGCGGCCGTGACAATCCCGCGCGGGCTCAGCCGGCGCTGGATCCCCGGCTGCGGCGGTATCGACTCGCCGGCGACCGCCCGCAGCCGGCTGCGGTGCATCCGTGTGAGCAGCGGCACGGCCAGGAACACGACCGCCAGCCAGATCACCGCGAGTAGCAACACCGCCTCGGGCGTCTCATTCACCGGCTGGGGATCGATCACCGGATGGATCGTCACGAAAGTGACCAGGTAAATCAGCGGCGCCGCGAGCAGCGCCGGAATCCCGCCGGCCAGGTACAGGGCCCCGCTCCAGGCACGCGGCGACCACGGCACACGGCGGTAGGGCCGGGCCGGTGCGCCGCCGTGGATGAACTGGGTCGCCATGGAGTACACCGTATGTGCCCAGGCCAGCGATGCCCATCCAGTCCGGTACACGACCCGGGGTGAAGCTGGCTGCACCCCCGATTCTGCACGCCGGGCCAGTGCGCGCGGCTGGTCGCTAGTGACATCCTCGCGGTCATGATGAGACAGCAGAGCGCGGCCGGCGCGGCCGGCGATGTCATACGGCTTGTAGGCGTGACCAAGAGCTACCAGGCCGGCGCACCGCCCGCGCTGGCGAACGTGGACATGGGCGTGGCGGCCGGCGAGGTCGTGGCCGTCATGGGCCCGTCAGGCAGCGGGAAGTCGACGCTGCTCAACCTGGTGGCAGGGCTTGACCGGCCGAGCTCAGGCACAGTCACCGTGGCTGGGCGTCGGCTCGACACCCTCGGCGAGAGCGCGCTTGCCAGGTTCCGCGCGCGCCACGTCGGGATCATCTTCCAGTTCTTCAACCTGCTCGACGACCTCACAGTGGAAGACAACGTGCTGCTGCCCGCTCAACTCGCCGGGGCGTCCCGGCGGCAGGCGCGGGCGCGGGCTGGCGAACTGCTCGAGCGGATGGGCATCGGGCAGCAACGGGATGCCTACCCCGCACGGCTGTCCGGCGGGCAGCGGCAGCGGGTGGCGATCGCCCGGGCGCTTGTCAACTCCCCAGAACTGCTGCTCGCCGACGAACCGACCGGCGCGCTTGACACCGCCGCGGGGCTGCAGATCGGCGCGCTGCTTCGCGAGCTCAACGTCGGCGGCCAGACGCTGGTGCTCGTCACGCACGATCCAGCCCTCGCCCAGCGGTACGCGGCTCGAACGGTGCGCCTGATCGACGGTCAGGTCGCGACCGCGGGCGCGGGGGTGTCGGCATGAGCCGCCTGGGCGCGGTCAGGACCGCGAGCGGCGGGACGCTGCGGCACACGGTCCAGGCGGTCGTGATCGCCGTGGTCCTGCTCATCTCCACCGCCTCGGCCACGCTCGGCCTGGCGCTCATCGCGGCCAGCAACGGGCCCTTCAACCATGCGTTCGCCGCGCAGCACGGCGCGGACATCGCCGTCTCTGTGAACTCGGCGCGCGCGACGTCCGCGGAACTCGCCGCCACCCGTACCCTGCGCGGGGTCACCGCGGCGGCCGGGCCGTTCGCGGAGGCGACCGTGCAGGCTCAGTCAGGCGGGCAGCCGTTCGGGTTCGGGCAGCTCACCCTGGCCGGCCGGGCCGCGCCCGGCGGCCCGGTCGACGACATCGTGCTGAGCGCGGGGCACTGGCCGGACGGCAAGGGCCAGGTGGTGCTTGACACCGGGCCCCAAGGTGTCGGGACCGCCGGCGGGATGGTGCCGACCGGCACCGTCTTGTCCGTCACCGGAGTTCCGGGGACGCCGACCTTGACCGTCGTCGGCCTGGCCAATTCGGTGACCAGCACCGCCGACGGCTGGGTGACCCCCAGCGAGATCGCGGCGCTCCAGGCGCCTGGCACGCCGGGCGTTGAGCAGATGCTGTACGACTTCGCGAGCGCGGGCGGCTACGCCCAGATCCGCGACGACGTCGCCGCGGTCAGCCGGGCGCTGCCCGCCGGCGCGGTCGCGGGGGCCGGCTCATGGCTGACCGCGCAGGGCCAGGAGGAGGCCAACGGGGCGATCATGGAGCCGTTCGTGCTCGCGTTCGCGCTGATCGGCCTCGTGATGGCGGTGCTCATCGTGGCCAACGTCGTCAGCGGCGCGGTCGTCGCCGGGTACCACAGGATCGGCGTGCTGAAGAGCATCGGACTGACCCCGGCTCAAGTGGTGGCCGTCTACCTGGGCCGGATCGGCTGGCCGGCTTTGGCCGGGTGCCTGGCGGGCGTCGCCGCGGGCAACGTGCTCGCGATCCCGGTGCTGCAGGACTCGGCCCGCGCCTACGGTGTCGGCAGCCAGCACGTGCCGTTGTGGGCCTCGGTCGTCGCGCCGGCGGGCATGCTCGCGCTGACGCTGCTCGCCGCGCTTGGGCCGGCGCTGCGCGCCGGCCGGCTGTCCGCCGCCGAGGCGATCGCCGCGGGGCGCGCCCCCAGGACCGGCCGCGGGTACGCGGCGCACCGGCTCGCCGCCCGGCTGAACCTGCCGCGTCCGGTGGGTCTCGGCCTGGCGGCGCCGTTCGCCCGGCCGGCGCGCACGCTGGTGACGCTGGCGGCGATCGCGTTCGGCGCCACCGCGGTGATCTTCGCGTTCGGGCTGAGCTCTTCGCTCAACCGGGCGGCGGAGGCCACGTCGCTGTCCGCGACGGTCCCCGTGCAGGTCCAGCAGTTCGGGCCCGGGCCCGTCTCGGTGGCGATCGGGCAAAACGGACCCGCCGGGCCCACCGCGGCACAGGACGCCGCGGTAACGGCCGCGCTGCGCGGCCAGCCGGGCACGCTGCACGAGGTCGCGGTGTACGGCTCGAGCGTCAAGGTCTTGGGCATCACGCAACGCGTCGACGCGGAGGCATTCGGCGGCGACGCCGCCTGGACGGGCTACGGCCTCATCGCGGGCCGTTGGTCCGACGCGCCCGGCGACGTGGAAGTCAACACCTCGTTTCTCGACGCCAGCGGGCTGAGCATCGGCGACACCACGACTGTGAACACGGGAACCAGGCAGGTCACCGTGCGCATCGTCGGCGAGGTGTTCCGGCCGTCGCAAGATCCGCACATCTTCGGCAGCACGCGGACCCTGCCCGGCATCGCCAGCGGCCAGAACCTGGAGCAGTGGGACGTGGGGCTGCGGCCGGGTACCAGTGTCGCCGCCTACGACCAGGCCGTGAACAGCGCGCTCGGCAGCCAGAACCCGTGGGCGGCCACCCCCGCGCAGGGTGGCGGCAACTTCTACACGCTCGCGATCGGCCTGATCGGCCTGCTCGCCCTGATGGTCGCGATCGCGGCCGGCCTCGGGGTGCTCAACACCGTCCTGATGACGACCAGGGACCGCGTGCACGACCTGGGCGTCTTCAAGGTGCTCGGCATGCGGCCCGGGCAGATGCTCACGATGGTGACATGCTGGATTGTCGGCCCCGCGGTCGTGGCCGCGGTCATCGCGGCACCCGCCGCGATCGCGCTGAACAAGGCGACCCTGGACGCCATGGCCAGCACCGCGCACACGGGTGTCCCGGCCAGCTTCACCCAGGTGTTCCCGCCGGCACGGCTCGCCCTGCTGTCGCTCGCGGCACTGGCCATCGCGGTCGCCGGGGCGCTGCTTCCGGCCAGCTGGGCCGCCCGCGCCAGGCCGGCGACGGCGCTGCGCGCCGAGTGACGGCGAACGCTCGATCGGCGGCGTAGCGTGTACCCCGTGACAGGCGAGGCAGCGCGGGGACGGCTCCGTGTGGTGATCGGCGAGGACTCGGTGCTGCTGCTCGCGGGCCTGGTCAAGCTGCTCGAAAGCGCCGGGTTCGAGGTCGCGGCCACCGCCGGCGACGCCACCGAACTGCTCGCCGCCGTCGAGGCGCAGCGGCCCGACCTGGTGATCGCCGACGTGCGGATGCCCCCGACGCATACCGACGAGGGCATCCGCGCGGCGCTCGCGATCCGCGCCCAGTGGCCGGACATCGCGATCCTCGTGCTGTCGCAGTACGTCGAGGAACGGTATGCGGCCGACCTGCTGTCCGCGAACACCAGCAGCGTCGGCTACCTGCTCAAAGACCGGGTCGCCGACGTGACCGAGTTCCTCGACGCGCTGCGCCGGGTGGCCGCGGGCGGCACCGCGCTCGACCCGGAAGTCGTCGCGCAGCTTCTGGTCCGCAAGGGCGGGGACCCGCTCGACACCCTGACGCAGCGCGAACGCGACGTCCTGGCGCTGATGGCCGAGGGCCGCTCCAACACGGAGATCGCCGCGACCCTGGTCATCACCGACAGCGCGGTGAGCAAGCACATCAACTCGATCTTCGCCAAGCTGGGGCTCTACCCAGGCGACACCGGCAACCGGCGCGTGCTTGCGGTGCTGCGCTACCTCGGCGCCGGGCCGGCCTAGGGCTGGTACGAGCCGGGCTCCCAGGCGCGGGTGGAGACGCCGATCGTGTTCCACGCGTTGATCGCCACGAGCAGCGCGACCAGCGCGCTGGTCTCGGCCGGGCTGAACTCCGCCGCGACGGCGGCGAAGTCGGCGTCGGGGACGTGCGTGCTCGCCAGCAGGGTGACCGACTCGGTGAACGCGAGCGCGGCGCGCTCGCGGCTGGTGAAGAACGGCGTCTCCCGCCAGACGGGCAGCGCGTAGATGCGCTGTTCGGTCTCGCCGATCGCGCGGGCGTCCTTGGTGTGCATGTCGACGCAGTAGGCGCAGCCGTTGAGCTGGGACGCGCGGATCCGGACGAGCTCGCGGAGCGCGGGCTCGATGCCCGCCGCGTCAAGTTCCTTGGTGGCGGCGCGGTCGAGCGCACCCATCGCGCGGGAGAAGCCGGGGATGGTGGCGTCGATGTCGAGCCGTGCGGTGATCGTGTCTGTCGTCATGGGTCCACCGTAACCAGCCAGCGGCCCAGGAGTATGGTCCAAATCTATGGCAGAACATTGGGCCAATCTGGACCTGCACCTGGACCTGAACCTGGACGCGACGGGGCTGGGCAGGTCACTCGAGCGGGCGCTGCGCGCGGCGGTGCGGGACGGCAGGCTGCCGCCTGGGACGCGGCTGCCGTCGTCGCGGGCGCTCGCGGCCGACCTCGGGATCGCCCGCAACACGGTCGCCGACGCCTACGGGCAGCTCACCGCCGAAGGCTGGCTGAGCGCGCGGACAGGCGCCGGCACGTGGGTGAGAGATGTTTTCCAGGGTGGAGGACCTGTTTACCCGGGGGGGCGACCCCCCGGAACCCCCCGGCTGCGCCTTGACGGCGCACGTGCTACTGAGGAGTCCGCGGCCCCTGTTTTCCCGGGGGGGCGACCCCCCGGAACCCCCCGGCTGCGCCTTGACGGCGCACGTGCTACAGGCGGAACCGCGGCCCCCATGCCTACCGCGGGCGCGGCCCGCTTCGACTTGCATCCTGGGGTGCCTGACCTGTCGGCGTTTCCGCGGCGGGAGTGGGTGGCCGCGGCGCGGCGCGCGCTGGCCTCCTCCCCCGATCACGTGCTGAACTACCCGGATCCGCGGGGCCTGCCGCGGCTGCGCGAGGCGCTCGCCGGGTATCTCGCGCGGGCGCGCGGGGTCAGCGCCGACCCGGAGCTGATCGTGGTGTGCGCCGGCTTCAACCATGGGCTCGCCCTGCTCAGCGAGGTGCTCGCGGCGCGCGGGGCGCGCGCCGCCGCCGTCGAGTCGTACGGACTGCGCGAGCATCGGGCCATCGTGTCCCACGGCGGGCTGCGCCTGGCCCCGCTGCCGCTCGACGCGGACGGCGCCATCCCCGACGCCGCGGTGCTGGCCGACGCCGGTGCCGCGCTGCTGACCCCGGCGCACCAGTTCCCGCTGGGCATGACGCTCGCCCCGGCCCGCCGCCGGGCGTTCGCCGAGTGGGCGGCCGACACCGGGGCGGTACTGATCGAGGACGACTACGACGGCGAGTTCCGCTACGACAGGCATCCCGTCGGCGCCATGCAGGCGCTCGCGCCGGACCACGTCGTATACGGCGGGACCGCGAGCAAGGCGCTGGCGCCGGGACTGCGCCTGGGCTGGCTGGCTGTCCCGGGACGGCTGCTCGATGAGGTCGTGGCGGCGGCGCGGCTGGCCGGCGGGTCCCCCGACACGATCAGCCAGCTCACCCTCGCCGAGTTCATCACCTCGGGCGGCTATGACCGCCGCGTCAGGCACGCACGGCTGGCGTACCGGCGCCGGCGCGATCACCTGGTGTCCGCGCTCGGCCGGACCGTTCCGCGTGCGCGCGTGACCGGCATCGCCGCCGGGCTGCACGCGCTGGCCGAGCTTCCGCCTGGAATCGCGGAGTCTTCGGCGATCATTGGCTCCGAACGCCGCGGGGTGGCTGTCAGCGGGCTCACCCTCTACGACGCGGGTGCCGGCCAGCATCCCCCCGCACTCGTCGTCGGCTACGCGACACCGCCCCCGCACGCGTTCACCGCGGCCGTCGCCCGGCTGTGCGCCGCGCTGGCCGACCCGGCGCGGGACGGGTGACGATCGCAGGGT
>Ga0335073_10005060_pt1 | contig 18504 bp, 18 predicted proteins | sample Lox_Sample_22_FD_207093 | JGI IMG/M metagenome (GOLD analysis project Ga0335073, IMG submission 207093) | Soil microbial communities from Loxahatchee National Wildlife Refuge, Florida, United States - Lox_Sample_2.2 | ecosystem: Environmental > Terrestrial > Soil > Wetlands | place: USA... | reverse complement strand
GCGTTCTCGTTCCGGTAAAGGCGCTGGCGAGCACGCCGCCATGTTCGGCGGCGAGGTCGAAATAGTCGCACGCCCGCGTGATGTAGAGATACGAGTTGGCGTCGAACCGCTCGACGAAAGTGATGCCCTGATGGCGCAGATAATTCTCGACCTGGAAGTCCGCGTCGAACCCATAGGTGAGAGCGCGCCGGTCCTGAAGGTTGCGTCCGAACTTTCGGTGAAGCGCCTGTTCCGATAGGTAGGTGATGTGCGCCGCCATGCGCGCGACCGCGAGACCGCGCCCGGGGCGCACGCCGCTCTCATGGTAATTGCCGCCGCACCAGTTCGGATCGGCCATGATCGCCTGGCGGCCCAACTCATGGAAGGCGATGTTCTGCGCCGAATGCCGCGCCGCGGTCGCGATCGGGACCGCGGCGAAAACGCGATCGGGATAGGAGGTCGCCCATTGCAGCACTTGCATCCCGCCCATCGATCCGCCGATGACGCAGAACAGCTGCTCGATCCCGAGATGATCGATCAGGTGCTTTTGCTCACGCACCATGTCGGCGATCGTGATGACGGGGAACGACAGACCCCAGACGCCACCCGTCGCCGGGTTGATGTCGCTGGGTCCGCTCGACCCCATGCAGCCGCCCAACACATTCGCACAGATCAGGAAATAGCGCTCCGTGTCCAAGACTTTGCCGGGACCGACCAGCGTCTCCCACCAACCGGGTTTGCCGGTTACGGGGTGTGGCTCGGCCACATATTGATCGCCGGTCAGGGCATGGCAGATGAGGATGGCGTTGGATCGGTCGGCATTGAGCGTGCCGTAGGTCTGGTATGCGATGGTGGTGGGGCCAAGCGTCACGCCGCAGTCAAGGACATGCGCCTCCTTCACGACCAGGCTGGAGCCAGGCCGGTCCGTCACGGGCGAGACAACTGGCGGCGAGGGGACCAAGAGGCTCATGAACCGTATGCCGAAATGGTGTCTGCGAGTAAATGCCGAGCCTTGCTAGGTAGGAAGCAAGCCCATACGATGTCAACGTTTTCTTTGCTTTCGCGGCATCAGCGAACTATCTCTAGGCGCTTCTCGCGTTGGACTGCACATGGTCAAGGCCAAGCCAGCCTTCTCGCTCGATGACTTACGCCGGCGTATCGATGAGATCGACGACGGCTTGCAGGATTTGCTTGTCCGCCGCGCGGAACTGGTCGAGACGGTGATGGGGTTGAAACAGTCGGGCGGGGTCGCGCCGTTTCGCCCCGGACGCGAGGCTCAAATCTTGCGTCGGCTCGTCGCCCGGCACAGCGGCGCCTTTCCGCGTGCGAGCCTCGTTCGCCTGTGGCGCGAGCTCTTGGGTGCGACGGTGTCGATGCAGACCGATCTGTCGCTGGCAGTGTGCAGCGGCTGCGGCGACTTGACCCGCGATCATTTCGGAATTCGCGTGCCCTTGCTCGACGTTCCATCGGGCGCTCAGGTCGTGCTGGCAATCAACGAGGTGCGCGCCTTGTTGGGGGTTGTGCCGCTGGTGGAAGCCGAGGGCGCGGAACCATGGTGGCTGCATGTTCTCGATCCGGAAAATGCCAAGATCCGCGTCGTCGCGCGGCTGCCGTTCGGCTCGATCGGCAACGCGATGGATGGGTGCGCGGATGCCTTCGTGATCGCGTCGATGGAGCCCGATCCAAGCGGCGATGATTGCACCGTCTTTGCGATCGCGTCTCCTGAAGAGTTGGACAGCGCCGCTCTCACCAAGGCGCTGCTCGATGTCGGTATCGATTCCAATCCGCTCGGCCTTGCCGCAAGTGGTCGGGGCGCAGTGCATTTGATCGAGATCGACGCGCTGCTCGAGCCCGGCGACGCGCGCATCGGCCAAGCGCTCGCGCGGCTCCGCGCCGGGGCGCGGGCGGCGTGGCTTGGGTTCTATGCGCGGCCTCTGGACGATGCCTCGCTCGGCGGCATCGTACCGGAGTAGGCGGAAATGAACGACGGACCGAGCCCGCGGCCGGGCATCCTCGACATTTCGCCTTACGTTGGAGGCGAGGCGAAAATTCCTGGTGTCGCCCGCGTCATCCGGCTTGCCTCGAACGAAAGCGCGCTTGGGCCGAGCCCCCGCGCGCTCGCCGCCTATGCAGCGGCAGCGGCCGAACTCCATCGCTATCCCGATGGCAATTCGACCGACTTGCGGGCCACGCTCGGCCGGCATTATGGACTCGATCCGGCCCGTATCGTCTGCGGCGCCGGCTCGGACGAACTGATCGGCCTTTTGATCCGCTGTTACGCCGGGCCGGGCGACGAAGTGCTCTATTCCCGTCATGGCTTCCTGCTCTATCCGATCAATGCGCTCGCGGCCGGCGCCACGCCGGTGGCGGCGCCGGAGACCGGTCTCACCGTCGATGTCGATGCCATGCTGGCACGGGTCACCAAGCGCACGAAGCTTGTCTTCATCGCCAATCCCAACAACCCCACCGGCACCTATATCTCCCGCACCGAGATGCAGCGCCTTCACGCCGGATTGCCGCCTTCGGTGATGCTGGTCATCGATGCCGCTTACGCCGAGTTCGTGCAGCGCAACGATTTCGATCCGGGCGTCGAGCTTGCCGACGCGGCCGAGAACGTGGTGATGGCCCGGACCTTCTCGAAGATCTTTGCGCTTGCGAGCCTGCGTCTCGGCTGGGTCTATTGCAGCCCGCGCGTTGCCGACGTTCTGAACCGAGTGCGCCCGCCGTTCAACGTCAACGCAGCGGCGCAGGCGGCCGGCATAGCGGCTCTCGAGGATGTCGCGTCGGTCGATCGCGCGCGCGAGCACAACAACATCTGGCGGCCCTGGCTCGAGCGGGAGCTCGCCGGCCTGGGGCTCGAATTGACGCGCGCCGTCGCGAACTTCGTGCTGGTGCGGTTCCGGCGGCCGCATGACGTCGAGGGCGCTTTCTCGTTCCTGCATGCACGCGGTATCCTGACCCGCAAGGTTGCGGCCTATGGGCTGCCCGAGTATCTGCGCATCACGATCGGAACCGAGGAAGAGATGCGCGCGGTCTTATCGGCGGTGAAGGATTACATGGTGTCATGACCGCTCCGATGTTCGAGCGCGTGGCTCTTATCGGCTTCGGCCTCATCGGCTCGTCGCTCGCCCATGTCTTGCGGCGCGACCAAAGCGCGCGCGTCATTGTCGCCTGCGCGCGCACCCAGGCGACGCTCGACACGGTGAAGAGGCTCGGTCTTGCCGATGAATTCACCCTCGACCCCGCCGTGGCGGCGCGCGGCGCCGACCTCGTCGTCATCGCGGCACCGCATTCGGCCTACCGCGAGATTGCCGCCCGCATCGAATCGGTGCTGGCGCCGGGCGCGATCTTGACCGATGTCGGCTCGGTCAAAGGGGCGGCGGTGCGCGACCTGCAGCCGCACGTGCCGCCCGGCGTGCATCTAATTCCCGGCCATCCGGTCGCCGGGACCGAGTATTCGGGTCCCGAAGCGGGCTTCGCCGAGATGTTCGCCGGCCGTTGGTGCATCCTGACGCCGGTGCCGGGCACCGATGCCGCGGCGCTCGACCGGATCACGCGCCTTTGGCTCAGTGCGGGCATGAAGGTCGAGGTGATGAGCGCCGATCATCACGACATGGTCCTGGCGATGACGTCGCACCTGCCGCATCTCATCGCCTATACCATCGTCGGCACGGCCACCGATCTCGGGGAGTCGCTCAAATCCGAGATCATCAAATTCTCGGCCGGCGGCTTCCGCGATTTCACGCGCATCGCCTCGTCCGATCCGGTGATGTGGCGGGATGTGTTTCTAAGCAACCGCGAAGCCGTGCTCGAAATCCTGCAGCGCTTTACCGAAGACCTGACGGCGCTGCAGCGCGCGATCCGCTGGGGAGAAGGCGCGACGCTCGAGGATCGGTTCGCGCGCACCCGCGCCATCCGCCGCTCCATCATCGAGGCCAACCAAGCCTGAGACCGAGAGGGGGTGCTAGCGCCAGGTGAGTCGCGGCAACGCCGCGATCGGCGCGGGGCCCAAATAAAGCCGCTGATCCTGCAGCGAGAGGGGTACGTGCAGCGTCTCGCTTCCGTCGGGGTTTGGCTCGGCGATGGCGCGCAGCACGGATTTCGCGACCGCGGCATAGCGCGGATCGAGCTTGCCGGCGGTGACGATGGCATCGACGATGCTGTCGCCGCCGGCGATCGTCGCCGTGAGCGCGCCTTCTGGCTGCATCGCGCTGTCGAGCGCGAGCGTGCCGGCGAGATCGATGCTTGTCTTGTTCCAGGCGATGTGAGTCCCCTCGATGTCGAGCGTTCCGCCGGCATCGCGCCATTGGGTGAGCGCGCTGATGAGCGGCGCGGCCGGCACGGGTCCACGCACCGTCGTCGTGAGCGACAGGGAGTCGATCCGCTGCGCGAAGGGCGCCGGCGCTTGCGGCAAAGTAGCGTCAGTGACCTGGGCGTTGACCGAGATGAAGGGGTCGCGGTCTCCTTGCGGCGGGCGCGCGGGAATGTCGAGATGCACGCTGAGCGATGATGCCGAGTCGCCGTCGGCGACGCCGCGTCCCGACACCGTATCCGCCGTGAGGTCGAGGACGGTCGCCCTATCGTCGGCGGCGGCAGTGCCCGAGACGGTGCCGGCGCTGAATCCCGCGACGCCCTGAATCGCGCTGATATCGGCGCCTTTCGGCGCATCGAGATGCCAGCGCCGCAAGTTCCAGGGCGCGGCTTCGAGAACGACACGGTCGCTCGTCGCATCATAGGGAAAGGGCTGCACGGCTTGCCACGATGCGCCGGCAACGCTGAGCCTGATCGCGAACGGAAAGCCGCTGATCTCTGCCGAGCGCCATGCGACGCCAAATCCCTCGGCGCGTCGCGCGTCGGCCCACGGCTCGAGCCCTTCGCGCAGTTGGTGCGCGACCAAAAACCAATAGCCCGTGTAGAGCGAGGCGAGCACAACCACCGCCGCGCCCAGCAAGACCACGAAACGTCGCATTGTGTCGTTATAAGGGCCGGGGTGAACCGGGTCGACGCGTATTCGTTAACGTGTTGTTGGGTTTTTAGCGCAATTCTCCGACCGTGGAAAACCAAGGGGCCAGAAAGGCGGGGTTCACATGCAGGACATCGATATCGCCAAAAGCCACATCAATGCCATGGGGCCCGAGCTCTGGGCTCGGCTGCAGTGGGACAGCGACCTTTGGCTCGTCGCATCCGGCGCCCGCATGGCGGAACCCACGTTTCCCTTCCACGAGGCGGCGCCTGCGCTCAGCGATGATGGTGATACGTGCCTCGGCATCGCCTATCGGGTGCCTGCGATCGATGTCCCGGCTGCGATCAGCGAGCTGCTGAGAAGCGATCGGCGCAATCGCGCAAGCGAGCTTCAGGAAGTCAGCGTTGAGACGCCGTCCGGCCGCGTCACCGCATTCGCCTTCGGCAAGTTCCAGCTCGGCGCGGGCCAGCGCAAAGCCGCCTGACGGCAAGCCGACACGAGGCCTGGTGTCTACGTTTCGTTCTTGCCCGCCGAAATTATAACAGGTTGATGCTTCGGCGAAAAACCAATCCGTGTGCGCCATCCGCGACATATAGTTTCTCTTATCCACAGATTTTTCCCCAGCGGTGGATAATTTGCACCCGGGTCCCTATCGCGGTTTGACGGAAATCGTCCCCTGCGCGTCATCGAACAGAACCGCGTAGTAATAGAAAAGCTGATGCCCGCCAAATGATCCGCTGTCGAGCAGCGTCATCTCGCACGATCGCTGCGCCTCGAACGGCCGGTCCGGGCAATTCGCGATCATGTCGGTCTCTTGCGGCACCGGGCTGTCGCGGTATTTACGGAAGGCGACACGCACTTTGTGGAAGCCCGCCAGATCGTTGGCGTCGGGGTTGATGATCAGGGTCCCGGGCGAGAACGTGTCAGGCCGGGGCAAAATGACGATCCAGCGCTGCCCGCCTGCGGCGAGGAGCGGATTGACCACCTCTGGCATCGTGAGGTGACGCATCGAAATTCCGAGCATGGCGTCGAACCCTTCGCCTCGGAAGCCGTCGCCGCCAATTCCGTAATCGCTGAAACTCACTTGCGCCGCCGCGCAGCCGCGCGGGATCTGGTCGCACCGCACGCTGGTGACGATTTGGACCGTCACCGGCATCGATGTTGTCGCGTCGCCGATGCCGACGATCGCGTTGGCCAGTGGCCCCACAAGCACGTCGTCGCCGGCGAATGCCTGCGCGATCGAAAGGCCCAGCGTCTCGTATTGTCCCGCCGCGGCGGCACGCGTCAGCACCCTCAGGCCAACCGAGCCGGTATCGAGGAAGGTCTCGATCGGCGCGCCGTTGCCGATCCGGGTCCATACCCAGAAGCGCACGTTGTTGTCGTCGAGGCGATGCCGGTAGATCGGCACTGCAACGCGCATACCGCTTCCAATGGCGATCGCCTGGCTCATCGGCAGAAGCGGCGGCGAATGCCCGCATGATGCCAGAACGAACAAGCAGACGGCGAAAACGCCGGCGAGAAGGCCAAATCCAGCTCGCTCGCTCATCGCCTCATGGGTTCCGCGCGCGGGACATAGTGGCGGCAATGGTGGGCTGGTCTCGTTCCAGCCGTGACGCCGAGGCGGTAAGCGCGTGCCGCTACACGTTGACCCGGTGCATGGCCCCAAGCGGATAGCGGGTGCCCGACGCGGCGCCGGGCGGCGCGACGCGGTCGATCTCGGCGAGGCCATCCGCTGTCAGCGCGATGTCGGCGGCGCCTACATTCTCTTCGAGATGCCGACGCGACTTGGCGCCCGGGATCGGCACGATGAAGGTGCCGGCACGCGCGCCCCGCGCCATGGTCCAGGCGATCGCGAGCTGGGACAGGGTCGCGTTCTTGCGGCGCGCCACCTCTTCGAGCGCGGCGCGTAGTTGGAGATTCCTGCCGATATGCGCGCTCTCGAAGCGGGGCAATCGTGCGCGCGCGTCGTTCGCGCTCAGATTTTCCCGCTGGGGCGGCGCGGCGCTCAGCATCCCTTGCCCCAGCACGCCATAGGCCATCATGGAGAGGCCCAGCTCCTTGCAGGCGGCGATCTGGCCCTGTTCGTCCGCGTCGCGCGAGAAGACCGAGTATTCCATCTGGAGCGAGGCGAGCGGATGAACGGCGCTTCCGCGCCGCAGCGAGGCGGCCGAGCATTCCGACAGCGCGATGAACCGCGTCTTGCCTTCCTTGACGAGCTCGGCCATGCCGCCGACGCTCTCCTCGACCGGAACGCCCGGATCGACGCGCGACATGCAGAATATGTCGAGGCTCTCGATGCGCAGGTTCTTGATGCTCTCCTCGCAAGTCCGGCGCAGATGGCGCGGATCGCTTCCGCCGCGCGTGCCGTCCGGATTGCCGTCGCGCGGGCTGCCGCTCTTCGAGTGGATGACCACTTCGTGCCGGCGGCCGGCAATCGCCTCGCCGATCAGGCGATGGTTATGGCCTTGGCCATAGCTCGCCGACGTGTCGAGGAAATTGACGCCGAGATCAAGCGCGCGGCGGATCGTCGCGATCGATTCCGCATCGTCGGCCGGACCATAGACGCCGGACATGCCATAACAGCCGAGACCGATCGCCGACACGAGGAGATCGGTGTTGCCGAATTGGTGGCGTTGCATGATGGAGCCTCCCTCCGAAGGCACTATACCATCGGCGCGATGCCAAACCTGTCGGCAAAGCCGGCTTTCCCCGTGGCCGACACGGTCAGCGCACGCGTGTCGCGGATCCGCGCGATCCAGCCAAGCTCGAAGCACCGTTGGGCGATCGCCGCGCCAACGGCGCCCGCGAGGTGAAGGCGGCGCTCGCTCCAATCGAGGCAGGGGCGACAAAAGGTACGGCGGCCGCGATTGATCCGGGCAAGGTCGATGCCGAAATCGGCAAGGAACTGCTCGCCCGATCGTGTCAAGATTCCGCCATCTTCGGTCAGCACAAGATGGTCCCGCGCGGCAAGAGCGTCGGCGACTGCAACGCCCAGGCGGCCTGCCAGATGATCATAACAGGTGCGGGCGCTCCGCAGCGCATCGCCGCCGCGCCAGTGCGGCTGATAGCGCGACGGCGCGTCGACCGCGACCGCCATGATGCCTTCGAGCATCCGGCCGACCTGCGGCGTCGCTAGACGATAGTAGGCGTGCCGCCCTTGCTTCGTGAGCGACAAAAGGCCCGCCGCGCTCAGCTTGGCGAGATGGCCGCTCGTCGTCTGCGGCGAGACGCCGGCAGCGAAGGCAAGCTCGCCGGCGGTCAGCGCGCGGCCGTCGAGCAGCGCGATCAGCACATTGGCGCGGGCCGGATTGCCGACGAGCGCCGCGATCTCCGAAACCGGGGGCTGGAGGCCTGTCATGGCGGAAAAATGGCGCCTCGGGCGAAGAAAGTCATCGCCCGACAGTTCGGATTCGGCCGAAGCGTTCGGAGCGGACAAGAGGCGGCGGCCGCGCCATCCTTCTCGCCGACGGGCGACATCGTGCGCGCCCACACCGGTTGACGTCGTTGGAGGATCGAGATGTTCGTCGTCATCTTCGAAGTCCAGCCGAAGCCCGATCGCCGCGAACAGTATCTCGCGATCGCCGCGTCGCTGCGCCCCGCGCTCGAACGGATCGACGGGTTCATCGACAATGAGCGCTTCACGAGCCGGCGCACCGAGGGGCGCATCCTGTCGCTCTCCACCTGGCGCGACGAGAAGGCGGTGATCCGCTGGCGCACGGTCGGTCAGCATCACGCGGCGCAGGAAAAGGGCAGAACCGACGTGTTCGCGGATTACCATCTCCGCGTCGGCGAGGTCACGTCGGACACGGGCCTGCCCGACGGCGCGTCGCTGCCGCAGCTTCGCTTCGACGCGACCGAGATCGGTTCCGCCGCGTGCGCGACCATCACCGAATTCGCATCGATCGCGGAGACGCGCGGCATCGAACCTGGCGGAATGCCGGGGCTCGTCGATTGGGAACTGTTCGAGGGCATCACGGTGCCGGGAAAGAGGCTGCTTATGGCCTGGTGGCGGGACGCGGACGCGGCGGTTGGATGGGTCCCTCGGGCCGCGCGCCATCGGCGGGTTCGCATCATTCGCGATTACGGCATGGCCGATCGCCGCGAGGCGCCGCAATATCATCCCGTTCGTTGAGACACGGCGAGCCGCGCCGACGCCGTCTCGATCGCGGTCTCGAGTTGCTGCATCACGGCAGCGCGCGCGCCGCCGGCGGGGATCGGCGGCAATATCTCGACGATGATGCGGCCCGGGCGCTTGCTGAAGTGGCGCCGGCCCCAATAGAGGCCGGAATTGACCGCCACCGGCACTAGCGGCAACGCGAGTTGGCGATAGAGCGCGAAGACACCCGGCTGATAGGCGGGCGCGGCGCCGACCGCGACGCGGGTGCCTTCGGGGAAGATGACGATCTTGCGCCCATCGGCCTTCGCGCGCTCGCCCTGGCGCGCCATGGAGCGAAGCGCCGCCGGTCCCGCACGGCGATCGATCGCGATCATGCCGGCCTTCAACGCATACCAGCCATAGAACGGAATCCAGCCCAGCTCGCGCTTGATCACCACGACGGGATCCCGAAAGATCACCGGCGCCGCGAGCGTGTCCCACGCCGATTGGTGCTTCATCGCGACGATCGCCGGCCCCGGCGGCAGATGCTCGGCGCCCCGCACCTCGTAGTCGAGCCCCACGGTCGCGTGGAGAAGACGCAGGGTGAGGTCCGACCAGACCGTGCCGTAGCGCATGATCCATCGCCACGGCATCAGCAACAGCGGCAGCGCCACCACCGCCATCACCGCGGTCCCGAGATAGAACAGCACCTGAAACAGGAGCGAGCGGACCAGGATCATGGGCTCGGCGCGATCAGGAGCCGCAGGCGCGCGCCCAGATACTTCATATATTCGCCGGTCATGAAGCCGAGGCTCGCCGGGCGCGCCCACCACCGCCCATCACGCACGAGCCCGGGAAAGACCGGATAGGGAATGATGGCGATGTCGGGCATTGCCGCCTGAAACTCCATGAGCGAGCGCGGCATGTGGTAGCTCGCCGTGACGAGGCGCAGCGAGTGGAAATCCTGCTCGTGCATGAAGACGGCGGTCTCGAGCGCGTTGCCATGCGTCGTCTCGGCCTCGTGGCCCAGCACGACGCAGCATTGGAGCCGCTCGGGCGCGAGGCGCGAGGCGCGCAGAAGATCGCCCACCTCGACGCCGTGATAGACGCCGGACACGAAGAGCTTTTTGCCCTTGCCGGCGGCGAGGAGCTGTAACCCGCTTTCGACCCGAAGGCTGCCGCCGGTCAAGACCACGATTGCGTCGGTCGGCGTGTCGCCGTCGCCTTGTGTCGTCGGCACCAGATGGACGAACCAGGCAAGTCCAGCGAGCCATAGCGCGAGCAGCGCCGCGACGAGCGCCGCACCCAAGCGGGTCCAGCGCAGCACCCTGCCTCCCGTCATGGCATCCGGGTCAGCGCGCGGATCACCGTGAGCCGGGCCGTGACCATGGCGAGAAGTGCCGCCGCCACCGGAAGCAGGATCAGCGCCGCGAGTTGCGTCGGGACCAGCGTGAGACTCGGAAGCGACGGCCCCGTCGTGCCCAACGCGCGGGCCGCGTCTCCGGCATGCGCCAGCGCGAGGAGCGTCGCGAGCGCCAGCACGATGCCGGCGCCGCCGCCCCACAGCGATAGCCGCAGCGCCTGACGCTGAAACTGGCGCGCGATATAGCCGTCGCGCGCGCCGACGAGGTGCAAGAGCTCGATCACGTCGCGATGGACCGCCATGCCCGCCTGCATCGTGAAGATCACGGTCAGGACCGCCGCCGCGCCGATGAGGCAGACGATCCCCGCCGCCACGATCTCTGCCATCCGCACCAGCCTTGCGAGCCGGTCGAGCCAGACGCGCTGATCGTCGATGGCGGCGCCCATCGCGTCCCTCCCAAGGCGAGCGGCGAGCGCCGTCTCGTCGAGCCGCGCCGGGTCGATGCGGACGTCGACGAGCTGCGGCAGCGCCAGGTCGTTGGGCACGCTGGGCCCGAGCCACGGGGCGAGGAGCGCCGTCATCTCTGCGCGCGACAAGGGCCGCGCCGACAGCACGCCCGGCGCCGCGGCAAGATCCTTGAGCGTCGCCGCGAGCCCGCCATCATTTCCTGCCGATGCCGGCGGCAGCTCGACCGTGAGCGTGCCCATGAGCCCGCGGTCCCAGCCGTCGAGCGCCCGTTCCAGCATGAGCGCGCCGCTGACGGCGAGGGCGGCAAGATAGACCATGAGCGCTACGAGCCACGGCAGGAACCGCCCCGACCCATCGCGGTCGAACGGCACGTCGATCGGCGGCCGGCCCATCATCATGCCTGCAGCCGCATCGGCGCCTCGAGGGCGAGGCAGCCATCCGCGAGGTGGAGGCGCGGATGCGGGCGGCGCGCCACCAGCGCCTCGTTGTGGGTCGCGAGCACGAGCGTCGTGCCAGTCCGGTTCATCTCCTCGAAGAGCCGCATGAGCCGGTCCGCCATCGCATCGTCGACATTGCCGGTGGGCTCGTCGGCGAGAAGGAGCCGCGGTCCGCCGATCACCGCGCGCGCGATCGCGATACGCTGCTTCTGGCCGCCCGACAAGGTCGCCGGATAGGCGTCGAGCTGATCGGTGAGCCCGACCCAGTGCATGAGCTCGCCCACATGCGCCTTGACCCGCGCGTCCTCGACGCCGGCGACGCGAAGCGGCAGGGCGACATTGTCGAACGCGTTCAGATGCTCGACGAGGCGGAAATCCTGGAACACGATCCCGATCTTGCGTCGCATCAGCGCGAGCGCGTCGTGCGAGAGGGTCGTCGCATCTTCATCGAATAGCGAGACGGTGCCGCGCGTCGGCCGCTCGGCCAGATACATGAGGCGCAGCAGCGTGGTCTTTCCGGCGCCGCTCGGGCCGGTGAGGTAATGGAACGAGCCCGGCTCGAGCCGCAGGACGATGTCGCGCAGGACCTCCGGCCCCGCGCCATACCGCATCGCCACATGATCGAATCGCACCAAGCGCGTCGCACTCCTGTGCATCACCATGGCACGGCGAATCGGGCGGCGTCCAGCCGCGCGGGCAGGCCGATCGGCACGCCTGCGGTTCCTTGCCTCGCTTCCGGGCGAGTCCTATAACGGCGCTTCCTCTTGCCGATCCGGGACGATGATCCTCACCTGTCCTGCCTGCTCGGTTCGTTACGTCGTCGATCCGCGCGCGCTCGGCGTGAAGGGCCGCACGGTTCGTTGCGCGCGCTGTTCCCATACCTGGTACCAGGCGCCGCCCGACGAAGAGCAACCGCCCGCTGCCGTCGCGCCGACACCCGCCGCCGCGACTGCCGCTGCCGCGGCGACCATTATCGAAAAGCCCGAGCCGCCACCCGCCGAGCCGGCGCCGGAGCGGCGCGAGCGTGCGCCCGCACCGAGCCGGGAAGAGCGGATCCAGCTTCCCGCGGTCGCCCGCCCCAAGCGGAACTGGGAACCCATTCTCGCCACTCTCGCCGCCGTGATCATTTTGATCGCGGGCCTTGCCGCGGCCGCGATCATCGAGCGCGACCATATCGCGCGGCTTTATCCCGCGAGCGCCGATCTCTTCGCGCGCGTGGGATTTCCGGTGAGCGACATCGGCATCGGCCTCGACGTGCGCGCCAACAAGCCGGTGCTCGACATGGCGAACGGGCTGCCGACGCTCGTCATCGATGGCAACGTGGTGAATGTCTCGTCGGTTGCGCGCAAGGTGCCGAAGCTCGTGGTGATGCTGCTCGATCAGAGCGATCACGATCTGCAGGACGTGACCGTTGCGGCGTCGACCGACCGGCTCTTGCCCGGCGAGAGCGCGACCTTCAAGACCAGCATCACGCAGCCGCCCGAGGCCGCGCATCACGTGATGGTGGTCTTCGCCGGCGCGCGCGGCTAGGGCGATGGCGCACATCCTCGTGGCGGAAGACGAGGCCTCGGTCGCGGCCTTCATCGAGCGCGCATTGAAGGGCCTTGGCCACGAGGTGGCGCTCGTGCCGGACGGGCTCGCGGCGGTGGCGGCGCTCGCGGCCAACCGCTTCGATCTCCTGCTCAGCGACATCGTGATGCCCGGGCTCGATGGCATCGCGCTTGCGCTCAAGGCGGCGAAGGACTATCCCGACATGAAGATCATGCTGATGAGCGGCTATGCGACCGAGCGGCAGCGTGCCCACAATCTCGAGGCGCTCGCCAATCTCGTGCTGGCCAAGCCCTTCGCGCTCGCCGAGCTCGCGGCCGCGATCGAGGCGGCGCTCGCGGACGGGTGATCGGAGGGCGAGCTTTTCTATCCCGTCATTGCCGGGCTTGACCTGGCGATCCATGGACCCGCGGGTCAAGCCCGCGGGTGACGGAATCAGGAAAGCGATTCGGGAAAGCCCATCGCGCTCCAAAACTACTGCAAGAGGCGGTCGATGTAGTCGCGCTCGGCACGCGCTCCGCATGGACCTCGAATGCGAGCCGCCCAACGCGCGGATCAGACGTTGCTGACGCCGCCGTCGACGACCATGTCGGAGCCCGTCATGAACGAGCTCTCATCCGAGGCGAGGAAGAGGGCGGCGTTGGCAAGCTCCTCGGGCCGCGCCAATCTCAGCATCGGCGTGTAGTTGGCGTAGCCCTTCCGAATTGCGGTGGCCTCTGCGGGCGTGCTGGCCTGGGAGTCGAGCATTGGCGTGTCGACGACGCCCGGGCTCAGCGTGTTCGCGCGGATGCCGCTGTCCTTGAACTCGGCCGCCCAGGTCCGGGCGTACGACCGCAGCGCGGCCTTGGTGGCGGCGTAGGTCGAGTGGTTCGCCAAGCCCATGTAATGCATGGCCGAGGCGACCAAAATGATCGAGCCTCCCCGGCCCATCATCGGCAGCATCTTCTGCACGAGGAAGAGAGGCGCCTTGGCGTTCAGGTCGAACGTGCGGTCGTAATGGTCCGCCGTGATTTCGCGCAACGGCACCTGCTCGACCAGGGCGGCGTTGGACACGACGACGTCCACCTTGCCCTGCGCGCTCCGAACGGCGTCGGCGACGCGGTCGAGGTCCTCGAGCCTGGTCGCATCCGCCTGGACGGCGGTGACATTCGCGCCGATGAGCCGCACCGCCTCGTCGAGCGCCTCCCGGCGCCGCCCGAAGATGAACACGTGCGCGCCCTCTTTGACGAACCGCCGGGCAATCGCGAGCCCGATGCCGCTGGTGCCGCCGCTGATGACGGCGATCTTGCCTTCCAATCTCGACATGATGCCTCCTTCGGTTTGCGTTCCGGGTCCCGGTCGCTCCGTTCGAGGATTTCGAGATGGGTCCGCCCGCGTCGGACGTTCAGTGCGGAAGCTCGCATATCGGTGGTGCGCAATCGATCCGGTCGACCGACGGCGTGAACGGGATCGTTCGCGAGCCGCGCCCGCAGCCATAGGCTAACGCCACGTCTCTTACTATCTAAAGGCGGGATGGAAAATCGCACCTCGCGGTGCGGGATCGCACCATGATGGACTGGGACGACGTTCGCTATTTTCTGGCCGTCGCGCGCGGGGGCTCGGTCCGGGCCGCCGCCCAACGCCTCAGAGTGAACCACTCGACCGTGCTGCGACGCATCGCCCAGCTCGAAGAGCGCCTCGGCACGCACATGTTCGAGAAGCTGCCTTCGGGTTACCGTTTGACCGATGCGGGAGAGGAGGTTCTCGAGTTCGCGGGCCAGATGGAAGCGTCGTCGAACCAACTGGAGACGCGCGTCTTCGGTCGCGATCAGAGCGTGCGCGGGCTGCTGCGGGTGACGCTGGCACCGACCCTTGCGACACACCTGCTCATGCCGGACTTCGCCGACTTCGCGCGGCTTCACCCCGAAATCGAGATCGAGATACTGTCGATCGAGGAGCCGGTGAATCTGACCAACCGGGAGGCCGATGTCGCAATCCGCGTCGTCTACGAGCGCAGCGCCTTGCCGCCCAATCTCCACGGCCTGAAGGGACCGGAGCTGTTCGGCGGTGTGTACGTGTCCCGCGACCTCCTTGCCGCGTGGCGCGCGGGAGCGGCTGATCGCGTCCGATGGATCGTCAGCAGCAAGTACGGCATCCCCGACTGGGCGAGCGAGGGCGAGGTTCGCACCACGGCGGTTCCGTTCAGGACCACGGACGAGGAGGCGCAGATCGTCGCGGTACGGCAAGGGCTCGGGATCACGACGCTGCCTTGCTTCATCGGAGATGCCGACCCCCTGCTGGCGAGGGTGCCGGGCGCCGACCGGCACATGTACGGAACCCTCTGGCTTCTCACGCAGGGCGAGACGCGCAAGACCAAGCGCGTCCGGCTTTTCACGGAGTTCATATCGCTCCGGCTCGCCGCGCACGCGCGGCTTCTTTCGGGACTGTCCTATTCCCGCGACTGACGCGCCGTCGTCAGAACTGCTTTAGCAGGCGGTCGATGTAATCGCGCTCGATTTCGGGCCGGTCGCGTTCGCCGGCGCGCTGACGCAGCTCGTCGAGGATCTGCTTCGCCTTCTCGAGGGCATAGTCGTTCGGCCCCTTGCCCATGCGCATGAGGCCGCCATCGTCATAGCCGCCGTTCCCGTTCTCGTCGGTGAACCGGCCGAACGGGTCGCGCTGCCCCTCGCCGACGCCTTCATCGCCAGGATCGGTGCCGCCGCCGGGCCGCGCGCCCATGCCGCGGCCGGCCATCTGCTGCTGCATCGCGCGCGCGGCCTGCTGCAACGCGTCGAGCGCTTCGGTTTGCGGCCCGATCGCGTCGCCCGGCTGCGCCTGACGCAGCGCTTGGACCGCGTTCCGCATCGCCCGGTCCGCGCGGGCAAGGGGCGCCGGCACGTCGCCGCCCTGATCGCCGAGCTGCTGCATCATGTCGCCCAGCATTTGGCGCAACGCTTCCTGGTCGTTGGCGTCGCCCTGGCTTTGGTCGCCTTGCTGGTTCCCCTGCTGCGAGTTGCGGAAGCTGCGGTCCAGAAGCTGCTGCTGACGCTGCATCATTTGCTGCATCTGCCGCATCGCCTGGCTCTGGCCGCTCGACATCTGGCCCGCCTGTCCCATGCGCAGATTCTCGAGCATCTCCTGCAATTGCGAGAGGAGGTCGCGCGCCTGATCCTTGGCGCCGGTGCGCGCAAGGTCGCGGGCGCGGTCGAGCATGCGCTGCAAATCCTGACGGGTCACCATCTGCGACGGGTCGATCGGCTGCATCTGCTGCGGCGGCATGTGCTGCATCTGTTGCGCCAGCGCCTGCAGATATTGATCGATCGCCTGTTGCAGCTGATTCATGAGGCGTTGGATCTCGGCATCGGGCGCGTTCCGCGCGAGCGCGTCCTGAAGCGCCTGCATCGCCTGCCGCAGATCGCGCTGCATGGTCGAGGCGCGGCCATCCTCGATCCGGAGCGCGGTCTCCCACAAAAGCTCCTGCACAGCGGAGATGGTGTCGGGATCGTGGTTCAGCACGAGGCGCGCCTGAGCCGTCCTCAGCGCCAGGAACACGACGTCGTCATTGTTGAAGAAGGAAGGGCGCTCCGACAGGTCCGAGAGCGTCTCGGCGACCGGCTGACGGTCGTCGGGATGAAGGGTCAGCTCTTTCCGCGCGTCGATGATCGCCTTCGCGACCGGGTTGTGGAACACGCGTTCGGGCAGCACGGTCTCGATCGTCTCGCTGGTCCCGGTCTGACCGATCGCGTCGACGGCCTGAAGCTTCATCTCGACCGGCAGGCCGGCCCAGGGGTGCGGCGTCAGGTCGTGATAGCTCGCGGCGCTTGCGTCCTTCAGATGCTGGCCCGGAAGCGGAAGATCGATCACGAGCTGAGCGCCCGACTTGTCGCCCTTGAGGCGCATGATCGCCTTCGCGCCTTCGACGCCGTAATCGTCGGTCGCCTTGTATTCGAGCCGCAGCACGCCGCGATCGGTATGCGTAGGCGGCTTGGCGAACGCGATGGTGGGTGGCAGGTCGGGGATGACCGTGATCGGCCACGAGCCGAGCGTGCGGCCTTCCTGCACCACCGCGATCCGCTTGCCCGCCGTGATCTTCGCGCTGCCCTTGAAGTTGCTGTCGTCGATGCGCTGGAAGCCGGCGGACTTGTCGTCGAGCAGAAGCTCGGGCACGCCGCCGCCGCCATGGACCTGGGCCAGCAAGGTGCTGCCGACCGGCACCGGGATCGCGGTAGCGCCTGCCTCGCCCACTTTCAGGAACTGAGGCGGCAGGCCGGTATAGTCCGGCGGGGTCAGCCAGATATCGAGTGCGACCGGCACTTCGTCCGCGCTGGCCGAGAAATTGGGGCTGAGGCTGCGCCCGATCCGGTCGGCCCAGTCGCCCCCCGCATCGAGAACCCCGAACGCGAACGCCAACGTCAACAACGCGCGCAAGGCATAGGGATCGCGCCGGGTCAGCCCGGCTTTCGGTGTGCCGACGCGCAGGCGCCGGACCACCTCGGCCATACGGGCGCGATGGACACGCCACAGCGCCTCGGAGGTGGGGTCGGTGGCGCCGCCCGCGAGATTGTCCTCGAGCGCCGCGAGCGGGCGGTGCGCGAGGCCGCTCACCGTCTCGATCCGGCGCCGCGCGTCGCTCCGGTCCGGGAGGCGCAGACGGCCGACCCCGATGATGAGCGCTGCGACCAGAAGCGCCGCCATCACCGCCAGCAGCCCCGCATGGAGGAAGCCCGGGAGCTGCGCCGGCAGGTCGAAGAGCGCGAGCGCCAGGAACACCCCGACCACCGCCACGGCAGGGCCGAAGGCAGGCACTACCCGCTCCCACAAAATGGCGAGGCGGGCTAGCCGGAGGCGGCGCTCGAACGCTGTCCCGAAGGGAGCGCGGGCAGGCGGGTGGTCGGCGTGCGACATGGTCCCTGGCACCTCGTCAGCGCTCGGCCAGCCAAGGCGGAAGCTGATCCTCCGCCAAGACCTGCTCGTAGCTCGGCCGCTGCCGCACCACCGCGAACTCGGTCCCCCGCACCAACAGCTCGGGGATGGGCAAGCGCGTATTGTAGCCCGAACTCATGACCGCGCCATAGGCTCCGGCGGACAAGATCGCGATCAGGTCACCGCCGCTGAGCGGCGGCAGCGGCCGCGCGAGCGCGAAACTGTCGCCGGTCTCGCACACGGGGCCGACCAGGTCGGCCGGGGCGAGCGGCACGCTCGCAGCCGGCGCTTTCAGCGGCACCACCTCATGCCACGCATCATAGAGCGCGGGGCGGATCAGGTCGTTCATCGCCGCGTCGACGATGACGAAGCGGCGCGACCCGCCTTCCTTGACATAAAGAACCCGGGTGACGAGCACCCCGGCGTTGCCGACGAGATAGCGGCCCGGCTCGAACGAGAGGCTCGCCCCGAGCCCCTCTGTGAGACGCTTCACCATTGCGGCGTAGGCCTCGATCGTGGGCGGAGTCTCGTCGCGATAGCGGATGCCGATGCCGCCGCCGAGGTCGAGCCGTGTCAGCGGAACGCCGTCGGCGCGCACCGCGCGATAGAGCGCCACGGCCCGCTCGAACGCGGCCTCGAACGGCGCCAGCTCGGTGAGCTGCGAGCCGATATGGACCGCAAGCCCCACGGGCGCAAGGCCGGGCAAGCCGCGCGCGCGGCGAAAGGCGGCAAGCGCGTCGGCCGCATC
>Ga0335073_10005059_pt1 | contig 18505 bp, 17 predicted proteins | sample Lox_Sample_22_FD_207093 | JGI IMG/M metagenome (GOLD analysis project Ga0335073, IMG submission 207093) | Soil microbial communities from Loxahatchee National Wildlife Refuge, Florida, United States - Lox_Sample_2.2 | ecosystem: Environmental > Terrestrial > Soil > Wetlands | place: USA... | reverse complement strand
GGCTTCGACCTTTGAAATGCTGCTGGATCATGATTTCGGCTGGGACGACGGCCTGATTTGCGGCGGCAGTGTGTCGGGATTGATTTTGCCGCGTGCGGCGGAAGCGGCGGACCTCTGGCGCCAACTCGCCGCCGTAACCGAACCGGTTCGCTGGGGTGTCAAAAGGGATTTTTCCATCTCACTTTGCCCGAAAACAAGTGACGAGTATCGTGTGACGGGTGACGCAGCCCCCTTTTCCCGCGACACGCGACACGTGCCACCCGCCACCGCCTCCGACTGGCTTTACCAGGAGATCGTTTCGCCGTCGCCCGCGTTCTGGATTGCCGGTTCCGGCCACGTGGCCCAGGCGGTCGCGCCCCTGGCCCGGCAATTGGAGTTCGACGTGACGGTCTTTGACGACCGACCCGGACTGGCGAATCGCCGTTTTTTCCCCGAAGCCGTACGCCTGCGCGTGGGCGGCTGGCATGAGCTGTTGAAGGAACCTATGCCCAAACAGCCGGCCTTTGGCTTGATTGTCACCCGCGGGCACCAGCATGACGCGCTGGTGCTGACCGAGTGGATTCAGCGCCCGTTTGTTTTTCTGGGCATGATCGGCAGCCGCCGCAAGGCGCGGATCATTCGCGAACAATTCCTGAAACAAAACATCGCCACCGCGGAGCAATTGGATCGAATTGCCTGTCCCGTTGGTTTGGACATTGACGCGCGGAGCACGCCGGAAATTGCTGTGAGCGTTCTGGCGCAGTATATCGAGAAACGGGCCGCGTTGCGTGACGCGTGACGGGTGGCCGGTAACGCGAAATCCCGTCACCCGTCACATGTCACCGACAAAAAATCGCCCGGCGCTCGGCGTCATCATCCTGGGAGCCGGCGCATCGTCGCGCATGGGCCGGCCCAAACTGCTGCTGCCGTGGGGCAAAACATCCATCGTCGGCCATCTCATCGAACAATGGCGGAGACTCGGGGCGGCACAAATCGTCATCGTTTGCCGCCCGGACGACCAGGAGCTGGCCGCCGAACTGGATCGCCTGAATTTGCCGCTTCGGGATCGGATTAAGACTCCGTACCCCGAACACGGCATGTTCAGTTCAATTCTTTGCGCCGCTCGCTGGTCCGGCTGGCGAAAGGCAATTTCCAGCTGGGCGGTGGTTCTGGGGGACCAACCTCATTTGCAGGCGGAAACCTTACGGGTATTGCTGGAACAAGTCGCACAAAATCCGGGCGCGATCTGCCAGCCGGCGTTCCGTGGTCAGGCGCGGCATCCGGTGATTTTGCCACGCGACGTGTTTGTTGAACTACAGCGGTCCGGCGCGGAAACGTTGAAGGATTTTTTGAAACCATTAGCCGGCCGGAGCGTCCAATGTCCGGTGGCGGATGCCGGACTGTTGCTTGACTTGGACCGGTGGGAGGACTATGAGAAGGCAGTTAAGTCCCATACAGGAGATTTATGAATGATCCGGACGCAGCCGGCGGAGGCTCCTTTTCCCGCCGGACATTTCTGAAAGGACTGGGCACCTCGGCGGTGGCGGCGGTGGCCGCGCAAACCACCGCGGTGGCGGCGGAGCTTGAAAAGGTCAACGCCGAAAAGATCCTCGGTCCCGGGGAGGTGCTGGTGACACTCGAGGTTAATGGCCGGAAACTGAAGCTTCAGCTGGAGCCGCGGGTGACTTTGCTCGATGCGTTGAGGAATTACTCCAGTCTGACCGGCGCCAAAGAGGGCTGTGACCGCGCGGCGTGCGGCGCCTGCACGGTGTTGTGGGATGGGACGCCGATTTATTCCTGCCAGAAACTCGCCATCGAGGCCCAAGGACACGAAATTACAACCGTGGAAGGCCTGGCCAAGGACGGCAAATTGTCGAAGGTGCAACAGGCGTTTATAGCCAAAGACGCGTTGCAATGCGGTTATTGCACGCCGGGTTTTATCATGAGCGTGACGGCATTGCTGAAACAAAATCCCCATCCGACCGCCGACGAGGTAAAACACGCCTGTGCCGGGAACCTGTGCCGCTGCGGCACCCATCCGCACATTTTGCAGGCTGTGTTCCAGGCGGCGGGCGTAAAGGTCACCAGCAAAACGGAGGTCATCCATGCCTAGCTGGCCGACCGAAACCAAATACATCAGCCACCCCACGTTGCGCGTGGATGCCGTGCCGAAGGTGACCGGTCGCGCGCGCTATTCATCCGACATCCAGGCGGACGGCTGGCTTTATGGCATGATTCTCCGGTCAAAATGGCCGGCGGCAAAAATTTTATCGGTGAACCTGGACAAGGCGCGGCAAGTTCCCGGCATCAAGGCCGCGGTGGTCGCGCGCGACGGCGAGTTTACGGTGCGCTATTACGGCGAGGAAATCGCCGCGGTCGCCGGCACCACCAGGCAGGCCTGCCTTGACGCGTTGCGCGCCATTGAAGTCAAAGCCGAGCCGCGCAATGAATTTGCCGTCAACGAAAACGAAGCGCGGAAGGATGACGCACCCCAGGTCTGGGAGGGCAGGTCCAATGTGGCGGCGGGCCCGCCGCGCGAACATGGCAACGTGGATCAGGCCTTCGGCGAGTGCGCCGCCGTCATCGAAGGTTTTTACACGACGCCGGTGCAAATTCACAATCCGATGGAGACGCATGGCAATACGGTCTCCTGGACGGACGACGGAGTGACGGCTTGGGCTTCCACCCAGGGCATTTCCAGCGTGCGCGACGGTCTGGCGGGCGCGCTGCAACTGGACCAAAGCAAGATACGGGTCATCACCGACTTCATGGGTGGCGGCTTTGGTTCGAAATTTGGCGCGGGCGTGGAAGGTATGCTGGCCGCGCAATTGTCGCGCGAGGCGAAAGCGCCGGTTCGGCTCATGCTCACGCGGTTTGATCAGGCGCTCGCCGTCGGCAACCGGCCTTCCAGTTTTCAAAAAATCAAAATGGGCGCGAAGGCGGACGGAACCCTGCACGCCTTTGAGGCGGAAAATTACGGAACGGCCGGCATCGGCGCGGGTGCGGACTCCGGCGGTGGCGGTGGAGGTGCGGACCTTACCATGCCCTATCTTTACCGGGTTCCCAACAGCCGCGTGAAACAATCGCATGTGGCGGTCAACGCCGGTTCCGCCCGCGCCTTTCGCGCGCCGGGAAATCCGCCCGCGTCCTTTGGCATGGAATCCGCCATGGACGACCTCGCGGTGAAGCTGGGCATGGACCCGCTGGCATTCCGGCTCAAGAATGATTCCAACGAAATCCGCCAGCGTGAATACGCCATCGGCGCGGAAAAAATCGGCTGGAAGGAAAAATACCAAAAGCCCGGCAGTTCGCCCGGCGTGGTGAAAACCGGCATCGGTTGCGCCGGCGCCGCGTGGCCCGCCGGCGGCCCCAGCCGCTCAACTCAGGGCGAGGCGCAAATCAATCCCGACGGCAGCGTTGAATTCCGCCTCGGCGTGCAGGACATCGGCACCGGCACCAAAACGGTCATCGCCGTGGTGGCGGCGGAAATGCTTGGATTGAAGCCGGAACAAATCACCGTGAAAGTCGGCGACACGAATTTCCCGCCCGGCCCCGGCAGCGGCGGCAGCACCACCTGTGCTTCGGTTTCGCCGACGGTTTATGACATCTGCCAGCGCGGTCTGCAGCAGTTGCTGAAGCAAACCGGCGTCGCCGACGCGCGCGGGAAGAACTGGTTTGCCGCCTGCAAAAAACTTGGGGTCAACCCGCTGGTCGTCCACGGAAATTGGATTGAAGGGCTCTCCAATCGCCCGGCCTACGGCGTGCAGTTTGCCGAGGTGGCCGTGGACACGGAAACCGGTCTGGTTGCAGTCAAGAAAATCGTCGCGGTTCACGACTGCGGCCTTATTATTGACACGCTGACGCTCGAAAGCCAGATCAACGGCGGTGTTATCATGGGCATGGGCTACGCGCTTTACGAGGAGCGCGTGATGGACGATCTGTCCGGCGTGGTGCTGAATCCGAATTTTGAAACGTACAAACTACCCGGCATCGCCGACGTGCCGGAAATTGAAATCGTCCTGTTGAACATGCCGGAGCGCGGCGTCATCGGCATCGGCGAACCGGCCACCGTGCCCACGGCAGCGGCGATCGGCAATGCCGTCGCCAACGCCATCGGCGTGCGCGTCGGCAGCCTGCCCATTACGCCGGCAAAAGTCCTGGCGGCGCTTGGTAAAGTTCCTCACGTTGCCACTACATGAAAGCTTTTGAATATACCACCGCGCTTTCCACTGACAGCGCCCGCGAACTGGTTGCCGACAAGGGCGTTTATCTCGCCGGCGGCAATGATTTGCTTGGCCTGCTCAAGGATTATCTCATTCCCGGTCCGAACATCCTCGTCAACGTCAAGTCGTTGCCCGGTTTGAACCGGATCGAGCGGGGCGCAAATAGCTGGACCCTCGGCGCGCTGGTTACCATTGCGCAACTTGAAGGTGACACGGACCTATCGAAAGTTTTTCCCGGTTTGCACGATGCCGCGTCGGAAATTGCCTCGCCGCAGATCCGCAACGTCGCCACCGTGGGCGGCAATCTTGCCCAACATTCGCGCTGTTGGTATTACCGCCAGCGCGACGTGCCGTGTCTGAAAAAGGGCGGTGACCTTTGTTACGCGCGGGAAGGCGACAGTCGCTATCACAGTCTGTTCAGCGGCAACGATTGCATCAGCCCGGTGGTTTCCAGCCTGGGCACCACCTTCGCTGCGCTCGACGCCACCGCCGTCGTGCTGCGCGACGGCAAGGAAACACGCCTGAGCATGGCCGAGCTTTACCAGAAGGCGTGGACGGAGCCGACGGCGCACCATTCACTCAATCCCGGCGATTTGATTCTGCGCGTGGAAATTCCGACCGCGCGTACCGCCAGCGCTTATCTGCAGGTCAGCGACAAGCACACGTTCGACTGGGCCCTGGTGAGTTGCGCCGCGGCGGCGGATGTCAGCGGCGGAAAATTAAATCAGTCGCGCGTGGCGCTGGGCAGCATCTCGCCGGTGCCGCATCAGGTCGAGGCGGCCAACGCTTTCCTGGATGGCAAGGCCTTGGACGATGACATCGCGTCGCAGGCCGCAGACCTGATTTTAAAAGAGGCCCGGCCGCTGGAGCATAATGCTTACAAGGTGCCAATGGCGCACGCGCTCATCCGGCGCACGCTGCTGAAACTGAAAAGTTGACGCCATGAACCCGATATTTTGCAAGCATCTGCGGACAAAAAGCATGTATGTCGGCGCGACACCGGAGGAAGCCTTTGCGGAAAAGGAAGGCGAGCACGTCACGCCCTGCCATTTCTGGTGCAACCGCACGCAGACCGTCGTGGGCGTGGACGACCAGCCGGTCCACAAGGACGCGTGCCGGTCACCGCGTTCGTGCTTCGAGGAATGACTTCGCGTGACGAGTGACGGGTGACGGGTGGCGCGATTGAGTCATCGCCCGGCGTATATTGCCAAAGGATTGCCGAAACTCGTGGTGGCAGGGAACTGCGCAATTTTTGCATCTTTCGGCCAGCGATTGGTCGCGGTTGCCCTAGATTCGTCAAAGTAAAAATTTTCCGAGGCCAACAGCAATTGTTTAATGCCCCGGGGCAGGGATTGGAATCCCGGATATGTCAAAATAATCGTTCTCATCTTTTCCTAATACCTTTGAAAGATAAGACGCATTGGCGTTCAAATAGTTACAACGCACGATCCTTTTGCACGGGGGGCGCAGGCCATCCGCCCCAAAAAAGGCACAGCAAACACGAAGATTTTTGACACGGATTTCAGGGATTCACACGCATGAAGGCTCCGGCAGGGTAACCGGGAGCGGCCCGCGGTTTTGATCGGGAGTCGAATCATCAAAAAAGGATTCACGCGCCGGCTTGTCGGGCCGAAATCCGATGAAGGCCGAAGGGGCGGCAGAGCATTTACGGAATCCGCGGTTGGATTCTGTCAATTGTTGGCGCGGCCGACCTTGTGGCCTTTGATGCCATAAAAGGCGACGTAGGCGTAGGCGATGAGCGGGACGATAAACGCCACTTGTAGATTCCAGACATCCGCTATCCGCCCCAGGATTGCGGGCAGGATGGCACCGCCCACCACGGCCATCACCAGCAGGGATGACACCTGACTTTTGTAAACTCCCATCCGGTCCAGCGCGAGTGAGAAGATGTTCGGCCAGCCGATGGAGGTGAACAGCCCGATGCCGACGATGCACCACATGGCGAGCTTGCCGCCGAACAGGATGGCAATGGCCAGCAGCACGACGATGATTCCGGAAAAGACAAACAGCGTCCGGTCGGCGAGCCCTTTGCCAAATTGAAAGAACAGCCAGCAGAGCGCAAGCAGGGGCAGATAATTTTTCACGATGGCCCAGCCGGCCGTAAAATCGAACTGGTGCTGGTCTCCATTCCAACTGCGCAGCGTCCAAAACAGCAGAAAGGCCAGGAGGGGAATGCCGGCGAGCAGAAGCCGCTTATGGCCCGGTTTCATTTCGCCCATTTCGACCGCGCCCATGAAGCGGCCAATCAACATGCCGCCCCAAAAAAGTGAAACGTATTTGCTGGCTTCCAACGCCGGCATGGCGGCGACGCTCGGTTGGCCGAGAAAATTGATGATCGCGCTGCCGACGGACACTTCGCCGCCGACATACATAAAAATAGCCACCATGCCGAGGATGACGTGCGGATATCTCAGCGAACCGATGCCGGGTTCCACCTTGCCTTCGCCGACGTGCGGCAGATGGATGGAAAAGAAAAACACCGCCAGAATCACGAAGACGATGCAGAAAATGAGATACGGCACTTTGACGGATTCCGCCCCATTCGCGCCGCTTTCGGCGAAATACTTGAAAATCAAATAACCCCCGATCAGGGGTCCGGTCGTCGTACCGAGCGAATTGAACGCCTGGGCAAAATTCAGACGACTGGAGGCAGTCCGCTCCGGGCCAAGGATGGTGACATAAGGATTGGCAGCGATTTGCAACATGGCGAATCCAATTCCGACGATAAACAGTCCGGCCAGAAAAGTCGGATAGGAATGAACCGTGGCCGCGGGCCAAAAGAGGGCGCTGCCCGCCGCGGAAAGCAAAAGTCCGATGACCACGCCGTTTTTGTAGCCGATTCGGGCAATGGGATCACCCCAGACGGCTGAAACAACAAAATACGCAATCGAGCCAATGCAATAAGCTCCGAAGAAAGCGAACTGGACCAGCATGGCTTCAAAGTAATTCAGTGTGAACGCCTCTTTGAATCGCGGGATGAGAATGTCATTGAAAACCGTCATGAATCCCCACATGAAAAAAAGGATGGTCATGATCGCAAACGGGCCGCGATAGGATTTTCCGTTTTCTGATGGGGACGAAGTTGCTGTTTGCGAAGTGGTTACGCTGATGCTCGGCATAGAATTCATCCATCATCCCGAGACTGCGGCCGGTGTCAAACATATTTCGGGGCCTGGTATGAACCGGAATTACGTGACAGGGCGGTTGATCCTTCCGGGTTGCGACGTCTTTTAAGATGGCGTTTAATGGCTGCCGAATCCTATGAGTCCCGGCTTGTGCTGGCAGTGAATCAACTGTTCCTCATGAAAATGAATTCAACTGACCTTGTTGATCTGATCGTATCCGGGTGGCGGCATGGATTGGCATTCGTCTGGCACCAGGGCCGTCAGTTAAAGAAAAATATGAAACTTTCCATTCCGTGTCTGGCCGTGCTTTTGATGGTTTCCCCCCTGATTCCCCTGCACGCGGAACTCGCGTTCCGCAACTTTATCACCGTCCGAGGCGACCGGCTGATGGACGGCAACCAGCCCTTTCGCTTTATTTCGTTTAATATTCCCAACCTGCTGATCGTTGAGGACAACGTGCCCTTCACCGAGACCAATGCCTGGCGCCTGCCCGACGAATTTGAACTCCAGGACGCACTGGCAACGGTGCGTCAGATGGGTGGAACGGTGGTGCGCACCTATTCCATCCCGGTTTGGCGGGGTGACGATCCACCGGCGGAATCTTCATATGTGCTGGGGATTGACCGTTACAACGAAACCGCCTTTCGTACCTGCGACCTCGCGCTTAAACTGGCCAACGAAAACGGCGTCCGGCTCATCATCCCGCTCGTAAACAATTGGAAATGGCAGGGCGGGCGAGGTGAATACGCCGGATTTCGCAGTAAAACCGCCGACGATTTCTGGACCGATCCGCAACTCGTCGCCGATTTTGAAAGAACCCTCCGGTTCATCCTGACGCGGACCAATACGCTGACGGGCGTGCGTTATTGTGACGACAAGGCCATCCTCTGCTGGGAAACCGGCAATGAACTTTCGAGCCCGGTTTCCTGGACCCATGAAATCGCCCGTTACCTCAAGAGCCTCGACGATCATCATCTGGTCATGGACGGCGTGAACGGCGGCTATTTACACCCGGACTCGCTTACCGATCCATACGTGGATGTTGTTACGACTCATCATTATCCCGGTTTATGGACAACGAAGAGCTTTACCCGACTCATCCGCGAAAATTGGGAGATGGCGAGGGGCAAGAAGCCATACGTTGTCGGCGAGTTCGGTTTTGTCAGCACGGCTGAGATGGCGGACGCCATGAAAACCATCATGGACACCGGCACCGCGGGTGGATTGCTCTGGAGCCTGCGCTTTCATGACCGTGATGGCGGCTTCTATTGGCACAGTGAGCCTTCGGGCGGCAACCTCTACAAGGCATTTCACTGGCCCGGTTCGCCCATGGGCGCCGGCTATGACGAAATTCAACTCATGGCTTTGGTTCGCAGCAATGCCTTTAAAATTCGGGGGCTCTCTCCGCCGCCCCTTCCGGCTCCGGCGCCGCCCCAATTGTTGCCGATCACCGACGCGGGCGCAATTTCGTGGCAGGGTTCCGTAGGCGCCGCCAGCTACCGTGTTGAACGTGCGCCGAAACGAAACGGTCCGTGGAAAGTGGTCGGAGATGAAATTGACGAATGCGCGGTGCAGTATTATCCGCCGTTTGCCGATGAGTCGGTGCCGCGAGGGGAATGGTTTTACCGCGTGGTGGCGAAGAACGAATCGGGAGTCTCAAAACCGTCCGATGTCGTAGGCCCGGTCACGGTCACCCACGATACGCTGGTGGACAACCTGAATGACTTTTCGAGGGTTTACATCCGACAGGGCAATCTGGAGATAAAAACACGCGATTGCCGCGAGGCAAAGGAAGATGCGGCCCGCGCCACCGGCGCCGCCGGGGATGCGCTCATCTATAAGCTGCCAACTCCGATTGCAGGTTTCCATGTGTTCGCGTTCTTTCCCGGCGAGGTCGCGGACTTGAAGTTTTCCCTCTCCGACGATGGCCGGACTTACCGGGAGGTTGCTGCCGGCAAGCATGAATATTTCAGCGGCGCCGGCGATTATAATTACTGGAAACCCGTGCGGTACGATGCTGAGAACGTGACCGGGGCGGGAAAATTCCTGAAAATTGAGATGACCGGCGAAACTCAAATCGGCCGCGTGGAAATCATCCACGCGCCGGAGAAAAATTAACCGTTGATTTTAATGGATTCGACCAGGCTTAAAAACTTTTCGCAGCGCATCCGCGATCTTTTGTTCGATCATCTCATGCCATTCTGGTGCGGGCCGGCGGTGGACCACGAGCAGGGTGGCTGGATGGGCTGGCTGTCCAACGACCTGAGGCCGGACCGGACCCAGCCCAAGGGGCTGATTGTCAACAGCCGCCTCCTTTGGGCTTTCTCGGCGGTTCACCAGGCGCGACCGGACAAACTTTTCCGGCAAATGGCCGACCGGGCGTTTGATTACGTGATGAACCGGTTCTGGGACAGCCGACACGGTGGCGCCTTCTGGCGGTTGGACGACACCGGGCGCGTCGTCCTGGATGATTCCAAGAAGACGTACGGCCAGGCGTTTTATATTTACGCCCTTTCGGAATATCACCGGGCCTTTGGCGGGTTGCCCGCGTTGACCCGCGCCCGGGAGCATTTTGAACTGATGGAACGGCACACGCACGACGGCAAATTCGGCGGTTATCTGGAAGTGCGCCGTCGCGATTGGTCGGAGGCTGACGCCGAGGCCCGGCTCAGCGACAAGGACATGAACGAGAAGAAGTCCATGAACAATCACCTTCACGTTCTGGAGGCGTACACCAATCTTTACCGGGTCTGGAAGGAACCGCGCGTGGCCCAACGGTTGCGCGAGCTCATCCGGTTGTTTGAAGAGCGCATCCTCGATGCCCGCACAAAGCATTTGAACCACTTTTTCGACGAGGAATGGCGTGTGCGCTCGGATTCCTACACGTTCGGCCATGACATTGAAGCCACCTGGCTGCTTGGCGAAGCCGCCGAAGTTCTGGGCGACACCGGTTTGCGGAAGCAGGTGGAGCAAGTTTCGCTGCCGATGGCGGAGGTTGTCCTGAAGGAAGGAATTGATGCCGACGGCGCGCTGCGTTACGAGGGCCGGGGAGGGAAAGTCATTGACGGCGGCAAGGAATGCTGGCCGCAAGCCGAGGCCGTCATCGGTTTTCTGAACGCGTATCAAATCTCCCGCGACGAAAAGTATCTCAACGCTGCGTTGAGCGTCTGGGATTTCATTGAAAACCATCTGGTGGACCGCGTCCATGGCGACTGGTTCTGGCGCATCACGCCGGAAGGGAAGGTGGATGCCACCCTGCCGAAGGTCAGCGAATGGAAAGGCCCCTATCACGCGTCCCGGATGTGCCTGGAAACGCTCCATCGTTTGCGCACTCTCGGAGTTTAACCGTTTTTTTCTCGAACGCCGATATCGGCGGGAGCAACATGGCCCCATGCAAACCCAAGTCCTGTCTTTTCTGCAAAGGCGAAGTTCTGCCGGTCCGAAGCTTATTTTGGCAACCGGGTTTTTGCTTTGCACCGCGTTTGCCGGTTCCGCCGCCGAAACCATCGGCGTTTTCAATGTGCGGGATTACGGCGCGAGGGGTGACGGAACCAACGACGACACGGCCGCCGTTCAGAGGGCGATTGATGCCTGCGGCGCGCAGGGCGGCGGACAGGTGCTGTTGCCGGCCGGGACTTTTCTCACCGGCGCGTTAACGCTGCGGAGCGGAATTGATTTTCACCTGGCCAACGGCGCCGTGCTCAAGGGCAACGCCAACTGGCGCAACTACGGGCATCCCGGCGCGTTGTTGTTCGCCAAAGACGCCACCAATATCACCGTCTCCGGCAACGGCGTCATGGACGGCAACGACCGCGCGGTCTGGCAGCAATTGGCCGATGAAGAAGCCGGTGGCGACGTGAACAAACCCGGCTGGTGGCCGGAATCCTTCACCGGCGACTGGTGGCCGTTCGACAAGCTGCCGAACCAGCCCCAAACGCACGGCGGCCGGCCCATGATGATGATTCTGATTGGTTGCCAACAGGTCCGGCTGCATGATTTTACCCTGCGCCACGCGCCGAGCTGGACCGTGCATCTGGTCGGGTGCGACGACGTGGCGATTGATGACATCAGCATCCATAACGCCTGGGACGTGGCCAACTGCGACGGCATTGACATTGACCATTCCCGCGATGTGCGCGTGGCGAACTGCCACATCAGCGCGGCCGACGACGGGATCGTGATCAAGGACACGCCGAACTTTGCGTCCTATGGCGGTTCGGCCCGCATCACGGTGATGGGCTGCGTGATCGAGTCGCGGAGCAGCGCGCTGAAAATTGACGAGACATACACGCTGCCGGGTGCGCGCGACATTGTGTTTGCCGACTGTGTGGTGTCGCACAGCAACCGCGGGCTTTCCATTCAGAGCCTGGACGCGGGCAATATCGAGAACGTGCTGTTTGCCAACATCACGGTCGAAACCGGTTTTCAGCCGCACAAATGGTGGGGCGCGGCAGAGCCGATTCACATCAGCCATTTTCCACGCAATCCCCAAACCAAACTGGGTTGCGTCCGCAACATCCGGTTCAGCAACATCCTTTGCCACGGTGAAAACGGAGTTTTTCTGATGGGCTGGACCAATTCTCCGCTGGAAAACATCGTATTGGACAATGTGCGCGTGGAAATTGCGAAGACCAGCGATGTGCCGGGCGGTTTTTATGATGAGCGGCCCGCGGGCGTGTTCACCAACGGCGTTTTCGAGCGCAAACTGGCCGGGATTTACGCCCGCGACATCAATGGACTGGGATTGAGCCACACCGAAGTGGTTTGGGGCAAACCCAAGGACTCGATTTACGGCAAAAGTCTGGACGAGAAAAACGTGAAGAATCTTGAAGGCAGATTGCAGGACTAACCCCTTTAAGGCTTGCAATAATAAATAATTCTGATTTATACTCTGATTAGCATTAACGTGATTTGACGTGTGGGTCGTCTGGCAGGCGCGTTGTGAAGAGCTTGCGTGGAGACTGAAGGAAAGACATGAAAACACTTGTAATGCAAGTCACCAAAAGCAGCGTGCTGATAGCCTCGATGTTACTATTGGCTCAAGATCGGGTTGCTGGGCAAGGAAATCTGGTAGTCAATGGCGGTTTCAATGGCAATGCCTCTTCCTGGGCTCTAACAAACATTTCTCTCGGGGCTGGTTACCAATCCCTAGGTGGAGATCCGGGCGGCTGCGTTGCGTTGGATGGGCCGAGTTCACTTTTTGCTTTCCCTACCGCAAGCCAAACGATCACAAGTTTGACGCCAGGAACGATCTACACTGTTTCAGGGAACTACCGACAAGGGAAAGGGAATTCGCCCGACTATAGTTTTGGAGTGGCCATGGACGGTGTTTTCTTTTTTGAAGCTGCTACGACGGTCCCGATAGATCTAGCTTGGTATAGTTTCAGTTTTCAATACACCGCCAATTCGACGAGCGCGGTTTTAAGTCTGTCTTCAGAATTGAATGGAGCGGGGGTTTCTTATGTGACTGACAACATTGCCATGTATGCGGTCCCTGAGCCTTCGGCAGCTTGGTTTCTTTTTATGGGCGGCGGAATTTTGTTATTGTCAGTCGCGGCAAAAAATCTGCATTTGAAGTTCAATCACCATTTACTGTGAAATTATGATGCCAACAACAAATGCCAATACTGAGCGCGACGATCAAACCAAGTATTGCAGCCCGCCGCTGTCCGCCTGTACCAAAGATCATCGCGAGCAGCGCCCAGCCGGCCGTCCAAAACCATAGCCCCGTGGGATAGTACATGTTCAGACCCGACGTGCCGGGCATCGCAAGTAAGAAGAAAAGAACGTAGCCAACGGCTGCCAAGCCCACAAGAAAGTCGCTCTTCATTGAGTTCGCCGAACGGGTCGCCTTAAGCCGGCGAGCGGGCTCATCCCCGGATTTCGCTAGAACAGGGTGTAGATGAACGGCGCCACCCCGGTGCTCGACAACAGGATCAGCAAACCGAAAATCAGAAGGATGGCCAGGATGGGGATCAGCCACCATTTCTTGTTCGTTTTGAGGAAATCCCAGAGGTCCCGCAGGAAACCGCTACGGGACGGAGCCGCCGCCGCTTTCTCAAATTCACTGGAAGGTTGTTTGCCCATCGAGATGCCAAAAGCCTACGCCGCCGCTAAAATTGCTTCAAGTATCTTTTGACGTCCCGTTCCGGGTCTCGCGTCATCCAAAAACTGGGTTGTTTCGGTTTGTGCCGCAATTGGAGTTCATCCCGCCCGCGCCAGCGGAATACCAGGGCCAACGGTGTCAGTACGGCGTAAAACATTACCGCGAGGACCACCTGGGTCATCACCCAGCCGATGGGAAACGCGACGACTGTGGCGGTAACAAACAACCAGCGCACAGCGGAAGGCTTCCCCAGGCCCGCCAGGCCGATCAGGGCCAGGACTGCCAGCACCGCGGCGGCGTTCACGCGGTGGCGCAGGAACATTTGTTGCGCCGCCGCGGCGAGAAGAAATACCAGCCACGCGGCGGCGAATTGCCGCAGCACGCGGGGCGTTGGTCGGAGCGGGAGGTTGAACCACTTCATAAGGTTGTCAATCGGCTTCAAAGGCGGCCAGATGTTTCGTGCGTTCGGCAACGGAAAGGACGCCGTTCATTTGTTCCTTGCGGAGGATAAAATCTTCCAGCACCAACACGTCCATGTCCGTGGCCAGAAAGCATCGCAACGCCTCGGCCGGGGAACGGACAATGGGTTCGCCCCGAACATTGAAACTGGTGTTTACGAGCACCGGGCAACCCGTCACCCCTTCAAAGGTCTTGAGCAGCCGGTAATAGCGCCCGTGCCGCTCCGCATCCACGGTCTGGAGGCGCGCGCTGTAATCCACATGAGTAATGGCCGGCAGCGTCGAACGGACAATGTTTACCCGGCGACGCAGGTCCGGGTCCGTCGTCATGGTTTCCCGGTCGGCATCGGGAATCGCCGTCCGATGCTGTTCCCGGAGGGGCGCGACCAGCAACATGTAAGGGCTCTCCGCTCCGGCCGGCAGCGCGAAGTAATCCGCAGTGCGCTCCTGCAATACGGAGGGTGCGAAGGGGCGGAAACTTTCGCGCTGTTTGATCCGGAGATTCAGCACCGATTGCATGACCGGATTTCGCGGATCGCCCAGAATGCTTCTGGACCCCAGCGCGCGCGGGCCGAACTCCATTCGTCCGTGAAACCAACCCACGACCATGCCGGCTGCAAGCAGTCGGGCGACCTCGGCCAGTAATTCTGCTTCGTCGGTGAATTTCCGAGCCGGGATGCTTTCCGCGACCAGTGTGCGTTCGATGTCTTCGTTTGAGAATGCGGGGCCCAGGAGGCTGCCTTGCTGGGTATCGCGTCCGGCGGGTCGGCGCGGATTTTCGAGCAGTTGATGCCAGACGAACAACGCCGCGCCCAGCGCCCCGCCGGCATCGCCGGCGGCCGGTTGAATCCACATATTGGAGAACGGCCCTTCCTGCAGGACCTGTCCGTTGGCGACGCAATTCAGCGCCACGCCCCCGGCGAGGACCAGATTCTTTTTGCCGGTCAGGCGATGGGTTTCCCGAGCCATGTTCAAAACAATTTCCCCGGTCACGACCTGGATGCTGGCGGCCAGGTCCATGTGCCGCTGTTCCAGTTGTGCTTCCGGCCGGCGGGGCGGCCCGCCAAACAGCGCGTGGAAACGCTCGTTGGTCATGGTCAATCCCTGGCAATAATTGAAATAGTCCATGTTCATCCAGATACTGCCGTCCGCTTTGACCTCGACCAGGCGCTGGCGAATCACTTCGACAAATTGCGGCCGGCCGTAGGGGGCGAGCCCCATGAGCTTGTATTCGCCGCTGTTGACCTTGAACCCGCAATAATACGTGAACGCCGAGTAAAGCAATCCCAGCGAGTGGGGAAACTTCAACTCGCGCAGCAAACCGATCCGATTTCCCTCTCCGATGCCGATGGCGGCGGTACACCATTCCCCGACGCCGTCCAGCGTCAGGATGGCCGCCTCGTCAAACGGACTGGGATAGAACGCGCTGGCGGCGTGACTCTCGTGATGTTCGGTGAAAACGAAGCGGGCCCGGCGGGCGGCGGGCAACTCCCGGCGCAGCAACCGCCGCAAATGCAGCTTGTCCTTGAGCCAGACCGGCAGGGCGAGACGAAAACTGCGGAACCCGGCCGGGGCAAAGGCGAGGTAGGTTTCCAGCAATCGGTCAAATTTCAGCAACGGTTTGTCGTAAAACGCGACGTAATCAAGATCTGCCTGCCGCAAGCCGCCGGCTTGCAAACAGTACGCGATGGCATTGGTGGGAAAACCGGGATCGTGCTTTTTGCGGGTGAATCGTTCTTCCTGCGCCGCGGCGACAATCCGTCCCTCCACGATGAGCGCAGCGGCGCTGTCATGATAAAAAGCTGAAATGCCCAGAATGCTGGTCGTCGGCATGAAACGTGGGAATCAAGATTAAACGCGCGGCTGGGGCACGGCAAGATTTCGCAGTCCGCCGGTACCGGCACAGTTCGGCGAGGCGAGGCCGCCGATCCCGCATTCCGGTACGAGCATGCCCGCCCAATCCAGGACGGTTCAATAATTTCAGTAGCCGCCGAGGTAAGGAGGCGGAACTTACGCCAGAAGGGCTGCCGACTCACGTCGGCGGCTACAGTTTTCCGGTAGGTACTCTAATACTGTAAAATGTTTCACGGCCCGGCACGGTCGGCTCCCATGTCACATCCGTTCTGAGGCTGCCTGGGAACAGGCAAATCGGTTACATTGCCAAAGCCGCCAGTTTTTCATTGGCCCGGGCGATGACCGCGAGCGTGCCTTTGTCCGTGTCAAACACCGTGTTCAATCCCTGCGGTTCGCTGAACGGATCACCCATGAGCGCGGCGGCGGAATCCATTTTATCCGCGCTGGCGCGGGCTTCGCCGGCCCAGGCCCAGAAATTCGCGCCTTGCAGGGCCCGGCCCGCCTGGCAGGAATCCGCCACCTGATCAAACATGCGCCGGTAATAGTCATCGCGCGCCGTCGTGGGACTGTCGGGGGAATACTTTTCGTGGTCGCGCGGAATGCCGAATTCCTCCAGAACCAGCGGTTTGTGCAACGTGTCGGTGGCCAGGATCGTATGCTCTTCCACGTGCGCTTTGGCCTTGGCCGCGGCCTTTTCGTAATCGGGACCGGGGACGGGATCTTTCAACCAACCCCAGTTTTTCAGCCACATGTGCACCGTCACATAATCAATTGCCGGGCTTTTATGTGAGGCGACAAAGTCATCCGTCTTGTCCAGGCAACCGTGAATGCCTTCGGAACCGGTGCAGACCAGATGGTTCGGGTCCTGGTCATGGATGAACCGAGCGGTTTCATCCACCCATCGGGCAAAGATGTGAACGGAGTTGCTGTCTTCATTGACACCCGGACGCGGTTCGTTGGCCAGCTCCCAGGTCATGACGGCGGGGTCGTCGCGATACAGCCGGCCATTGACCGTGTTGCGGCGCCGGATCATTTTTGTGACATAACCGCGATACAGTTCGTTTGCCGCCGGAGTCGTGTACAAGCGCGCGGAGAATTTCATGAAACCGCCCCAATCGCCGCGCGCGATCGCCGGGCGGTCCGGGTCGGGAATGGTTTCGCCGGTGATCCAGCGGACGTATTGGGCGAAGCCGCCGGACCATTGCCAGTAGTTGGAGAGGAAAAGGATGCCGCGCATGTCGCGTTTGGCCATTTCCGCCAGGCAAAAGTCCAGCCCGGCGAGGAGGGCTTCGTCATAATCGTGCGGCGCCCGGGTGATGCCGTGCGGAATGGAACCGGCCAGCGGCGAGGTTTCCGAACCGGCCAGGAGGCGGATGTTCTTCACCCCGATGCTCTGCAAGCGGTCCAGCTCACGGACCATGCGCGCGCGGCCGCCCGGCAACCCGGCGTCGCTGAGATAGCAGCCGCACCAGAAATTCGTGCCCACGTAGAAATAAGGGCGGCCGCGCAATTCAAAGCGTCCACGGCGGATGGTGACAAAATCGCCGCCGGTCGGGCGGCGTCCGGTGGTCGCGGTGCCGGCACAACCGGCCATGACCAGGGGCAACGCCAGGGCCGCGGTTTTGATGAAGTTTCGGCGTGAAATGGAATGGCTCATAAGTATTCAGTCTCCGGGTTGATCGTCGCGCGGATTCCTGCGCTTTGCTTGATTTGCCGGGGCGCGGAAGAGGTTAGCAGATGTGCCGCCGCAGCGCTGTCGCCATTTTAAGTGACAAGACCGGCCGGCACCGGCATCGTAAGCTGACGCGCGGGAAATACCACCACCACCGATGACTAGAAAGTCCTTCCAACAAGAACTGAAACGACTGCAACAGCAACATCAGAAACTCCTGAAGCGGCCGAACCGCAAACAGACGCAAGGCAACCGCATTTTTGACCGGTACGAATTCCCCGTCCTGACCGCCGAGCACACGCCGTTGTTCTGGCGTTATGATTTCAGTTACGCCGACAATCCGCATCTGATGACCCGGTTGGGCATCAACTGCGTCTTCAACGTGGGCGCCATGGAATGGAACGGCAATATCGTGCTGCTGACGCGCACGGAAGGCTGGGACCGCAAATCGTTCTTCGCCGTGGCCGAAAGCAAAAATGGCGTCGATAACTTCAAGTTTTGGGATTATCCGGTGCAAATGCCCGATTACGAGCCGCAGGAGACCAACCTGTATGACATGCGCCTGGTGCGGCATGAGGACGGCTGGATTTACGGCCTGTTCTGCGCCGAACGGCACGATGACGCCAGACCGGGCGACCTTTCCGCCGCAGTCGCGCGTTGTGGTATCGCGCGTACCCGGGACCTGGTAAAATGGGAACGGCTGGCGGATTTGAAGACGGCGGGGTCGCTGCACCAGCGCAACTGTGTGTTGCACCCGGAATTCGTGAAAGGCCGGTACGCCTTCTATACACGGCCGATGGCGGATTTCGCCGCCACCGGCACCGGTGACGGCATCGGCTGGGGTTTGTGCGACGACATCGAGCAGGCCGTCATTGAACGGGAGCAGATTATAGACCCGCGCTTCTACCACACCATCAAGGAAGGCAAGAACGGTCTGGGGCCGGCGCCCATCAAAACCGAAAGGGGCTGGCTGCACCTGGCGCATGGCGTGCGCAATACTGCTGCCGGGATGCGTTACGTGCTTTACCTGTTCCTGTGCGACTAGAAGAACCCGGCCCGGGTCATCA
>Ga0335073_10005057_pt1 | contig 18509 bp, 17 predicted proteins | sample Lox_Sample_22_FD_207093 | JGI IMG/M metagenome (GOLD analysis project Ga0335073, IMG submission 207093) | Soil microbial communities from Loxahatchee National Wildlife Refuge, Florida, United States - Lox_Sample_2.2 | ecosystem: Environmental > Terrestrial > Soil > Wetlands | place: USA... | reverse complement strand
CGACGCCGGGTGGCTACGGGGGCAAACCACCCGGCGTCGCATTCATCGGCGCTCCGACGGGGGCCCGGAACGCCGGCATCGGTGCCCCGGCGGGGGACCAGAGCACCGGCAAACATGTTACACCGAAGTCCCCCCTTGTGCGTCAAGAGTGGATTTCAATCCAGTCTGGACTTGAGACGTACTGACCGGTGCTGACCAGGTGTTTTGCGGGTGGTCTCTGAATGCTGTTCAGCGGGCGGACGGGGGCGCGCCGCTACTGTCGGTACCACCGCGAACGTTCCTATCACCGCTTGGCTAACGGCCTGTATCTGCATCCCGGTCGTCGGCCGGCGGAACGTAACGCTGAGGAAGGTTCGGCTCGTAAGGGCGGAACCTCGAACGGCCGCTCGGCTCGCGTCCGCCATTGGCGAACACGACCGCGAAATACGGTATGACGATCGCGCCCACGGCCGGAATCGCGGTGAGCCATCGCGCTCCGTTGACGAACAGCACCACCGCGATCACGAAGCAGGCCAGCCGGATGCCCATCATGATCAGGTACCGGCGCTGGCGATAGGCGATGTCCTCCGACATCGGTCGCGGCGCCTCCGTGACCACGTGGGGGGCGTCCCGTCGCGGGCGGCGCGTGGCTCTCACGGTTCCACGGTATGCCTCCGCCGGTCCGCGCGTCACATCCGGGACCAGATCAGCGCGGCGGCCCTCCGGCGGCGGCCCCGATCCGCGCGATCTGGCCGGTTTCTGCTACCGACACGGCCCCGGCCAGGGCCATGACATGGCCCAGGTCGTCGGTGAGCCCGGCCAGCAGCGCCTGGACGCCGTCCGCGCCGCCGCAGGTGAGGGCCCACAGCGCCGGCCTGCCGAGGAACACCGCCCGGGCTCCGAGCGCCAGCGCGACGAGGGCATCCTCCCCGGTCCGAATTCCGCCGTCGGCGTAGACCTCGCAGCGGCCGGCCGGGCCGGCGGGCGCCGCGTCGAGCGCCAGCGCGACCTCGGGCAGCGCGAGAGCCGAGGGCAGCGCGCCGTCCAGCTGCCGCCCGCCGTGGTTGGACACGATCACCGCGGCGGCGCCGTGCGCCTGGCAGGCGACTGCGTCATCGCCGCGCAGCACGCCCTTGACCACGACCGGCAGCCCGCCGCCGGCCTCCCGCAGCCAGCCGATGTCGGCGAAGGTCAGGTCGGCCGCCTGGGACGCCGCGCCGAGGTCCTCCAACGGCCCCAGGTTGACCAGGAACTCCTCGTCGCTGACCACGCCGTCGTCGGAGTCGCGTCGCTTCCGCCCGACGACGGGGGTATCCGCGGTCAGCACCAGGGCCGACGCGCCGGCCGCGGCGGCCCGCCCTGCCAGCTCCGCGGTAAGCTCGCGGTCTCGCATCAGGTAGACCTGAAACCACCAGGCGCCGCCCTGGCCGGCCACGGCACCGGCCACGTCCTCGATCCGCCGGGTGCTCCGGGTGGACAGCACGAACAGCGCTCCCGCCCGGGCCGCCCCGGCCGCGGTGGCCACCTCGCCGTCGGGATGCGCCAGGCCGTGAAAGCCGGTGGGCGCCACGCCGAGCGGGGTGGCGAACTCGGTGCCGAGCAGCCAGACGCCGGTGTCCACCGCGGACACGTCGCGCAGCACCCGGGGCGCCAGCCAGATGTGCCGCCAGGCTTTCTCGTTCGCGCGCCGGGTCCGCTCGCGTCCCGACCCCCCGGCGTAGTAGTCGTAGACCTGGCGGGGCAACAGCGCCCGGGCTCGGCGCTGCAGATCCGCCACGTCAGGGCTCACGAGGGACCAGTATGGAGGCAGGGATGACCGAACGCACCTATCGCGTCACTGAGATCGTCGGCACCTCACCGGACGGCGTGGAGGCGGCCATCCGCAGCGCACTTCACCGCGCGGCGCAGACCCTGCGGCACCTCGACTGGTTCGAGGTGACCCAGATCCGCGGCCAGATCGTGGACGGCGAGGTCGCCCACTTCCAGGTCGGTCTCAAAGTCGGCTTCCGCCTGGAGGATGCGTGAGGCAGGCAGCGCTGAGGATTTGCCGGATGCGAGGGCCGGACGGAGGCTGGCCCGAGCATCCGGCTGGGGGCACCGGGGGGCGAAGCCCCCCGGTCTGGGGGTCCGGGGTTATCCCCCGGGAAACTCAGTTCGCCGGGCTGACCGAGGACATGTTGAAGCCGTCCACGCGCAGCGGCGGCATCGCGCAGCGGGTGAAGTAATCGCTCATCTCCCGCGGCAGGGTCGGGCCGGTGACGCCGGCCTCGATGACCCGGTCCAGCATGGCCACCGGGCTCTCGTTGAACCTGAAGTTGTTCACCGCCCCGGTGACCTCGCCGTTCTCCACCAGGTAGACGCCGTCCCGGGTCAGGCCGGTGAGCAGCAGGGTCTGCGGGTCCACCTCCCGGATGTACCACAAGGAGGTCAGCAGCAGCCCGCGGCCGGTGCGGGCGACCAGGTCGTCCAGCGACGCCTGTCCGCTCGGCACGTCCAGGATCAGGTTGCCGATCGCCGGGGTCACCGCCAGCCCGGACAGCACAGCCGAGTACCGGGTCTGGATGAGCGCGGCCAGCTCGCCGCCGCGGATCCACTCGGTGGGGGCGAGCGGCAGCCCATTGTCGAAGACCGAGGACCGGCGCGTGGACGCGTGCGCGATCACGAACGGCGCGCACTGCAGGCCGGGCGCACCGGGGTCGCTGCGCAGCGTGAACGGCAGGCTGGCCAGCCGCTCCCCGACCCGGGTGCCGCCGCCGGGCCTGGCGAACACCGTCCGGCCCTCCGCCGCGTCCTTGGCCCCCAGGGACCAGTACAGGTCGATGAGCAGGTCGGCGACGGCGGCCGGCGGCAGCAGCGTCTCATAACGCCCGGCGGGCAGCTCGACCCGCCGGGCTGCCCAGCCCAGCTGCCGCGCCAGCCCGGCCTCGAGTCCCACCACGTCAACGTCGGTGAAGTCACGGGTCGCGGCGCCCGCCCAGGCCGAGCGCGTCAGGTCGGCCGTCTTCGCGTTCAGCTCGGCCTTCCCCGACGGCTGGTCATGCCGCAGCCGCAGCCCGGTGGAGCTGCCGAGGAACAGCGAGGTCATCGTGTGCTCTGCGAACCCGTACAGCCTCCGGCCGCCGGACGCCGCGACGCCGAACGCCTCGCCGAGCGCCCCGGCGAAGCCGCGCAGCACGCCGATCTCGGTGCTGGCCGGCGGGTCGTCCCAGTCGGCGCCGCCGCCGGATGCCGCCCCGTACGAACCCTGGCTGGCCGGCCCCGGCAGCTCTTGCGCGTCCTCGGCCGGAGAGCTGTCGGACGCCGCCTTCTCGGCCTCGGCCACGAGGTCGCCGATCTGGTCGCCCCGGACCCCGGCCCGCGATACCACGCCGGCCCGGGCCGCCGGCCCGTTACGGATGATCGCGATCACGGTGAGCCTGCGGGAGGAGGAGACGCCGTTCGTGGTGAGGGTGTTGCCGGCCCAGCGCAGGTTCGCCTCCGACGCCTCCTCGGCGATCACCACGCAGTCGTCGCACGTCGCGGCCTGCAGCGCCCGCTCGACGGCCTCCTGCGCCCGCAGCGGCGTGAACCCGGTCATGACGCCGCCTCCTGCGCGGTGTTCAGTATCCGGATCCCTCGCACGAGCACGGCGGGGCAGCCATGGCTGACCGGCGCGACCTGGCTGGGCTGGCCCTTGCCGCAGTTGAACGCCCCGCCGAGCACGTAGCTCTGCGGCCCGCCGACCGCCTCCATCGAGTTCCAGAAGTCCGTGGTCGTGGCCTGGTAGGCGACGTCCCGGAGCTGGCCGGCCAGCCGGCCGCCGGAGATCTTGAAGAACCGCTGGCCGGTGAACTGGAAGTTGTACCGCTGCATGTCGATCGACCAGCTCTTGTCGCCGACCACGTAGATCCCGCGCTCCACCCCGGCGATCAGCTCGGCGGTGGACGGGCCGCCCGGCGCGGGCTGCAGCGAGACGTTGGCCATCCGCTGGATCGGCATATGCCCGGGGGAGTCGGCGAACGAGCAGCCGTTCGACCGGATCCCGGCCGGCACGTCGCCGTCCACGGCACCGGCGTCACGCAGTTCCTGGCCGCGGGCCATCGCCATCCGGCGGTCCAGCTGGTATCCGGTCAGCACCCCGCCGACGATGAGGTCCCAGGACTGGGCGGCCACGCCCTCGTCGTCGTAGCCGATCGTGGCCAGGCCATGCTCGGCCGTGCGGTCCCCGGTCACGTACATCAGCGGCGAGCCGTACTGCAGCCGGCCCAGCTGGTCCGGAGTGGCGAAGGACGTACCGGCGTACGCGGCCTCGTAACCGAGCGCCCGGTCGAGCTCGGTCGCGTGCCCGATGGACTCGTGAATCGTCAGCCACAGGTTGGAGGGGTCGACGACCAGGTCGTACCGGCCGGCCTCGACCGAGGGCGCGGCCAGCTTCTCGGCCAGCAGCCCGGGCAGGCCGGCCAGCTCGGCCTCGAAGTCCCAGCCCCCGGCGGCGGCCCCGGCCAGGAACTCATAACCCCGCCCGACGGGCGGGGCCAGCGTGCGCATGGTCTCGAACCTGCCGCCGGGCTGGACGGCGACCGCGGTCACGACCGGGTGCAGCCGCACCCGCTGCTGGATCGCGGTCGTAGCGCCGTCCGAGTAGAACTTGCACTCCTTGACCTGCAGCAGGGACGCGTCGACGTGGTCAACCCCGTCGCGGGCCAGTAGGCCGGAGCTCCACCCGGCCAGCAGCGCGATCTTGTCGGCGACCTCGACGCTGAACGGGTCCACCTGGTAGGCCGAGACCCAGATCACGTCGCCGTGGGCGGGCTCGGCGGCCAGCTCGATCCGCTCGGTGTTGACGGCCGCGGCCACCCGGGCGACGTCGACCGCCGCCGCGGCCGCCCGCGCCGCGGCGTCCGGGGTGAGATCGACGGCCGATGCGAAGCCCCAGGTCCCGTCCACCACCACCCGGACGGCCAGGCCGAGCTCGTCGCTGTCGTAGAGGGTCTCCAGGTTCCCGTCGGACAGGCCGATCCGCTGGCCCCTGATCCGCTCGGCGCGGAAGTCCGCGTGCTCGGCGCCCAGGTCGGCGGCCCGCTGCAGGCCGGCGTCCGCCAGGTGCCGCAGCGGGTACGAGGTGAACTCCGGATCGATCGGCGCAGATGCCTGGTCGCCACTGTCCCGCACGACAGGCCAATCTATCCTGTGCATCTGATCCGCCATCGCACCCGCGGAGGAACCCAAGATGAGCCGATCCGTCCTCGTTACCGGCGGGAACCGCGGCATCGGCCTGGCCATCGCCCGGCGGCTCGCGGCGGGCGGGGACAAGGTCACGATCACGTCCCGTTCGGGCGAGCCCGTCGAGGGGCTGGCGGTGGCCCGCTGCGACGTGCGCGACAGCGCCGCGGTGGACGAGGCGTTCACCGCGGCCGAGGCGGCGCACGGACCGGTCGAGGTGCTGGTGGCCAACGCCGGGATCACCCGGGACCAGCTGCTCGCGCTGATGAGCGAGGACGACTTCGCCGCGGTGCTCGACACCAACCTGACCGGCGCCTACCGGGTGGCCAAGCGCGCCGTCCGGGGCATGATCCGGATGCGGCGGGGACGGATGGTGTTCATCTCCTCGGTCGTGGGGCTGCTGGGCTCGGGCGGCCAGGCCAACTACGCGGCCGCCAAGGCCGGGCTGGTCGGGCTGGCCCGGTCGCTGGCTCGCGAGCTGGGCAGCCGGTCCATCACCGTCAACGTGGTGGCGCCCGGGTTCGTGGACACTGACATGACCGCGGCGCTGCCCGCCGACCGCCGGGCCGCGATCCTGGCCAGCGTGCCGCTCGGCCGCTTGGCCTCAGCGGACGAGGTCGCGGCGGCGGTCGCGTTCCTGGCCTCACCCGACGCCGGGTACATCACCGGGGCCGTGATCCCGGTGGACGGCGGCCTGGGCATGGGTCACTGACATCCGGCCAGCGGGGCCACGGCGAAGGGCAGCGCGATGGGAATCCTGAACGGTAAGCGAGTGCTGGTGACCGGCGTGCTCACCGACGCGTCGATCGGCTTCCACGTGGCGCGGATCGCGCAGCAGGAGGGCGCGACGGTGGTGCTCACCGGGTTCGGGCGGCTCAGCCTGGTGCAGCGGATCGCCCGGCGGCTGCCCGACCCGCCGCCGGTCATCGAGCTGGACGTGACCGACCCTGATCAGCTCGCGTCGCTGGCCGCCCGGGTATCCGAGCACGTCGCCGGCCTGGACGGGGTGGTGCACAGCATCGGCAACGCGCCGCAGTCCGCGCTGGGCGGCAACTTCCTGAACACGGAATGGCCGGACGTGGCCAGCGCGGTGCACGTCTCCACGTACTCGCTGAAGGCCCTGGCCGTGGCGGCCCTGCCGCTGATGAGCGCGGGCAGCGCGATCGTGGGGATGGACTTCGACGCCCGCGTGGCGTGGCCGGGCTACGACTGGATGGGCGTGGCCAAGGCCGGCCTGGAGTCCTGCGCCCGCTACCTGGCCCGCGATCTCGGGCCCCGCGGGATCCGGGTGAACCTGATGTCCGCGGGCCCGCTGAAGACCATCGCCGCCCGAAGCATCCCCGGATTCGACGAGCTCGCGGAGCCGTGGGGGAAGCGGGCCCCGCTCGGGTGGGACACCTCCGACCCCGAGCCCGCCGCGCGCGGCTGCGTGGCGCTGCTGTCGGACTGGTTCCCCGCCACCACCGGCGAGATCGTCCACGTCGACGGCGGCGCGCACGCGATCGGCGGCTGACCCGCCGCGCAGCGTGATCTTGCGGCGCGTGCGCGGCGAAGTTTGGCACGACGCCACGACCCGCGCATCAGATTTCCTCGCGGCCCGAGGGCCATAACGGGCGGTACGCCGCCCCGGAGAAACGTTTGCCCCACTCGCAGTAACCCGGTAAAACCGGCGTAACACCGACGGGGCGGCCGACAGGACCCGCTATGGCCTGCGGCGACATCGATAGGAAGTTGTGACATTTACTGCTGGAATCTAGCTGATCAGTGAAACTACGCTCGGACCGAACCGTAGCCGGGACAAAGGTGTCGCTGGCGCGCGGCGGCCATGCCGGGGCGCGGATCGACGCCGTGGCGGGCTGGCAGAGAGGCGGCGAGCGGGTGACAGGGTCAACGTCACGCGAAGCCGACCGTGGTGGCCCGCAGCAGCGGGCCCGGGCAACCCGGGATGTCGCGGGCTGGCCCGCGCGCCCACGGGTGGCCGGAGCGCCTGAGCAGGAACCGGTATGGCATCACGCGCGCACGCGCGATACAACGAAGGAGCGCACATGAACCTAGGGAGACGTAAGCTGCGCCTCGCAGCGATGGCCGGCGTGGCCGTCGCCGCGCTGGTCGCAGCCGGCTGCTCCTCGAACAGCAGCAGCCCGCCAAGTTCCTCGAGCGGCACGGCGGTCACCGGCGGCACGGCCACGATCGCACTGCCGCCCAGCACGGTCTACAGCTGGATCTTCCCGTTCTACGCGATCACTAACGCGAGCGTCTACAACGACGAGCAGTTCCAGTTCCTGATGTACCGGCCGCTGTACATGTTCGGCAACAACACCAACAGCTCGGTGGCCGTCAACTACCCGATCTCGCCCGCCAACGCCCCGGTGTACAGCAACGGCGGCAAGACCGTGACCGTCACCATGAAGGGCTGGAAGTTCAGCAACGGCGAGGTCGTCAACGCCGACTCCGTGAAGTTCTTCCTGAACATGGCGGTGGCCGAGAAGGCGAACTGGTACGCGTACGCGCCCGGCCTGCTGCCGGACAACGTCACGTCCTACACGGCCAGCGGGAACACGCTCACGCTGCAGCTCAACAAGGCGTACTCCAGCATCTGGTTCACCTACAACCAGCTCGCCGAGCTCAACCCGATGCCAGAGGCCTGGGACGTCACCAGCCTGGGCGCCAAGGCGGGCAGCGGCGGCTGCCTCAATGACAGCGCGGCGGACGGCTGGGCCAAGTGCAAGGCCGTCTACTCGTTCCTGACCGCGCAGTCGAAGATCGCCAACACCTACGCGACCAGCCCGCTGTGGTCGGTCGTGGACGGTCCGTGGAAGCTGTCCAGCTTCAGCACCACCGGCAACGTCACGATGGTGCCGAACCGCTACTACTCCGGCAGCCCGCATCCCAAGCTGGCGTCCATCAAGTTCGTGCCGTACACCGACGACACGACCGAGTACACCGCGCTGAAGACCGGGTCGATCGACGTGGGTTACATCCCGTCGCAGGACCTGCCGCCGAAGCCGGCGGACTCGGCCCTGCCGGCGACCAACCCGCTGGGCAGCGGCTACTACCTGGAGCCGTTCTACTCGTTCGGGATCTTCTACGCGCAGCCCAACTTCAACAACCCGCAGGTGGGCTTCATGGTCCGGCAGCTCTACATGCGCCAGGCGCTGCAGGAGGTCATGGACCAGCCCGGCATCATCAAGGCGATCTACCGCGGGTACGCCGTCCCGACCTCGGGGCCGGCCCCGAACGCGCCGCCCGGGAACCAGTGGATACCCTCCGTCCAGACCGACAACGGCAGCCAGGGCCCCTACCCGTTCGACATCGCCAAGGCGAAGTCGACGCTGGAGAGCCACGGCTGGTCCGAGACCGGCGGCGTGATGACCTGCCAGGACCCGTCCAAGTGCGGCAGCGGCATCAGCAAGGGCCAGCAGGCGAAGTTCACGTTCGTCTACTCGACCGGCAACGCCGCGGTCACGTCGATGTGGGAGACCTACAAGTCTGACGCGAGCCAGGCCGGCATCGACATCAACCTGCAAGGCGAGACGTTCAACACGATCATCGGCCAGAGCGCGCCGTGCTCCCCGATGAGCTCTAAGTGCGCGATCCAGGTGTTCGCCTTCGGCGGCTGGGACTTCGACGGCCCGGGCTTCGAGCCCACCGGCGAGCCGCTGTTCCAGACCGGCGCGGGGTCGAACTCGGGTAACTACTCCGATCCGACGATGGACAACCTGATCACCCAGACGCACACCAACAGCAGCCTGACCGTGTTCCACAACTACGCCGAGTATGGCGCGAACCAGCTGCCGTTCCTCTGGAACCCGAACGAGTACGCGATCCAGGCGGTCAACAGCAAGCTGAAGAACGTCACCTTTAACGCCCTCTACACCCTGCTGCCGGAGGAGTGGTACTTCACCAAGTAGCCGGGAAGTAGTAAGGCAGAAGTAAGAAGGGCCCTGGCCGCCGTCCCGCCCCGTGTCGCACGGGCGGGACGGCGGCCACTGGCCGAACGGCAGGCGGCGGTGAGAAGCTGGGAGAACGGGAGGACCTCATGAGATCGTGGCGCGGCGCGGGCGGTGACCGGCCCGCAGGCGGGGCGGTGGCCCGATGACCGGGTTCCTGATCCGCCGGACCCTCCAGGCCCTCTTGGTCGTCTTCCTGGTGACCGTGTTCACGCTGGCCCTCGTGCACCTGTTCCCGGGCGGGCCGATCCGGTCGCTGCTCGGCCCGCGGGCGACCCCGCAGCAGGTCGCTTACTACAACCGGCTGTACGGCTTCGACCAGCCGTTCTACGTGCAGTACATCAAGTGGGTCGGCCAGTTGCTGCACGGCAACCTCGGCTTCTCGACCAAGCTCAACCAGTCGGTCACCAGCCTGATCGCCCAGGACCTGCCCAAGACCATCATCCTGGTCCTGCTCGGCACCGTGGTCTCGCTGGTGTTCGGCATCCCGCTCGGCCTCTACCAGGCCGTGAAGCGCTACACGACCGGCGACTACATCCTGACCGGGATCTCGTTCCTCGGCTACGCCACCCCCACGTTCTTCGTCGGCATCCTCCTGGTCGAGTGGTTCTCCATCGACATCCACCTGTTCCCGCCGTTCGCCCCGCAGGGCACCACGGTGGGCCAGATCCTGGCCGATCCCCGGGCGCTGGTGCTGCCGGTGGCCGCGTACGCCTTCGTGCTCTACGCGCTGTGGAGCCGGTACATGCGCTCGTCGGTGATGGACAACCTGGTGCAGGACTACGTGCGCACCGCGCGGGCCAAGGGCGCCAGCGAGCGGCGGGTGCTGTGGGGGCACGTGTTCCGCAACTCGCTGATGTCGATCGTCACCCTGCTCGGGCTCTCGCTGCCCACCCTGGTCGCCGGGGCCATCTTCATCGAGGTGGTGTTCAACTATCCCGGCATGGGGCTGGCGTTCTATAACGCCGCGCTGAACGTCGATTACCAGGTCCTGCTCGGGTTCACGCTCATCGCCACGCTGGCGACGATCCTGGGCAACCTGCTGGCCGACGTGAGCTACGCGGTCCTCGACCCGAGGGTGAGGTACAACTGATGACTGAGCACCCCATGGGCGCGGACCCTGGCCGGATGGACACCGCGACCCTGCCGGTTGAGACGCCCGAGGCCATCGAGAGGGCGCTAGACGCCGGACCCGCCAGCCGCAGCCTGCTGCGCCGCGGCTGGGAGGTGTTCGCCGAGAACAAGCTCGCTCTGGCCAGCCTGGCCATGCTCGTGTTCATCGTGCTGTTCTGCTTTGTCGGGCCGCACATCTACCACACCAACCAGGTGAACACGAACCTGAACGATGCGCTGTGCCCGCCCAGCTCGGCGCACCCGCTCGGGTGCGACAACGTCGGCTACGACCAGCTCGGCCGGCTGATGGTCGGCGGGCAGACCTCCCTGGAGGTCGGGTTCGCCGCCGCGATCGTGGCGGTCTTCATCGGCACCCTGTACGGGGCCTTCTCCGGATTCATCGGCGGCCCGGTCGACTCGTTCCTGATGCGCATCGTCGACGCGGGGCTGTCCATCCCGTACATCATGGTGGTCATCATCCTGTCGGTGGTCTTCCACCCGGACACGGTGATCATGATCTTCATCATCGCCGTGTTCTACTGGCTGGGCGTGGCCCGGCTGGTCCGCGGCGAGACGCTCTCGCTGCGCACCCGGGAGTACGTGCAGGCGGTCCGGGTCATCGGCGGCCGTAAGTCCCGCGCGGTGGTGCGACATATCGTGCCGAACGCGATCGGCACGATCATCGTGCAGACCACGTTCGCGATCGCGGACTCGATCCTGATCCTGGCCGGCCTCGGCTTCCTCGGCCTCGGCGTCCAGCCGCCCGCCACCGACTGGGGGGACATGCTGTCCGGCGGCCTGACCTATATACAGTCCGGCACCAACTACTGGTGGCTGATCTATCCACCCGGCATCGCGATTATCCTGACCTGCATCTGCTTCAACTTCATCGGCGACGCGCTCCGGGACTCGTTCGAGACCCGGCTGCAGCGCCGGTAAGAGGAGAGACCTGGTGGCGCCGCTACTTGAGATCACTGACCTGCGCACCGAGATCAAGCTGAAGCAGGCGGTGGTGCACGCGGTCGACGGAGTATCGCTCTACGTCGACGCGGGGGAGACGCTGGGCATCGTGGGCGAGTCGGGCTGCGGGAAGACGATGACCGCGCTGTCGATCATGAAGCTGCTGCCGACCGGCGGGCACATCACGGACGGCAGCATCAAGCTCAGCGGCACGGAGATCAGCTCCCTCTCCGACGATGACATGCGCCAGGTCCGCGGCAACGAGATCGGCATGATCTTCCAGGACCCACTGACCTCGCTGAACCCGACGATGACGGTGGGCAAGCAGATCGCCGAGGCGGTCAAGCTGCACCGCGGCGCCAGCAACGAGCAGGCCCTGGACCGGGCCACCGAGGTGCTCAACCTCGTGGGCCTGCCGCAGGCCAAGGAGCGCATCAACGAGTACCCGCACCAGTTCTCGGGCGGGATGCGCCAGCGCGTGATGATCGCGATGGCGCTGGCCTGCGAGCCGAAGCTGCTCATCGCCGACGAGCCGACCACCGCCCTGGACGTGACGATCCAGAAGCAGATCCTGGAGCTCATCGACGACCTGCGGCTCCGGCTGGGCATGTCGGTGATCCTGGTTACCCACGACCTCGGCGTGATCGCCGGCCGCGCCGACCGGGTCACGGTGATGTACGCGGGCCGGATCGCCGAGACCAGCGACACCGGGACGCTGTTCGCCAACCCGCGGCACCCCTACACCGAGGCGCTGTTCCAGTCCCTGCCGGACAAGGCGGCGGAGACCAAGGAACGGCTGTACTCGATTCCCGGGATACCGCCCGACCTGACCCGCCCGCCGAAGGGGTGCCGGTTCGCCGCGCGCTGCCGGTACGCGACCGACCGGTGCCGGGAAGAGGACCCGCCCCTGGGCGGCGAGGTGGCCACGCATCAGTTCGCCTGCTTCCACCCGGTCGGCACCGCCGAGTTCAGCCGTAGCGCGAAGCCCGCCCAGTACATGGGGCCGCAGCTGCCCGAGTTTGCCGCAGCCGACGGCAGCGCGGCCTCGGTACTGCTGAGCGTCGAGCACCTGGTCAAGGACTTCCCGGTGACCAGGGGAGCGGTCCTGCAGCGGCGGGTCGGATTTGTCAGCGCGGTCGCCGACGTCAGCTTCGCGATCCGCAGCGGCCAGACCCTCGGCCTGGTGGGGGAGTCCGGCTGCGGGAAGACAACGATCGGCAGGCTCGTGGTCGGCCTGGAGAAGGCGACCGGCGGCGCGATCAACTTCCAGGGCAAGGACCTCGCCCGCAGCAGCGGCCGCGAGTACCGGCGGGAGCGCCGGGACATCCAGCTGATGTTCCAGGACGCCTACGCCTCGCTGGACCCCCGGATGCGCGCGGGCGCGGTCCTGCAGGAACCGCTGGTCGTCCAGCACATCGGCTCGCGCCGCGAGCGGAGCCAGAAGGTCGCGGAGATGCTGGACCACGTCGGGCTGCCGCGCGCGGCGGTCGAGCGGTACCCGCACGAGTTCTCCGGCGGCCAGCGCCAGCGGCTCGGCTTCGCCCGCGCGCTCATGCTCAACCCGAAGCTGATCGTGGCCGACGAGCCGGTCTCCGCGCTGGACGTGTCGATCCAGGCCCAGATCCTCAACATGATGAGCGACCTGCAGCGCGAGCTCGGCCTCACCTACCTGTTCATCTCCCACGACCTCGCCGTGGTCCGCTACGTGTCCAGCCAGATCGGCGTCATGTACCTGGGCAAGCTGGTCGAGATCGGGCCCGCTGACGAGGTGTACCTGCGGCCCGCGCACCCCTACAGCAAGGGGCTGCTCGACTCGGCACCGGTCGCCGACCCCGAGGCCGAGCAGGCCAAGGTCAAGGCCGGCATCTCAGGCGAGCTGCCGAGCGCGATCCACCCGCCGTCCGGCTGCCGGTTCCGTACCCGCTGCCCGCTGGCCGAGGACATCTGCGCCGAGGTCGAGCCGCCGCTGCGGCGGTTCCCGGGCACCGGGCACCTGGCCGCCTGCCATTTCCCGCTGCAGAACCCGCTCGGCGAGGCGGCCCCCGCCTCCGCCGAGGCCCCGACGCCGTAGCGTCACCGGCTTGTGCCCGGCCAGAGCGGGCCGGATACTTCTGGCTATGCAGGCATTTCCCGGCCGGCCACAGGACCGCTCGCCTGCGGTGCGTGTCTGCGACGCCGACCGGGACCGGGTCATCGCCGAGTTGCGGGAACGTTTCGCTGACGGGTTCTTGTCACACCAGAGCTTCGAGTTCCGGGTCGACGCGGCGCTGCGCGCCCGCTGGCGCGACGACCTCGCCGGGATCCTGGCCGACCTGCCAGGCTCCCGGCCGTCGCGGGCGCGGGCCGCGCTCGGCCGCCTGGTCCGGGCCCGGCATGCCGCCCAGAGCCGGCTGGCCGGGTACCTGCAGCCGCCGCGGCCGCCGCCGCTCATGCTCCCGTCCGGTACCAAGAGCAGCTTCACCATCGGCCGCGACGCCGGCTGCGACCTGGTTCTGTCCGACATGACCGTGTCCCGCAATCACGCGGGCCTGCGCCGCGAGGCCGACGGCTGGGTGCTGAGCGACACGGGCTCGATGAACGGCACCAGGCTCAACGGCTGGCGGGTCACTGAGCCGGTACCGGTGCGCGCGGGGGACGAGGTCATGTTCGGCGCGCTCACCCTGGTGGTCACCGAGCATGCCCGGCAACCCAGCACGGCCAGCACCCCGTAGAGTCGGGGCGTGACCCTGGTTCTTCTGGTCCGGCATGGCCTGACCGCGACCACCGGCAGCGTTCTGACCGGCTGGACGCCAGGCATCTTCCTGGACGACCGGGGCCAGCAGCAGGCCGGGGCGCTCGCGGCCAGGCTCGCGTCGCTGCCGCTGGACGCGATCATCAGCAGCCCGCTGGAGCGGTGCCGGCAGACGGCCGACGCGATCGCCGCCACCGGCCAGGGCCGCCCCGCAGCCGTGCTGGAAGACGAACGGCTGGGCGAGTGCCACTACGGGGACTGGACCGGCCAGCCGCTGAAGCGGCTCGCCCGGGAGCCGCTGTGGCGCGTGGTCCAGGCGCACGCAGGCGCGGCGCAGTTCCCCGGCGAGGACGGCGAGTCGATCATGGACATGCAGCACCGCGCGATCAGCGCGGTCCGGGACTGGAACCGCCGGCTCGGCGCCGGGGCGACGTACCTGATCTGCTCGCACGGCGACGTGATCAAGTCCATCATCGCCGACAGCCTCGGCATGCACATCGACATGCTGCAGCGGATCCAGGTCGACCCGTGCTCGCTCACGGCGATCCGGTACACGCCGCTGCGCCCGTTCGTGCTGCGAATGAACGATACCGGCGGGGGAGTTGACAGCCTGAAGAAGCCCGAGCCGAAGCGGTCACGGGCTATGGCACGCCGCGAGACCGACGCAGCGGTCGGCGGCGGAGCGGGAGGATAGGACATGGCGGTCTATACGTACGATCCGCCGGAGAGGTTCGTCGCGGGGACGGTCGGCCAGCCGGGAGAGCGCACGTTCTACCTGCAGGCCAGCGGCAACGGCCGGGTCACGAGCGTGGCGCTGGAGAAGGTTCAGGTGAGCCGCCTCGCCGAGCGCCTGGACGAGCTGCTCGACGACGAGCTGCGCAACAGCGGCGGCATGTCGTCGGTCCCGGCCGCGGCGCCCGCCAGCCTGGCCGACGACGCCCCGCTCGACCTGCCCCTGCTCGAAGAGTTCCGGGTCGGCGTCATCGCCCTGGCCTGGGACGCCGACGCGGAGCGCGTGGTGATCGAGGCGCAGGAGGAGTCGGAGACGCCGGTCGAGTACCTGGCCGACGACGTGCCCGAGGACGGCCCGGGAGTGCTCCGGGTGCGGATCACGGCCGCCGCGGCCCGAGCGTTCTCGCACCGAGCGCTGCAGATCGTCAGTCAGGGCCGCCCGCCCTGCCCGCTGTGCGGGCTGCCGCTCGACGCCACCGGGCACATCTGCCCACGGCAGAACGGGCACCGGCTCAGCAATGCGTGACCCGACGCCGCGCGGCCGCGGGCAGCGGCCGCGTCGTGCCGCCGACCCGCCCGCCGGCGCCGACCAGGCCAGCGTGACCCCCCTGCGCCCCGCCGACGGCGCGGACGCCGAGGCGGACGCGGACGCGCTCGACCTGCTGACCCGCGGCACCCTGGAGGTCGAGGGCAGGCTGGTCGTCGCGTCAAACGCCACGCTGTACTGCACGGTGCGCAACGGCGACCGGGAAGCGGCATGCGTCTACAAGCCGGTGGCCGGCGAGCGCCCGCTCTGGGACTTCCCGGCCGGCAGCCTGGCCGGCCGCGAGGTCTCCGCCTACCTGGTGTCCTCGGCAGCGGGCTGGCATCTGGTCCCGCCGACCATCTTCCGCGACGGCCCGTTCGGTCCCGGCATGTGCCAGCTGTGGATCGAGTCGGACGAAGCCGTCGACATCATCACGCTCGCCCGCAGCAACGACCATCCGGCGCTGCGGCAGATGGCCGTCTTCGACGCGGTCGTGAACAACGCCGATCGCAAGATCGGCCATCTGCTGCCCGACCGCGACGGCCGCCTGTACGGCTGCGATCACGGTGTCTGCTTCGGCGAGGACTACAAGCTGCGCACGGTCCTGTGGCAGTGGCGTGGCCGCAGCCTTCCGGAGACCGCCATCGAGGCGCTGCACCGGCTGCGCCGCGCGCTGGCCGGCGGCGATCTAGGCCCCCAGCTCAGCCGGTGGCTGTCCCCGGCCGAGGTGGAGGCCACCGGGGAGCGCGTCGAGTTGCTGCTCCAGCACCGGGTTCACCCGTTCCCGCCGGACGACTGGCCCGCAGTGCCCTGGCCGCCGTATTAGCCAGGCCGACGGGCCGGCCGTCGGGTCAGCTACCCGCCGTGGTCGCCGCGGCGCCGGAGGTAGCGCTCGAACTCGCGGGCGATGGCGTCGCCGCTGGCCTCCGGCAGGTCGGTCGCGTCCCGCGCCTCTTCGAGGGTCCGCACGTAGTCGGCGACCTCGGTGTCCTGGTCGGCCAGCTCGTCCACCCCGCGCTCCCACGCCCGCGCGTCGTCGGGCAGGCCCGCCAGCGGCAGCGTCACGTCGAGGATGTCCTCCACCCGCCGTAGCAGCGCGAGCGTCGCCTTGGGGCTGGGCGGCTGGGCCACGTAGTGCGGCACGGCGGCCCAGAGCGACACCGCGGGAATCCCGGCCGCCTGGCACGCGTGCTGCAGCACGCCCACGATCCCGGTGGGTCCCTTGTAGTCGACCGGGTCGACGTGCAGCCGGGCCGACAGCCCGGTGTCCGAGACCGCGGCGTTCACCGGCACCGGGCGGGTGTGCGGCGAGTCGGCGAGCAGCGCGCCGAGAAGGATCACCAGGTCGGCCCCTAGCTCGGTGAACGCGGCCACCAGCTGGTCGCTGAACGCGCGCCAGCGCATGTTGGGCTCGATGCCGTGCAGCAGGATCAGGTCGCGGTCCACGCCCTGGGGCCTGGCGAGGGTCAGCCGGGTGGTCGGCCAGACCAGCCGGTCGGTATGCCCGTCGGAGACTTCCATGACCGGGCGCGTCACCTGGAAGTCGTAGAAGTCCTCCGGATCGATGGCGCCGACCGGGGTGGACTCCCACACGGCGGCGAGGTGGCTGATGACCCCGCTGGCCGCCTCGCCTGCGTCATTCCAGCCCTCGAAGGCAGCGATGACCGCGGGCGAATTGAGCTTTCCGATGCCGTCGAGCTCGATCTGGGACCACCTCCTGACTCCCTCGTGCTCCAGGTTACGTGCATGAGCGTCTTCACTGCGTAACGTGGCCGGCCGGGAGCACCCTCCGGTCCTTGCCGGGTGATGGCGAGATGACGGCTACTGTGCCCTGACGTGGCCGACGGCGGCCGGCACCTACAATTGGCGGGACTATGACCTCTGACATCCAGCCTCCGCGGGCGGAGGAAGCGGCCGCGGCCCGCCGCGGGCCGACCCTGAGAGCGGCGATCGCCGAGCGCCTGGTCATCGCGGACGGAGCGATGGGCTCCATGCTGCAGGGCGTGCCGACCACCCTTGACGACTTCGCCGGGCTTGAGGGCTGCAACGAGATACTGAACGTCACCCGGCCGGACATCGTCCGGTCCATCCATGACGGCTACCTCGACGCCGGGGTGGACTGCATCACCACCAACACCTTCGGCGCGAACCTCGGCAACCTCGGCGAGTACGACATCGCCGGGCGGATCGAGGAGCTGGCCGAGGCCGGGGCGCGCATCGCCCGGCAGGCGGTGGATGAATGGTCCGGCCAGGACCGGACCCGGTGGGTGCTGGGCTCCATCGGCCCGGGCACGAAGCTGCCCACGCTGGGCCACGTGACGTTCGCCGAGCTGCGCGACACCTACCAGGCCTGCGCGGCCGGCCTGCTGCGCGGCGGTGCCGACGCGCTGATCGTGGAGACCTGCCAGGACCTGCTCCAGGCCAAGGCCTCGATCATCGGAGCCCGGCGCGCCATCGCCGCCGCGACCGCGCAGGACGGCGCTGACATCATGCTGATCGCCCAGGTGACGATCGAGACCACCGGCGCGATGCTGCTGGGCTCGGAGATCGGCGCCGCGCTCACCGCGCTGGAGCCGCTGGGTATCGACGTCATCGGTCTCAACTGCGCGACCGGGCCCGCCGAGATGAGCGAGCACCTGCGCTACCTGGCCGCGCACTCCCTGCTGCCGCTGTCGTGCATGCCGAACGCCGGGCTGCCCGAGCTGACCTCTGACGGCGCCTACTACCCGGTCACCGCCGCCGAGCTCGCCGACGCCCACGAGGCGTTCGCCCGCGAGTTCGGGCTGGCGCTCGCCGGCGGCTGCTGCGGCACCACGCCGGAGCACATGGCCGTGGTGGCGCGGCGGCTGCGGGACCGGCCGCTCACCCCCCGCGAGCCGAGGCTGGAGCCCGGCGTGGCCTCGCTGTACCAGCACGTGCCGTTCCGCCAGGACACCGCGTTCCTGGCCATCGGGGAGCGCACCAACGCCAACGGATCCAAGGCGTTCCGCGAGGCGATGGTGGCCGAGCGCTACGACGACTGCGTCGAGATCGCGCGGGCGCAGACCCGGGACGGCGCGCACCTGCTCGACCTGTGCGTGGACTACGTCGGCCGGGACGGCGCCAGCGACATGCGCCAGGTCGCGGGCCGGCTGGCCACGGCCGCGACCCTGCCGCTGGTGCTCGACTCCACCGAGCCCGAGGTGATCAGGGCCGGCCTGGAGCTGCTCGGCGGCCGCGCCGTGGTGAACTCGGTCAACTACGAGGACGGCGACGGGCCCGGGTCGCGGATCACCCGGGTCATGCCGCTGGTGCGCGAGCACGGCGCCGCCGTGAT
>Ga0335073_10005056_pt1 | contig 18509 bp, 15 predicted proteins | sample Lox_Sample_22_FD_207093 | JGI IMG/M metagenome (GOLD analysis project Ga0335073, IMG submission 207093) | Soil microbial communities from Loxahatchee National Wildlife Refuge, Florida, United States - Lox_Sample_2.2 | ecosystem: Environmental > Terrestrial > Soil > Wetlands | place: USA... | reverse complement strand
GCGACCAGGCCTGGCGTGCCGCCGGTGGCCTTGAGCAGTCCGACCCGCCGGGTGCCTTCGGCCAGCCGGCCACCGACCAGGACGGCCACGCTCGCGAGCGCGAGCACGCCGAGCAGCGCGGCGCCGCTAAACAGGAAGGACTGGTCGGTGCGCAGGAAGGCGGCGTCTCCGTAGCCGATCGTCATCCATGAGGTGAGCGACGGCGCCGTGGCCGTGACCGGAGCGCTGTAGTTGAGGCCGTAGGCGTTCACGAACGCGCTGACCGCGCGGGGCGAGGCGTCGGACAGCTTGAGGTTCGAGATGTAGGACACCGGGTCCGCCTTGGTGGTCAGGCTGCGCGCCGCCGCTTCGGTGGCCCAGATCAGGCTCGAACCCGGGAAGCCGCCGAACGCCGCCGTGACCGCGAAGCCGTCCACGTTGAAGGGGTGACCGTTCAGCGTGATCGTCTGGCCCAGACGCAGGTTCGCCGCCTCGGCAAAGGACCGCTCGACCACCACGCCCCCGGGCCGGATCCACGTCCCTTCCGTGACTTTCGGCTGGTCGACCGCTGCCACGCCAAGCCCACGCCCTTCGACCTGCACGGAGGTAACGAGGTCCGTGCTGCGCATGACGGGACCCACCGGGCCGGTGCCGCCCGCAATAGGATAGGGCCCGCTGTGGGCCGCCACCCCCTTGGTGTGGTTGAGCGCCTCGAGCGCGGCGAGGGCCGCCGGTGACGTCACGCCGGTGTAGGGATTGTCCGCGCTCTGGGCCACGACGTCGGGCCCCTTCGTCGCGGCCATGGTCTGCTGGTAGGGGTTGGTGTTCACGCCGTCCAGCGCGAAGGCCATGGTGAGTGTGGCGGTCGCGACGGCGATCGCGACAACGAGCAGCACCGCCTGGGCGAGGTGGCGCCGGATGTCCTGCCGGGCCAGACGAAAGAGCAGCAGGGCGCGCCCCTTCACTCGGCCCGCGCGACGCGGGCGTCGGGGGCGGCGCGGCCCGTTCATGGTGTTCTTCTTGGATCTCATCCGAGGTGCTCCCACTGCGCGAAGGTGCTGAGGTCCCCTCGTGAACCGCCGGTCAGCCGCGTCTCGTCGACAAACGCTCCGTCGCGCATCGAGATCAGGCGGTCGGCGGCCGTCGCGATCCGCTCGTCGTGGGTGACGATCACCAAGGTCAAACCCTGGGCGTGCAAGTCCGCGAGCAGCGAAAGCACGTCGAACGCCGAAGCACTGTCCAGGTTGCCGGTCGGCTCGTCCGCCAGCACGATGGCCGGATCGTTCACGAGTGCCCGGGCGATCGCGACGCGCTGGCGCTGGCCTCCGGACAGCATCGAGGGAAGGTGCCGGGCGCGATCGGCCAGGCCGACCTGTTCGAGGAGTGCCGTGGCGCGCGCCCGCGCCTCGTTCGGCGAATAACCCGCCAGCAGCGCGGGCAACTCGACGTTCTCCTGCGCGGTGAGCTCGTCCATCAGCTCGAACGCCTGGAAGACGAATCCGACCTCGTCACGGCGAAGATGCGCGAGGGCGCGTTCGGACAGCTCGTCGAGGCGCTGCCCGGCGACCGACAGCTGACCGGCGCTCGGCCGGTCGAGCCCGCCGATCAGGTGCAGCAGCGTCGATTTCCCGCAGCCACTCGGGCCCATCACCGCCACGGCCTCGCCGCGATTGACGTCGAGGTCGACGCTGTCGAGCGCCCGCACCAGGCCCTCGCCGCTGCCGTAGTCCTTCCGCAAGCCCTTGGCGTGCACGAGCACGGCGGGCGAGTCGTTCATTTCCGGGTACTCCGTTTCGTCCAGGCGATCTCGCAGGCATGCAGCCAGCGCAGGTCGGCTTGCAGGCGAAGCACGATGCCTTCCAGCAGCAGCGCTGCGTCGGAATCCTTTTCCTCTTCCATCACCGCGAGCCCGACTTCTCGCAGGCGGCGCAGCAGGTCGCGACGTTGCGCGTCGATGAGGCTGATCGGGTCGGCGAGCCCGCCCTGCGCGGCGGCGATGAGCTTCATGTGGAACTCGGCCAGGTCGGGCCGTGGCCAGCTCACGTCCGACATCCATTCCGTCACCCGCTCCTGGCCGGCCGCAGTCAGGCAGTACACCTTGCGGTCGGAGCGCTGGGCCGGAGCGTCGAGCCGGGCAACGAAGCCCCCCTTTTCCAGCCGCGCAAGCGTGACGTACATCTGGGCTTCGTTGATCCCTTCCGCCACCGGCCCAAGAGCCCGAGCCAGACGGACTCGCAGCTCATACCCGTGGGACGGCTCCTTCGCCAGCATTGCCAGCACGACTTCCTGCTGCACGCTCTACCTCCCTTAACGGTTAAGTACACTAAACCGTTAAGGGTAAAGGCGTCAAGCTCGTTCCCGGTCGTGGCGGGAGTGGCCTGGTGACAGAATGAACCCCGGCATCCGGAAAGGTGTGGCTGGCTGCCGTGCGTCCGCCTGGTCAGGCAAGGGGGCGATCGTGAACGGCACGGCCTTGGTCCGCGCACCCAGCAGCAGGCTGGCCGAGGGCATCGTCACCCACATCAGGCGGACCCCGGTGGATGTGGCCCTGGCCCGGGATCAGCACGCGGCGTACGCCCGGGCGCTGGCGGCCAGTGGCTGGGGGATCCAGCAGGTGCCGGTCGCTGAGAGCTGCCCGGACTCGGTGTTCGTTGAAGACGCGGTGGTGGTCTGCGAGGACCTGGCGGTGCTGGCCCGCCCGGGCGCTCCGGCCCGCCGGCCCGAGGTGGCCGGCGTCGCCCCGGTTGCCGGGTCGCTCGGGCTGCGCACAGCCGGGATCGAGGAGCCAGGGACTCTCGACGGCGGCGATGTGCTGCAGGCCGGCCAGACCGTGTACGTGGGGCGGGGCGGCCGGACCAACGGCGAGGGCATCCGCCAGCTGCGCGCGCTGCTGGCTCCGCTGGGCCGCACCGTGATCGCCGTCCCGCTGGCCAGCGTGCTGCACCTCAAGTCCGCGGTGACCGCGCTGCCCGACGGCACGTTCCTGCTGCTGCCGCGGCTGGTGCCGGCCGGGCTGTTCCCCGCGGTCCGCCCGGTGGACGAAGAAGGCGGCTGCCATGTCGTCCCCCTCGGCGCCGACCGGGTGCTGATCGCCGCGTCCGCTCCCCGCACCGCCGAGTTCCTGGACGACATCGGCTTCACCCCAGTCGTGGTGGACATCAGCGAGTTCGAGAAACTCGAAGGCTGCGTCACCTGCCTGAGCGTGCTGCTGCACGGACGTTAGCGCGGAGCTTGTGCCCCAGGTTTGTCCGGCGCGCGCCGGACAAACCTGGGGCGGTGGCTACTGCTCAGGCCGCGATCATGGATCTGTGAGGCTGCCGGACACGGTCTGCGTGAACTCCTTCCCGCTGACCGTCAGGTTGAGCACGACATCGATCTGCCACGGCCCGGGCACCGGGTCGAGGGTGTAGAGGTCGGCGGTGGTGACGGGCTTGCCGCTGACCGTGGTCGGTGTCGTGGCGGTTTCGACGAGGTCGCCGCTCGGGTTCACCAGGTAGAAGGTGTATCCGTTGTCGGCGCTGGCGTCAGGGGTGCGGAGCTTGACGCTGAGGTACCTCCGCCCGGTTGGCACGTTGATCTCGTAGGTGTTGATCTGCCCGACGTCCCGGCCCACGGTGCTCGTGATGAGGGTCTGGAACGATCCCCCGCTGGCGGGGACGAAGGTGCGGCGGGCCACGGGCAGCGACGTCCGGGCTCCGTCGTCGGCGGAGAACTGCACCGACTCGGGATGGTCACCCGGCTGGCTGGGCATCGTGATGCTCAGCGGGATCGTCACGGCCGAGTGGCCCGGGATCGTCACCGGAGCGGAAGCCGGCGCGGTGAGGTAGTCCTGACCTGACACCTTGAACTGCATGGGACCGCGGTAGGTACCCGGCGGCTCCGGCCCCTGGGCGGGATCCACGTCCAGGCCCGACCACAGGATCCGGGCCGTCCACGTCCCTGGCTCCGGGTCGGAGACGGTGACGTGCTGGATGTTGGGCACTCCCCCGTTGTTGATGGACCCGTAGTCGTGGTTTCCATAGGGGTCGTCGTAGGACTCCTGGACCAGGGCGCCCTGGGGGTTGAACAACTGAACCTGCAAGATGTTGCTGTTGGCCGGGTCGGGCCAGATCATGTCCGCGTCCAGCAGGTCCAGGCCGGGCGGCACGCTGAAGCTGATCGACTTGGCCGCCGTTGCTCCCTCGGGCGGGATCGGCGTGCCCGCGCTCGGGGCGCTGATCTGCTCGGTCACCACGTTGCCGATCTGGTGCTCGGGCCCAATCCACCGGTAGGTCCCCGACACCGTGGTGGGCGAGCGGCTGGTGTTGTAAACGCTGACGCTCTGGTCGCTCACCGAGCCACCGCTCCCGGCCAGGTCGAGCTGCCAGGGCGAGACGACCAGGCCCGGGGAGTTTCCAGGGCCGGTGGTGATGGTCGTGCCCGGCATCTGCTGGGCCGCCCTGACCGCGGCGTAGACGTTGAGCAGGCCGGCTCCCTGCTGGTCGGCCGGGCTGTCGAGGTCGGTAGCGGTGCTGGTCAGGATCTCCTGGACGACCTCAGGCGTGGGGCTCACGCCGTTATGGGTGTCGCGGTAGGCCTGGATCACGTCGGCGGCGGCTCCGGCGATCAGGGGTGCCGCCTCGCTGGTGCCCCGCATGGCTTCGGTCGGGTAGTTGGGCGGGCAGCCGCCGCTGTTGTCGGCACAGGCTGCCTCTCCCCCGTACCAGCCCGGGGCGACCAGGTTGACGACCTTGCCGGTGGGCGCCGTGCCACCCGAGGAGAGAGCGGCCATCTGGTTGCTCACGTACTTGTGATAACCGTCGTTGATGGCGACCAGGCGGAAGTTGTCCACCGCCCCGGCCGCGATCACCATGGGATCGTCGGACGCGGAGATAACGGTGCCAGAGGCGCCGCTGTCACCGGAGGACTCCACCACCGTCACCCCCGCCTCAACCGCGGCCTCGTTGGCCTGGGCGAGGAGGTTGCCGAAGGAACTCGGCGGCACCGAGTTAAGGCCGAACGACTCGGAGATCACGTCGGCGTGCACCTTGGTGACGACATTGTCGATCCCGGCGATGACCTTCGACAGCGCGAGGATCGGGGTGTCGATCTCGGTCAGGTCGACGAGCGAGGCACCGGGGGCGTCGCCCTTGATGTAGAAGCTGCAGCCCGGCGGGACCGGCGAGTACGGCAGCGCCTTTGAGTACTGGTAGATGACGGTGCCCTGGGCGGCCATGGACGAGGCGTCCCCGTAGGACTCGGCGTTCCCGTCGTCGGCCTTGTAATTGGGGGCATCGATGATCACGTGGCTGCCATTGGCGCGGGTGAAGTTGGGGTTTCCCGCCAGCTGGTTCATCCCGTCATTGGCGATGATCACGCCCTGGCCCGTGGCGATCGAGTTGGCCATGCCGCTGGAGAACGGGTTGCCGTTGGAGGCGTGGACGTCGGCCACCGCCTCGGGCTCTTGCAGCGGCTGGGAGGTGCCCGCCGGGTTGAACGGGCAGGTCGTCGCCTGGGCAGCGGCGGATCGGCGCGGGGCCGCCACGGCGCTCATCAGCGGAGAGGGCGCCGAGCCCGGCGGCTGCATGTCAACGGGTACGTCGGGCACGATCTCGGCCACCGCCGGGTTGCTGCGCAACCGGCTCACCTCTGCCGCCGACACGTGGGCGGCCACGGCGCTGGGGGCCACGAGCTGGGTCACCTCGGTGCCGCCGCTCGCCTTGATGCTCGACACGAGCGAGCGCTGGTCGGCGTCTGCTGCGGCCGTGCGCTGTGCCGCCTGGGTCCGCAGGTTGAGATTGGTGTGCTGATCCTTCAGCACGACGATGACTGCCCCTCCCGAAGCAGCCCGTCCCTGAACCGGTGCGAGGGGTGTTCCTCCGCCCGAAGCGGCTGCGGCCGGCAGCCCGGTGCCTCCTGTTATGGCCAGGCCGAGGCCCGTAGCCAGTACCGTACCCACCGTTAAGAGATGATGCCGACGCAACAATACCTCCCAAAATTGCTTAACTCGGCAGAAACCATTGTTGATTCTGCGCCCTGTGATAATGCGAAGTCAAACATTGGATTCAGGCTCATCAGCCGACCGGTGTCAGCCGGCGGGTGCCAGTCGGCCGGTGTCAGACGGCTATCTCGGTGGCGCAGCGGTAGCCGCTGCGCAGCCCGCCCTCGATGTAGCCCTGGAAGTTGACCGACGTTTGCTCGCCCGCGAAGTGCAGGTTCCCCTCGCGCTGGCCCTGGATGCCGTTGAACCCGGTGTACTGGCCGGGCTTGAGGTAGGAGTAGGCGCCGAGGATGTGCGGGTCGCCGGGCGACCAGACGTAGTAGCCCAGCCCGTTCCAGGCCTGGCTGACCCCCGGGAAAAGCTGGTCGAAGCCGTCGAGATAGGCCCGCGTCATGTCCGCCGGGGGCCGGCCCAGATACCCCGGAAGCCGGTAGCGCGAACCCCAGCCCGCGCCGACCGCACCCCCCGGCAGGGCGGCCAGGATGCCCGCCTTCCCCGGCTGGTACACGGTCGGATCCCAGCCGCCCTGCACGACCCCGCCGCAGTAACAGTTGCCCGTCGTGTGTTCGGCGTTCCACACCCGCGAGCTGAACTGCAGGAAGAACTTGGAGTTGGTACCCAGCGGCTCGGTCTCGATGGCCCGCCGGTGCAGCGGGGAGACCGGGACCCGGCCGAGGTCGACCAGGCGCAGCGTGGTGAACGGCATCGCCAGCACGACGTGATCTGCCGGGACGTCCCTGGTGGTCATTCCGGACTGGAACGTGCACACATAGCCGTGGCCGGCCGGCCGCACCGCGACCAGCCGCTGGCCCAGGTGCAGCACCCCGCCCGGCAGCCGTTCCAGCAGCCCAGAGATGAGCTGGTCGTTCCCGTCATGGATGTGCCACTTCTCGTCCCCGCCGCCCAGCGCCGGGGTGCCGCGCGGCTGGGCGCCGCTGCGCGTGCTGGAATCCTGGCCCAGCAGGTAGACCAGGTTGAGCGCCGACTCCCCGTCGGCTGGACCGCCATACTCATCCAGCACGGCGGAGACGCACAGCGCGCCGAAGTCGGATCCCACCCCGCCGGGGATGTAACGGTCGATCCACTCGGTGACCGACATGTGGTCGAACCGCAGGCCGCCCTCGTTGTGGTGGTTGTACAACTGCGGCCACGGCGCCACGGTGAACGCGGCGTGATGGAACAGCTTCCACGCCCACTCGTGCCAGTCGCGGTTGAGCGCGGCCTGCGGCCACCGGTGATCGTGGAAACGCATCGTCTCCCGCAGCGGATGGGTGCCCGGCGGGTACTTGTCGCAGTTGTCCAGGGTGAGCCCGAAGCTGCTGGCCAGCGCCAGCGTCGCCGTGTGCTCGGGGTTGATGAACTCGGCGTGCTCCTCGACGATCTGCCCGTCCGCGAAGTAGCCGCGCAATGTGCTGATCCGGCCGCCGGGGCGGGTGTTGAATTCGTACACGTCGGACCGGATCCCGTACCGCCGCCACAGCCGGTAGGCGCAGCCGAGCCCGGCTATCCCGGCCCCGGCGATGACCACCCGCGCGCCACCGGCCGACCCGGCCCGCCGGCTGGCTGCCCCGGCCCGCTGGCTGGCTGCGACGGCCGGGATCGCGGCCGCCGCCGCGCCCGCGCTTTGCAGGAAGCGCCGTCTCGACCACTGCCTGCCCACGGCCTCGTCCGCCTCGGCCAGGCCGCAGCCGGTGCGCTCGGCGTGGGCCGACACCGCCTGCGCCCGCCGGACCGCTGCCGCAGCCCCGCTCGCTCCCCAGGTCCGCACGCGGCCACCTCCCTGCGCCCATAGTGCCCGCGGACTGCTGCCGCCGCTAGCCCGGAATGCGTGGCTGCCGGTCCGCCCGCCAGCACCACGATCTCATCGGCAGCCTGACCATTTCCGTGCCGTCGGCCCGGAAGGCGCGGGCCTGGAGTGCGGCGCGGGACCGGGCCAGGCCCGCTGCCCGCTGCGCCGGGTCCGCGGTGATGACCTGGCTGGCGGTGACCAGCCATTCCAGCGTGTCGTCCACCGAGATCGTCCGCGCGAACCCGAACGAGGCGGCCTGCGCCGCGGTGAACGGCGCTCCCTCCGGCAGCGTGACCGTGTGACGCCGCGACAGCCGTTCCCGGGCCTCGTCCGGGGTGCGCGGTTGCTCCGGCGGGCAGATCACGTCCAGCTCGGCCACCCAGTCCTCACCCCGGTCCCGGCTGGTCCACAGCACGCCCAGGCGGCCGCCGTCACGCAGCACCCGGGCGATCTCCGGGACCGCCCGCTTCGGGTCGAACCAGTGCCACGCGTGCGACACGAGCACCGCGTCGGCGCTGCCGTCCGGGAGCGGGATGTCCTCGGCCCGGCCGCCGAGCACCCGCACGCCCGGTGACCGCGCCGCGAGCACGTGCCGCATCCGCTCGTCGGGCTCGACGGCAACAACCTGCCCGGCCCGGCCGTCCAGCGCGCGGGTGAACAGGCCCGTCCCGGCGGCGAGGTCGACCGCGACGGCGCAGCCAGCCGGAACCAGCCAGTCCACGGCGGCCGGCGCGGGCCCGGGCCGCACCCGGTCATAGCTACCGGCGACACTCCCGAACGAAGTTGCGCTTTCTTCCTCATCGTTCACAGACAACGATTATCCGTAGGCGTGAACGGGACGCCCCGGGCCTGGTGGGCGTCACTCGCTCCAGTGTGGTTCCTGGCCAGGGACCGGCTTGCCGATGAGGGCGACGGGGATGAAGAAGCACATCTGGCCGATCGCGATGGTGAGCGTCCCGAGCGCCCGGTGGTCGTAATGGGCGGATGCCCGGGCGAACAGCTCGTCGGGAACGCGTTCCCCGGACGGGCTCGGGTTGAGGACGGCCTCGACGAGTTCCAGGGCGACACGTTCGGCGTCGGTGAAGTACGGGGCGTCCCGCCATGACGCCACGGCGGTGATTCGCTCCTCCGATTCCCCGGCCTTGCGCAGGTCGCCGGTCTGCCGGACGGTGTGGTAGGTGTTGCCGACGATCTGGCCGGCGCGAAGCTGCACCAGGCTGATGGCGGTCCGCGGAATCGAGCCGTTGGCGGTGGCCTTGAACATGCCTCCGGCGATTTCCCCCAGCTCGGGGATGGACTGGTTGGGGTCGGGCAGGCGCGAGGCGAGGTTGTCGAGATCCGTGGTGGTGGGCGTTGACGTGGCGGGGTCTTCCCTTCTCAATCTCAGCGGTGTTCGTGGTGTCTCACTGGTCCGACGACACAGGCCCACGGAATGTGAACGCCCCGACTTCACAGTCCGGTGTGCACCCCCGCAACGCGGAGAGGCCGGCCCCTGGCCGGGGCCGGCCTCTCCGTGCGGAGCGCCCGGTATTGCGTCAGCCCTGCTTGCGGCCGGGGAGCGAGCCCCGTACGGCCTGCGCGCGGGACGGCTGAGGGCTGGTGGTGTTGCCGTTGGTCAGCGGGGTGTCTGGCGTGAACGAGACGCCCCGGACGACCTGGCCGTAGGTCGCCTGCATCACGGTGCGGAACCGCTCGTAGGTCACCTGGCTGGCGGTGGTGGCCCTCAGGTTGTCGGTGATCTCGACCAGCTGGTTCGGGTCGGCGCCCTGGTCGCCTGAGCCGCTCACCGTGGACGTGACGGCCCACAGCGAGACCGTGCCGTTGGGGTTGACCCGGCCAGTCAGGTTGCGCAGGCCGTCGGTGGCTGGCGCCCAGGGCAGGCCGGTGCCGCTGTCGGTGCTGTTCAGCCCGGTCGGGTACTGGTCACCGTGGCGGTCCGGGGCGACATGGTAGGGCGTGCCGAGGTCGAGCCCGGTCTGCAGCACGTAGTCCAGCTGCCACTGTCCGGCCGAGGCGTTGAACGACCACTTCTGCAGGCCGGCCGTGGTCGAAGCGGCGGCCGCGCTGTAGGTGTTGGTCGTGGGGTCGTAGGTGTTGTCGCCTGCGCCCTCGTCGGCCACGTACAGCGTGGTCGGGTTGGCGAACCACAGCCCGAACGGGTAGTCCGACGCGTCCGTCGCGCTCTTGGCCAGGGCGGTCGGGAAGCCCTTCAGGATGTAGGCGTTGGTCGGGGCCAGGCCCGGGTTCTTGGTGGTCAGGCCCAGGGCCGGGTCGCTGGTGGTGTAGGTCGGAGGGGTCCAGGTCGACGCGCTCGGCAGCGTCTCCGAGGTCGACGGGAGACCCACGCCGTTGGCGGCGCTGGCCGATCCGTTGGGGTCGGCGAAGTAGACGGTGTCGACGCCGTTGCTGCCCGATCCCTTGGTGAAGTAGACGACGCCGTCGTAGACGGCCAGGCCCCGGTAGTTGTCGTCCTTGCCGGACTTGTCAGCCGGGTCGCCCAGCTCGGCGATGTTGAAGTTGCCGAACGGGGTCGGGGTGCCGGGGTCCTGAGCAGCCTCGGGCTGGTGAGCCGGGGCGAGGATCTGCGACCCGGCGCCGTCGATCACGGCAGCCGGCTCGGGACTGGCGCCGTTGCCGGCGTTACCGGTAGCGAAGATGGTGCCGCCCGGGCCGTCCTCGGGGTCGAGGACCGCGGCCCGGCCGTTGTCGCCGCTGAAGGCGTTGGTCTCGGTGAACTCGAACTGGCCGCGAGCGTTTACCTGGGCCACGGCGCGGTAGACCGGCGTGGCCGAGTCGGCGATGGTCGGGTCGATCTCGCCGGGGGTGTTGGCGTTCGAGGCGTCGATGGTGCCGGGCGGAGCCACGTAGCCGACGAAGGTGTCGTACCGGCCGTCCGTCGACTGGTTGACGGCCAGCTCGGACTTGGACGAGAAGCTGGTGGTCAGATAGTCGCCATCGGCCGGGTTGTCCGGGACGGTCACCGCGTTGACCAGGCGGCCGCTGTACGGGTTGAGCTCGTCAAGAACGATCGGCTCGGTGACACCGAAGCTTCCGTCGGAGGCGTCGTTATTGAACACGATCGGGTAGGTGCCCGGGGCGACCGCGGTCTCGCAGGTGACATAGGCAGGGTTGGCGGTAGCGCAGTTGGGGGGCAGCTGGGTGGTGCCGGCGGTGATGTCGGCGTTGGTTGCCCAGACGCCCGTGGTCACCAGCAGGTTCCCCGGGATGAACCGGTCGGGGCCGTGCCCGAAAGCGGGGGTAGCGTCGGCGGCCGCGGACACGGCGAAGATCGAAACCGAGCCGGCCACGGTGGCCAGCGAGACGGCCAGTGCCATGCGGCGCCTGCGGGCCGGAAGGCGGATAGCTTTCATGCTGCTCCTTGTTGTCTGACAGCCGGAGACTGACGGCTATCCGATGCTGGCGCTCAAAGGTTCGCCTGCCCACCATGGGCGGTGGCGTGCCGGCGAACAGTGGGTGAAGGCTAAGAGCCCAGCGGGCAGCGGAACGCCGCACGGCGCGGGAGCAATGCTTGAGACCTGTGGATCGGCCAGGGGAGGGTGGACCTCTCCCCGGTGACCCGGCGAGGAGACCAGCCAGAAGCGGCCTAAGAGGGGTGCAGCCAAGGTAAGCCCAGAACCCGCCATGGGTCGCGATTCCGGCCGGCCAGGGTAGGTCGGTTGGCGGTGATCTCCTTGACAGGAGGTTATTTTCCGGCCAGTCGTGCTCAGCCTCTGGCGGACCGGCGGGACTTATACAGGTGAGGGCGAGCGCAAGGCCGTGGGAGGTGCGGATGGACTGGGGCAGGCACACCGCCATGGAGCGCGACTTTGACCGCTTCGCGGCCGAGGTGTCGGACCCGCTGCTGCGCACCGGCCACCTGATGACCGGGGATGCCAGCGACGCCGAGGACCTGGTCCAGGAGACGCTGCTGAGGGTGGCACGGCGATGGAAACGGGTCCGGCTTATGGATCACCCGGCCGCTTATGCCCGCCGGGTCCTGGTCAACCTCGTGCTGCACGACTCCGACCGCCGGTCCCGGCAGCGGGCCGAAATGTGGCCAACCGACGGCGCGGCCGAAGCCGCCGACGAGAGCGCGGCACGGGCCCTGCAGGAGGTCGATGACCTGGCCGAGTTCCGCTGGGCGCTGGCTCAGCTGGCCGCGCGGCAGCGGGCCGTGCTGGTGCTGCGCTACTGGGCTGACCTGCCGGTCGCCGAGGTCGCTGACTTGCTCGGCTGCTCGGAGGGAACGGTCACAAGCACCGCATCCCGGGCGGCAGCCCGCCTGGCCGAGATCCTTGCGCACAGCGCGCCGCCAGTTCGCCGAACCCACCGCTCCGCAACCACGACAGGAACCAGCTGATGCCTACCGAAGAACTTGAGAACGCGCTGCGCAGCGCGCTCGCCAGGACGGCTGCCGACATCCCAGACCCCGCGCAGGCGCGCCAGCGGCTGCTGCACCGCGATTACCGGCCCGGACACAGTCACCGCAAGCTCGGTGCGGGCATCACCGCCACCACAGCCGCCGCAGGAGTCGTGCTAGGCCTCGGCCTGACGGGGGCCTTTGGCCGGGCCGCGGTCTCCGGCACGGGCACCGTCCAGACCACGGCCTTCACGCTCGTCAAGCACGCCAACGGCACTGTGACCCTGACCATCCACCCAGGCGTGCTTCTGAAACCCGCCACCTTGCAGAGCGACCTGCAGCAAGACGGGATCCCGGCGAAGGTCACCACCGGCAGCTTCTGCTCCTCAGATCCCGCCCCACCCGGCTTCAATCAGGTCGTGACCCCTACCATGACGATCAACCCAACCTTGACGATCAAGCCAGCGGCTATGCCTGCCGGTACCGAGCTGAGCTTCGGCTACTTTCAGCTTTCCTCGGGCCAGGAGACCGCGGCAGGGCTTATCGACACCACCTCTTACACCTGCACCAGCACTGCGCCCACTACCCCGCCGCCCGGCGCGAGCTTGATGGAGATTCATGGCATCACCGGCGGGTCCTAGGGACCGGCAAAGCTGCCCCTCGTGACGGTCAGCAAACCCCATGTTCTTCTTTATTTATCTCGCGAGAGAACTCCGCCGCCGGCTCTGGCAGGCGGTCTCCATCGCGCTCGGCCTGGCCATCGGGGTCGGGCTGGTGCTCACGGTGATAGCCGCCTCGGCGGGGGTCAAAAACGCCCAGTCCGACGTACTCAAGGGCCTGTACGGCGTCGGCACCGACGTCACAGTGACTGGCACGCCGCCGTCCGCGCCGCCGCCGGACGGCGGCAGCGGCATCCGGATCGAGCCGGGACCGGACGGCACCCAGATGTGCGTCAACGAAGTGTGCCACACGCTCAAGAACGGCTACACGATCGACAGCCTGGGCAGTCCGTCCTCTTGGCCCATCAGCGACACGGCGGTCAGCAAGGTTGCGGCCCTGAAGGAGGTAACCGCGGCGGCGGGCGGTGTGCTGCTCACCGATAACCGGATCACAATCTCGTCGAGCCTGCCAGTGGGCACGTCGTTCACCCTGGACGGGGCCGACATCGGCCAGCTGAAGCTCGGCCCGCTCAGCGACGCCGCGGTGAGCTCCGGCCGGGCCTTCACGGCATCCGACGTGGACAAGGACGTGGCCCTGGTTGACAAGGGCTACGCGGCGGTCAACGGCCTCAAGGTCGGCGGCACCATGAAGATCGCCGGCATGACGTTCACGATCATCGGCCTCGTCGAGCAGCCGGAAGCCAGCAGCCCGCCGGACGTCTACATCCCCCTGGCTCGCGCCCAGGCCGTCACCGAGCAGGACCCGGTCGCCGTCGCCGGCAGCATGAAGAACGAGGTGAACTCGATCTACGTGACCGCCGCGAGCGCGGCGGACGTCGCCACGGTGCAGCGCGACATCGCCAAGCTGCTGCCGACGGCGCAGATCACGACGCCGAGCAGCCTGGCGAACCAGGTGACCGGCTCCCTGACCTCCGCCGCGAAGCTCGCCGACGACCTCGGCAAGTGGCTGTCGGTCCTGGTGCTGATCGCCGCGTTCGCGGTCGCGGTGCTGCTGACGATGGCGGCGGTATCCAGGCGGGTGCGCGAGTTCGGCACGCTGAAGGCCCTCGGCTGGCCCGGCCGGCGGATCATCGCCCAGGTCATGGGCGAGTCGCTCGTCGTCGGTACCCTGGGCGCCGCCGTCGGCACCGGCCTCGGCTACGCGGCCGTGGCGGTCATCAACGCGATCGCGCCGAAGCTGTCGGCGACGCAGACCCAGCCGACCGGCATGCACATCGCGAGCCCGAACGGCGTGGTCACCCAGACCACCGCCCATTCCGTGTTGGTGCCGCTGTCCGCGGCGGTCGGCGGCGCCGCGATCGGCCTCGCAGTCGCGCTCGCCCTGGCCGGCGCGCTGCTCGCCGGGGCGCTCGGCAGCTGGCGGATCGGGCGGCTTCGCCCGGCCGAGGCGATCGCGAAGATGGGGTGACCCTGGTGTACGAGCTCACCAGCGTGTGGTGATCGTCAATGCCAGCTACCGCAGACTGCGCCGTAACCGGCGCGCGAAAACCAGCGCGCCCCGGCCCAGCGCAACCGATTTGCGCTGACGACCTCCGCACCCGCCCGCTGCCCGTTCAGGCGTCACGGCGGGTGAGCGCCCAGGCCCCGGCCGCGAGCGCAGCCATCGCATACGAGCACAGCAGGGCAAAGATCAGCCCGTATGGCAGCGTGCCAGGAAGTGGCGTGACCGCAGTCAGCGCGTTCACCATCGGGTGGGGGAGGAAGTTCTGCCCCGCGTTCTGCAGCGAAGGGCTGATAAACAGCAGCGGCTGCACGAACAGCACGCCGACCAGGGCGCAGATGGCGCCTGCGGTGTGCCGGATGATCGCGCCGATGCCCAGGCCGATGAGCGCGATCAATGCCGGGTAGGCGCCGGCCATCGCCGTCGCGCGCAGCACGCCGGGCTGGCCGAGTGTCGCGTGCGGGGCCGGGGCCTGCAGCACGGCCTGGCCGGCGAGGAACGCCGCGAACGAAGTGACCTCCCCCGCCGCCAGCGTGACGGCTCCGAGCACCGCCGCCTTCGCGGCCAGCACGAGCGGGCGCCTGGGCGCCGCGGCAAAGGTCGCGCGGATCATCCCGGAGGAGAACTCGGTCGTGATCGCGAGCACGCCGAGGGTGCCAAGGAGAAGCTGGCGAAGTTCCCAGCCGCGAGCGGAGATGGCTTCAGCTTCGACGTAAGCGCACACGGCCGGTGGCGGCGGACCGCCCTCCGGCAGCGCAACCCAGAATCAGCAGCCGCCAGCTACGTGACTGACGAGGTCAGCCGTCTGGCGGTCGCGTGCTCCGTTCTGGCGGCCCCAGCCCTGACGTACAAAGCCAACGCACACCTCGGCCGCGCGAAAAGGATCCCCAACCTCGGAGTGCGGGTGCAATGGGCCAGCGTGCATATCGAAGTCGATCCGGAAGTCCAGCGCCAGGCCAAGGCTCGCTTGCGCCTGAGGGCGCGCGCGGAAAGTGAACGGGAAGACCGGCAACTACGCATCACTCAGGCGATCACATTCCGCGACCTGCTGCGCGAAGATCCGACCCTGGCCCTCGCGCACCTGCTGCTCAAATCACCCGGAACAGTCACTAGCGAGGCGGCTATCAGCACTATAAGAGAGATTGGCGAGCAGGTCGCGGCCTACGCACCTGGTGCAGCCTGGGTGAAGACGGCTCAGTTGCTTGAGAAGTCTTTCGGGGAACTGCCCTCGGATGCCAAGCAGCACATCATCGATCGCATCTGCAGGAGCTTGATGGAATTCAGGGGGACCGAAGAGGCTGCCCACCGCATCATGCAGGTGCACGGACTCGTCGTCCAGCCCACCGCCTCAAACGGACGCGCAGGTGACCCAGACACTCTTCCAACGCAGTAACAGCGGCCTTAGGCAAGGTAGCTTCCCGAGCCCTTGATGGTGCTGCATTCACTGCGGTGCGGATGCGGACTCGCCCACCAGTACATGCGCGTTGGCTCACGAGCTGAGTGGCTGCGGGCAAAGAAATGTTAGAATCCTATGTTCGGCTTGCCCGCGCCGTTCGGGCCCAGGAACCCGGTCACCGTGCCGGGGCGGACATCGAAGCTCAGGTTGTCCACCGCGAGCGTGGACCGGTAGTGCTTGACCAGGCCTCGTGCCTCAATCATCGGAGTCTCCAGCGGCTGTGCTGGCGTGGGGCTTTCATGCCGACCACTGTTCCGCGGCGATGCCGCTGGGTCACCGGAGCGGGCCGGACACTTGGGGGTGTGGCAGGCCACACCCCTAAGGCGTGGCCGACCCCCGGAGGTAGGCCAGAACGGCGAGCACCCGGCGGTGCTGTTCGTCGTCCGGCGGCAGGCCGAGCTTGGCGAAGACGTTGCCGATGTGCTTTTCCACCGCGCTGGCGGACAGCACCAGTCGCCGGGCAATGGCCGTGTTGGAGTGGCCTTCGGCCATAGGGGCCAAGATCTGCCGTTCCCGCGCGGTCAGCGCCCCGAGCGGGTCGTCCCGGCGCTGTCTGGCCAGCAACTGGGCAATGACCTGGGGGTCGAGCACGGTCGCACCACGGGCGACCCGATCCAGGGCGTCCAGGAACTCCTCGACCCGGGCGACCCGGTCCTTCAGCAGGTAGCCGACCGCGCCCGAGCCGTCCGCGAGCAGGTCGGCGGCGTAGGACGCCTCCACGTACTGGCTGAGCACCAGCATGGGGGCGCCGGGCAGATGCGAGCGGGCGGTGATCGCCGCGCGCAGGCCCTCATCGGTACGGAGGTGACCAGGACCACGGGGATCACCGCCACCGCGTGCGCCGCGTCGAGCCACAGTCCCGGGTCGGACGCAGCGGCCGCCTGAACCGGCTGCCTCGGCCGCTGGCCCGCGCCCTCCGCCCTGGCGGCCGGGCCGAGCGGGGAGCGCACCCTGGCGATCCGCCAACGTTCCAGGTCGGCGGACCATCGGGCCAGCGCCGCAGCGCGGGCCACGACCGGCGACCTGCCCGGCAACAGCAACCCGGCCGTTCCCACGCACAGGCCGACGCCCACCAGCAGCAGGCCGGCCAGCGCGGTCACCGGCGCGGTGAGCAGGTACAGCGACTCCACGAGCGTGCGACGCCCGACGCGGAACAGGAACCCGCCGCCCGGCCGCCACCGGCCCCGGACCGCGGAGGGGAACGACCCGATCATGCCCCAGCCTAATGTCGGCCTTGGTGCTGCCCGGCTACGCGGACGCGATCAGAGAGGCGTGCTCGTTTATGCTGGCCAGCTTGGCGCGGACCTCCCTGGCACCGGAGTGCTGCAGGTCCTCGATGATGGCCAGTGCCTGCTGCCAGGCATCCCGGGCCTGAGCTAGCTCGCCCGCGGCGTGGCAGGCGTCGCCAAGATGGGTAAGGGTGCCCGCTTCAAGGCGGCGGTCGCCGGCTTCCCGGGCGATGCTGAGCGCGCGCTGGCAGCAGGCGGCGGCTTCGACGAGGTTGCCCAGGTGGTGTTCGGCGTACCCCACACTGTCCCAGGCCGCTCCCTCGAGCCAGCGGTAGCCGACTTCCGCACTCAGCCTGATTGCCCGGCGGCAGAACGCGCGGGCCTGCTGGTAGTCGCCAAGAAGGCCGTGACACCAGCCGACCTCGTTGAGCGCTCCGGCCTCTCCCGTCCTATCGCCGATGGCCTCATACAGGCGTAGCGCCTGCTCGGCGTGCCCGAGCGCGTCGGCGTACTGCCCGTGATGTTCGGCTAGCGCGGCGAGATTTATGCGGATCTTGGCCTGACCGAGGCGGTTGCCGAGCCGCTCGTAGAGCGTGAGGCTGCTGCCGTAGTGGCCACGAGCCTGATCATGGTCTCCGAGGCGGGCGCAGGCCATCGCCAGCAGGCGGCCGGACAGGGCCCGCGCGGCGGTGTCGCCCAGGCGGGTCGCGGCGGCCAGCGCCGTGCGCTGGGTCGCGGCCCATTCCTGCCAGTGCCCGCGGGCTTCCAGGAAGGGCGTCAAGGCCCAGGGAAGCTGCCAGGCGTGGGTGTCGAGCCCGGAGCCGGTGGCGAGGGCGAGGGTGGCCAGCAGGACCTGGTGCTCTTGCTCGAACCAGGCCAGGGCCTGCCGGCGATCGGCGGGCTGCCCGGCAGCGGCGCCGGGCCTCGGCGGGGCGAGGGCCACCGGCTCTATAGCTGGGTGCAACAGGTGGGCGGCACGGGCGGCGGTGTGCAGGTAGTGGTCGAGCACCCGGCCGGCGGCCTCGCGCCGGCCGGTTTCACTGTCGGTGTGGTGGGCTTGCTCGGCGGCGTAGGCGCGCAGCAGGTCGTGGAAGGCGTACCGGCCGGGCACGTGCTCGGCGATCAGGTGCGCGCGGTCCAGAGCGTGCAGCAGGCGGCGGGCGTCGGCCTCGGCTAGTGCGGCCAGGCTGGCAGCCGCGGGGACGGAGATGTCGGGGCCGGGGTGGAGGCCCAGCAGCCGGAACATCCGCGCGGCGTCGGGGGTGAGCTGCTGGCAGGACCAGGAGAACACCGCGCGGACCGCGGTGCGGGGGTCTCCGGCCGCGTCGAGCAGGTCCAGCCGCCGCTGCTGCACAGCCAGGTCGGCGACCAGATCGGCCAGCCGCACGGCGGGGCGGGCGGCGGCCAGCTCGGCGGCCACCCGCAGCGCCAGCGGCAGCCGGGCGCACTGCCGCGCCAGCTGGGCGGCGGCGGCCGGGTCAGCGCCAGCCCGTTCACCGATCAGCTCGGTCAGCAGGGCGACCGCCTCGTCCAGGGGCAGCAGGTCCAGGTCCAGGCGGGCGGCGCCGTCCCGGGCGACCAGCCCGGCCAGCGCG
>Ga0335073_10005055_pt1 | contig 18510 bp, 12 predicted proteins | sample Lox_Sample_22_FD_207093 | JGI IMG/M metagenome (GOLD analysis project Ga0335073, IMG submission 207093) | Soil microbial communities from Loxahatchee National Wildlife Refuge, Florida, United States - Lox_Sample_2.2 | ecosystem: Environmental > Terrestrial > Soil > Wetlands | place: USA... | reverse complement strand
TTGCTGATCTTGGTCAGCCAGCCGAGCTCCTGGCGGAACGGGATGTACTCGCCGAACGGGACCAGCCGGGTCTTGATGTACCGGCCGTCGATGCCGTTGGCGCCGATCAGCAGGGCGACCTTGGAGTGATCGCCGTCCGGCGCTATCGAGTCCTGGTTCACCAGCAGCTGCGCGTCGTCGGCCTTCGACAGCTTCTCGATCTGACGCAGCAACCAGGCGTACTTCGGCAGGCTCAGGTCGTAGGCGACGCTGCTCTCTCCCCAGACGATCAGGTCCGCGTGGTCAGCGCCCAGGCCGGCCGACAGCCGCTGGCTGGCATCGACGCTGATCTTGGGGTTGTGCACCACTCCCGGCTGGACGAGTGCGACCGTCACGTGCCTGCTGACCGGCGAGGCCGACGTGAGCGCGAAGGCCGCCGGGCCGGCCGCGAGCGCGACCAGCGCGCAGGCCGCGCCGATCAGCCGCACCGGAACGGGCCGGGCGACAAGCGCGATCAGGATCCCGGTGTTCGCCGCGACGAGCGCGAAGCTGACCAGCCAGACGCCGCCGATCGCCGCGAGGGCCAGGATCGCGGGGTGCTGCCACTGGCTGGCGCCGTACACCGCCCACGGGCCTCCGAAGCCTTGCCAGGAGCGAACCCAGTCGGCGACCAGCCAGCAGCTCGGCAGCACGGCGAGCGCGGCGAGCGCGCGCAGCGAAGAGATCGGCGGCCGCAGCAGCCCCCAGGTCGCGCCGCCGAAGATCGTCCAGAGCGCGCCGATGAACGCCACGATGAGCAGCAGCCCGGGGCCCAGGTTCGGGGCCAGCCAGTCCAGCGACGCGAGCAGGAACCCGGCGCCGAACCACCAGCCGCGCACCGCCGCCTCCCTGGCGGACGGCGCGGAGCGGAACAGCAGCATGCCGGGGACCAGGCCGAACCAGGCGACGAACTCCAGGTTCGGGGCCGGGAAGGCCAGCGCGGGCAGCGCGCCGGCGACGAGTGCCGCCCAGCGCGCCGGCCTGCCGAGCGCGCGCCAGAATCCCACAGTCCTATTGTGCTGCGCCGCCGTCAGCGGCCAGAGCCGATTCCCTGCCCCGCCGCCGCCGCTGGGCGATCGCGCCGGCCACCCCCGCGGCCAGCGCCGCAACGGCGAGCGCGCTGAACACGATCTCCGGCCACTCGCCGAGCCGCTCGGCCGGCGTGGCGTTGCTCAGCAGCGGCACGCGATCCTCGAGCAGGGCCCGCTGCCAGGTCCGCGACTGGCTGATCACCGTCCCGTCGGGCGCGATGATCGCGCTGACCCCGGTCGTGCCGGCGACCACCATGGAACGGTCGAACTCGACGGCGCGGATCCGGGCCATCGCGAGCTGCTGCAGGGTCTCACCGAGCTGGCCGTCCAGCTCGAAGTCGGCGTCGTTTGTCTGCTCGGTGAGCAGGTTCGCGCCGGCGGTGACCTCGGAGGAGACCAGGTTGTCGAAGCCGACCTCGTAGCAGATCACATCGCCGAGCCTGACCTTGCCGAGGTGAAACACCACCGCCTTGCGCCCGGCCGTGAAGTTCACCGGCTGCAGCGACGGCAGCGAGGAAAACGAGCTGATCAGGCTGCGGAACGGGATGTACTCACCGAACGGCACGAGCTGGCGCTTCACGTAGACGGCGACCGGGCCGCGGCCCGGCAGCCAGAGCTGGCCGGCGTTGCGCTCCGGGTTCTCCAGGATCGTGCCGATCAGCACCGGCCTGCCGATCGCGCTGACCGCACCGGCGATCGTGGCGTAGATGTACGGGTCGGTGGCGGGATCGATGTCGGCCGAGTCCTCCGGCCAGATCACCACGTCGGGCGCAGGCCGCGAGCCGGCCCTGACCTGCGCCGCCAGCTGCTCGGTGGCCGCGGCGTGATTGCCGGTGACGTCCGTATCCGTAAGCTGCCTCGCCAGCGTCCTTGAGTGCGGGACGTTGCCCTGCACCGCGGCCACCTCGGCGGTCGGGGCGCCGGCTGCCGGCTGGCCCGACGGCAGCAGGCCTGCCGCGAGGACCAGCCCGGTGGCAGCGGCAAAGCCGAGCGCGGGCACGACGCGGCGGCGGACCGGATTCGGGGCAAGGACGAGCCAGGCCAGGGTGGCCCCGGCGAGCGCCAAGAGAAACGTCAGCAGCGGCGGCCCGCCGATGGACACCCAGCGGACGGTGGGTGCCTGGGCCTGGCTCATCGCCAGCCTGCCCCAGGGGAACGCGTACGGCCACCGGTCCCGGAAGGCCTCAACACCCACCCACCAGCAGCCGACGGCCACCGGCCATCCGGGCAGGCGCAGCATCAGTCGCTGCCCGATCGCGAACAGGGCGAAGATCACGGCCTCGGCGATCGCCAGCGCGGCCCACGCGTACCAGGCCACGTTGATCAGCCAGGACAGCAGCGGAATGAAGAACGCCAGGCCGAACCCGAGCCCGACCAGGAACGAGCCGCGCAGGCTCCGGCGCCAGAGCGCGATCACCAGGAGCGCCGGGGCCACCGCGGCGAACGGCCAGATCCCGGTGGGCGGGAACGCCCCCGCGAGCGCCAGGCCTCCTGCGATCGCGATGACGAGCGCCAGCAGGGTAGGCAGACCGCCCCGGCGCCCGGCAGCGGCCCGCGCGGGGGTGGACTGTGCCGCGGTGACCGGAGCCTGCGCAGAGGCGGACCCGGGCGCGCCTGTGCCAACCACCGCATCAGCGGCGCCGTGGCCCGCCTCGCCGGTCTGCGGCACTGTACCTCCCGCCAGGCATCCTGGTCCGACACAGCGAGAGTAGCCCGACCTGCGGGGCGCTGTGCCCCCCGCACTCCCCCCAAAACCCGCACGTCACCCCCCACCGAAACCCGGCCCTCCCGCGCCCGCGCCACCCCTTCGCCCCGAACTGGAACATTTATCTCTTCATCCGGGCCGGTGCGCGGAAACCGGACAAAGCGGGTCGGTGGTGGGCGGCCAGCTGCACTGAGCGCGGAGCGGCTTGCGAAATGCAATTTCCCGATTCGATGGGATTGCAGCTATCTACCGTGATAACCTCGTCACCATCTGTTGATCATGAACAGGTTAATGGCGGTTTCCGGCATAATTTGCGAGGTCCACGGCACGTGATCAAAATCCGTTACGCAGACCTGCCTGCCGGGTTACATATCCAGGCGGTGGCCCGCGGCAGGGACACGGTCATCTACCTGCTGCCAGGGCTGACCGCGCCACAACGGCAGGCCGCCCTGCGCCGGGCACGCAGCAGTGCCCGCATGGGGCAGGGCCCGCGGCTGCCGGTCGCGGGCGTTCTGGGTGCCGTGATGGTGGACCGCGTGCGGACAACGATCCGGAATTGCGCCGCGGCGATGCGCGGCCACCCGGCGATCCTTGTCCCGCCACTCGTGATCGTCACGTCTGCCGCCGTCGCTTACGTCCTTCTGGTGTCCGTCAACATCGGGATTCACGGTCCGCAGAACAATGGGGGGAGGGGCACCCCGATCCCCGCGGCGCTCGCCCCGCCGGGAAGCAGGGCGGACGATCCCGGCGCACGGCCGGGCTCGACGTCGCGGATCACCTCCGGGCGGACGCCGCGGCCAGCGCACAAGCGGTCGGGGGGCCAGGGCGCTCAGGGCGGCTCGCCGTCCCCTTCACCCACGCCGTCTCCTGCCACCTCAACGTCGGATCCGAGCCCGTCACCGTCGCCGTCGGCTGCCGCGGCACCGAGCCCAACGGCGGGTGGTGTCAACTCGGCGGGTTCCGGCTCGGGCTCGCCGGGTGCCGGCGGCCAGTGCATCGATCCCGGCCCGCCGGGCGAGTGCCAGGCGCCCTAGCCCGGCCACGCGGCCCCGCCCGGCCACCCGGCCGCACCGCCGGCCCGGCCCGCCCCCACCCCGGCGCGGCCTTGCCTCGCCCCTCCCCGCCTCGGCCCCGCCTCTTCCCGCCCCGCGCCGCAAGAGCGTTCAAGACGGGTTGGCTTACCTTCGGTCAAGATGGCAGCAAGCCTGATGGGTCCCGGCCCTGACGGACGACGCCATCGGGCCGACTGGAGGGAGCACCGGTGAGCCGCCGGGGATGGGCGCTGTTCGCAGCGATGAGCATCATCTGGGGCATCCCCTATCTGCTGATCAAGGTCGCGGTGGGCGGGGTGCCGGTGCCCGTTCTCGTGCTCGCCCGGGTGGGGGTCGGCTCGGCGCTGCTGCTGCCCATCGCGATCAGCCGAAAGCAGATCGGTGTACTGCTGCCGCACTGGCGGTGGCTGCTGGCGTTCGCTTGCGTCGAGATCGTCGCGCCCTGGCTGCTGCTGTCCGAGGCCGAGCGCAAGCTGACCAGCTCGATGAGCGGCCTGCTCGTGGCGTCGGTGCCGATCGTCGTGGTCGTGCTCGCCAGGCTGACCGGTGGCACCGACCGCCTGAACGCGACCCGGTGGGCGGGTCTGCTGGCCGGCCTCGGCGGCGTGGCGCTGCTGGCGGCTCCGACGGCAGCGGGCGGCGATGCGCTGTCGATCGTCGAGGTGCTGCTGGTCGCGGTGTGTTACGCGACCGGTCCGCTGATCGCCAGCAGAAGGCTCGCCGAGCTGCCGCCGCTGGGGATGACCGCGGTCTGCCTTGGCTTCGCCTCGATCGTCTACGCGCCACTCGCGGCGCTTGCCTGGCCGCCGGTGACGCCGTCCTGGCGGGTGCTCGGCGCGCTCGCGGCCCTCGCGGTCGTGTGCACGGCCGCGGCGTTCCCCATCTTCTTCCGGCTGATCGCCGAGGTCGGCCCGGCCCGGGCCAGCGTGATCACCTACGTCAACCCGGCGGTCGCCGTTGCGCTCGGTGTGTCCGTGCTCGGCGAGCGGTTCACGCCGGCGATGGCCGGGGCGTTCGCGCTGATTCTCGGCGGCTCGGTGCTGGCGACCCGCACCGGGGGACCCAGTGCTCCGGATCCGGAACCCGCCGCGGGCGAGGACGCGGCGTTCCTGCCCGAATCGGGGGCCACCCCGGCGCCCGGCCGGCCGTAAACAGTTCGGTCGGGTCGGGGCCGCCCCGCTAAACTCGCCAAGGTGATCGATCTTAAGGCGGCCCGGCAGGAACCCGACCGGTACCGCACCGCACTGGCCAGGCGAGGAGCCGCGAAGGATTTTGACGCGCTCCTGGCCGTCGACGCCAAATGGCGCGAATACACGGAGCGGGCGGAGTCGCTCCGTGCCGCGCAGAAGAGGTCGTCGAAGGGCAAGCCGGGACCCGACGAGCTGGCCGAACTGCGGCAGCTTGCCGCGGAGTTCGCCGCGGCGACCGAGGAGCAGGCGCACGCCGCCCGCGAGCGCGACGAACTGCTCGCCAAGATACCGAACCTGCCCGATCCCACCGCCGCCGACGGCATGGACGAGGACGACGCCGAGCTGGTCCGGACCTGGGGTGAGCGGCCGACGTTCGGCTTCGAGCCCAAGGACGCGCTGGACCTGGGCTCGCCCCGCGGATGGATCGACATGGCCAGGGGGGCGCGGCTGTCGGGATCCCGGTTCGCCTACCGGATCGGGGACGTGGCGCTCGCCGAGATGGCGCTGTACCGGTACGTCATCGACTTCCTGGCGGACAAGGGCTTCCTGCTCGTGCTGCCGCCGGTCCTGGCCACCGAGCGGTCCATGTACGGAACCGGTTTCCTGCCGACCGAGGAGTCCAACCTCTACCACCTGGAAAAGGACGACCTGTACCTGACCGGAACGTCCGAGGTGGCGCTCGCCGGGATTCACGCGGAGGAGCGGCTGGAGGAGGACCAGCTGCCCGCCCTGTACACCGGGTTCACCACGAACTTCCGGCGCGAGGCCGGCGCGGCGGGCAAGGACACCAAGGGCATGTTCCGGGTGCACCAGTTCGACAAGGTCGAGATGTACGTCTACTGCGCCCCGGAGCAGTCCGGCGAGTTCCACGAGCGGCTGCTCGCGTACGAGGAGGAGATCGTTCAGGCCCTCGGCGTGCCCTACCGGGTGATGAACATCTCCGTGGGCGACCTCGGCGCCCCCGCCGCGAAGAAATACGACATCGAGGCCTGGTTCCCGACGCAGGAGCGGTACCGGGAGATCACCTCCTGCTCGAACACCACCGACTACCAGGCGCGCCGGCTGAACATCAGGTTCCGCCGTGACGGCAACCTCGAGTTTGTGCACACGCTCAACGGCACCGGCGCGACGGCCCGCGCGCTGCTATCGATCATGGAGAACTTCCAGGACGAGGGCGGCACGGTCGCGGTTCCCGAGGTGCTGCGGCGCTACGGCGCCCCGGCGACGCTCGGCGCGCCGCCGCGCTAGAGCGAGGCAGCCGAGACGTCATCCGATGCGGAGGTCAGCTCGGCCAGCAGCGCGGTGCCGTCCGGTGACCCCAGGCCGGAGCACGCATCCCAGCCGGGCCCGGCCGAGTACGCACCGTTGCTGCCACTCGTGATGTCCTGGAATCCCGGCGCGGCCTGGCCGGAGACAACGCCCCCGTACAGCTGCTCCTGGATCAGCCCGAACGTCTTGCCTGCCCCCTGCGCCAGCCGGGCGATCAGCGCGGCCCAGAGGGGAGCGACGGCGCTCGTGCCGCCGATCACGGTCGACTGGCCGTCAACAAGGACCTGGTAGCCGGTATTGGGATCGGCGTTGCCCGCCACGTCGGGCACGCCGCGGCCGGGACTGCCGGACGCCGTGTCCGGCACGCCGGCGCTGGCCTGCCAGGCCGGCAGCGCGAACTCGTCGCTGACCCCGCCACCGGTCGCACCACCGCTCGACCCGTCGTTCCACACGGTCTCCGAGCTGATCACCGCGGTGGCCGGGTCGGCCTGCAGGCTGGTGCCGCCGCAGGCCAGCGCGTTCGGGCTGGAGGCAGGGAAGTCAACGTGCGGCTGGCTGCCGGTGACGCCGTCGCTGCTGCCGCCATCGCCGGCCGCCACGCACACGGTCACGCCGAGCGCCACGCCGTCCGCGCACGCGGCGTCGAGCGCGGACCGGGACTGGGCCGTCCACGAGTCCTCCGACTGGCCCCAGCTGATGCTCACCGCCGCGGGCGTGGGCGTCGCGTGGACCGCGGTGGTGACCGCGTCGATGAAACCCTGGTCGGTGTTGGGCGCGAAATAGACCACGAGGGCCGCTCCCTGCGCCACCGAGCCGGCCACCTCGATGTCGAGCAGCACTTCGCCGTCGGCGCCGTCGGGCGCCTGATCCGGCACGTTGCTGGCGCCATCCACGCCCTGCGCGGTCACCGAGGGGACGGAAAGGCCCAGGCCCGAGAAGTAGGTGTCCAGGTCGGTGTCTGAGTAGCCGCCGCCGAGCTCGATGATCCCGATCGTCTGCCCGGTGCCGTCGGTGCCGGCCGGGAACTGATAGATCTCGGCCACCTGGGGCGGGGTGTAGGACGTCCCGGCTGCGGCGGGGTCGGCGCGCCGGGACATGAACCGGGACTGGGGGCGGTTGTCCAGGCCCAGCACGGCGACGACGACGCCGTCGAGCTCCGCCGGTATCTGCAGCGTGCCCTCGCGGTACCGGTGTGCCACCCGCTGCGATCCGCCCGGGAACGGGCTCGTGACCATGGACAGCTCCGCGCCGAACGTGGCGGCCAGCGCCGAGACCGTGCCCGCGACGGTGATCCGGCGCGAGCCCGCGTCCTGGCCGGTGACCTCGAGGCCCAGACCGGACAGCGTGTCGGTGACGAGCTCGAGGTCGGCCGGGTCGGCGCCGTAGCGGTGCTGAAGCTCTCGGCGGGTGAGCCTCACCGGCACGCCGGCCGCGTCGACCGGCAGCTCGGCGCGCCGCCGGGTCACGATCGTCAGCTCGATGCGCTGCGACCCATCGATGTCCCCGGCCGGCTCAGTGTCGGCCAGCGGCCCGCGCAGGCTGCCGGAGAGCTGCACGAAAGAGTCGTCGGTCATGTCGCCCCTTCACCTGGTCCCTGGGTTCAGCGGCCCGGCAGAAGGTTACTCCGGCATGACGGTGCTTTTACCCCGTGGTCGGTCAGGAAGCTAGCCGACGACCGGGCCGCTGCTGTGGCCATGCAGCGGAAAGGCCTGGGCCAGCGCACCGGCGATGTCCCGGGCGCGGGCGGCGCACCCGGCGGAGTTGTAGTGAATCCCGTCGGGCAGGAACCAGCTGGGCTGAGCCACGGCGGCCCAGTCGAAGATCCGCATGTTCGGGTACATAGCGAGCGCGCGCACCAGAGTGTCGTCCCACCGCCGCTCGTTGGCCTCGGCGTAGGGGCCGCTGGCGAGCTGGGTGACGGTGTTCACCCACATCACCGGCTCGCCGTGCGCCACCGACATCATTTCCTGGATCCGCGCCATCATCCCGACGCCCGAGCCGGCGGCCACGTTCGCGGCGTCGTTGGTGCCGAGGGCGAACACCCAGCAGCCGCGGTATCCCTCCTTCCACCAGGAGAGGGCCACGTTGTAGCCGTTGACCTGGCCCGGGAGCGTCTCGACGATCGACCGCCCGCCCGAGGCGTCGATCAGCAGGTGCCGGACCCCGACATCGGCGTAGCGGGCGGGCAGTTGCTGAGCGGGGTCGGGGAGGTCGGCCGACGAGATCAGGTCCGCCGACGTCGAGTCGCCGATGTGGGCCACCGAACTGCAGGACGTCCGCCGCGTGGTGCCGCGCCCGGCCGCGCGTGCCGGGGCCGCGTCGCGGGTCCGGGGCGCGGGCACGGCCCGCGGCGCTGCGGCGCCGGCGAGCGAGAGCACGAGGACCGCCGCGATCCCGGCCACGGCAGCCAGGCCGCGGCCACGCGGCCAGCTGAGGCTGGGAAGTCTCCACCGTCCGGATCGGATGACGGGCAGCATCAAAGAAACTCCACTCCGTATTGGGGCCAGCTCCGTATTGGGCTCAGCGCGCATGCGTGGCTTCGCTGAATACCGCGCTGTATGGAGGCTGCGGCGGGCTAACCAAGAGCCAGTTAAGTAACAACCGCACCTATAACAACACCAGTCGCGGTCGCCATGATTCCGTCGATCGCGGGCGGGGGGATCGGCGACGGGCTGCCGCGGGCTGGGGTCAGGTGGTTGTGGGGACGGGCGTGGTGTCCCTCGGGTCGACGGGATCGCCGCACGACTCGCACACGAGCCGTGCCTCGAGACGGTGCCCGCTGTGGTGCTCGAGAACCAGCGGCGGCCCGTCCTCGCCGGCCAGGTACTTGTCGCCCCAGCGCATCAGGCTGACGATCACCGGATAGAGGTCGCGGCCAGCCTCGGTCAGCCGGTACTCGTACCGGGCCGGGTGCTCCGAGTACTGCCTGCGCTCCAGGATCCCGCTGGCGACCAGCGTGCGGAGGCGGGCCGCGAGCGTGTCCCTTGGGGCTCCGGTCCGCCGGATCATCTCGTCGAAGCGGCGGTTGCCGAGGAACACCTCGCGCACGGCGAGCAGCGCCCACTTCTCCCCGACGACGTCGAGCGCCCGGGCGATCGAGCACTCGCGCGGCTGGCTGGTTACTGCGGTCATGCCGTCAGTATACGCGGTGGGTTTGAAATCTGGATGCACCCTGATAGTGTACATCCAGATTCCGGACTAACTCCAGGGAGACACCCCGTGAGCATCAGCCCCGTGACGACCGCGACCCCGCCGGGCACCTCCGCCCCGAGCGGCCGAAGGCTGACGGCGGTCGTCGGCGTCCTGTCCCTGGCCGTGTTCATGAGCAGCCTTGACCTGTTCATCGTCAACCTGGCGTTCCCGTACATCGCCCGGGAGTACGCGGGCACCGGCCTGGGCTCGCTGTCCTGGGTCCTCAACGGCTACACGATCGTGTTCGCCGCCGTGCTCGTCCCGGCCGGGCGCTGGGCCGACCGGGTCGGCCGCCGGCGGCTGTTCGTCGCGGGGCTGGCCGCCTTCGTGGTGGGCTCCCTTTTCTGCGGCCTGGCGCCCGGCGTGGCCGCGCTGATCGCCGCCCGGGTGGTCCAGGCGGTCGGCGCGGGCCTGATGGTCCCGGCCTCGCTGTCCCTGCTGCTCGCGGCCGTTCCGGCCCAGGCCAGGTCCCGGGCCATCGGCACCTGGTCGGCCATCGGCGCCCTGGGCGCCGCGCTCGGGCCGGTGATCGGCGGGAGCCTCGTCCAGCTCAACTGGCGGTGGGTGTTCTGGATCAACCTGCCGGTTGGCATCATCGCGATCCTGCTGGCAGGCAAGGTGGTGCCGGAGAGCAAGGACGACCACGTCACCGGCAGGCCCGACGTGCTGGGCGCCGGCCTGCTGGCCGCGTCCGTGGCGCTGATCGCCCTGGCGCTGGTCAAGGCGCCGGACTGGGGCTGGGGCTCGGCGGGCTTCGTGGGCCTGCTTCTCGCGTCGCTGGCCTGCGGCGCGGCGATGGTCGTCCGGTCGCACCGGCACCACTCCCCGGTGATCGAGCTCGAGCTGCTCCGCTCGCGGACCTTCAGCGGCGCGTTCGCGGCCTCGATCCTCTACTACGCAGCGTTCGGCGCGTTCGTGCTCAACTCGGTCGAGTTCCTGACCGGGGTGTGGCACTACTCGGCGGTCCGGGCCGGGCTGGCGATCGGGCCGGGCCCGCTGATGGTGCTCCCGTTCGCCCGGGTGGCTGCGCCCTGGCTGGCGGCCAGGCTCGGCGGCCCCGGCCGGGTCGCGGTGATCGGCTGCGTGGTGAACGCCGGCGCCCAGCTGCTCTGGCTGACCCAGATCCAGGCGCACCCGGCGTACCTCACCCACCTGCTTCCGGCGCAGCTGCTCGGCGGCGCCGGGGTCGGGCTGACGATCCCGTCACTGCTCGGTGCGGGTACTGCCTTGCTGGCACCGGCCCGCTTCGGCACCGGGAGCGGGATCCTCAACATGGCCCGTCAGGTGGGCACGGTGCTCGGCGTGGCCGGCCTAGTAGCGATCCTCTCCCGCGCCGTGCCCGCCGAGCTCGTGGCGTACCGGCATGGCGTAATCCTGGTCACCGCCTTCTTCGCGGCCGCCGCCATCGTCAGCGCGAGCCTGCTGACGGCCCGGCCGTCCCCTGTAACGTTGGGGCGGTGAAGGCGCGCATCATTGGGCCCGGTGAGGGAGAGCAGCGCTACACCGCACGCGGCAGCGTCATGTTCTTCAAGGCGGTGGCCGAGCAGGACGGCGGCGACTTCTCGCTGATGGAGCGCACGCTGCCGCCGGGCGGCCGCAGGCCCCCGCCGCACCGCCACACCAACTGCTCAGAGGCGTATTTCGTGCTCGACGGGCAGGTCTCGGTCACGGTCGAGGACGAAGAACTCGCCGTCGGGCCCGAGGGATTCGTGCTGGTGCCCCGGGGCACCGCGCACACGTTCGGCAATTCCACGCAACGTCACGCCAGGCTGCTGGTCATCCACGCGCCCGCGATGGACGCGTACTTCGCCGGGCTACATGAGCTTTGGAACCGCGTCGAGGCGCCGACGCAGGATGAAGAACGAGCGCTCATGACCCGCTTCGGCATGGAACCGGCCTGATCGGCGCTCACCCGTACCGCCAGCATCGCCCCCGTACCGCCAGCATCGCCGCTCACACCCCTCGTGCGAGCATGCCCCGCCCTTCACCGATCCCAGTGCCTGCCAGCGCCCGCCGCGCTGCTCAGGCACCCGACCACCCGGTTCTCCGGGCGCGGCGCAACAGGGACATTGCCGGATGGTGCTCAGGCCTGATCGGATAGTCTCCGCAGCCATGGGCATCCGTACAACGGCGGAAAGTACCCTGTCCCCTGCCCGGCAGAACGGCGCCGAGCGGCGGGTGATCTCGAGCGCAGCGGTTACCGAGTGGTACTCCGCCGGGACGGGTACGTCGTGTTGCATCGTGTTGGCCCGCAGGCGCTAAGGAGGCCAAGGGATGAGAGTCGGCGCCCAGGCCGAGACCCCGGGCTCCGCAGCCGCCGGGAAGCCGAGCGGCGTGGATCCGTCGGCCGGCCAGCGGGATGTGGCGGGCCGACTGCTCGGGCGGCTGTCGGTGCTGCCGGCTCTGCTGGTGATGGCCTGGCTGCTGGCGGGGCTGCCGCTGCTGCTTGCGGGCATCTTCAGACCCGCGCTGACGCTGGTCCTTTCGGTGCTGTTTGCCGTGCCCCTTGTCGTGCTCGGCCTGCGGTGGATTCCTGGCGGGTTCCCAGGTGGCCGGCTGGGGCTCCCGTCCGCCGAGACGCGCACGCCTTGGTGGGCGGTGGCGGCCCTGGTGGCGATCGCGGTCGCGTTCGGCGTCGACCAGATGATCTACCACTCCCAGTTCATCATCGTGACCCGCGACCCGGCGTCCTACATCCAGTTCGCCACCTGGATCTCGAAGCACGGCTCGCTGCCGATCCCGCAGGACCGGGCCGCCTTCGGCGGCACCCACGGCGTGCTCACGTTTGCCAGCTTCGCCTACTACCAGGTGGGCAGCACCGTCGTGCCGCAGTTCATGGCCGGACTGCCGATGCTGCTCGCGGGCACGTTCTGGATCGGCGGCGTGAACGCGGCGGTCGCCATCGCCCCCGTGTTCGGGGCCTGCGCGGTGCTGACCTTCGGCGGCCTGGCCGCCCGGCTCGTCGGGCCTCGCTGGGCGCCGCTGGCTGCTCTCATCCTCGCGCTGTCCCTGCCCGAGCAGTTCACCAGCCGGTCGACCTACAGCGAGCCGGTCGCCCAGATCCTGTTCCTCGGCGGGCTCTGCCTGGTACTCGACTCGCTGCGGGAGGACGGGCGTGCGGCCCAGGTGCTGTCGGCGATCGGCGGCCTCGCCATCGGGCTGACCTTGCTGGTGCGCATCGACGGCGCGAGCGACATGCTGCCGACCATCCCGTTCTGCGGCATGCTGCTGATCGCCCGGCGGCGGCAGGCGGTCCCGCTGCTCGGCGGCCTGGTGGCCGGCGGGCTGTACGGCAGCGTCGACGGGCTGGTGCTGACCAGGCCGTACCTGGCCAGCATCAAGAGCTCGCTGATTCCGCTGGCGCTGATCACGTGCGTCTTGATCATCGGGACGCTGGCCGGGATGGCCTGGCGGTGGGACAAGGGCCTGCCCGAGGTCCGCGGGAAATGGCTGCCGAACGCCGCCGCCGTGCTGGCCTTCGTGGTGATCATCGGCTTCGCCATCCGGCCGTACTTCCAGACCGTGCGGCACAACTCCGGCGCGTTCTTCGACTCCATTATCGCCGCCTACCAGCGGGCAGATCATCTTCCGGTCTCTCCCGAGCGGCTGTACTACGAGATCAGCCTGCACTGGGTGTTCTGGTACATCGGCGTGCCAGCGGTGGCGCTCGGCACGCTCGGTGCCGCGCTGCTGGCCCGCCGGTGCCTGCGCGGGCAGGCGCCGGACTGGGGCCTGCCGTTCATGATCTTCGCATGGGCCATCGTCACCACGCTCTACGACCCCGCGATCACGCCAGACAACCCCTGGGCGAGCCGTCGGCTGGTCCCCACCGTGCTGCCCGGTTTCATCCTGCTAGCGGTCTGGGCGTCGCGCTGGCTCAGCGGCTGGCTCGGGCGCGCGGGCACCGGCCGGGTGGTCCGTGTCGGCCTCATGACCTGCTGCGTGGCCGCCCTGGTGCTGCCGGCCGCGATCACCACGTTCGGCCTGAGAGTCGCCCGCGGCGGTCCGGTGGGGATCGAACTCGCGGCGAAGGGCCTGGGGTTCAAGACCACCTACGGTGGCGAGATCGCGGCGGTCGACGGCATGTGCGCTGCGATCCCGCGCGACGCGTCGGTCGTCTTCGTCGACAGCTTCAAGGGCGGGGCTGCCGACCGGTTTACCGAGGTCGTCCGCGGGATGTGCGGCGTCCCGGCGGCGAGCATGCCGCCCGCGCGCTACGCGACCGTGCAGCAGGTCGTGCACGGCATCGAGCAGGCCGGCCGCAGGCCGGTGCTGCTCGCCAGCAAGTCGGCCCGGCTCACCCGCTACGGGGGCCAGGTCAGGCAGGTCATGCGGCTGCGCAGCACCGAGGACATGGACGCGCTCACGGCGCCTCCGATGAGCACCCTGCCGTTCGACGTCACTATCTGGATGTCGGAGCCGCCGCCGTGACGGTACCCTTCGGGAGCGTGGCCGCAGACACGAACGGCTTCCGGCGGCCGGCCGCGGCCGGCCACAACCGTCCGCCGATGTCGGCGCCATGACGGCGGGCTAGACGGACTCAACCCGCTGTACTCCCACCAGATCGGGGTACCGGCCAACGCCAGTGACGGGCAGACAGGAACCATGACGAGCCAGCAAGAACACGGTACGGTGCTGCCAGCCACGCGGGACGGCGGTACCGGGGCCCCCAGCCGGGGGAGCCCGCTGCTGCCTGGCCTGATCGCCGCGGTCGCCGCGTTCGTGTTCGTCGTCGCGCGCTGGGCCACCTGGGCACGGCACAACATCGCGAACTTCATCATCGTCGGCCACTACTACACCAACCCCGCGCAGCTGCCGCCAGGCATCCCGGTGCAGACGAGGTTCGGCTACGACGGCCAGTTCTATTACCGGCTGGCGCTGAACCCGGCCAACCTGGCGCACACCGCCTACGGGATCACGGTCGACCACAGCTACCGCTTCATGCGGATCGGCTATCCCGCCGTCACCTGGCTGCTGTCGTTCGGGCAATACCGGCTGGTACCCGTCATGCTGGTCGCGGTCAACGTCGTGGCCGTCGGCGCGATGGGGTACTTCGGTGGCGTGCTCGCCCGCCAGGGCGGCCGCCACGTCCTGTGGGGCCTGCTCATTGTCGCCTACTTCGGTCTGGTAACCAGCGTCTCGCGGGACACTGCCGAGCCGCTGGCGGCGGCCTTCCTGCTCGCCGGCCTGGTCGCGCTGCGAGCGCGGCGGCCATGGGCCGCAGCGCTTCTGCTCGCCTGCGGGACGCTGACCAGGGAAACGGTCATGGTCGCGGTGGCCGCGATCGCGGTCGTCCGTGTCGTCCCACTGCTGCGTGCCAGGCGGACCCCCGGACGCGACGACCTGCCCTGGGTGCTGCCAGCCGTGGTGTTCGCGGCGTGGCAGCTGGTGATCTTTGCCGTCACTGGCAGCCTCGCGCTGGTCGCCGACGGCAGCCGTAATGCCGGCGCGCCGTTCAGCGCCCCGCTGCACGCGCTCGCTGCCAACCTGCGGCACGTCAACACGGCTTGGTTCGGCCAGTACGACCTGTGGTTGCTCGAGTTCTTCGTGCTCGTGCTGGCCTGTGTCCTGGCCACGGCGGTGTTGCGCGCCAGCCGCGCGGCAGCGTGGGAGAAGCTCGCTCTCTACCTGTACATCATCGAGATCTGCGTGGTGACGCCCACCACCTGGGGCAGCCTGGACGCCGACATGAGATCGTTCATCGAGGTGTACCTGTTCGCGGTGGTCATCCTGCTCAGCGTGCCAGCCGGACGGCTTGGCGCTCGCTTCGGCTGGGTGCTGCCGGTGCTGGCGGTGTGGATGATCCCCGCCATAGCGGGCGTGGTGCAGCGGCGGCTGACCATTTCCTTCCAGGCACTCCGCCCAGCCGTACGCCGTGTAATTTTGGGCACCAGCTTGCCGTCACGGCCGGCATGGACGCTGCGCTCGGCCAGGCCAGTCATCGTCATGGACGTCGACCCGTGACGGTGCCCACGGACCTGCCAGCCTCGGGGCCGCTGGCCACGCTGCAGGATCGCGCGGCCCGCACCCGGACGCTGGTCGCCCGGGCGAAGAGCGCTTCCCCGGCCGTCCAGGGGCTCGCAGCGCTGGTTATATACCTGGCCATCTGGATCATCACCGAGACGTTCCCGCTGTTGGCGCACCCCGGGCGGCCGCAACTCGACCAGCTGAGCACCGATCCCAACTTCTACGTCTGGAGCCTGCGGTGGTGGCCGTACGCGGTCGCGCACGACCTCAACCCGCTGTACTCGACGCTGATCGGTGCGCCGACAGGCTATGGCCTGTCGTGGGTGACCTCGATCCCGCCGCTGGGCCTGCTCGCCTTCCCCGTCACCGAGCTAGCCGGGCCGGTGGTCACCTTCAACCTGCTGGTCATCGCGGCTATCCCGCTTTCCGGCTGGGCTGCGTTCGTGGTCTGCAGGCGCCTCACCGGGCGGTTCTGGGCCTCGCTGGCCGGGGGCGCCGTCTACGGATTCTCGGCCTACGAGATGAACCATATCTTCTCCGGGCAGCTGAACCTGGCCTTCGCGCCGCTGCTGCCGCTGATCGCGTACCTCATGCTGGCTTGGTGGGACCGGGTGATCGGCTCGCGCATTTTCGTGTTTCTGCTGGCCCTGGCCATGGCGGCGCAGTTCTACCTGTTCCTCGAGACCTTCGCCGACATGACGGCGGTGCTGGTCCTGGGGCTGGCCGTCGGCTACCTGCTGGCCGACCGGGCCGACCGGAAGCTGGTCGCCGGGCTCAGCCTGCGTGTGGGCATCGCCTACGCAATCGCCATGGTGCTCATCGCCCCTTATCTCAAGTACGCGCTGAGCCACCAGCCGACCGGGTTCTCGAGTCGGCCGGACAGCGCCTCGCTCAAGCTAGCGTCCCTGGTGGTCCCCTGGTCGAGTCAGACGTTCGGGCTTGGCTGGCTGGCGCGCGCCGCAGCACCGCTGGCCGGGCCGGATCTGGACGGCTACGTGAGCATTCCGCTGCTCGCCATCGCGGTGGCGCTGTGCGCTGTCGCCTGGCGGCGCAGGATGACCAGGTTCCTGATCGTGATCGTCGTGCTGCTGATCCTCCTCGCGCTCGGGCCGACGCTGCATATCGACAGCCTGTCCGCGGTGGTCAGGCTGCCCTGGGGCCGGGTGTGGAGCCTGCCGATCGCGCGCAGCGCCTACCCCGTCCGGCTGATGGTCTTCGTGTTTCTCGCGCTCGCGGTGATGACGGCGCTGTGGCTGGCGGGGCCGTCGAAGCGATGGTGGGCCCGCTGGCCGCTTGCCCTGCTCGCCGCTGCCGCGATCGCGGCCAACACCCCCGCGCTGGCGCTGCAGAACCAATCCGGCTTCCCGGCGTTCATCACGACTGGCGAGTACCGCCAGTACCTGACCCCGGGTGAGACCGTGGTGGCGCTTTCCGAGCGCGGCAACGTCGCGTTGCTGTGGCAGGCGCAGACCGATTTCTACCCCAAGGTGGCCGGCGGGTTTATCAACAAGGCGATCACCGGCTACGACGGCGTGCCCTTCCCGGTGGCACAGCTTGCCAGGCGCGGCCTGACGAAGCGCGACGTCCAGCGGTTCCGCTCCTACCTCACGACCGCCAGGGTCGGGGCGATCCTCGTGGAGGAGAACGAGGCCGGGCCCTGGCCGGCGATCTTTACCCGGCTCGGGCTCCACGGCCAGGCCGTCGGCGGCGTGATCGTCTACAAGACCTGAGCCGTGCCGGGGTCGGCGGTCCCGGGCGCCCCGGCCGGCCGCGCCTGTGCGCCCGTGCGAAAGAGTAGGCTCGGCGCCCGTGAGTGATCCGCCGCCCAAGAACGTATATGTCTCGATCATCGCCTCGCATCGCCCGGGCCGGCCGTCGCGGCTGGCGTGGCCTGCCGCTTTCTCGGAATGAACCCGGCCAGGTGAACGAGGCCGGCGAGGGCCCGGTTGCCGCTGGCGCGTGTGCCGCCAGCGGCGAGTTGGCTGACCCGGGGACGCCTGCTTCGCCGCCGGAGCAAAGGCGCGCGGGTCTTGGCCGGGCCATCCGGATCGTTGACGCCGGCCCGCGGTACTTCTACCGCTCGGCGCTCGTCTCCCTCGCCGTGACGTGCCTGCTGGCGATTCCCATCGCACTGCACGTGCGGCCGTCCGGCGCGCTGCCCCGGTCGCAGCAGGCGACGATCGCGGTCGCGCTGGCGGGCCTCTGCGTCGTTGTCTTCCTCACGCTGGCGGCGCTCCGCTGGCCCGTCAGCAGACGCGGCCGGTGGCTCGATCGCGTCGCCGCGCCAGAGCAGCGCGCTGCCATCTGGCTAGCGCTGACAGCCTGGTTTCCGCTGCTGCTGGTCGTGGCGTACTTCAAGGCCAAGGCAACCCTGCCGCCGACCGTGGTGTGGATCGCCTTCGGGTACCTCGATAAGCGCTGGGTAACCAGCGCCTACCTGCTGGGCTCGCTCGCGCCGATGCTGATGCTGGTCGCGGCCGCGCGCGTGCTCGCCGCGGGCCGCGAGCATCCGCGGAACTGGCGGTCGTGGCTCTCCGGCCTGGCGCCGCGCCGCATCGGCGCCGCGGCGCCCGCGGGCGCGCCACAGCCGTCGCCCGAGCCGCAGCCCACTCCGGTGCGCGCTGCCTGGCGCGGTCTCGCGAGCGCCAGGGCCGCCCGGGCGGCGGCTGGCGTCCTCACCTCGCTCGCGATCGGCTGGTACTTCTACGGGCCGCCGTGGTACCTCAACAGGCCCGGCGCCGGCGGAATCGGCGTTCAGGAGGATGTCTTCCTGAGCGGCTTCCAGGCGATCTCCAAAGGAGCGATCCCCTACATCGGCCCGGCCTCCGTGCAGTACGGGCCGGGGGTGCAACTGCTGTCATATCTCTACATGCGGCACATCGGCACGTTCTCAGTGGTCGGCTTCCGCGAGTCGTGGGCGGTATTCCAGTGGGTCGGCGCGACGATCCTGTTCGCCGTCTTCTTTCTCGCGTTCGGGTACCTGCGCGGGCTAGTCATGGCCGGGCTCTCGGCGCTGATTTACCCCGCGCTGCAGGAAATTGGGTTCCTGCCCGGCGGGTCCTACGGTGGTTTCTTCGGCTGGTCAG
>Ga0335073_10005054_pt1 | contig 18511 bp, 18 predicted proteins | sample Lox_Sample_22_FD_207093 | JGI IMG/M metagenome (GOLD analysis project Ga0335073, IMG submission 207093) | Soil microbial communities from Loxahatchee National Wildlife Refuge, Florida, United States - Lox_Sample_2.2 | ecosystem: Environmental > Terrestrial > Soil > Wetlands | place: USA... | reverse complement strand
TGCCGCGATGCCCTCACCCTCATTCAGAATCTGAATCGTGCGCTCGTAATCTTCGCGGGTATAGCCGAAGACGTTGGCGATGACAACAATGTTCTTGAGTTCTCGCAGCTTGGGAAGTTTTTCGTCGACAAAAGAACGAGCGCCAATGTTCTGCAGCCCGATGGCATTGAGCATTCCTGCTGCAGTTTCCCACAGCCGGGGTGGAGGATTCCCCGCCATCGCCTCTTTCGACAATCCTTTGACCACGAGACCGCCGAGTTTATTCAGGTGTACAACGTCTTCAAACTCGATTCCGTAGCCAAAAGTGCCGCTGGCGCCGATGATGGGATTTTTCAGCTGGATCCCAGCGAAGGTGACACCCAGATCTGGATTGCGCACACCCGTGGGGGAAGTGGACATCGCGGTTGTAGTGTACCGCGCGCTACCGTTCGAGCCAAGACGAGCAGCCATAGGATCTAATCAGAACGCAAGCGGCTATGTAACAATGCCTTAAAGCGGAAGGTGGCAAGTACAAGCGAGTGCGGCATTTTGAGACGGCGCCTTTGGCCGTTGACTAGAGCTCATCTGTAGATTTCTCGAAAGAATGCTTGACTTCTGGAATCGGAGGAATAGCATAAAAGTATCACCTCCGATCCAATTCAGGATCGAATGGGCCGGTAGCCAAGGAATGTCACCGCTTCTTGGCGGCTGGCCCATTTAAATTTCAGGCTAAGGTCCCATAGCTAAGGGACTCAACACCGGTATTCCTTGTGCCTCTGCCGCGCGCAAGAGGTCGTTATCTGCCGATACAAAGACTGGTGTGTTCGCACCCGAGGCGGTTCTCACCGCTAGGTATCCCGCTAGCTGAACTGCATCGAGCGTGAACAAGCTATGCCGGTCTACCATTTCACAAGCGACATCGAGAATCGCTTCCGTCATCGTTTGCCAGAGGAATATGCCTTCCAAGTGACGCTGGAAAGCAACCAGCAATTGCACGACAACCGCGTTGCTAATGTCGCCGGCTCGTTCGCGGCGCCTTAAGGTCGACCGTATCTCCACTTGGGAAAGGGACAGCACCGCTAGTTGGTTGCCCGCTGCGCGGCTGGCCAGACGAAGCATCTGTTCTGTGCCAGGCTCACGCAGGTAGAGCTTTGCCAGCGCACTCGTGTCGAGGTAGTAGAGCGCCAAATTACCGATGCCTTTCCCGGATAATCGTAGCCGAAAGAGGTTCGCCCCTGATCTCTACTGGATGGAAATCGGAATCCGCATACCATGCTTCGCCGATAATTTTCATCACCTCCGGCATCTGTCGATTCACCCGGATTGCAGTAACCGGAAAGCTGGGATCTTTGGGATTCGGTACTTTGTTGGTCAGGATCAAACGCCGCGCGATTGCATCACTCAATACCTGATGCCTAGTCGAATCTGACTTCGCCCACTCGTACCCCCCTGCGGGTAGCGCGGCATCGCGGAACCATTTCAAGGAAACAAAATCGAATCCGGGACGGTGTTCGGCAAGATTTAGCACTCGAATCAGATCGGAAAGCGGATCCGACGGTTCCACGCCTCGTTCGTTCTGTAACTCTTCCGACTCGTCCCGACCGGGAGCTATATTCTCTCCGCCCTCGGCGGACGAGGACACTTCCGCTGGATAAAACCAAATCTGGATTTGACCAGACTCAGGCGACCAGTTCTCAGCGGATGCATCTTTACGTTTCTTCTTGCCGTTTCGATCGTAGAAATAGAAATGCGCGCGATAGCCAGGTGGGACTAGTGGTTTAAGGAGATTTTCTAGTTGGGCGGATAGAGCTCCCTGAAGTTGCGACTCCACTTCTTCTATGGTTTTCTTCATGACTTGCTTCTATATAGAATAGACGAATCTAGCACTTATATTTATAGTATAGGTAAAATACCTCTGTCAAGCAAAATCCTCGCCGTTACACACCCACTCCTTCACCCTCCTCACCACCGATTCCGGCGCTTCCACCTCCAGCAATACTGCGCCATCTTTGTACGACCGCGAATAGATCCGCGCTCGCGCCTCCAGCAGCGCCAGCGTCTTTCCTTCCTTCTGCGGAACCCGCAAACGGATCCGGCTGATCGCGTCTTCAGACAACATTTGGTCAATTCGATCGAGCAGTGTGCTCATGCCCGTGCCCTTGACCGCCGAAACGTGTACCGTATGACGATCATCGCGCAAGCTTTCCCGTTGCTTCGGCGGAAGCAGGTCGATCTTGTTCATCGCTCGTAGTCGCGGCTTGCCAGCGACCTCCAATTCCTTCAGCACTCGCTCAACTTGCGCATCCTGCTCGGCAGAAAGTGGATTGCTCGCATCGGAAATATGCAGCAACAGGCTTGCGCGCTGCACTTCTTCCAGCGTCGCACGAAACGCCGAGACCAGCGTGTGCGGAAGGTTGCGAATAAATCCAACCGTATCGGACAAAAGCGCTTTGCGCTTCGATGGCAGCGTCACCGCCCGAATCGTCGGATCGAGCGTGGCAAACATCTTTGGGGATTCCAGCACTGCCGCCTGCGTCAAGGCGTTAAACAGCGTCGACTTGCCCGCGTTCGTATACCCAACCAGCGCCACAGTGGCCACCGGAACTGACTCGCGCCTCTGGCGCTGCTGCGCGCGAATTCGCCGCACATTCTCGATCTGCTCTTTCACATGCCGAATTCGACGATAAATCTTCCGCCGATCGGTCTCGAGCTGGGTTTCCCCCGGTCCGCGGGTTCCGATCCCGCCGCCCAGCTGTGACATCTCAATGCCTCGGCCTCCCAACCGCGGCAGCATGTATTCGAGCTGGGCCAGTTCCACTTGCAACTGTCCTTCACGTGTTCTTGCGTGGCGCGCAAAAATGTCGAGGATAAGCTGGGTGCGGTCAATCACCCGTACATTGACGATCTCCTCGATGTTGCGTTGCTGGGATGCGGTGAGGTCGTGATCAAAAAGCAGCAGGTCGGCCGAAACGGATGCCGCTGCGCCAGCGATTTCCTCCAGCTTGCCTTTCCCGATGAGCGTAGCCGGATCCGGCTTCTCCCGATGTTGCAGAAAATCGCCCGCAACCTGTGCGCCCGCGCTGGTGGCGAGGGAACGCAGCTCTTCCAACGATTCTTCCGCGCTGAATTGAGGAACGTGGGTAGGCTTTGACGAACTCTTAGCCAGGACCGCGCTCTCGCGGGCCGCCTGGGTGCCTGCAGTCAAGGAGCTTTTTCCCGCCGGAGCTCGGCGAACGCGGCAATCGATTCCAACCAGGAATGCGCGTTCCGCAGGCAGCCGCGACTGCGTCGAGGATTGCAGTCCCCTCGACCCGCCACGCGAGGTCCTTGCTTTAGAAGTACCCAATCCGGGACAGCCTTATCCTTCGGTTCCAGACGCGGTGGGGGGTGCGGCGGGTGACGGCACCGTCACCACCGATGGCTTATCACTCGCACCATGTCCCGCCCGTCCCATGGCAATTGTGGAAATAGCATGTTTAAAGATGAGCTGCTCCTGGTTGTTGCTCTCCAACACCACTGAATACTTATCGAAGGAGCGAATGCGGCCACTCAGCTTCACTCCGCTCAGCAGATAAATCGTGATATTCATTTTTTCTTTGCGAGCGGTATTAAGAAAGGAATCCTGGATGTTTTGCGCCGGCTTGTTTTCCATGCGACCTCCTGGCTCGGACGGCCTTCGCCGAGCGATCTCGAAAGCCAAGGACAAAGGATCCCTCACGTCCGTTGCCAGTTTCGGCCGCGGAACCCTGGGGGAAGGCTAGGGACGCCTGCAAACCGCGCGGTGTGCTGGGCACCCCACGTTAATCGTTACAATACGGCCTTATCCGCTACTTTTCAAGCCGTGTTCTTCGGGAGGGAAGATCATTGACATAAACTTTTCAAAGTGCCACTATTCCTGCCACCACGAAAAGCAGAAATAAAACCGAGCGCGATGCGCTTCCTGTGCCGTCGCAAACTGCAGTTTCTTTGATTCGATGTTCTGTCATTGCTCGCCTGGCCGTCAGGCGGGCCAATCCGTTTTCTGGGGAGGATAAATATGCAACCGTTGCTCCACTTCGCCGCCACTTGGGTCATGCCCACGCATACTGGCACGGAGGCGCTGGCGTTCATCCTGCGGTGGTTTCACTTCATCTTTGGCATCACCTGGATTGGGCTGTTGTACTTCTTTAATCTGGTTAATGTCCCCTTCATGAAGCAGGTCGACGCCGGCATGAAGCCCAAAGTTTTTCAATACATGACGTTGCCTGCGCTGCACCTTTTTCGTTGGAGCGCCCTGCTCACTGTCTTTGTCGGCTTCTGGTATTGGGCGCAGATCCTGGTTGCTCCCGACGCCGACCGCATGGGAAAGAGCTCCGCCTCGACCCAAGGCCTGTTCCTTCTCATCTGGATCGTTTCCTGGGCGATCCTCTATTTTGTAACTAAGAAAACTCCGAGCGGATATGTCTTGGGCGCCATCGTCACCGTGGTTGTCATTATCGCCAGCTGGCTGTTTGTGACTTACACACCCGTGGGTTATGACGACAATCACGTCCTCTCCATCGGCGTCGGCGGAGGCTTTGGCATCATCATGCTGTTCAACGTTTGGGGAATCATCTGGCCAAATCAGAAAAAGATCATTAAAGGAACCTTGGCCGGTACTCCGCCGCCAAATGCCGCAGTCCTCGCCCGCCAAGCATTTCTTGCATCTCGAACCAACGCATTTCTTTCCGTTCCCTTGTTGTTCTTCATGGCTGCCGCTTCGCATTACGGGATTTTCGGACGGTAACCACCTTGTAAGCTCGAAACCTCGCGTCAGAACGCGAGGTTTCTCTTTTTTGGCCAACGCTCATGTAACAATTGAGTTGTGAATTCGTCCGACTTGAGCCGCGGCGTCGCTTTGTTCAATCAGAGGGAGTTCTTTGAAGCGCACGAAGTACTGGAAGATATTTGGCGTGCCGCGCCAGCGGAGCAAAAGAAATATTTCCAGGGATTGTGCCAGACCGCGGTGGCCTTTCATCATTTTTCAACTGGCAACCGAATCGGCATGAGATCAGTCATGGAACGTGCCCTGCGGAACTTGGAGGGCTGCCCATCTGAGTTCCATGGGGTTGATGTCGCTCAACTGACAAAGTCCCTCGGGCAATGGCTTAGGGCGTTCGACGATGGTCAGCCACTCTTGCCACCGCGAATGGAAACAGTGAATTGAATATGCCCGCTGCTGCCCCAGTCAGCCTCTCTCAGGTAGAAGAAGCGCGGCGCAACATTCAAGGCGTCGCGCTACGCACGCCGCTGGTTTGCTGCAATTTTGAAGCTCCGGCCGAAATTTTTCTGAAGCTCGAAAATCTGCAGCCGATCGGTTCTTTCAAAATTCGCGGCGCAGCTAATGTGATGGCCGTAGCTCCGCGCGAACGCCTCCTGCGTGGTGTGCTGACCGCCTCCGCCGGCAACATGGCGCAAGGCGTCGCCTTCTGCGCCCGGCGCATGGGCGTTCCGGCAACAATCGTTGCTCCCGATACCGCACCCGCCACCAAGATTCGGGCGGTCGAGCGTATGGGCGGCCGCGTAATCAAAGTACCTTTCGCCGAATGGTGGCAAACTTTCGAAAACCGATCTTATCCCGGCGTCGATGCAACTTTTTTTCACGCCTTCGACGACCCGCACGTGATGGCGGGAAACGGGACCATTGCGTTGGAACTCCTCGCAGACCTCCCTGATTTCAACGCCGTCGTGATCCCATGGGGAGGAGGTGGATTGTCCTGCGGTATCGCAAGCGTGTTGCGCCAACTCGCGCCTCGGGTCAAGATCTATGCCGCCGAAATCGAAACCGCCGCGCCGCTGTCCCCGTCGCTAGCTGCGGGTCGGCCACAAACCGCCGACTACCGACCCTCCTTCGTCGACGGCATTGGCAGCAAGATGGTTTTCGCCACGATGTTCGAACACGCCCGCCAATTGCTCGATGGCTCGCTGGTCGTGACCCTCAGTGAAGCCGCCCAAGCGATGAAGCTGGTCGCTGAGAGAAATCGCGTGATCATCGAGGGGGCAGCCGCCTGTGCAGTCGCCGCCGCTCTTTCCGGAAAAGCTGGCTCAGGGAAGATCGTTGCGATCGTCTCCGGCGGCAATATTGACTTGGACAAGTTCGCCGAAATCGTGAATTCGCCTTAGAAGTTGGCTAGCGGCGCCTTTTACGTGCTGCTGGTTTCTGCGGTACCTCGCCCGGCGCCAGCACACGGCGTACGATCGGTGTATTCAACTTATACTTTCGCTCCGAAACGTTCCCGTTGTCGTCCTTTACCCGCAAAACAAAAACCGGCAGCATTCCCTCTTTATCAAAATTTTCTTGTGACACCGCAACCGGCAGAACCCCATTCAAATTGTGTTCGCGATACGCCGTCTCGTACCGATGCCGCTTCACGTTCCAGGTAAAAACCCGCACCTGGTTGTAGTCGAACGGCATTCCGTCTTTCGGTTCAGTCAGTGCAACCAAATATTGCGGCACCTTCTTGTCACCATCCGTAACCTGATCCAGCACAAAGAAGGCGATGATTCGCTGGCCCTCCGCGTATTGCGCGATATCCAGCGGCACGTCTAGATCGACCATGCGCTCCAGCACCCAACCGACATGCCCTTGAGGGTCGCGAATCAGCCACCAATCCTCCATCGGAGGTGCCGACGATTCGGTCTTCCGGCCTTGACTTGCAGGTTTGGGAGCAGCGCCTGGCAATGCTTTCTCCGCCGTCGCCCGCTTCAGGATAGAAACCTTGGTTCCCTGCTCCAGCAAATACAGGTGATCGGTCTCTCTTCCCGGCTCTACGTGCAGATTCGTATCGTTGCGGGTTGTGCCTGTAGCTTGCACCGGATCGTTTTTCTCCTCGTTGGCAAGCTTTTGAAAACCGTCATAGACCTCCTGGCTGACGAGGTATCTCTGCTCGAGCCAGCCCTCCGTGCCGTTGTCGGTCTGGACACGAACAAAGCGGCGTTCGCGCTCCAACACCTGGACTCGGTCACCATTCTTGACCACACCAGTTTTGTTATAGACGGCGGCTACGTGATCGCGGAGATACACTTGCGGAGCCGAGACATAGGCAACTTCCAGAACTCGATTTCGCCCACGCCCGCAGGCAGAGAAAAGCACGGTCGCTGTAAAGATGAGCGGCCAAAATTTTCGCACAGCCATTTTCACGGAGATCAAGAGACTAATTTCACAATACTTCTTGGCGGCGCAAGAAACAACCGCGATGAATCACCGATGGAACTACATTCCAGGCAGTTTCATTCCCGCCAGCTTGCGGGCGAAGCTGGCCTTACCGATCTGCTTAAACATCTTCCGCATCTGCGCATATTGCCGCAACAGGTTGTTCACTTCTTGCACGCTAGTTCCCGATCCACGCGCAATACGTTTGCGCCGGCTGCCGTTGATGACCTCGTGATGGTCCCGCTCATGCGTCGTCATCGAATTGATAATCGCTTCCACTCGATTGATCTGTTTCTCATCGACTTTGTCCGCGTGTTTCTGCAACCCTGCGAATGGGCCAATGCTCGGCAGCATTCCCATGATGTTCTGGATCGACCCCATTTTCCGCACTTGGCGAAGCTGATCGCGAAAATCCTCCAGCGAAAATCCGTCTCCCGTTAATGCTCTGCTGGCGATCTCCTGCGCCTTCTTCTTATCGACATGCTGCTCGGCCTTTTCTATCAGCGAGAGGATGTCGCCCATGCCCAAAATCCGGGATACGATGCGGTCTGGATGGAATGGCTCGAGCGCATCATATTTCTCACCGACGCCGATAAACTTAATCGGCTGCCCCGTGACCTGCCGGATCGATAGCGCCGCTCCGCCGCGCGCGTCACCGTCCATCTTCGTTAGCACCACGCCCGTCAGGGTCAGTTTCTTATGAAATTCATCGGCAGAATTGACCGCATCCTGGCCAGTCATCGAGTCAGCAACAAACAAAATCTCTTGCGGATTGAGCAGTCGCTTCAGCGATTGCATCTCGTCCATCAGCTGATCGTCGATGTGCAGCCGGCCGGCGGTGTCGACGATCAACGCATCACAGCCACTGTTGATGGCCTCGCGGCGTGCTTCTTTCGCCAACCGCTCTACCGTCGCGGTGTTAGCTTCGGTGACTTCTCCCTCGTAAATATTCGCCTTGATCGCCTGTGCCACCACCTTGAGCTGTTCGCGCGCTGCGGGACGGTACACGTCGACCGAGACCAACAACGGCCGATGCCCGCCGTTTTTTAGCCAGTTGGCCAGTTTGCCAGACGTGGTCGTTTTGCCCGATCCTTGCAGTCCGGCCATCAGGATTACCGTCGGAGGCTGCGAGGCAAACTTAAGTCGGGCCGTGTCTTTCCCCAGCGTCTCGATCAACTCATCCCGCAGAATCTTGATAACCTGCTCGCCTGGTGAGAGCGCCGTCATCACTTCCTGCCCACTGGCTTTCGTTTGGATGTGATCGATGAGCTGCTTTACAACTTTGAAGTTAACATCGGCTTCGAGCAGCGCAAGCCGGATTTCGCGCAGCACCTCCTGCATGTTCTCTTCATTGAGAACGGCCTGCCCGCGCAGGGTTTTGAACGCCCGCTGTAGTTTTTCCTGAAGATTCTCAAACATAGTGTCGAAACTATTTTAGCAGTGCGGCGCCAGCTAGCTCCTGGCCACCAGCTTCTAGGTTCCGAAAGCTGCGGCTTTGTCAGAAACCCCCAGGTACCGCAGAAACATGCGAGGCAGTTCCCGTTCCAGTTCCGCTTCAACATTCGGCACTAGATGCGCAAACTCTTTTGGATCGCGGGGCACCGCCAGGATGCTGTTGGCAGCGACGCCTACCATCAGGAGCGCAAATCTCACCGCAGCTTCGGGATCGGGATGATGGATCTCGTCGCGACGCAACAGCAACAGTTCCGATACATCATGAAACACCTTCCATTCCAGCTCTTCCATTTTGCGAACGAAAGCTGTGTTGGGATGCTGTTGCGTGAAGAAGAACAGCGCTCGCAGCAAACCTCGATAAAGGGAGTGGCCCTTCAAAGTAATGGCAATCACATGCCGAGATAGCTCCACCAATGACTTGGCCTGCCAGTCTTCCCGCTCCATCAGCGCTTTGGTTTGGCGGTAATTTTCCTCTAATAGGCGGATCCCGACTTCGCGCATGAGGGCGTCCTTGTCAGCAAATCGCCGATAAACGGCTCCCGGAGAAAGCCCCGCACGTGCGGCAATGTGCGGAATGGTGGCGCCCTCCAAGCCATCTTTATTCAGTATTTCGACCGCGGCCCTGAGCAGGCGTTTTAAGGACTCGCGGCTGCGGGCCTGGTGAGCGGGGAGCACATTTTTCGCCACAAGGTAATTCTACAAAAAGCTTGACATAATGTAAATGTGAATATACATTTACATTTGTCAGATTAAAGGAGGCCCAATGACCGCCGCTACCGCTCACCTCTTAGTTATCTATGCCATTCTCGGAATGCCCTTATTCGCGCGCGTCTGGCACGAAAAAGCCAAGCGTCAGATCGCAGCCGGAGATCCTCAAGCCAAGGTGCGTCTTTATCAGAAAATCGTGGTGGAGCAAGTCGCTACCACCGCGGTCGTGCTCGGACTTTGGCTTCGGGGCTGGATTTCGGCGGCCTCCCTCGGCTTGAATGCTCCTCGATCCTGGGAATGGAACATTGTGCTTTTGGCGATCCTCATCCCCTCGTTGCTATGGTCAGCCTTCAAACTACGGCCCAAGGCGGAAAAGGTGCGCAAGCAGTTGGACGGTGTTCTCGGAGCACTCATTCCCGGTTCTACTCGGGAGCGCTGCTGGTGGGGTACGGTGAGCATCGGAGCCGGAATCTCCGAGGAGCTCGTCTTCCGCGGATTTCTCTTTTATTACCTCGCCCTCTATCTGCCGCAGATCAATAGCCTGGAAAAAATTGTGCTGACCTCTCTGATTTTTGGCGTGGCCCACTTATATCAAGGCAAAAAGGGAATCGTGGGAGCCAGCGTCCTGGGTTTAATCGGCGCGACCATCTATGTGATAAGCGGGAGTCTGCTGGTGCCAATCGTATTGCACGCTGTCATCGACTGGCGGCTCTTGTTGATGCTGCCGCCTGAACCGGAGGCAGAGGCAAGTGCAATGGTCGCAACCAAAGCCTAGGTTTTTGCTGGCGAAAAGATCTCCTTCGCCGCAATCACCGTATTGCAATGAATCGTGACTGTGTCCTCTACTCGCCGGGCATACCCTCCTGCATAGGTCACCATGATAGGAATGTTGCGCGTCCGCGCCACTCGAAACATGAGTTCATCGCGGCGTTTGAGACCGTCGATCGTGAGCGATAGCCCGCCCAGCTGATCTTCTCCATATGGATCGGCCCCGGCTATGTAGCAGATTAGCTCCGGCTCGAATTCCCGTAGACCCATGCTTAAGGCATTGTCCAGCCAGCCCAGATAATCCTCGTCTCCGATCTCATCCGGTAGATCGACATCAATCGACGACGGCGGTTTCAAGGCCGGGTAATTATTTTCCTGATGCAGGGAGATCGTAAAAACTTCACCCGCATGTGCATTTCGAACCTTGGCCGGTACAGAGACCGCAGTCCCTGACCGCGATGGCAGCGGCGCGCTCGGCACCCGCGTTCCCGCAAAAATCGCCGCGGTGCCATTTCCCTGATGCACATCGCAATCCACGGTCATAGCAAAACGAATGCGGTCGTCACGTTGCATCCGTCGGATCGCCACCGCAACGTCATGAATCATGCAGAAGCCTTCGCCATGGTCCGGAAACGCATGATGAAACCCGCCGCCAATGTTGAATGCGACTCCGTCCTTCAACGCCTGATCGGCGGCCAGAATCGATCCACCCGCCGCCAGCCAGAATGCCCGCACCAGTTCTGGCGAGTACGGAACTTCCATCTGCAGTTCTTCCATCGCAGAGAGCGTTCCCGTCTTGAGCTTATTCACATACTCGGGCTTATGCACCAGCAAAATGTCTTGGTCGCGCGCTGGCTCCGGAGTTAGAAAATCCTGCGGTTGGGCCACTCCGCTTTCTAGAAGCCGCTGGTGAACGCGTTGATACTTCTCGGCAGGAAATACGTGCGTCCCAATGGGAAGGTAATAGTCATCGCTGTAAACAAGCTTGAACGGGAGCATGGCGAGAACCTCTTATGAACGACAATGGCCTCATTTTTGCATTAACGCCTTAACCTCATCCGAGACCAGTTTTAGGCTTCGCTCGGCTCTTCTCGCACGGCGCGTCCGACTTTCACTCCCCGCGCCTCGCGCCAGCCTTCGATGATCAGATAAAGCACGGGAATGAAGAACAAATTCAGTACTGTCGACATAATCATACCGCCGAAAACCGTTGTGCCGACGGAGTGCCGGCCTTCCTGCCCGGCGCCATGCGCCACCATAAGGGGAACGACGCCCAAGATAAATGCAAACGAAGTCATCAGAATCGGACGCAGACGAATTCGTGCTGCTTCGATAGTTGCTTCGAGCAACGGCATTCCACGCTCTCGCAGCTGCTCGGCAAACTCCACAATCAAAATCGCATTTTTGCTCGCGAGCCCCACCAGCATCACCAATCCGATCTGGCAATAGACATCATTCTGTAATCCTCGAAGCGAAACCGCGAGCAACGCGCCAAGCATCGCCATCGGAACTGCCAGCAACACGATGAACGGCAGCACGAAGCTTTCATATTGCGCCGACAACGTCAGATAAACCACCAGCACGCCCAGGGCAAACAGCACGACCGTAGTCTGTCCCGACTGAAGTTCTTCCAGCGACAATCCTGTCCACTCGTAATTGAAGCCTTGCGGCAGGACCTTCTTGCTCAGGTCCTCCATCGCCGCAATTGCTTGCCCGGAACTGTAACCTGGTGCGGTCGAGCCATCGATTTCCGCCGACCGAAACAGATTGTAATGATTGATGACCTGGGGAGAGACCGTCTGCGAAATCGTCACCAGGTTATCCAGCGGAACCATCGCTCCCGTATCCGAACGCACGTAATATTCCTTGATGTCCTTCGGCTGCGAGCGAAACTGCTTGTCGGCCTGGACATACACGCGATAGGAGCGGTTGTTAAAGTCAAAATCGTTGACATACGCCGATCCCATGTAAACGCTCAGCGTATCGGTAACTTGCTGCAAGGGAATGTGCAGGCTCATCGCCTTTTCGCGATCGATGGTCACCAAAAATTGCGGATCGTTGGCGGTGAAGCTGGTGAAAAGTCCAGCTAACTCCTTGCGCGATCCCCCTTGCCGGACCATTTCGTTCGTGACATCCGCCAATTCCTGCAAGGTGTGGGCGCCCTGGTCCTGCACTTCGAATTGAAATCCCCCCAAAGCGCCCAAGCCCGAAACCGCTGGAGGTAAGAACGGAAGCACGATTGCCCCGGAGACGGAAAATAACTGCCCTCTCAGCCGATCGACTACGGCATTCGCGGAGTGCTCGGCGCCTTTTCGCTTCGCATAAGGTTGCAGCTTTGCGTAGATCACGCCCTGGTTCGAAGCAGCCGCTCCCGCCGCGCCCGATCCCACAATCACGAAAATATTTTGGATGTCCGGATCCTTGCTCATGATCGCGGAGACTTGTTCCTCCACGCCTCTCGTGTACTGCGTCCCCGCCCCCGGAGGCGCTTGCACGGCCACGATAAAATACTCCTGGTCTTCATCTGGCACAAAACCCTTGGGCACGCGCTGAAAAACGACGTACGTCAGCGCGAGGCCTGCAAGAAATAGCACGACCGCCGGCACTCGGAAGCGCAGGAACCATCGCAGTGACCGCTGGTAAGTGTTGGTAATCGCACCGACAACCTTGTCCACTTCGCGAAACAACCAAATCTTCCCGCCATGCGTGCGTCCCAATAAAAGCGCCGAAAGCGCCGGGCTCAACGTCAACGCGTTAAACGCTGAGATTGAAATGGAAAATGCGATGGTCAGCGCAAATTGGCGGAAGAGAATGCCCGTCGTTCCCGGAAAAAATGCTACGGGGACAAATACCGCAACCAGCACAAGCGATGTCGCAATCACCGCCCCCGTAACCTCTTTCATCGCGGCCGACGCTGCTTTTGCCGGATTACCTTCGCCTTCCTGAATATGCCGCTCGATATTTTCGATGACAACAATCGCGTCGTCGACCACCAATCCCGTCGCCAGCGTGATCCCGAATAGCGTCAGGGTGTTGATCGAAAAATTCAGCAGCTTGACGAAGGCAAAAGTTCCGATCAGTGATACCGGGATCGTGACTGACGGAATGATCGTGCTACGCCAGTCTTCAAGAAACAGAAAGATCACGAGAATGACCAGCACGATCGCTTCCAGCAGCGTGATCAGCACATCGTTGATCGACTCGCTCACCGCGTCCGTCGTATCGAACGCGTTCTCGTAAACCATCCCCGGCGGAAATCGTTTCGCAAGACGATCCAGTTCGGCCAACGCCCTCCGATCCACATCGATAGCGTTCGCGGTCGAGAGCTGGGTGATTGCCACGCCCACCGAGTCGTGCCCGTTGTAAATCAGGTCCGAGCTGTAATCCTCGGCGCCAAGCTCCGACCGCCCCACATCGCGGAGCCGCACCAGAGTGCCGTCCGCATTCGTTTTCAAAATAATGTCGTCGAATTGCGCAGGCTCACTCAGGCGCCCAATGGCACGTACGCTGATCTGAAACTGCTGTCCCGGCTTAATTGGCGGCTGTCCCACTTGCCCTGCAGCTACTTCCACATTCTGTTGTTGCAACGCATTGACCACGTCGCTCGCCGTCAGCGCGCGGCTGGCCATGCGTTCCGGATCGAGCCACAACCGCATCGAATACTTCCGCTCACCGAAGATAAACACGTCCGCGACGCCAGGCACACGCTTCAATGTGTCTTTCACATAAACGTCGAGGTAATTGCTCATGAACAGAGGTGAATAACGCCCATCCGGCGAATACACTGCCGCACCAAACACAAAATTTTGCGACGATTTCTGGACCGTAACCCCGGTAGCCTTTACGGCAGCCGGCAACCGTCCTTGCGCTGTGTTGACTCGATTCTGAATGTCCACGGCAGCCAGGTCCGGATCGCGATCTAGATCAAAAGTCGCCGTGATCGAACTCGATCCATCGTTGCCGCTCGTCGAAGTCATGTACTTCATCCCCTGAGCGCCATTGATTTGCTGCTCTAGAGGAATAGTGACCGCCGACTCAACCGTCTGCGCGCTGGCTCCAACGTATCCACTCGAAATTGAGACTTGCGGCGGCGCCAAGTCAGGGAATTGCGCAATTGGCAACGAAGGAATCACTACTGCGCCCGCAAGAATGATCAGCAGAGCGCAGACAGTGGCAAATACCGGCCGGCGAATGAAGAAATCAACAAACATGAGAGCGGAAACTTGAAACTAGCTTTGCGGCGCCACCGGCGCGCCATCCACCAGGGACTGCATCCCCGACACAATCACTTTGTCGCCCGGCTTGATTCCGTCCAACACGACGTAATCGTTACCAACTATTTGGCCGATGCTCAAAGGTTTCTGGTGCGCTATCAACTTGCCATTTTGGTCTTCGGCCACAAATACAAAATACTGGCCCCCAATTCGCGAAACCGCGAGAATCGGCACCACCGGGCCTTCGTGACTTCCCCAAATCACGCGCGCTCGAATGAACTGTAAATTTCGCAGCTTATCTTCATTATTAGCAATGCGCGCCTTGACCAAGACAGTCTGAGTCGTATTGTCCACTTGCGGCGAGATGAAGCTGATCCGGCTGTCTGCTATCGCTTTCCCCTCGCTATCCACGATCTGCACCGGCATATCCATCTTCAGCTGCGTCGAGCGCTCCACCGGAATGTACACGTAAGCTTCCAGGCTTCCCGGCTTGTCCACCGTGGTGAGCGTGGTAGTGGTCGTGACCCGATCGCCGACGCGCACCGGGATATCGCCCACAATGCCGCTGGTGGACGCGGTCACGCGATAGTAGTGAAGTTGCACTTGCTGCTCCTGTATCTGTGCATCGAGCGCCTGCAACTGGGCCTGGGCCGAGTCTAGCGTGCTCTTCGCCTGGTCGAGGTCCTGCCTGGAGACCACCCCGGCCGTGTAGAGGCCATTGGCGCGATCGTATTGCTGCTTCGCCCATTCCACAGTCGCTTGCTGCGCCGCCCGATTTTGTTCGAGGCTGCTGACCGTCGCCTTCTGCTTGGAGGGATCGATCTGCATCAACACGTCGCCCGGAGTCACGTGATCGCCCGAGTGCACCTCGATCTCCGTAATCTGCCCTTCGACCTGCGGCATAATGATGGCGGCATCGCGCGACTTGAGCGTAGCCACATATTCGGTGGTGTCCTGCAGCGGCACCGCCCGCGCGAGTTCGATTTTCACCGGAACCGGTGGCGGACCTTGGGATTGGTCACCCTTGACGGATGTTCCATCACAGGACATCCCAAAGCCACAGGAAATCACGACCGCAGCCAGAGCGGCTGCTCTGTAGTTCGATAAAGAATACCTGCTCGAATGATGAACTCGTCGCCCCATTGCCAGTACCCTACCACGCGCACATTCCCATGGCCAAGGACATGCACCACATCAAAACATCTCGGCCTCCGTCCGGCACAGTTAGACTCGAAAAAGAAGCGAAGGATATCAGTCACATCGCGCATTTCGGCCACTCTGCTAAATTTAGGGAGTCATGAAACCTGCACGAAGTTTTGCCAGCGATAACAACGCCGGCATCCATCCCAAGATCCTGCAAGCCATCACCGCCGTCAATCAGGGACATACCGTCGGTTACGGAGACGATCCTTATACCGAAGCCGCTGTTCGCCGCTTCAAACAACATTTTGGAAACGACATCGAAGTCTTCTTCGTCTTCAACGGCACAGCGGCAAATTGCCTGGGACTGAAAGCTCTAACCGAGCCATTTCACGCCGTGATTTGCGCCGAAGGAGCCCACATTTATACCGACGAGTGCGGCGCACCCGAACGATTCACCGGTTGCAAGCTGATTCCGATCCCGACCACCGACGGTAAGCTCACCGTCGAATCCGTCCGCAGCGCCTATCACGGAATCGGTGACCAGCACCATGTCCAGCCGCGAGTCGTCTCCATTACTCAGGCCACGGAACTGGGAACGGTCTATAAACCGGGCGAAGTTCGCGACCTTGCCCGCTTCGCTCACCAGCACGGCATGTTCCTCCACATGGATGGGGCGCGCCTGGCGAATGCAGCGGTCAGTCTTGGACTCACCCTGCGGGAAGCAACCCGCACCCCGGGCGTCGATGTGCTCTCATTCGGCGGAACGAAGAACGGCAGCATGGGCGCCGAAGCCGTGGTTTTCTTTGATCGCCAGCTTGCTCACGACTTTCTCTACGTCCGCAAGCAAGCTATGCAACTGGCTTCGAAAATGCGCTTCATCGCCGCTCAATTTGATGCTCTTCTTTCCGATCACCTTTGGCGCAAGAACGCCTCCCATGCCAATGCAATGGCAGCATTGCTGGCGAAAGAAATCAGCAAGATCCCGGAGTTGAAAATCCTCTACCCAGTCGAGGCCAACGGCGTTTTCGTGCAAATTCCCCGTTCGGCTATCGCCAAACTTCAAGACCGCTACTTCTTCTACGTCTGGAACGAGGAGCAATCGGTCGTCCGCTGGATGTGCTCTTTCGACACGACAGAAGAAGACGTCAAGCAGTTCGCAAGATTCGTGGCAAAGATCGCGGGCGGGCGGGCCGCATGAATAAATGGTGCTATTGATTTTTTGCGCGTTTCTCTATTAAATTGAGCGACTTCCCCATATAATTTCGCCAGTTCGCGTTGAGGAGAGCAGTAATGAAGGGAAAGTGGTTGGGGTTAATCGCAATCTGTGCGGCAGCATTCTCAGTCGCAGGTTGCTCGAGCGGACAGCAACTATTGAGCATTCAGGTAACTCCTGAGACGGTGGTGTTCGGCGGCGCGGATCCGGCGCTATTTGCACAATTGACGGCAACGGGTACATATCGCCACCCCCCTGCTACTAAAGACATTACCAATCAGGTGATATGGTCGTCGAGTATCCCCCAGGTTGCCGTAGTTTCGAGCACAGGCAAGGTGAGTCCGAGCACAAATTGCGGAGTCTCCAACATCACGGCTTCCGTGACCACCAATAGTCCTACGGGAAACATCGTTTCTGGCACAATGTCGGTTACCGTGAACGGGCCAGCGTCTGAGGGCTGCCCCTCAGCACCCCTCTAATAGCCAGCCGGGGACTGCGGCCTTCACTTGGCGTCTTGCAGCAATTTTTCTAATGTTGACTTGTGCTTTTCCTCCTTCCTTTTCCTGCGATCTGGTACGACGCGTGACGCCGGCGGTGTTCCTATCCGCTCCCGCGCCAGCGCCTTGACCGCTTCGACAGCCCGGAACTCCTTGCGCTTTTTTCTCTTCGGCACGCCTCCATCTTGCCACACAGCCCTCCACAGTCGTGCAATAATCTTAAGAGGAAACACCAGCAACCTTAACGCATGGACGAGCGCGAATTTTTTGACGAACGGCCGGACAAGAAGATTGCGACGCTGAACTGTCCCCATTGCCAGGAGTCCGCCGAATACGAAATCAACTGGCTGGTACGTACCAAGAAAAAGCAGCTTCCCGGCCGAGCCGACGAACGCGACCGCGCCCGCTTCGCCAAGGCCCGTTCCTACATGCTCCGCCGCGACGACATGATGGCTTGCAAGAACATGCGCTGCCGAAAGCGCTTCGAAATTTCCGGCGTGCAATCGGTCGTATTTACGGAATAGCAATCGGCTCTTAGCCATTGGCGCTCAGCCTTCTCGCGTTTTTCTGCATTTCCCCGTGGACCTTCCCGTGCCGAATGCTGACTGCTCAGTTATACTTACAAGTTTCCTTGAGGAGCTGACGATTGAAGATTCTTGTCTGCATGAAGCAGGTCCCGCAGAAGGATGCGCCGCTCAAGTTGAACGAATCCGGCACATGGATTCGCGAGGACGTTTCTTACGAAGTCAACGAGCCCGATGCCTATGCGCTCGAAGAGGCGCTGCGCCAGAAAGAAAAGCATGGCGGAGAAGTTGTCGTTATCACCTCCGGTCCGGCCCGCGCCCAGCAGGTCCTGCGCGAAGCTCTGGCCAAAGGGGCCGACCGCGCCATTCACCTCGAAGATAATGCTTTCGTTGGTCTCGACGCACTCAATACCGCCCGCGCCTTTGCCACTGCGATAAAAGATGAGAAGTTCGACCTGATTTTCACCGGCTTGCAATCCGACGACTACGGCTACGCCCAAACCGGCGTGATCTTGGCAGAAATTCTCAACTGGCCCCACGCCACGATCATCATGCAAATCGAGAAGAACGATAGCGGAATTCGGGTCAAGCGCGAGCTCGAAGCGGGCTATTTCCAATTTGTCGACATGCCCCTGCCCGCGGTGCTCACCATTCAGTCCGGCATCAACAAACTGCGCTATGCCACGTTGATCGGCATTAAGCAAGCCAAGAACAAGCCGCTGCGAAAAGTGACGCTGGCCGATGTGCAGCCCGCGCTGAGCTCCAACTTGCAGAAGATCGAGCGGCTCTATGTTCCCGAGAAGACCAAAAACACGGAATTTCTTGAGGGCCCGGCGGCC
>Ga0335073_10005053_pt1 | contig 18513 bp, 16 predicted proteins | sample Lox_Sample_22_FD_207093 | JGI IMG/M metagenome (GOLD analysis project Ga0335073, IMG submission 207093) | Soil microbial communities from Loxahatchee National Wildlife Refuge, Florida, United States - Lox_Sample_2.2 | ecosystem: Environmental > Terrestrial > Soil > Wetlands | place: USA... | reverse complement strand
TTCACAAGCAGCGCAGATTCTGGCAATTTCCAAGACCTCTTAAGGTTAAACAAAGGTGCGCCGTTGTGTAATCTCTTAACGCCTCCTGCGACGGAGAGAATTCGCAAGGCGAATAAGGAGACACATATGAAGCGTTCACTAGCATTTGCGTTCTTACTCGTCCTGATTACCATTCCCGCCTCTGCCAGCGAGAGGCCGCAAACCGTCAACTTCCCGGAGACTGTGCAGATCGGTTCAACGCCGGTGGCCGCAGGCTCTTACAAATTAACCTGGACTGGCGCCGGATCGAACGTTGAAGTGGCCATCAAACAGCACGATAAAACCATCGCCACTTTTCCGGCGAAACTCGTTGAAGGCACAAACTCCCCGGGCATCACCACCGACAGCAAGGGTGGCGCCGAAATTCTGCTGTCGATTCAACTGAGCCACGAAAGCCTGGTGCTGGACGGCGCGGGTGCATCGAGCTCTGGACAGTAATCCGCTGCCGGCGAATCCCCGCATCGGCAAGTGCGCGGATTCGCCGGCGCAGCTTCGCAAGTCCCTTCGCCGCTTGCTGATCAATGCTTCTCGAACACGTCCGCCATCACATCTTTTCTGAACTCCAGCCGGCTGTCCAGCCGTGTATAAAACATGTGCCCGCCCGGATACTCATGCACCGACACGCGCGTCGGGTCGCCCATCACCGGCATCTGGTCGACTGTAAGCACCGACCCCATGAACGGGCAGGAGAGATCGTCCCAGCCGTGGGCAATAAAGACGCGCAGGTCGGGATCGGCCGCGACCGCCTGGCGAAGCTGCGTGACCGACCCCGCACGCAATGCATCCCCGCCGTCCCAGAGATTGTTCACTTCGTAGGAGAGCGTGTTATACCGCGCATCCACCTTCCACCCCACTGTCTGCGTCACAAAGTTCACCATCGCCGAAGTCAGCGGCGCGATCACACTCACCAGGATCGGATCGTTCGCCTCTTGCTGAGGTGCGTACGGGAAGGGATCGAACGAGGTCACGTTCGAGTCGTACACTGAGCCCAGTTTCCCCTCTTCGCGATACTCCTCGCGCAGGTACGCGCCCGTCTCCAGCCGCCCGCCCGACTCCTTCACAAACGTCGGATCGAGCCCGGTCATCTCCGTCACCTTGGCGATCATGGCCTGTGTCGCCGCCGGGTCGGAGTGGCCCGCGATCAACGCCGTCGCGTACGGCCCCATCGTGTAGGCGATCACCGCCTGCATCGCCTCCGGCGTCAGCTTGTGTTCCCGCTCCAGATGCGCCGCGGTAATGGAAGGCAGCGTCACCATCCAGGGCAGCGGAGAGAGATCGCCATGACCCTCAATGGTCGGGTTCAGGTACGGCGAGATCATGATCTCTCCGCTCATCCCCACGCCCAGTTGCGTCTGCAGGTAATAGGTGACCCGCGGCACGCGAAACCCGCCGTAGCTCTCCCCGAGAATATACTTCCTGGAGTCCAGCCGCCCGTTCTCCACCAGCCAGTCGTAGATCACGCGCGAAAGATATTCGATATCGGGAACCGTCGAGTAGAAGAGCTTCTTCGCCTGATCGTCAGGAACCAGCGAACGGCTGAACCCCGTCCCGATCGGATCGATAAAGACGAGGTCGGTAAAGTCGAGCCACGTGCCCGGATTGTCGGTGAGTGTGGGCGTCTCCGAGGCGCTGTCGCCCTTGTTGCCGAACTGCACGTGCTTCGGCCCGATCGCCCCGAAGTTCAGAAAGACTGAGGAAGCACCGGGACCGCCGTTGAACGCGAAGGTCACCGGCCGGTCCTTGCCTTCCATCGTGTAGGCTGTCGTCACCACCTTGCCCACGACCTTGCCGCTCTTGTCGCGCACCGGCATCGCGCCCACGGTCACCGTGTAGTGCAGGGTCTTGCCGTCCAAAACCACGGACTGCTCCACGTGCGCCGGCGGCGGCAGCGGCGGCAGTTCGCTCTTCTCTGCTTCTCCTGACTTCTCCTGCCCAGCGGCCTCGCTGGTCGCGGCAGCCGGCTTTTCCGGCGCTTTCTTATCGCTCTGTGCACCGGCAGATGGATTGACAGGAGCAAAGCCAAACAAGGCGCAGGCAAGAGCCGCAATGCTCAATCGGGAGGGAAGCGTCCGAAAAATGTTCATGTCAATACCATAGAAGATCGCCGCGGGCCATCTGCTGGATCACGGCAGGGAGAGCCCATGAACATCTCCTGTTTGCAGACACGCAACTCTCGCGCCGTAGGCGCAGCGTTCGTTAGCCCCGCGCTTGAGCGTGGGGAACCGATTCAAAGAACGCTCCGGAGCCCCGTAGGGGCGGCGGGGGACGCAAAAGGTCGCGCCACAACGTCGTTCACTCGATCGCTGCGCCCGCTGGCCGTCGCCCTGTCCCATGGTTTACCCTCGAAAACGGCATGAGACGCAAGACTCTTTACCTCCTCTCCGCGCTGCTCGCCGTCGCGGTCGTCGTGGCCATCGTCGTCGCCATCGCCGAGCGTTCCACGCAGGCCGCGCAGACCGCGCCATCTTCGCAAACCCTCCCTGAAGCGCCCACGCCCGCCGCGCCGCCCGAGGTTCTTCCCAACGGCCCCCATGTAGTCATGGACACCACCATGGGCCGCATCACCTGCCAGTTCTTTCAAAAGGAGGCCCCCGTGGCCGTCGCCAACTTCATCGGCCTCGCTGACGGCACCAAGGAGTGGACTAATCCCGTCACCCACCAGATCGAGCGCCACAAGCCCTTCTACGACGGAACCATCTTCCACCGCGTGATTCCCGAGTTCATGATCCAGGGCGGCGACCCCTCCGGCACCGGCATGGGAGGCCCCGGCTACAGCTTCGACGACGAGTTCGACCCCAACCTCAACTTCAACAAGGCCGGCCGCCTGGCGATGGCCAACTCCGGCCCCAACACCAACGGCAGCCAGTTCTTCATCACAGAGCAGCCGTACCCCACGCTCGACCAGCACTACACCATCTTCGGCCAGTGCGACGACGCGAGCATCGACGTCGTCAAGGCCATCGCCCGCGTTCCGCGCGATGAGAACGACAGGCCCTACACGCCGGTGGTGCTGAAGAAAGTGACGGTCGTGCCCGTGGGCGCGCCCATACCTCCAATGCCCGCGTGGGAGCAGCAGCCTGCGGCGCCCGTGCCCGCGGCCCCCGCGCCGCAGCCACAATAGTCCGCATCGGGCCAGGCCGCATCGAATCAATCGATGTGCCTGCGCGCTCTGGGCGGCGGCGTCTGCCGTAAGCGCCGCACCTTGCGCTTTTCAACTTTTAACCAGTGCTGAGTGTCCCGCAGAATGCTGGCTACGCAGTACGGATTCAGGAGCGATCATGGCATTAGCAGCAGGAACCTACGCCGTCTTCTCGACCACCGAAGGCAAGATCACCGTCAAGCTCTTCGAGGGCGAAGCCCCCCTCACCGTGAAGAACTTCATCGAGCTGGCCGAGGGCGGCCGCGAGTGGACCCATCCCACCACGCGCGCCAAGTCCAAAGACAAGCTCTACGACGGAACCGTCTTCCACCGCGTCATTCCCAACTTCATGATCCAGGGCGGCGACCCCGCCGGCACCGGCATGGGTGGCCCCGGCTACCGTTTTCAGGACGAGACCAAGGGCTCCCCGCACCGCTTCGACAAGCCCGGCAAACTCGCCATGGCCAACTCCGGGCCCAACACCAACGGCAGCCAGTTCTTCATCACCGTCGCCCCCACCCCATGGCTCACCGGCAACCACACCATCTTCGGCGAAGTCGTCGAGGGCCAGGAGATCGCCGTCAAGATCTCCTCGGTCCCGCGCAACTCCCAGGACAAGCCCCACAAGCCCGTCGTCCTCGAGTCAGTCACGATCGAGCGCGTGGCATGAGACGGGTTGACAATCCGGGGCGGGCCAATCAAGCCCGCGCTCCAATCAGATTAAGGATCGCCTCCCCGAACTTCTCCACCTTCGCCGGCCCAATCCCATCGATGGCCAGCAGCGCATTCTCATTCGCCGGCCGCGAAGCCGCCACCGCATTCAGCGCCCGGTCATGCAGCACCACATAAGCCGGAACCCCCAGCCGCTTCGCTTCGGCCGCCCGCCACGCCCGCAGCTTCGCAGCCAGGGCCTCCGCTTCTGCCGTCAACGGCACTCTCGCCGCAACCGTCCCTGCGTCTTTGCTCTTAGCCGCGTTACTCTTTTTTGACTTCACCGGCGCCGCCCACCCTGCGCGAAACTCCTCCACAATTCCGTCGCTCATCAGCAGCGGCAGCGATGTCGTCGCCCGCACCTCCAGCCCCTCAGCCGTCAGCCGCACCTTCTTGTACCGCCGCACCTCGCCGTCCTTCTCATACTCAGCCTCTTCAATCTCCACCAGCCGCGCCCGCACCATCGCATCCAGCAGTCCGTCGAAGTCATCCCGCCGCCAGCGCCCGGCCGGATCAAGGCTCCGCTGCAGCGTTCCCGCCGCTTTATAGTCCACCGGCCGCAGCTCGTCGATGATCGACTGGGCCATCTCCCGCTCCCGTGCCGTCGCCCTCCGGAACTGCCTGAGCACCGCCCCCGCCGGGTCGCACACATCGCACGCCCCGCACGCCCGGTGTGCGTCCTCCACGTCGCCAAAGTGCCGCACCAGCGCCGCCATCCGGCACTCGCTCAGCTCCGTATAGCGCAGCACCTTCGCAAACTCCTCCGCCCGGAACTGCGATTGCACCGAATAGGTCTTCTTCCATCCCGGCCCGCCCCGCGCCGCGTTCCCCGCAAAATCCACCCGCGCCCCGCCGTGAATCTCCAGCTTCTCGAGCGCCTTGTCGAACGCCTCTTCGCTTAACGGCGACGCGGCCCGCAGCTCTGCCACGGCCCGGGGCTCGTCCTTCAGCGCCTGGTACACCCGCTCCAGGTGCTCCGCCGGCGGATAGTCGCGATTGAAGAAGAAATCGTGCGTCCGCTGGTCGGCATACGAGTGCATCAGGTAGGTCCGGCTCGGCGCCCCGTCGCGCCCCGCCCTGCCAATCTCCTGGTAGTAGCCCTCGAGCGTCGCCGGCAGCCCCGCATGCACAATTGTCCGTATATTCGGCTTGTCGATCCCCATCCCGAACGCGATCGTCGCCACCACCACCTCGACCTCGCCCGCCTGGAACGCCGTCTGCACCCGCTCCCGCGTCTCCGCGTCCAGTCCCGCGTGGTAAGCCGCCGCGCGCATTCCCTGCGAAAGCTCCTCGGCCAGCGTCTCTGATTGCTTGCGTGACGTCGCGTACACTATCGCCGGCCTTCGCGTCGCATCCGCCAGCAGCCTCCGGATCGCCCCCGCACGCTCCGGCACCGGAACCTCCACCACCTCGATCCCCAGGTTCTCCCGCCGGAACCCATGAATGAACTTGATCGGGTTCACCATCCCCAGCTGCGCCAGGATGTCGGCCTGCACCCGCGGCGTAGCCGTCGCCGTCAATGCCAACACCGGGGCCACCACCGGCGGGGAGCCCGCATCTGCGTCCGCCCCGCCGCGCAAGCCCGGCAGATACTGCCCCAGCATCCGGTAGTCCGGCCTGAAGTCGTGTCCCCATTGCGAGATGCAATGCGCCTCGTCGATCGCGATCAGCGCCAGCTTCCGCTTCGCCAGCATCTCCGGAAACCCCGGCACCCGCAGCCGTTCCGGCGCAATGAAAAGAAATTGCAGCGTGCCGTTCAGGTAGTCGACGCACGCCTGCCGCGCCGCCGGCCGCTCCATCCCCGAGTGAATCCGCGCTACCCGCAGCCCCAGCGCCGCCAGCTTCGCCGCCTGGTCCTCCATCAGGGCGATCAGCGGCGAGATCACCAGCGCCGTCCCCCCGCGGGCAATCGCCGGCAACTGGTAGCAAAGCGACTTCCCTGCCCCCGTCGGCATCACCAGCAGCAGGTCACGCCCCGCCACCGCAGCGCGGCACACCTCTTCCTGATTGGCGCGAAATGCAGCAAACCCAAAAACCGACTGCAGGAGTTCGACAAGCTCCACCGGATTGGAAACAGTCGCGGTCAAAGCAAATACGCTCGATCCACAGCAATATGCGCGCTTTTCTCCACACTACAACGCCGCACGCAGGCAATTTGAGGTTTCCCCGCACCCGACGTGCCCGGAGTCACAGCCGACAGCACAAGTCCCGCTGACACTTGGCTCTCCCACTGAAGTACTGCTGCACTCCCTCTCACTCCTCCCCAATATCCTCGTTCCAAATCTCCGGATGCTTCGCAATGAACCCCTCCAGCAACTCCCGGCACTCCGCGTTATCCAGATCGACAATCTCCACACCGTTCTCCCGCAGCCACTCCACGCCGCCCTGGAAGGTCCGGCTCTCGCCCACCACCACCGCCCCGATCCGGAACTGCCGCACCAACCCGCTGCAGTACCAGCACGGCGCCAGCGTGGTCACCATCACCAGATCCAGGTAGCTCCGCTGGCGCCCCGCCCGCCGGAAGGCGTCCGTCTCTCCATGCATACTCGGATCGCCATGCTGCACTCGCCGGTTGTGGCCGCTGCTCACCAGCTTCCCATCGCGCGTAAACATTGCTGCTCCAATCGGAATCCCCCCTTCGGCCAACCCGTAACGCGCCTCCTGGATCGCCACCTTCAGCATCTCTTCGCAAAGTTCTCGGTCCATTCCTCGTTCCTTTCAAAGATGAGCCTACGCCAAGCCGGCAAAAAAGCACGGCAAAGGTTGCTAACTAATCCTTTAGTTGATAGTCTAAGAGGTCGAGTAGCAAAGAAGCGGCCTCCCGCCGAGTTGAAGCTGGCCCGCTTCCAAGGCAACGCGCCCTATGCCTCCCAAGAAGTCCAATACGCTCACGGAAGCCGAACTCCGCCTCATGAAGATCCTCTGGCGGCGCGGCGACTCCTCCGTCACCGACCTCGTGGCCGCCATGCCCGCAGCCGAGCCCCTGGCCTACAACTCCGTCCTCACCACCATCCGCATCCTGGAACGCAAGGGCTACGTAGTGCATCGACAGGAAGGCCGGGCTTTTATCTACAGCCCCTCGGTGGCCGAAGACGAGGCCAGCCGCTCCGAGGTTCGCCGCGTGCTCAACCGCTTCTTTGGCGACTCGCGGGAGCGGCTGCTGCTTTCATTGATCCAGGACGAGGAGATCTCGCCCCAGGAGCTCGAACGGTTGAAGGAAGCCATCCGAGGCGCGCCGCCCGATGGCTCGGAAGAGGGATAGCAGAGACAGGATTTCATCTCGAAACGATTCAGCATCCAAGGATTTAGCCCCAAAGGGTTTGGTTCGATGCACTCAGCCGCGTTTCTTCAACCCGCACTTCAGCTTCTTCAGGCAGCCTTCCAGTCCCTCCCCACCGCCTGGCAAGCAGCCGCCCGCGAGTCCTCCGCCCTGGCGCTCACCGCGCTCTGGCAGGGTGCCGCCGTCGCCCTCGGCCTCGGCTTCTGCCTCCGTATCGCCCCGCGTGGCACAGCCTCCCAGCGGTTCGCCCTGTGGGCCGCCGCCTTCGGCGCTCTCGTCGGTCTGCAGCTTCTTCCTCTGCTTGCCCGGCTGGCGCCCCCGCCGGCAGCTATCCCAGCGGCCGGCCCGGCGATAGCCGCATCCGCGCCCTGGCAGCTCGACGTCCGCTGGAGCCTCCTGATCGCCGCTCTCTGGCTGGCCGCCTCACTCTACCGCGCCGCCGATCTCGCCCTGCACACCCTCCGCCTGCGCAGGCTCTGGAAGTCGGCCACCCCGGTCCCGATCGGGAGTGACCGCTTCGCCGCGCTCACCGCGGCCCTCCATCGCCCTGGGCGCCGCCCCGCGCAAATCTGCACCACAGAAAGGATTGAGCGCCCCGGCGTCATCGGCTTCCTTTCGCCGCGCATCCTCGTTCCCGCCTGGCTCTTCGAGCGCCTCACTCCGGGTGAGCTTGAGCAGATCGTCCTCCACGAAACCGAGCACCTCCGCCGCGCCGACGACTGGACCAATCTCCTGCAAAAGCTTTGCCTGGTTCTCTTCCCTCTCAACCCCGCGCTGGCCTGGATTGAGCGCCGGCTGTGCCGCGAGCGCGAGATGGCTTGCGACGACGGCGTGGTCCGCGTCACCCGCGCCCCGCGCGCCTACGCCGCCTGCCTCACCAGCCTCGCCGAGCGCGGCCTGGCTCGAAATCTGGCCCGCCGCGCCGACGCGCTCTCTCTCGGCGCCTGGCAGCGCCGCCCCGAGCTCGCGCACCGCGTCCACAGCGTCCTGCGGCGCAACCGCACCCTCCATCCGCTTGCAGCGCGCGTGGCCCTCGGCGCCGCGGCCACTGCCCTCGTCTTCGGTTCCATCGAACTGGCCCGCTGCCCGCAACTATTTGCCTTCGTCCAGCCTGCCGCGCACGATCCGCTGCAAGCCCCGGCCCGGCTCGAGGCCCGCATCACGCCGCTCCCGCCGCCGGCTGCCTTCGCACCCACGCCTCCTGCCCGTTCCGCGCGCCCACACTCCGCGCTGCCGGCTCATCCGTTCCGCCATCTCCCCGCGCCCCATGCGGTTGAAGCCGTAGCTGCCAGCAAACCCGTTCCCCAGCCGATCGATCGGGCCCTCCGCACATCCGCAACCGCCCCGGCCCCGCAGGAATTGGCCCAACTCTCCGGTCCCGCCGCCGAGTCCCACCTCGAACACTCGGCACACGCGGAATTGCTGATGCAGCACGTTACCGGCGATCCAGCCTTGCCCGTCACCGAGCAGAGCTGGATGGTGCTCACCACTTGGGAGCAGGTTCCCGCCTCTCCATATTCGGCCGTCAAGCAGACAACCGCCGACGCCGTCCCCGGGAACACCGGATCAGGCAACGGAACCGACCGGGATGGCGGGCCCGGGGCATCAAACTCAAGTTCAGCAACACGCCGCATTCTGGTCACCAGGCTCTTCCTCCGTGTCGATCCCAGGACCTTCCACGGAAAGCTGCCCGCCAACGCCGTCCTGCGCGGCAACTGGCTCGTGATCCAACTCTAAACCTGCACTTCAACCCCAATGAGAGGTAGCCATGAACGGCCCAACTAATTCATTAGTAGTCAGACTCAAGAAACTCGCTGTCCCCGCCGGCGTCCTTGCCACGGTTCTCTTTGCGGCCTCGTTCCTGATTGGCCGCAACGTCGTCCAGGCCGCCGCCAGCGCTCCGGCTCCGCAGCTTGACTCGAGCGCCATCGCCCCGCTGATCTCGCTCAACAACGCCGTTGAAGCGGTGGCTGGCCGCGTCATGCCCGCAGTCGTCAACATCTACGTGACTGCCAAGGAACACCCGGACCAGAACCAACAGGAAGGAGACGGAGGAGGCTTTGGCGGTATTCCCCCCCAGGATCTGCCGCCCGGGTTCCGGCAGTTCTTCTTCGGCGGTCCGCAGGGCCAGCAGCAGCCACAGTTTGAGCAGGCCATCGGCAGCGGCTTCATCATCTCGCCCGACGGCTACATCGTGACCAACCATCACGTCGTCGACGGCGCCACCCGCATCCAGGTCACCCTCCACGATCGCCGCATCTTCTCTGCGAAGGTCGTCGGCGTCGACAAACTCGATGACCTGGCCGTGATCAAGATCGATGCCACTGATCTTCCCACCGTACCCTGGGGCGATTCAGCCAACCTCAAGCAGGGCGAAACCGTGTTGGCCTTCGGCAGCCCCTTCGGCACCCTCCAGTTCTCGGTCACGCGCGGCATCGTCAGCGCCGTCAATCGCGGCGTCAACCCCAGTAACAACGCCCGCGCACCCCGCGACTTCATCCAGACCGACGCCGCCATCAACCCCGGCAACTCCGGCGGCCCGCTCGTCGATGCCTATGGCCGCGTGGTCGGCGTCGACACCTTCATCTACACCTCCAGCGGCTCCTTCGCCGGCGCCGGCTTCGCCATCCCCTCCCAGCTCGCCGAGCACTACGTCAGCGAAATCATCAAGACCGGCAAGGTGCAGCACGGCTACCTCGGCATGAGCATCGAGGACGTCACCCCGGAGATGGCCTCCTTCTTCAAGGTGCCCAGTGCCTCGGGCGCCGTGGTCGGACAGGTCGTGCCCGATTCCCCCGCCAGCCGTGCCGGCATCAAACAGGGCGATGTCATCCGCACCTTCAACGGCAAGACGGTTGAAAACGCCAGCGACCTGCAGTTGGATTCGAGCGAATCGACGCCCGGCACCCCCGTTACTCTCGGCATCCTGCGCGACGGTGCGCCCATGACCATCCACACCACCCTCGGCGAGTTTCATACCAACGGTCAGGAAGCCGGAAACAGCGCTCCCGGTGAGAAGGGCCATGTCGAGCTCGGCTTGACCGCGCAGGACCTCACTCCCCAACTGCGCCAGCAGCTCAACGTTCCCGACGACATCCACGGCGTGGCCGTTCAAAGCGTCCGCTCCGGCAGCGCCGCCGACGCCGCCGGGTTAGCGCCGGGTGACGTGATCATGCAAGTCGACCGCCATCCCGTGACCACGGTTCAGGAGTTCCAGAGCCAGATGCAGGCCATCCCGGCCGGCCAGAACGTTCTGCTCCTCGTCTGGTCCCAGGGTGGCACCGGATTCATCGTGGTCGAGCCCGGTCCGGCCGGCAGTAACAACAACCAGTGAGGTAGAGCATTTTCGGAGTTCACGCAGACGTTACGATCTCCGTGAGAGGTGGCTCTTTCTTAACGAAGAGGACACTTGAGATTCTTTCTCCGATCTGCACCAATTCCGAAAGGGCCGTAACCGGGCGGGCTGCCGCGGAGTGGAAGGCCGCAGCAGCCCGCCGCTTGAGTCGAAATCGCTTTAACCTGGCTGCCCCACTTTCGCCGCCGGGTCGTCCCCCATCGTTTGTCCGGTCCGCAGATCGAGCACGAACGTCGTTTCCTTGTCCGTCCGCATCGCCCAGCCCGTTCCGCGCAGTGCGCCGTCTTCGATTCCGGTAATGGTTACGCCCTCGTCGGAGAGCCGCGCCGACTCCCATGCCTGGCCGTCCCGGCCCCAGGCCAGGATGGACCAGTGGCCCACAAAGAGCAGCAGGCCAGCGCCAGGAACGGCGCGCACTTCGAGAACCGGACGGTAGGCCAGCATCGCGAAACGCTCGGGCGCCGTGGTGTCGATGAGGTAGGCGTAGCCGCCCGATACGGCGCAGAGCCAATCGGGATGGGGCGCCGACCAGAGTCCGGTGGGCGCGGCCGGATCGCGGAAGCCGAGCGCACAGGTGGCGAGAAAGGGCGGCGCGCTCTCATCTTCGCGCCGCACCAGCACCTCCAGCGCGCCCCGGTCGATCTCCTCCACTTCGCGCGGATACACGAAGTGCCGCGCCGGCAGGATGGCGGGCCGCGCGGGCAATATCTCCGCACCCCAGCGATGGGCAAAACTGAAGTCGAGGATCCGCTCCGGCGCCGTCATTCCTGCGCCTTGTAGTTGAGGATCCAGTGCAGTTGCTCCTCGGTGTCGGGCACGGGACAGCCGCGCGCGGTCTCAATCGCAAACAGAGCCGCAATCGGCTTCCAGCCAAGTTCGACAAGCGTACACGCGGCCGTCAGGGTGGCCCGGCCGATGCTGCCGCGGCAGTGGACGCCGATGTGCTCGCCCTTGCGCAGCCGTTCGGCCAGCGCAATCACAAATTCCCGGAAGCTCGCGACGTCGGACGGCACGCAGGTGTCGCGGATAGGATGGCAGAGAAAATGCAGGCCGGCCTCTTCCGCCAGACGGCCCTCCTCGGCCAGGCCGAGCCACTCCGCCTCACGCGGCTCCAGCAGCGAGACCAGGGTCTCCAGCCCGTCCTCCTTGAAGCGCAAAAGCTCGTCGCGCAGCCACTCGCCTCCGCGCGGCCGCAGAACAATGGCAAGCTTCTCAGTTGCGTGGGATTCAATCCAGCGGACTTCGTCCATCGTTCTCATACCCCGCCGAGCCTGCTGGAGAGAGCGTTGCGCGCGCTGCCCGGGTGCAGCCCGCTGTGAGGCAAAGGTATAAACCGCACGCGTTTCTTGACACGCATCTTGCCTGAAGACATGACAATACTGATGATAGCCGCACCGCTAATCTCACGCGCAACTGCGAGCCGCCGCGCTGGACCCGGGTCCCTGCGGGATCACGCAAAATGCTCCCACCCGCGCGGCTCGAGAGCTGCTTTGCTCTCCGCGGTGATGAGAGCCACCCGCGGTCTGCTTTTGCGCGGGCGGACGATGCGGCCAACCTGCGTCAACGGCGCTCCTGCGAAAGAGCGCGGAATGCGAACCGTGGGTGCGGCCGTGAAGAGCAGCTCGTAGTCCTCGCCCCCATGGAGGGCCTGTTCGAGGGTCGCGCCGGCGTGGACCGGAAGCGCGGCAGCATCGACCTCGGCGGCCACGCCCGACTCATCGCACAGATGCGCCAGGTCGGTCGAGAGGCCGTCGCTCAAGTCCATGGCTGCGGTCGCCAGTCCGCCCCCGGCCAGCCGCAGCCCCGGGGCGATGCGCGGCCGGGGATAGAGGTGCGGTGCGAGGATCTGCCCGAGCTCTTCCGGAATCCGCAGGGAGCCCGGCGGGCCGGACGGAGCTGCGGGCCGCGATGCATCTCTCGCCAGGCTGGCCAGCCGGGCAAGACCGGCGGCCGCTCCGCCGAGACTGCCCGTGACGTACAGCAGATCGCCCGGACGGGCGCCGGACCGCAAAAGCGCCCTGCCTCGTGCGACCGCCCCGATCAGCACAATGTCGGCCACGGCCAGAGGCGACTCGGCAAGGTCGCCCCCGGCCAGCGGAGTCTTGAAAGCCTCGGCCAGGGCCAGAAAGCCGTCGAGAAAGCGGTCGATCCAGGGGCGGCTCATCGCCGAACGGCCGCGGCTTGCCGGGACGGTAAGCTCTCGCGGCAAACCCAGGGAAAGAAAGATGGCAACGGGCCTGGCGCCCATGGCCGCCAGGTCGCTGAGGCCGCGCGCCAGGGCCCGATGACCGATGCTTTCTGGCGGATGCCAGTCGAGCCTGAAGTGACGGCCCTCGATGGAGAGATCGGTGGTGACGGCCAGCTCCTCGCCGGAGCGCGGCTTGAGAAGGGCGCAGTCGTCCCCGATGCCGAGACGCAGGCGGGCGCCCCCGAAGTCCTTCGCCCTCTCGCGGATACGCCGGAGCAAGCCCAGCTCACCAGGCTGCGCCGGCATCGGTGCTCTCGCCTTGACCGGTTGCATCTATTTAGAGAATAGGGCATGGAGACGACCGCCTGCCGGGCCGTGATGTGCGTGCCAAAATGGGAATGCTACCGAATGGGAACTTCAGCAGACCAAGGTGGGATGGACCGCTCATGTCATCGCTGATTTGATTCGATTCAGGAAGAAAAGAGCCGCCGGAGCGCTTTGCCGCAGCTCCCGGCGGCCGAGAAGAGAATGGGAGCCGGCATTCGCAGCCTGCAGCGGGCAACCGCGGGGAAATGTTAGGCTGTAACCGGTTGGATTCGCTGTGATCTTCGCCGTTGACCTGGCCTTGGGTGCTTTGTTAGGCTCAACGGAAGTTCACCCCTTGCGCCCGGTTGGCGTGTACGTTTTTTCGTGGGCCCAGCGGCCCGTCATGTTTCGCGCCTCGCACGATCAATGGCGAATTGCGGCTTCTGCTCAGAGGACAGGGACGAAAGGCAAAGATGCTGCGCAAGCGCTATTACATACTTTTTGTGGCCCGCGACGAGGATGGAAGAATCCGCAAGATTCCCCTTCCCCTCGGTTACGTGTATGGGTTCGTCGCCGCTGCGGTGGTGGGAGCGTTCACCATTGTCGGGCTGGCGGGCTCCTATACCCGAATGCTGCTGAAGACCGAGAGTTACAACCAGATGCGCCTGGAGCGGGAGACGCTCCGCAAAGACTACAAGCAGATGGCGCAGATCGCCCACGACCGGGACGTGCAGGTGGCGTCGCTGGGCGCGTTGGCGAGCGAGGTCTCGGCGCTGTACGGATTGCGCCAGAGCCGGTTGACGGCGGCCAAGCAACCGGCCGCTAGCGCCGCAGCGGCCCCCGTGGCCCCGACCCTGGCGACCAGCAACAACGTGAGCGCACAGGCAGTGGCGCATTCGATCGACCAGCTCTCGGCGCTGCGTGACGACGCGCTTTCAGGGCGTGTTTCCCTCGCGCTCGAAAGCGGGCTCTCACCGAGCTTTACGGGCGACTGGACAGCGCTGGCGGCTGCGCCTACGCTGTGGCCCCTGGAGGGCCGCGTGACCTCGAGCTTCGGTGAACGGCTCGACCCAATCGACGGCGAAGGCGAGTTTCATACCGGGATAGACATCGCGGCCCCTTACGGATCACCGGTGCGCGCGACCGGCGATGGCGAAGTGACGGGAGCGGACATGGGCCACGGCTACGGCCGCACCGTTGTCATCGACAACGGCCATCACGTGATGACCATCTTCGCACATCTCTCGTCAATTACGGTGATTCCGGGCGAACACGTCTCGCGCGGGCAGATTATCGGTTATGTCGGCGTCTCCGGCCGCACCACCGGCCCCAATCTTCACTATGAAGTGCGGGTAGACGGCGTGCCGGTGAATCCGCACAAGTACCTGCGCACAACCTTCAATCAGATCGCCCATCTGGACAACGGCACCGGAGCGGCCGGGGGCCAGTAAGCTCTGCGCCGCAGCGCGCAGGGAGACGCTGGCAGCGAGGCCACACGCGGGCCAGGCGCGTTTGTTGCGCATAACCAACTCCGACGCGCGGAAACTCTAGCATTTAGACTTGAACTGTCCGCAACGAGGGCTTTGCAGGTGCGCGGGTGTTCAGGCTGACTGCAGTTTCCGGGTTCTCTTCATTGGCGTGGGTTGGCCGGACTTTGGCGGCAACTGCGCTATTGCTTGCGCTGCTCTGTGGGGGAGGCGCTGTTTGTGCGCCTCAGTCCGCGCCGCCAGATCAGGATGCCTCCCAATCGGCCGTATCCTCCCCACCGCCAGCCGCGAAGCAGGCCTACCAGCTCCCGCCCGACAAGCTGGCCAGGGCCATCGCCCTCAGCCGTATCCGCAATCTTCTCGACATCCTCGGTTCGGTTTGGAGCATCGCCATCCTCTGGCTCCTGCTGGCCACGCGCGCGGCCGCCTGGCTGGAAACCTGGTCCCGGCGCATCGCCAGCGTCCGATGGCTGCAAGGCCTGATCTTCTTCGCCGCGTTCCTGGCCGTCAATCTTCTCGCGCTGCTTCCGCTCGCCTGGATTGGTGAGCACTTCAGCCGCGGCTACGGCATCAGCGTGCAAAGCTGGGCCGGCTGGCTGAGAGACTGGATCCTCTACTTCGGTCTCGCCCTTCTCGTAGGCGCGCCCCTGCTCCTGTTCTTCCACTGGATCGTGCGCGCCGCGCCGCGCCGGTTCTGGTTGTGGGCCTGGGCGGCAACGGTGCCCATCATGGTGATCGCAACCTTTGCGGCGCCTCTCGTAATCGACCCGCTGTTCGATCGCTTCGAACCGCTCCAGAAAACCGACCCGGCGCTGGTCCAGCAGCTTGAGAAGGTGGTTGCGCGCACCGGCATTCACATCCCGCCCAGCCGGATGTTCCTGATGAAGGCGAGCGCCAAGACCAACGGCCTGAACGCCTACGTCACGGGCATCGGCCCCTCGAAGCGCATCGTGGTCTGGGACACGACGGCCGGGCGCATTCCGGACGACGAGATCCTGTTCATCTTCGGGCACGAAACCGGCCACTACGTGCTGCATCACATCGCCAAGGGGCTCGCGCTCTCCGCCGCTGGCTCATTTTTCGTCTTCTGGGGATGTGCGGGTGTGGCGGCCTGGATGGTGCGCCGGCGCGGCAGGCAATGGAGGATCGAAAACCTCGCCAGCCGCGCCGGATTCGTGGTGCTTCTGTTTACGCTGTCCATCGCCGGGTTCCTCACCGAACCGATTTCGAATGCCGTCAGCCGCCACTTTGAGCACCAGGCCGACATCTATGGGCAGGAAGCCATTCACGGCATCGTGCCCGATCCACAGAAGACCGCCGTTGCCGCCTTCAATGCCCTCGGCCGCGCCTGGCTGGAAGACCCGCACCCCAGCCCCTTCATCGAGTTCTGGCTCTTCACCCATCCCAGCATCGAGCAGCGCGCCAACTTCGCCGCGCACTACGACCCGTGGAAGAACGGCGGGCACGGGAAATACTTCAAGGATTAACCGTCCCGCCACAGCCGCCGGGCCTTTTCCTCAACCCACGCCCCGGCCCCGCAACGTACACTGAGGATGAGACGCCCTCTTACCCAAGGAGCTGAGAGACCATGCCCTACCCAACGGAGTACCGCTATACCCGCGAGCACGAGTGGATCCAACTCGAGGGAACCATCGGCGTTATCGGCATTACCGACTACGCGCAAAACTCGCTCGGCGACATCGTCTACGTGGACGCGCCCAAGGTGGGCGACGCGGTGACGGCCAACGCAACCTTCGGCTCCGTGGAGAGCGTGAAGGCCGTCAGCGACCTTTTCTCGCCCGTCTCCGGCACTGTGACCGCCGTGAATGAAGAGCTGAAGACCGCGCCCGACAAGATCAACGAGGACCCTCATGGCACGTGGATCATCAAGGTGGAGCTCTCCGATCCCGCGCAGTTCGATAGCCTGCTCGACGCAGCGGCTTATGAGGCCTATATCTCCGAGGAGCTCGTGAGCTGATAACTACAGTGGTCAGTGATCAGTGGTCAGTTCTCCGCGAAGGGCCGTCAGTGGTCACCTGCCGGCCCTTCGGCAAAACCAGGGCAGGTGTATCCCGGAGCCGCTTCACTCAAGTCGACGCGACGAACCCGGGATCTCCAGCAACTAGTCTTCGTCGATGGGGTGGGACCTCAGGGAGCAGCGACCTTGACCGACACTCAACAGAACATAGCAACCCTGGTTTTGCTCTAAATACATGCTGCGCAACCCGCCGTCCATTGCGCTCCTTTCACAAGGGACTGAGATGCAGCATGAACCGACCGTCGACTGTGCCCTCCGGCTCCACTCGCCCATCGGATAATAGTTGATACGGAATGACGGTCGTGCACGAATCATCAGCCGGCAATGGCCGACTTCTGAAAACCGGCCGTCAAGACCGACTACTGATCACTGACTACTGGTCCCGGAGGGACCCATGCGCTACCTACCCAAATCGCCCGCTGAACGCGAACGGATGCTTGCCGAGATCGGCGCATCGTCCATCGACGACCTCTTCTCCGTCATCCCCGCCGAGTATCGCCTCGCCCGCGATCTCCACGTCCCGCGCCAGCAGGCCGAAAGCGAGATCGTCGCGTACTTTCGTGCCGCCGCCCAGAAAAACTCGACAGACTATGCCAGCTTCCTCGGCGCCGGCGCCTATCGCCACTACCGTCCCGTCGTCATCGACTCCCTCGTCCAGCGCGGCGAGTTCCTCACCAGCTACACGCCCTACCAGGCCGAGATCACCCAAGGCACGCTGCAGGCCATCTTCGAGTTCCAGACCATGATCGCCGAGCTCACCGGCATGGACGTGGCCAACGCCAGCATGTACGACGGCTCTACGGGAGCTGCGGAAGCGGTGATGATGGCCGTGCGCGTCACCGGCCGCCACAAGGCCGTCGTCGCCCGCACCGTCCATCCCGAGTACCGCGAAGTCCTCGCCACTTACGCCAAGCATCAGGGCCTGCCTTCCACCCTCGCCGGCTACGACCCCGAAACCGGCCGCGTCGATCTGGCCGCTCTTGAAGCCGAGGTGACCGAAGAAACTGCCGCAGTCCTCGTGCAAAGTCCGAACTTTTTCGGAGTCATCGAAGACATCCCGGCCATCGCCGACCTCGCCCACGCCAAAGGCGCGCTCCTCATCGTCTCCATCGCCGAAGCAGTCTCACTCGGCATCGTTCGCCCGCCCGTCGAGGCCGACATCGTCAGCATGGAGGCCCAATCCTTCGGCGTCCCCATCGGCTACGGCGGTCCGTATTGCGGCGTCATCGCCGCCAAGGAGCAACACGTCCGCCAGATGCCCGGCCGCCTCGTCGGCCAGACCGTCGACGGCGCCGGGAATCGTGGGTTCGTCCTGACCCTGGCGACGCGCGAACAACATATCCGCCGCGAAAAGGCCACGTCGAACATCTGCACCAACCAGGCGCTGGTCGCGCTCATGGCAACCATCTTCCTCACCGTCTACGGCAAGGAAGGCATCCGTGAGCTGGCCGAGCACAACCTGGCTAAAGCCCACTACGCGGCCCACACCCTCGCGGCGCAGTCCGGCGTCAGACAGTTATTCGCAAGCTCGCCCCACTTCCATGAGTTCGTTCTCGACACCGTCGAACTCCCGTCACTCTGGAGCCAGCGCCTCTTAGAGAACAAGATCGTCGGCGGCATTGAGTTGAGCCGCTGGTATCCCGAGCTCGGCAACGCCACCCTCTGGTGCGCCACAGAGATCATGCCGCGCGAAACGATTGATACGGCCGCGCTGGTGCTGGCGGCGGGGCTGGTCGAGGCATAGGTCGGAGTTTAGGGAGGCGAGAAATGATTGGCGTCTCAATCTATACGGAGTTAGCCGGCGCTGCGCTCTTTATCACTCTTGCTGCGAAGCAGAAGAGTAGAGTCGCAGGCATCCTAGGGATATTTCTCTTCGCGTGCGCCTTGGCAACGCTCGGCGTGATTCAGATGAATTCCGACACTCTCTGGCTGGCAGTCCTCTACTGGATAGCCGCAATGAGCCAAGCTTA
>Ga0335073_10005052_pt1 | contig 18513 bp, 9 predicted proteins | sample Lox_Sample_22_FD_207093 | JGI IMG/M metagenome (GOLD analysis project Ga0335073, IMG submission 207093) | Soil microbial communities from Loxahatchee National Wildlife Refuge, Florida, United States - Lox_Sample_2.2 | ecosystem: Environmental > Terrestrial > Soil > Wetlands | place: USA: Florida... | reverse complement strand
ATGAGGCCGGCCAGCTGGTGCGCCACCCCAAATACCTGGCGATTGCACTGATCCAGCCCGTCTGCTATCTCGCCTTTTTCACCCCGTTCCTCAAGGCGGTCATGGCCAACGAGGGTCTGCACACCTATGGCGACGCTTACCAGGTCTACGTCCCCGGGCTGTTCGTGGGCATGGGCCTGTTCAGCGGCCTGTTCGCGGGATACGGCCTGCTGGCCGCGATGCGCCAGGGCGTCATCGAGCGGTGCCGGGTCACTCCGATCAGCCGCGTCGGCCTGCTGCTGGGGCGGCAGTTGATGCACGTCACTTACCTGTTGTGGCAGGCGGTCGTCATCACCGTGGCGGCGGCGCTGTTCGGCCTGCGAGTGCACCCGGCCAACCTGCTCCTTTCGTACCTGATGCTGGGGATGATGGTGCTACTGAGCACCTCGATCTCCTATGACATTGCCCTGTTCGTGCGCAACGAGCAGACTCTCGGCACGCTGACCAACTCGTTGGGGCAGCCGCTCTCGCTGCTGGCCGGCGTCCTCATCCCGCTGGCCATCGCACCGCTGTGGGTGCGCGACGTGGCCGAGTGGAACCCGTTCGCCTGGGCGACCAATGCCATGCGGGCCCTTTTCAAGGGCCAGATCGGCGAGCCCGTGGTCTGGCAGGGCGCCCTCATCGTGACCGCGGTGGCGACAGCGGCGGTCTTGTTGTCTTCACGGCTGTTCAGCCGCGAGATCTCCTGACCAGGCATGCACCATTGCCTGGCGATCGCTGTCGTTCTAGCCTGTTCTGGGCGTGTGATGCATTCTTTCGCCGTGAGTAAGTGATTTAGCTGAATAAAGGGATTTAGCCGAATAAATGGCACCCTGGGACGAAGCCATGGGGAGGGGCTGTTGTCTGAAACAAAGGACGCCGGGGTGCATGAGGTCGTCGTCAACGACGAAGGTCAGTACTCGATCTGGCGCGTCGAGCGCGACCTGCCGGCCGGCTGGCACCGGGAGGGATTCACCGGCACCGAGGACGAGTGCCTGGCCTACATCGACGCGACCTGGACCGACATGCGCCCCGCGTCACTGCGTCGCTGGATGAGCGACCACGAACCGCCCGTGACCGGCTGACCCGGCGTCGTCAGGAGCGGACGGCATGCCCGGGAGCGGCCCGACCATGGCTGAAGCTCGGCACGGCGACGAGTATCGCGCGCTGCCGGCCCAGCAGGGAATGATCCTCAACAGCCTGTGCTTTCCCGACGACGGCGTGGACGTCATCCAGGTCACCCTGGACTGGGCCGCCCCCCTGGAGCGCCAGCCGTTCGAAGCGGCCTGGCGCGAGGCCGCGCGGCGGCATCCGGTGCTGCGCACGGCGTTCCGCCTTGACGACACCGACGGCATGGTCCAGGTCGTCAACCCGGGCGGGTCGATCGACATCCGATGGCACGACCTGCCGCTCTCGCCGGCCAGCGGGCCTGACTACCCGTTCGAGTCGTTCCTGCGCGCCGACCGGCGAGACCCATTCGAGCTGACCCGAGGACCGCTGGTACGCCTGACGATCGTGCGCCGGGTCGCACCGTCCGGGGGCAGCGCCGATTCCCCCGCGCATCGCGCCGTCCTGACCTTCCACCATGCGCTGCTGGACGGGTACTCGCTGCGGCTGCTGGTCGACGAGGTGTCCGCCGCCTATGCCGCGATCCGCGACGGCCGAGCCGCTCCGGAACGGCCGGGCACGCCGTTCCACGAGTTCGTGCGGTGGTGGCACACGGCCGAGCAGCCTGCCTCCGAGCGATTCTGGACCGAAAATCTCGCCGGCATCGTGCTGCCGCGCTCGCTGCCCGGCTATCTCGGCGCTCCGGTGGCCGGGACCGCGGAGCCGATGATGGCCGAGACGGTGCTCTCCCGCGCCGACTCCGAGCGGATCCGCCAGAACGCCCGGGCCGCCGGGCTCAGCTCCAGCACGATGGTCAGCGCCGCGTGGGCATTGCTGCGGGCGCGCTACGGCGGCGTCACTGACGCCGTCATCGCGCTGGCGCGGTCATGCCGGCGCGACAGCATTCCCGGTGCCGAGACCATCGTCGGGCCGCTCATCAACACCGTGCCGCTGCGCGTCCGCATCGATGACACATGGTCCGTGCGCGACCTGCTGACGGCGGTGGACGGTGGCATACGCCGGATAAGAGAGCACCAGCGCACACCTATGGCGCTGGCCCTGGCCTGGGCCGGACTCCCCCCGGACACCGCGCCGGTGGACAGTCTGCTCGTGTTCGACCGGCGCCGGCTGCAGACCGGCCTGCCTACCGGGGACGCGGCCCCCGGCTCGGCCCGGGTGGACCGGCTGCCGTCGTATCCGCTGATGCTGTGCGTGTACGACGAGCCGCAGATCTACCTTTCGGTCTTCTGGGACCGCTGCCGCTTCGCTGACGGCTCCGTGCGGCGGATGCTCGACCAGTTGCGGGCCACGCTGATCGAGTTCGCCGGCGAGCTCTCGGCGCCGCTGGCCGGCCTGGACCTCGGCCGGGCCACCGAGCGCGACGTCCTGGCCGGGTGGAACCGCACGCCGGCCGCATACCCCGCGGACGCGACCATTCCCGCGCTGTTCGCGACGCGGGTGGCCAAGGATCCGGACGCGACGGCACTGGTTTTCGGCTCCGCGTCCATGACGTACGCGGAGCTCGACCGGCGCAGCAACGCACTGGCCTGGCTGCTGCGCCGCCGCGGCGTTGGCGCGGAGGAGCCGGTCGGGGTGGCGATCGGGCGCGGCCCCGACTGCCTCATTGCCCTGCTGGCCGTGCTGAAAGCAGGCGGGGCGTACCTGCCGATCGACATCGGCAGCCCGCCGTCCCGCGTCACCGCCATGATCACCGCAGCGGAGGCCCGGCTGGTGCTGGTCACGGCCGATACCGCCGCCACCATGCCCCAGCTGGCGGGCGTGGACCTGGTCCGCGCCGACGCCGGGCCCGCTCTGGCCGCCGATGAGCGCACGGCACCACCGGACATCTCCCATCCGCTGAGCCTGGCCTACATCACCTTCACCTCAGGCTCGACCGGCGCGCCGAAAGGCGTCGCGATACCGCACCGCGCCGTCGTCCGGCTCATCAGCGATCCGGCGTTCGCGTCCCTCGGCCCCGGCGAGCGGCTGCTCCACCTGTCCCCGGTCGCATTCGACGCCTCAACGCTGGAGATCTGGGGCGCGCTGCTGACCGGCGCCGAGGTCGTGATCGCGCCGCCCGGCCCGCTCGGGCTGCCGGAGGTGGCGTCGCTGCTGCGCACGGCCGGCGTGACCGTTGCCTGGCTCACCGCCGGATTGTTCCACCAGCTGGCGGAGACGGATATCGACGCGATCGCCGGCATCCGCGTGCTTCTGGCGGGTGGCGACGTGCTCAATCCACCCGCGGTGCGCACCGTGCTCGCGGCGCGCCGCGGCCAGCCTCTGGTCAACGGGTACGGCCCGACCGAGAACACCACCTTCACTGCTTGCCATGTCATGACCGAACCGCGCCAGGTGGGGCCCACGGTGCCGATCGGCCGCCCGATCCAGCACACCACCGTGCACATCCTCGACGCCCGCGGGCGGCCCGTGCCGATCGGCGTGACCGGCGAGCTGTACACCGGCGGGGACGGGCTGGCCCGCGGCTACGCCGGGAACGCCGCGGCGACGGCGCGGGCGTTCGTGCCCGACCCGTTCGGGCACGGCACGCGCCTGTACCGGACCGGGGACCTGGCCCGCTGGCGAGCGGACGGGACCCTCGAATTCGCCGGCCGCGCCGATGACCAGATCAAGATCCGCGGGTTCCGGGTCGAGCCCGGCGAGGTCGCGGCGGTCCTCCGCTCGCATCCGCGAGTGCGCGAGTCCGCCGTCCTGGTAGCGGGTGAGGGCGTGCAGCGGCACCTGATCGGCTACGTGACGCCAGCCGATGGCGTGGACCCGGATTCGCTGCGGCCGTCGCTGCTGCGTGATTTCCTCGCCAGCCGGCTGCCGGAATACCTGATACCGACCGGGTTCAAGGCCGTCGGCCGGTTCCCGCTCAACGCCAACGGCAAGGTTGACCGGGCCGCGCTGCCCGCGCCCGAGCGGGAGACCCTCGGGCCGGCCACTCCCCCGCAAAGCGCCACCGAGGAACGGCTGGCCGGCCTCTGGCGGCTGCTGCTGCCGCACGACGGCCCCCGCCACGGCGATATCGGCCGCCAGGACAGCTTCTTCGCGCTCGGCGGCAACTCCCTGTCAGCAGCGCGCCTGATGTTCCGGATCCGCGAGGTGTTCGGCGTCGAACCGCGCATGGCCGCGTTCTACGAGGCACCCACCCTGGCCGCCTGCGCCGCCGCCATCGACACGGCCCAGTCAGCCAGCCAGGCCGCGGCCGGCGCGCCGCGGCCGACCGCCGCTCCCGCGCCGTCAGTCATCGGCCGCAGGGACCGCAGCGCCTACCGGATCCCCGCCCCCCAGCCGTCAGTCATCGGCCGCAGGGACCGCAGCGCCTACCGGATCCCCGCCCGGCAGCCGGCGCCGGACCGGCCAGCCGCTCTCGCGCCGCATCTCGTGCGCCTGACCGGCGACTGGGCATTGTGGCGAACGGTGTGCCTGCGCGGGGCGGGCTTCAGCGTCGATCTGCTCGCCGCGCTGGGGGACGCCGATCTGGCCCGCGCCGCGGACGCGGCCATCGCCGCAGACGCGGGGAGTCCCGCGCTGGCCGCCTCAGACCAGGCAGCGGGGCACGAGGCCGGCGCCGCGTACGCCGCCGAGTTCACCGCCGCCGTCCGGCGCCTGTCCGCGGCTCTGCACCAGGCGGCCTGCCGGCCAGCGCTGCGGGAGGCGGTCGCCTGGCAGAACCGTCACGCGCTGGCGACCGGCATCGACGTGCTGGTCCGCCGCGGGCCCGAGCCGGGGAAGCGCAACGCCCAGCACCGGCAGCACGAGGCGCTCGTCGCGAGCTACTTGCAGCGTTATTGCGCGAAGAACGACAGCATCGGCTTCTTCGGGCCGGTGGGCTGGGCGCAGATCGACGACGATCCCGGAATCCGCATCACGCATACCGCGCCGCAATTCTCGCTGGCCGCTCGGGCCACCTACCTGGAGGGCTGGGCAGTGCGCGCGATCATGGCCGACCACGGCAGCGCGCTGCGCCCCTGGCTCGTGCCGCGGCGGATGCCGTTCGTCGGCCTCGACGGCACGCTGCTGCGCGTGCCGCTGGCGCCAGCCGTGCCGCTGCCGGCGGCCGAGGCGGCGGTCATGCGCGCGTGCGACGGCACCCGTGACGCTGGTGAGATCGCTGCCACGCTGCTCGCCGACCCATCGACCGGGTTCGGCGATGCCGCGGAGGTATTCGCGGTGATGGCGCGCCTGGCCGACAGCCACCGGCTGGCCTGGCAGGTCGACGTGGCTCCGCAGGACCTGCGGCCCGAGTGCTCAGTGCGGACGCTCCTGTCGCGGGTCACCGACGACGGCATCCGTGAGCCGGCCGAAAAGGCCCTGGATGAACTGACCGCGGCCCGGGACGAACTGGCCGGCGCGGCCGGTGACGCGGAGCGGGTGGCTGTGGCCATGGCCGGCCTGGAGGCGACGTTCACCCGTCAGGCCGGCGTCCCGCCGACCCGGCGCGCGGGAGAGCTCTATGCCGGCCGCACCCTCGCCTACGAGGAATGCCTGCGCGGCGACACGGTGCGGCTGGGCGCGGATGTCCTGGATGGCCTGCGCGCGCCGCTGGCGCTGGTGCTCGACAGCGCGCTCTGGTTCACCACCGCCTGCGGCGCGCTTTACGCGCGGCACATCGGGGAGGCCTACCGGCAGCGAGCCGCTGCCCTCGGCACCGACATCGTGCCGTTCGCCGACGTCTGGCTACTCGTCAACGACGCCCTGGCCGACCCGCCGAAGCTCATCGAGCCTGTGGTGCGCGCGCTGCAGCAGCGCTGGTCGGTTGTCCTGGATCTGCCGCCGGGCGCCGTGCGGGTCCAGCTCAGGGCCGCCGACCTGGCCGAGCGGGTGGCAGCGGAGTTTCCGGCCCAGCCACGGCCGTGGCCGATGGCGGTGCACCACAGCCCCGACCTGATGATCGCGGGCGCGGAGGCCGCCGCTGGCGGCCAGCTCACCTGGGTGCTCGGCGAGGTCCACCCCAGCATCGTCACCTCGCGCTATGCCCCGTGGCTGGCGTTCCACGACACCCCGGACGCGGTCCGCGCCGCCATGCGGCACGACCTGCACGGGGCTGGCGTGTGGTTCGCCGAGACGGCCGAACTCGGCGGCACCGGCGCGGTGCTGGCCAATGCGCTGTCTTCACGCGGCGACCCCCGGCTCGTCTTCGCGCATGATTCCTGCGGCTACGACCCCGCCACGACGCTGCCCGTCGGCGACTGCGACCTGATCGGCTCTCCAGCCGGGCTACGGGTGCGGCGCCGCGACGGGACATTGGAACGTGGCGTGCTCGACGTCGTCGGCGACCTGATCAGCGCCAATGCGTCAAATTGCCTCGACCTGGTGCCGCCGGGCGCGCACGTGCCCCGCGTCACCATCGACGATCTCGTGGTGAGCCGTGAGACATGGCGGCTCGCCGCCCCGGACCTCACCTTCGCTGACACCAGAGACGAGAGAGCGCGTTATCTGCAGGCCAGGGCGTGGGTGGCGAGCCATGGCCTGCCACGGCACGTGTTCTGCAAGTTCACCGGCGAGCGCAAGCCGATCTACGCCGACCTGACCAGCCTCGCCTCCATCGACCTGATCTCCCGGGCGCTGCGCCGCGCCCGCCGGCACGCCGGCGCCGATGCGATGGTGACCGTCACCGAGATGGTGCCCGCCCCGGACCAGACCTGGCTCACCGACGCCCAGGGCCTGCACTACACCTCGGAGCTGCGCGTGGTGGCGGTCAGCCAGACAGCGGCTGACCAGGAACAGGAAGGCTGACCGTGGCTGTATACGAGTTCCCGGCCTCATTCGGCCAGCGGCGGATGTGGGTGCTGGCCGAGATGGACCCCGGTGATCCCGTCTACAACATCGCCTGGGCGCTGTGGCTGGATGGCCCGCTTGAGGTCGACGTGCTGCAGCAGGCCTGGGACGCCGCGCTGGTCAGGCACGAGGCCCTGCGGACTCTGTTCCGGAACGAGGCCGGGGTACCGGTGCAGGTGATCGACGACGAGCCGGCCGCGCAGCCACTGCCGGTCACCTCCGTCGAGCACCTGGCCGCTGGCGAGCGGGAGCCGGCTGCCCGGACGCTGATCCGCGACCTGGCCCGCACCTCCTTCGACCTCGCCACCGGACCGCTGGTGCGCGCCGCTTTAGTGCGGCTGTCGCCGGAGACTCACGCGCTCGCGGTGGTCGTGCACCACATCGTCGCCGACGGCTGGTCGTTCCGGGTCCTGTTCGATGAGCTGTCGGCGGACTACGAGGCGATCAGCCGGGGCGGCGGCGCGGCGGCCGAGGAACCTCCGATCCAGTATGCCGACTTCGCCATCTGGCAGCTTGAGCACGCCGAGGCCGGCGGGTACGCGCCAGCCGAGCGGTTCTGGCGGACCACGCTGGCCGATGCCCAGCCGGCGCTGCCGTTGCCGGCGGATGAGCCGTACCCGGCGCGCCAGACGTTCGCCGCTGCCGGTATTGACGGCGCGATCGACGCCAGCCTGGCCGAGGCGCTCAAACAGCTCGCCACGCGGGAAGGGACCACGCAGTTCGCCGTCTTGCTGGCGGCGTACGCGGTCGTGCTGGCCCGGCTGACCGGAAGCGACGACCTGCTGGTCGCGGTGCCGATGGCGGCCCGCACCCGGCCGGAGACCGAGTCGGTCGTCGGACTGTTCATGAACACGGTCACGATCCGGATCCGCATTGACCGGGACGGGGCGCTCAGCGACCTGGTGCGGTCCGTCCACGCCGCGGTCGTGCAGGCGCTGGCGCATCAGGAACTGCCGATGGCCAGGGTGGTGGAGCTGGTCCGGCCCGACCGCGACCCGGCGCGAACGCCGCTGGTCCAAGTGCTGTTCGCGATGGAGGAGTCGTGGGCCGTCCCGGACCGGGGCGGGCTGCGGTGGCGCCCGGAGCTGATCGAGAACGGCACCGCCAAGTTCGAGATCGAGCTGACGGTCACCGCCGCGGCATCCGGATCGCGGGTACGGGTCAACTACAACAGCGATCTGTTCCATGGGGCCACCGGCCAACTTGTGGCGGACGGGTTCACCGCGATCCTGCGCTGCCTCGCTGACGATCCTGACCAGGCCGTCGCCGATGCGGACATCATGTCGCCCCATGAGCGTGCCCTGGTCGAGAGCGTGTGGCCGGAGGCTGATCCGGTCACTGACCCAGACGCGACCGCCGTGGCCCGGCTGTGGGAGGCATGTGCCGGCGACTCAGTCGTCGCGGTCGGCGCCGACGGCGTGCTGACCGGTGACGAGGTGCGCGAGCGGGCCCAGCGGATCGCCGCCGCCGTCCGCGGGCACGGCGTCGGCGTATCCGACCGGGTCGCGATCCTGCTGCCCCGCGGCGCCCGGCTGCTGCCTGCCATCCTTGGCGTCTGGTCGGTCGGCGCGTCCTACGTGCCGCTGGACCCGATCTATCCGGCCCAGCGGCTCGCCACCATGCTCGCCGACTCGGGCGCGGCCGCGATCGTGATCGACAGCGGCGTCCCGCGAGCGCCCGTCCCGCCGCCCGCCGCGGCCGCGATACCGGTCGTGGACCTGGCCACGCTGGCCGCCGCGGATGGCGGGCCGGCCGGGCCGGTGCCGGACCTGCCGCCGTCCGCCGCTGCTAACACGATCTTCACCTCGGGATCGACCGGCCGGCCAAGAGCGGTCAGCACCACCCAGGGCGGCATCGCGACGCTGCTGGACGCCGTGCGGCCGATGCTCGCGCTCGGCCCGCAGGACCGCTTCGTCGCGGTGTCAACCTTCGCGTTCGACATCGCCCTGGTCGAGTTGCTCGCGCCGGTGCTGGCCGGCGGGTGCGTCGTGATCGCCGATACCGGGCAGGTCCAGGACGCGGCGCGGTTGCGTGAGCTGCTGACTGACAGCGGCGCGACCGCGATGCAGGCGACGCCCGCTGGCTGGCGGATGCTCGTCGACGCCGGCGGGATCCCGGCCGGGGTGAAGCTGCGGATGACCGCCGGCGAGCCACTGCCCAGGGATCTCGCCGACGTGATGGGCGCCGGGACCTCGGTGCGCTTGTGGAACCTGTACGGCCCGACCGAGACCACGATCTACTCAGGCGGCGACGCCGTCAGTCCCTCGCCGGCCCCGATCGAGATCGGGTCGGTCATCGCCGGGACCCAGCTGTACGTGCTCGACCCCCGGCTGCGGCCGGTCCCGCCCGGCGTCTTCGGTGAGGTCTATATCGGCGGCGCCGGGGTGGCCCACGGCTACCACGGCGCGCCCGGCCTGACCGCCAGCCGGTTCGTCCCCGACCCGTTCAGCGGGCGGCCTGGCGCACGCCTGTACCGGACCGGCGATGTCGGCCGGTGGCGCAGATCCGGGCGGATCGAGCTCGCGGGCCGCGCGGACCGGCAGATCAAGATCCGCGGCTACCGGATTGAGAGTGGCGAGGTCGAGGCGGCGCTGCGGAGCCACGACGACATCGCGCAGGCCGTGGTGTCGGTCCGCGGCCGGGGCCAGGACGTTCATCTCGTCGGCTACCTGATCACTTGTTCCGGCGCCGGCACCCCGCCCCCCGGGCTGCGCGAGCACCTTCGCCAGGTGCTTCCCGACTACATGGTGCCGGCCGCTTTCGTGGTGCTGGACGCGCTCCCGCTCACCGGCAGCGGGAAAATCGACCACCGGGCTCTGCCCGAGCCGGACTGGGGCGCGGCCGCCGGCCAGGTCCCGGCCGCGCCGCGGACGCCCACGCAGGCGCGGCTCGCGGCGATCATCGCCGAACTGCTCGGGCTGCCCGCACCGGTCGGCGTGAGCGACAACTTCTTCGCGCTCGGCGGCCACTCGCTGACCGCGACCCGGCTGATGGCCCGCATCCGGGCCGCCTTTGGTGTCGACCTGCCGATCCGCACTCTGTTCACCGACCCAACGGTCATCGGCCTGGCCGCTGCGCTGACCGACGCGGGCGCCGACGCGGGCAGCGGCGCGGCCGGCCAGCCGGGCCCGGCGCGGTGGCCGCCGCGGGCCGATCCCGGCGGCGCACAGGCCGGCCATGGCCCACGGACACTCGTACCCGGCGACCAGAGGTAGTCCTCCATGCACTTCCCCGTGTCGTTCGCGCAGCGGCGGCTGTGGTTCCTCGATCAGCTCGAGCCCGGCGAGCCGACGTACAACGTGCCGTTCGCGATGTGGCTGGACGGGCCGCTCGACGAGGAGGCACTGCAGCGGGCGCTCGATGCCACGGTCGCGCGCCATGCCGTGCTGCGGACGAGCATCGTCGCCTTCGACGGCGTGCCCGAGCAACGTGTCGCCGACACCGGCGCGGTGGCGATCGAGCGCATCGAGCTCCCGGTCGCGCTGGACGGCGGCGAGCGCACCCGGCAAGCCGAGTCGATCGCGTCCGAGCGCGCGCGCCAGCCGTTCAATCTGGCCGCTGGTCCGCTGATCCGGGCCGCACTGATCGCCGCTGGGCCCGGCCGGCACCTGTTCGTGCTGAACATGCACCACATCATCAGCGATGGCGTGTCCATGGGGATCCTGATCCGCGAGCTGTCTGCCGCCTACCAGGCCGAAACGACCGGCGTGCCCGCGTCGCTGCCGACGCTGTGGATGGAGTACGGCGACTACGCCGTGTGGCAGCAGGACCGGATGCGCGGCGAGGAGCTTGACCGGCAGCTGGACTACTGGCGCGAGCAGCTCCGCGGCGCACCGCAGGTCCTCACGCTGCCCGCTGACCGCCCCAGGCCCGCCCGCCAGTCCTCGAGGGGCGCGGTAGCGAACGCCACTGTCGGCGCCGAGGCCACCCGGCGCCTGGCTGCGGTGGCCCAGGACGCCAATGCCACCATGTTCATGGTGTTCCTCACCGGCTTCGCGGCGGTGCTGGCGCGCTACGCGCGCGAAACCGACATCGTGATCGGCACCCAGGTGGCCGGCCGCACCCACACCGAGCTAGACCCGATCATCGGGATGTTCACGAACACCATCCCGCTGCGGCTGTCGCTGGCTGGCGATCCGAGCTTCGCCGGGCTGCTCGGCCGGGTCAGGGACACCACCCTGGATGCCATGTCGCACCAGGAAGTCCCGTTCTCCAAGCTCGTCGAGGAGTTCGCACCGGAGCGCACCCTCGCGCACTGGCCACTCATCCAGGTCCAGTTCGTCGGCGGGTCGGTCACGCCGCCCACGCTGGATCTTCCTGGCATCACCGCGCGCGGTCTGGGGCTGCACACCGGGACCGCGAAACTCGACATCAGCGTGTACGCGGACCCACGGGAAGGCCAGGCCACGACGCTGGCGATGGAATACAGCACCGACCAGTTCAGCCCGGGGTGGGCCGAACGGTTCCTGCGCTGCATGGCGCACCTGCTCGAGCACGCTGCGGACGCTCCCGGCACGCCCGTGGCCGACCTGCCGATGCTGTCGGACACGGAACTCGACGCACTGATCATCGGGCGCAACCGCCCGGCCCTCCAGGCCGCCGGCGACGGCACCGAGGACGTCCGGCGGCTGCTCCAGGCATCGACGTCCTGCGTCATCGACGGCGACGGGGCCGCGGCGATGAGCCAGGTGTGCGATCGCGCCGCCCGGATCGCCCGGACTCTGGCCGACCATGGCGTCGGCGTAGAAACGCCGGTCGGGTTGTGCGTCGAGCGCGGCACCGGCATGCTCACGGCGCTGCTCGGCGTGTGGTGGGCCGGTGGCGCTTACGTGCCGCTGGATCCGGGTTTCCCGGAGGCGCGGCTGGCCGCGATGGCCCGCGGAGCCGGCCTGCGGATCATCATCTCCGACTCCGCGCACCGCGATCTCGCCCGGTCGGTGGCCGACGGCGCCGCGGTGATCTGCGTCGACGACCCGGCGACGACAGCCGCGTCCCCGCTCGCTCCGGTGCCCGTGCCGGCCGCCGCGCTCGCCTACGTGATCTTCACCTCCGGCTCGACCGGGCAGCCTAAGGGCGTCGGCATCGAGCACCGGGCGGTCACGAACCTGCTTGCGTCGTTCCGGCGCGTGCTCGGGTTCGGCCGTGACGACCGCTTGGTCGCCGTCACGACGCTGTCGTTCGACATCGCCCTCCTCGAGCTTCTGCTGCCCGTGTCCTGTGGCGCCGACCTGGTGATCGCGACCGCGGACGAGGCCCGCGAGCCCGACCGGCTGCGGTCCCTGATCGAGCGGACGGCCGCGACCGCGATGCAGGCGACGCCGCAGACGTGGCGCCTGCTGGAATCGGCGGGCGGCGTGCCCGCTGCCCTGCGGCTGCGCCTGTGCGGCGGCGAGACCCTCCCGGCCGACCTCGCCGACCGGCTGATCGCACCCGGTGTCACCCTGTGGAACCTCTATGGCCCGACCGAGACCACGGTGTGGTCGGCGGCGGGCGTCGTCACCAGCGCGGCCGGGGCGGCCGAGATCGGGCCGCCGGTCGATCACACCCGCGTGTACGTCCTGGACGAGCGCCTGATGCCGGTGCCGACCGGGGTGGTGGGCGAGGTCTACATCGCCGGCCGGGGCGTGGCGCGCGGGTATTACGGCCAGCCGCGGCTCACGGCGCGGTCGTTCCGGCCGGACCCGTGGGGCGACGAGCCGGGGGCGCGCATGTACCGGACCGGCGACCTGGGCCGATGGCGGGAGGGCGGTGGCCTCGAGCTGGCCGGCCGGATCGATCACCAGGTGAAGATCCGCGGGTTCCGGATCGAGTGCGGCGAGGTCGAGGCCGTCCTTCGCGCGCACCGTGACGTGCGCCAGGCGGCTGTCGTCACCGCGACCAGGGCCGGGGAGCCCGTTCTGGTGGCGTACATCGTGCCCCGCCGGGGAACGGCCGCCGCGCAGCCCGGTGCCGACCTGCTCCGGGAGTTCCGGCCGCACCTGCGCGCCGCGCTGCCCGACTACATGGTCCCGGCGCTGATCGTCGCGCTGCCCGCGCTGCCGCTGACGCCGAATGGGAAGGCCGACCGGGCCGCGCTGCCCGCCCCGGAATGGGGGGCCGGCCGGCCAGCCGCCGGCCGGGTCGAGCCGCGCAACGCGGTCGAGGCCACGCTGGCCCGCATCTGGGGCGACCTCCTGGACGAGCCGGCGCCGATCGGGGTGCACGACGACCTGTTCGCGCTGGGCGGGCATTCGCTGACCGTCACCAGGTTCGTCGTCCGGGTGGCCGACGCCTGCGGCGTCAGCCTCCCGGTTCACACGGTCTTCGCCAGCCCGACGGTCGCCGAGCTGGCCGAGGTAGTCTCCGCCGACCCGGGTTTCGGCCGCGGCGGAGCCCCGGCCCAGCACGCCGACCTGGACCGGCTGCTTCGCGCGGCACTGGCCGAACGCAGCCGGCGCCAGGCCGCCCCGGGCGGCGCGGAATTGTGACCAGCCCCGGATCCGGGGCCGAGATCATGAACGGATACGCCCGGCCGCCCCGACGGGCACCTTCTCCCGCTCGCGATGACCCGGCACCCGCTCGCGTTCTGGCGCCAGCGGCAGGCCGTCTGGGACGGGGAAGTCGACCAGGCGGTGGCCATCGAGGACAATGGCCGGCCAGCCAGCCTCGTCCAGGCGCCTGCCGTCCGGTGGCGGATCGGCCGGCGCCGGCCCCTGACCGCCACCACCGCCACCGCCACCGCCCGACCGCCGGCCGGGCCGGCCCGCGGCACAGAGCCCGCCCCAGGCGCCAAGGCCCGCGCCGAGCAAGGGGAACAAGGCCAGCACCAGGAGGTATCCGGCCGCGCTGTTGCCCAGACCGATCCTGAACTCGTAGACGCCGGACGGCACGTGCTGCAGCACGACGAGGCTCGGATCGGGCCACTGGAAGCGCGCTTGCTGGTGGGGCAGGAGTGCGGTGGCGGCGATGCCGACCATAGCGGCGAACAGCGCGGCGGCGGCACCGGCGCACAGTCCGGTGGCGACACCCTGCCGAGCGCGGACGTCGGCCAGTGGCAGCTTGCTGCCGCGACGTGGCGCCCGCCGCGCCGCGACCATCCCGGCCGCGACGACCGCGGCCAGCAGCACCGCGGCCGCGATGATCTGCGGCCAGCCGTGCAGTACCTCCAGCCGGGCGCTCGTGCCATGCGGCGGATTGCCAGCTCGCAGCACGGACGCCAGAAGGCCCACGGCGACGCCGACACTGGTGCCGATGGCCAGGGACGGCGTGCTCGCGAACGACCGCCGTGCGGTCAGCGCGAGCAGCCCGGTTGCGTAGGCGGCCAGCAACACGAGAAAGAAAAACTCGCCCAGCCAGAGGCCGGCCAGCCAGGATCCTCCGGGCATGGCCGCATATTCTGTTCGCGCCACCTCCGCCTTGACCAGTATCAGGGCGAAGATCATCAGGTAGCCACCGGCCCGAACAATCCGCGCCGACCGGCTGTCGCCGGCCGGGCCGAAGATCCGGCGGGCGGCCCACGAGACCGCGGCCAGGGTGACCAGGGTCGCGGTCACGTCGACTCTGGTCAGGAGAGTGGCCGGGTTGGCCGCCGAGCCCGGCCATCCGGCCATGGCCACACCGGCAGCGGCAGCGCCGAAGGCCAGCGCATACCCGACTGCGCGAACCATCGGGGGCTCCCTCACTGCCAGCCACCAAACCGCGGCACCAGGCTAGCACGCCCCTCAAGAACGATGTCGGCACGCTCGGCCCACTCACCCTGGCCGCAGCGGGTTCCGGAGTGTCCGAAACCCGGCTAGCCACTCCTGTTCCGCCGATAACAGGGCCACACCGGAAACCACGGCCGCCGCCCCTCACCTCCAGATCGTTAGCATGAAGCTAAAGATGATCAGGAGGGCCAGGCGGACACTGCTTACCCATCGTCAGGTCAAGCCGCAGTCATCCGCGTTACCGAAATGACGCCTGGCCGCTTCTTTTCACAAGTCCCGTTGATCATTACCATGAGCCCTATTCAACGGGCGTATGGCCCACGTATGCGGACCGGAGGAAGGTTCGGACATGGCAACTGAAGCAGTCACGACTGCTACCAGACCAGCAGACGTCGGTCTCAAGCGAGAGATGGGCCTGATCGGCGCGACATTTTCATCTCTGACCTCGATTATCGGGTCGGGATGGCTGTTCGCCGGGTTCATCGCCGCTTCGCAGGCCGGGCCCGCGGCGATCTACGGATGGCTCATCGGCGGCCTCTGCGTCGTGGTGCTGGCGCTCGTCCACGCTGAGCTGGGCGGAATGTTCCCAGTGGCAGGCGGCACGGCGCGGTTCCCACACCTGGCGTTCGGCAGCGTGGCCGGCATCTCGTTTGGCTTCTTCTCCTGGCTGCAGGCGGTCGCTGTCGCGCCGATCGAGTGCTACGCGGTGATGGAGTACGGCCAGTACTACTGGCACGGCATCTACAACCCGAGCACGAGCAAGATCACTGGACTTGGCTTCGGGATGACGATCCTCCTGATGGCCATCTTCACCGCGATCAACTTCATGGCCATGCGCTTGTTCTCCAAGGTCAACACCGGCATCATGTGGTGGAAGCTGGCGGTTCCGGTCCTCGCGATCATCGTGCTGTTCTTCTTTTTCAAGAGCAAGAGCTTCCAGGGCGGTGGTGGGGGCTTCATGCCGTTCGGCCTGAGAGCCGTGTTTGCCGCCATTCCCGGCGCCGGCATCGTGTTCTCCTACCTCGGCTTCGAGCAGGCTGACCAGCTAGCGGGCGAGATCAAGGATCCGCAGAAGAACCTGCCCCGGGCGATCATTATCGCCTGCCTCACGGGAACCCTGATCTACATACTGGCGCAGATCGTGTTCCTCGGCGCGACGCCGGTCAGCCTGCTGACCCACGGTTTCCAGGGCATCGCCAAGACCAACCCGGTCGCGGTGTACCCGTTCGCCGCCGTGGCTGGCCTGGCCGGGCTCGGCTGGCTGGCCGTGATCCTGCACCTGGACGCGTTCATCTCCCCGTTCGGCACCGGCCTGATCTACCAGACCTCCACCTCGCGGATCGGCTACGGCCTGGCCAGGAACCGGTACTACCCGCAGGTCTTCGCCTGGACCGACCGCAACGGCGTGCCGTGGATCAGCCTGATCTTCGCGTTCCTGTTCGGGATGATCTTCCTGCTGCCGTTCCCGAGCTGGCAGGCGCTGGTCGGCCTGATCAGCAGCGCGAGCGTGCTGATGTACGCCGGGTCGCCGCTGTCGCTCGGCGCGTTCCGCAAGGCTCTTCCCGACTGGCCCCGGCCGTACCGGATGCCTGCGTCGCTGGTCATGGGGCCGCTGGCGTTCATCGCGGCCAACCTGATCATCTACTGGTCGGGCATGGAGGTCGTCTGGAAGCTCGGCATCGTCATCGTGCTCGGCTACGCGCTGATCGGCATCTCGATGGCGTTCGACAAGGAGCGCCCGCCGCTGGACTGGAAGTCGGCGCAGTGGCTGCCGGTCTACCTGATCGGCATGGGCATCATCACCTGGCAGGGCCAGTTCGCCGGCGGCGCCGTCGCACCGCCGGTCAACACCGGCCACATCCACCTCTACTGGGACCTGCTGGTGGTGTCCGGCTTCAGCCTGGTGATCTACTTCTGGGCCAAGGCGGCGGCGCTGCCCAGGGCCGAGATAGATGTGCTGATCGCCAAGCAGGGCGCGGTCGAGGAGCCGTCAGGGCCCGGACTGAGGCACTGATCCACTGATCCACTGATCGGCCTAGCTTGGGTGGCCCGCTCCCGTGACGGGAGCGGGCCACCGGGTTTCTAGTCCCGGAAGAGCGGCCAGTAGCGCAGCAGCACGCGGCCCTCGATCAGCTGTGGCGGCACCGCGCCGAAAGACCGGCTGTCTACCGGCCCGGCGCCCTGGTTGTCCGACCCCAGCCACCAGCCGCCGGGTTCGCGCCGGATGGCCCGCTTGACCAGCAGCATGCCCGGCTCGGCCGGATGCCGGGCGATCACGATCTGGCCCGGACGGACCCGGGGCGGGCGGCCCGAGCCCAGGCTGCGCCGGACCAGCAGCCAGTCTCCCGGCCGCAGCGCCGGCTCCATGGAGCGCTCCGCCACCGCGACGCGCCATACCGGCCAGCGCATGCACCCTCCCTGAATACGCCGTGGCTCACGGGGTACTGTCGGAATCCGGAATACATGATCTGACAGGAGAGAAGGAGATCAATGAGGCTGCTGGCACGTCTTCTTGAGCCGAGGGCTACTGCGCACGCTCACTGTGACCTCCCCTGCGGTGTCTATGACCCCGCCCAGGCCCGGATCGAGGCCGAATCCGTCAAGGCGATCTGCGAGAAGTACCAGCAGAACACCGATCCGGAGTTCCGCGCCCGGGCGATTGTGATCAAGGAAGAGCGCTCTGAGCTGGTCAAGCACCACCTGTGGGTACTATGGACTGACTACTTCAAGCCACCGCACTTTGAGAAGTACCCGCAGCTGAACCAGCTGTTCAACGAGGCGACCAAGCTGGCGGGCGCGGCGGGCACCAAGGGCAGCACCGATGTGGCCAAGGCAACCGACCTGCTCGCCAAGATCGAAGACATCAGCAAGATCTTCTGGGAGACGAAGCAGGGCTGATACCGAGGTATTCAGCCATCCAGTCAGCCGGAGGACCACGCGGGCGGCGGCCCAGCGCGGTCCTCCGCTGCATTGAGAACTCAACAGCCGGGCCGGGCGCGGCTTAGCTATAGCAACCGCCGGGGCCGCGCGCCGCGCCAGCGTCAGGGCGTGCTCGCGGTAAGTTGCAGAGAACCGAGAGCCCGCGCTGCGGGACGAGACCCGGCGGTGTGGGAGGGCACACGTGAGGGAAGAAACGACCACATCGGCAGCCAGTACAGCCGTCACGGGGGCGGCCCGCGGACTGGCCGCGGACGGGACCGGTGCGTCCGGGACCGGCCAGCCGGGCACGGCGGTGTCCGGCCAGCCTGCCGAGCGCCGTGAGGCACAGGACCAGGTGACCGTGCGGCTCCCGGCCGTAGGGGCGTACCTGTCGGTACTCCGTACCGCGACCGCCGGGCTGGCCGCACGCCTGGACTTCACGCTGGACGAGATTGAGGACCTGCGGATCGCCGTGGACGAAGCCTGCGCCATGCTGCTCAGCCAGGCAGTGCCTGGTTCCAGCCTGGAATGCGGCTTCACGCTCGGCGAGGACATGATGACCATCGCCGTGTCCGTCCCGTGCCTGGACCCGCAGCAGCCAGCCAGCGACACGTTCGCATGGACCGTGCTCACCGCGCTGGCCGGAAGCGTGGACGCGTACGTGGGGCCCGGCGACCTGCTGACGATCGTGCTGCGGAAAACCAGAGAAGCGTCGGGGCCAGTGTGACGGGGGAGATCGAGATCGCATTGACCGAGGAGTTCGAGACCACGGTGGCCGCCGAAGGCATGGCAATCGGCGAGACCGACGGCGAGTCGGTGGTCATTGACTTCCAGCAGGCCCAGGGACAGGCCGAGGACGTCGAGGCCGCTGATATCGAGGCTGTCGTCGAGGGCGACGGCGAGGTGGATGTCGCGCTCGGCGCCGCGAAGCTCCAGCATGCCGCGCGCGAGCGGGGACGGGCGCGGGAGCTGTTCGAGAAGCTGGCCACGCTGCCCGAGG
>Ga0335073_10005051_pt1 | contig 18514 bp, 13 predicted proteins | sample Lox_Sample_22_FD_207093 | JGI IMG/M metagenome (GOLD analysis project Ga0335073, IMG submission 207093) | Soil microbial communities from Loxahatchee National Wildlife Refuge, Florida, United States - Lox_Sample_2.2 | ecosystem: Environmental > Terrestrial > Soil > Wetlands | place: USA... | reverse complement strand
CGCCGGGTCGCCGACGTCGCGGCCCGGTTCGGCGCCACGATCGTGCGCGTCTTCTCGTTCTTTATCCCTGCGGCGCAGCGGCCGGAGCGCTATCGGGAGCAGGTGATCGAGCGCATGCGCGCGCTCGCGGACGTCGCCGAGGAGCGCGGCGTCGTGCTCGCCCACGAGAACGAGAAGGAGATCTACGGCGACCGCCCGGAACGCTGTGCCGACATCATCGCATCGGTCGGCTCGCCCGCCCTGCGGGCCACGTTTGACGCGGCCAACTTCGTGCAGTGCGGCGTGCGCCCGTACACCGACGCCTACGGCCTGCTCCGCCCGTACCTGGTGTACCTGCAGGTCAAGGACGCCCTGGCGGCCACCGGCGAGGTCGTCCCGGCGGGCCAGGGCGACGGCCAGGTACGCGAGACCCTGGCCGCGCTGCAGGACTCCGGCTTCGACGGCTACGTGTCGCTCGAGCCGCACCTGGCCACGGGGGGCCGGTTCGGCGGCTTCAGCGGGCCCGACGACTTCCGGCGCGCCGCCCAGGCGCTCAAGGCCCTGCTCACCGACCTGTCGATCCCCTGGCGATGAGCACAACTCCTACCCCCGAGGAGGTCTGACCACCGATGGCATCGATCCCCAATGTTCCCCCCCGAACGGGACGCCCAGCAACGCCATCAAGCCGGCCCGCACGCCGGCTGTGGCGCCGTCCGATCGCCGTCGCGGCCGCGTTCGTCCTGGCCGCCGCCACGTCGGTGTTAGGCGCCGGGGCCCCAGTGCTCGCCGCGGCCCCGGCGGCGCACGCCGCGACCCATGTGCTCGCCGCGCCCGCCACGCCGGCTGGCCAGCCAAACCTCGGGCCCAACGTGTACGTGTTCAGCCCGAGCATGCCGCAGAGCCAGATCCAGGCCACGGTCGACTCGATCGCCAGCCAGCAGGTCAGCAACCAGTTCGGCACGCAGCGCTATGCGCTGCTGTTCGAGCCGGGGACCTACGGGTCAGCGGCCGACCCGCTCATCTTCCAGGTCGGCTACTACACCGAGGTCGCCGGCCTGGGTGCCGTGCCCGGCGATGTCGTGATCAACGGCGCGGTCGACGTCTACAACCAGTGCTCGTCCGGCAGCTGCACCGCGCTGGACAACTTCTGGCGCTCGCTGTCCAACCTGACCATCAACGTCACCGGGCTGCCGGACGTCAGCCCGCAGCCGTGCCCGGACGGGACCGAGTTCTGGGCCACCTCGCAGGCCTCCCCGATGCGCCGGGTCGACATCAACGGGACGCTGACGCTGTTTGACTACTGCACCTCGCCGAGCTACTCAAGCGGCGGGTTCATCGCCGACTCGGTATTCTCCGGCGGCAGCGTGATCAACGGCAGCCAGCAGCAGTTCCTGGTCAGGAACTCGGGCATCGACGACTGGACCAACAGCGTCTGGAACCAGGTCTTCTCCGGCGACGTCGGCGCGCCCGCGCAGAGCTTCGGCGTGACGCCGGGAACGCAGTACACGACGCTGCCGGCCAGCCCGGTCACCGAGGAGGAGCCGTTCCTGTATACCGACTCCCGCGGCCATGACCGCGTTTTCGTGCCGGCCGTCCAGCACAATTCGTCCGGGCCGTCCTGGGCCAGCGGCACCGAAGCCGGCCGGTCCATCCCGATCTCGGCGTTCTTCGTGGCCAGCCCGGCTACGCCTACTCCGGTCATCAACGCCGCGCTGGCCCAGGGCCGCAACCTCATCCTCACACCCGGCGTCTACGACCTTGACCAGCCGATCGTGGTCAGCCGGCCGGACACCGTGGTCATGGGGCTGGGGTTCGCCACCCTGGTCCCCCAGCATGGCAACGCCGCCATGATCGTCACCGCGAACACCGGCGTGAAACTGTCCGGCCTCATTGTCGATGCCGGCCCGGTCAACTCGCCGGTGCTGCTCTCGGTCGGCGTCCCCGGGCTGGGCGCTGGCACCGCCGCCGACCCGGACACCATCCAGGACGTCTTCTTCCGGATCGGCGGCGCCGAGACGACGCCCGTGTCGGCGACCGTCAGCCTGCTCGACAACGCCGACAACTCGATCATCGATGACGTGTGGGCCTGGCGCGCGGACCATGGCAACGACGTCGGGTGGACGCAGAACAAGGGCGACACCGGCCTGGTGGTTACCGGCAACGACGTCACCGCCTACGGCCTGGCCGTCGAGCACTACCAGAAGAACGAGGTGATCTGGAGCGGCCAGCGCGGCACCGATGTCTTCTTCCAGAACGAGCTGCCCTATGACCCGCCCACCCAGTCGGACTGGATGGCCTCGCCGAGCCAGGACGGCTACCCCGCTTTCCTGGTCACCCCGAACGTCGCGACGTTCCAGGGTTACGGGATGGGCAGCTACGTCGTGTTCATCGACACCACGGCCACGTTGTATGACGCGGAGGCGTTCGAGTCCCCCGACCGGCCCGGTGTCCAGTTCCACGACATCTTCGGCGTCTGGATCGCCGGCTCGGGCGGCGACAACTCAATCATCAACGGGGTCGGCGGCCCGGTGACCTCAACCAATCCAGGAACGGTGGAGCCGGTGGACGTGGCCAGCTACCCGTAACCGGCCTGAGCCTGACGCGGTCACGCCGACGGCTCAGTGCCGCAGGACTGGCACGAAGGGCCGCGAGGGCCACCGCAGCCCTTCGTGCCAGCGGCTCGCAGCTAGCGCCTGGCCGTCATCCGGCCAGGAAGGACTTGCGCCACAGGTACATGCCGGGCCCGCCGACCAGGCCGGCGTCATCGAGGAACGCGACGATCTTCTCCCCGCCGAACCTGATCGCCTCCTGGTGATACGGGTTCTCGAGGGCGGCCCGGCGTGCGGTGCGCGGGTCCAGGCCGACGGAGCGGTACACGTCCGGGTTGATCAGGCTGCGGGCCACGACGAACGCGATACGGGCCAGCAGGGCCCGGTGGTAGGCGCGCTCGGCCCGGGACATCCCGGCGGCGCTGCGGGAAAGCTCGGCCCGGGCGAAGCCGATGTGCCGGGCTTCCTCGACGATGTGGATCCGGTTCACCATCCGCATCAGCGGCTGGATGGACTCATCGCCGACCATCTCACGCTGGTAGCGATCGGTAATCTCCTCCCCGAGCAGAACCGCGCCCCACATGGACGGGCCGTAGGCCACGACCGGCAGCAGCGATCCCAGCTTGCGGACATGGCCGGACGGCCCGTAGGCCGGCGTCCCCATGCGCTCGGTCATCCGGGCGAACATCGTCGAGTGGCGGCACTCCTCGGCCATCTCGGCCAGCGCATACTGCACGTGCCTGCTGACCGGGTCGCCGTGGTAGGCGAGCTTCCCGAGCAGCCGCAGCAGCACGAACTCCAGCCAGATGCCGAACCCGGCGATGCTGGCCGCCTCGTGCTTACGCAGTTCCAGGCGCTGGGACTCGCTGAGCTCATCCCACAGTGGGGTCCCGTAGAGCGAGCAGCGGTGCTGGAGCCAGAATGCCTTGCCTTCCTCCAGCGGCGCCGACCAGTCGATGTCGAGCTCGGGGTCAAAGGAAACGGTGGCGGTGGAACGCAGCAGGCGCTCCGCGGTCCGCTCGCGGCTAGCGGTGGTCATTGTCACCTCCTAGTTTGTGTGACTTGAAGTAACAGTTACTTCTGGTAGCATGCAACGCATGGACGGCACTGTCAAGCAGACGGACGGAGCGCGGGACGCCCGGCGGGACCGGTGGAGCGCGCACCGCGCCGAGCGCCGCGAGCAGTTCGTGGCGGCGGCACTGCGGGTGCTGGACGCCCAGGGGCCCGAGTTGCTGATGGACGCGGTGGCCGCCGAGGCCGGGGTCACCAAGCCGGTGCTCTACCGCTACTTCGCGGACAAGGCGGCGCTGGTCCAGGCCCTGGGCGAGTACGGCTCGGCGCTGCTGCTCGACCGCCTGATCCCGGCGATCGGCGCCGACAGCCCGGCGCTGGCCCGGATCCGGGACGCCGTGGGAGCGTACTTCGCGGTCATCGACGAGCACCCGAACCTGTACTGGCTGCTGGCCCGGCAGGCGAACACCGACGGCGGCGGCCAGGGGGCCGACCCGGTGCGGCGGGACAAGGAATTCATCGCCACCACGCTGACCGCGGTGATCGGTGACTACATGCGGGCCTACGGGCTTGACTCCGGCGCGGCCGAGCCGTGGGCGTACGGCGTCACCGGCCTGGTGCAGAGCACCGGCGAATGGTGGCTGGAACGGCGGTCGATGAGCCGCTCTCACGTGATCGAGTACGTCACCCGCCTGATCTGGGCGGCGCTGGCTGGGGTACTGCGCGACGCCGGGATCACCGCGGATCCTGACCAGCCGCTGCCGCCCGCCCGCCCGAAGCTGACCGTGCGCACTGGAAAGAAGGAGGCCGGATGAACGGGCTGGACGACGAGGACGGCTACACCGGGCCGGCCACGCTGACGGTCGGAGAATCGCTGTTCCAGGTTGACGTGGAGTTGCGGGGCGTCTTCCAGCCGATCGACGGCCGCTACCACTGGTACGGGCGGATCGGCAGGCACGACGGCCTGACCGCCGCGCTGGGCGCCGGCCGGGCGGCCGGGACGCTGAGCACGCCGGAGGGCAGTGCCCCGTGCGAGCTGTCGGATCCTGACCTGTGGCACCGCTACCGGGTCACGGGCACCTCCACCCCGCCGTACGCGACACAGACGCAGGTGCCGCCCGATGCGGATGACGCCAGCGACGGGTTCCTGCCCCGCCGGGTCCGGGTCGCGATCATCGGCGCCGGATTCGGCGGGCTGGGCGCCGGGATCAGGCTGCGCCAGTCCGGCCTGACCGACTTCGTCATCCTGGAGCGGGCCGGATCGGTCGGCGGCACCTGGCGCGATAACACCTATCCGGGCTGTGCCTGTGACGTCCCGTCCCACCTCTACTCGTTCTCGTTCGCGCTGAATCCGGGCTGGTCACGCAGCTTCTCCGCGCAGCCGGAGATCTGGAGATACCTGGAGGACGTCAGCGAGCGAACCGCGGTCGCCAAGCACATCCGGTTCGGAACCGAAGTCATCGAGGCCAGGTGGGACGCTGGCTCGGCGCACTGGGCAGTGCGGACCTCGAAGGGCGACCTGACCGCCGACGTCCTCGTCTCGGCGGCCGGGCCACTGTCCGAGCCGTCGCTGCCCGACATCCCCGGCCTGGAGTCCTTCCCCGGCCAGATTTTCCACTCCGCGCGCTGGGACGCCAGCTGTGACCTGGCCGGCCGGCGAGTCGCGGTGGTGGGCACCGGCGCCTCGGCGATCCAGATCGTGCCGGCCATCCAGCCTCTGGTCGGGCACCTCGCGCTGTTCCAGCGAACCCCGGCCTGGGTCATGCCCCGCCGGGACCGCAAGATCAGCGGGACGGAACGGTGGCTCTACCGGCACATTCCGCTGACCCAGCGGGTGGCCAGGACGTCCTTGCACCTGAGCCGGGAGGCGCTGGTCGGAGCGTTCATCAAGCGGCCGGCGTTGCTGCGGGCGGGCCAGCGCATCGCGCTGGCCAACCTGGCCAAGTCCGTCCCGGACCCGGCCCTGCGTGCCGCGCTGACCCCCGACTACGTCATGGGCTGCAAGCGGATTCTGCTGTCCGGCGACTACTATCCCGCGCTCAGCCAGCCCAATGCCGAGCTGATCGCGTCGGGCCTGGCCAAGGTGGACGGCAGCACGCTGACCGCGCAGGACGGCACCGCCGTCGAGGCCGATGTGATCATCTTCGCGACCGGATTCCACACCGTCGACATGCCCATAGCCTCCCGCATCTACGGCGCGGGCGGGGCGACGCTGGCCCAGGCCTGGGGGCAGGACATGCGCGCCCTGCGCGGTACCACGGTGGCCGGATTCCCCAACCTGTGCCTGGTCATCGGGCCGAACACCGGCCTCGGGCACAACTCGATGATCCATATCGTGGAGGCCCAGGCCGGCTACATCGCTGGCTACCTCGCGACCCTGGACCGGCTGGGCGCTGCCGCCCTCGACACCAGGGCCGAGGCCCAGCAGCGGTGGTGCGCCAGCATCGAGCGGCGCATGGCGTCGACGGTCTGGGCGACCGGCGGCTGCGTCAGCTGGTATCTCAACGCCGCGGGCCGGAACCCGACGCTGTGGCCCGGCTCGATCCGGGAGTTCCGCCGCGCGACCCAGCGCGTTGACCTCAGCGAGTACGACGTCATCCCGGCCGGTGCGCCGGCCCCGGCCGGGGCCACCGCATCCGCATCCGCCGCACCGTCAGGATCACCGGCATGAGCCGGCCGGCCCGGCCCGGGCGGTCCAGTCTGCCGGGCAAGACCGCGGTGGTCACCGGCGCCGCCCGTGGCATCGGCGCCGCGCTGGCGATCGGCCTGGCGCGCCGCGGCGCGCAGGTCGCGCTCATCGGCCTGGAGCCGGCCGAACTGGAGGCCACGGCCGCGCAGTGCGCGCGGCACGCGCCGGCCAGGGCCTGGACCGCGGACGTCACCGACCGGGCCCGGATGCAGGCGGTCGCCGCGGAGGTCACCGGGCATTTCCAGCAGGTCGACGTGGTCGTGGCCAATGCCGGGATCGCCATCGGCGGCCCGTTCGCCGACTCCGACCCGGCCGCGTTCGACCGGGTGATCGAGGTCAACCTGCTCGGCTCGGCCGCCACCGCCAGGGCCTTCCTTCCCGCACTGATGGCCGCGGACGGCTACTTCCTGCAGGTCGCATCCCTGGCGGCGATGACCCCGGCGCCGCTGATGGCCGCCTACTGCGCCAGCAAGGCGGGCGTTGAGGCCTTCGCGCACGCGCTGCGGGCCGAGGTGGCCCACCACGGGGTCGACGTCGGCATCGCGTACCTCACCTGGACAGATACCGACATGGTGCGGGCGGCCGACGCCGACGAGCCGCTGCGCCAGCTGAGGGCCCGGCTGCCCTGGCCGGCTGGCCACACGGCGCCGCTGGACCCGGCCGTGCAGCGCATCCTGGCCGGCATCGGCGGCCGGTCCGCGCACGTCTACGCGCAGCGGTGGATCCGCGGCCTGCACTGGCTGCCCCGCGCGGCGCTGCCCACCGTCATGGGCCGCTTCGGACCGGGCGAGATGGCCCGGCTGGACGGCGCACTGCGATCCACCGCCGGGCAGCGCAGGCACCCGCTCGGACCCGGCGGCCAGGCCGCCTACGTCTCTAACCAGGCCAGCTCCGCCGGGCAAGCGGACTGAAGCACGCCGTCAGCGCTTGCGGCCGACGCCGACCAGAGCCCAGAACTTGGCTGGATCCTCGGGAACGTCCTCGGGCGAGTCTGGCCGCCACTCCGGGATGTAGACCAGCCCCGGGTCCACGAGGTCAAACCCGTCGAAGAAACGGAGGATACCGGCGCGCGAACGTATGTGGATGCTGGTGGTGACGCCGCGGTTGTACACCTTCTCCGTAGCTTGCGCCACCGTGGGTCTGGCCTCGTCCGTGCCGTGGCTGAGCACCAGGTAGCTGCCGGGTGCGAGCGCCTCCCGCAGCGTGGCCACGAGCTGCCACGGGTCCTCGTCATCGGCGATGAAGGGCAGCACCAGGTTGAGCAGCAGCCCGGCCGGCTGGGCGAAGTCGATCAGCTCGCGCACCGTGTCGTTCAGGAGAATCTTCCGGGGTTCGCGCAGGTCGGCGTCGATGACAGCGGCGCTGGTGCTCCCGGTGAGGATGGCCCTGCTGTGCGCGACGGCGACCGGGTCGATGTCGGCGTAGACGACGTGCGCCCCTGGGCTGGCCTGCTCGGCGATCTCGTGCACGTTGCCCTCGGTCGGGATACCCGACCCGATGTCCAGGAACTGGCCGATCCCCTTCCCGGCGACGAACCGCACCGCCCGGCCGAGGAACGCCCGGTTGGCGCGGACCCATTCGCGAGTGTTCGGCTCGACGGCCATGATCGCCCTGGCCACGTCCTGGTCTACGAGGAAGTTGTGGCTGCCGCCCAGCCAGTAGTCGTAAACCCGGGCCACGTTGGCCCGCCTGGTGTCGACTCCGGGCGGTACCCAGTCCAGTTCCTCAGCCATCTACCGCTGGCCCTCGTAATGCCATACATTGCGTATTTGCACGATACCCAAGAGTAGGGGTAGTGGCCCGCCATACTCTATGACAGCGGGACAAAAGGCCCGCGCGGCCATTACCCGAAAGGCCGCCGACCCGGCGGGTCCCGTTCTCAAGGCTGGTGCAGGTACCGGTGGTGTCACAGACAGCCAGAAGCGGCAACGCTGCGCTACCGCGGCGTCATGAGCCCGACCTGGCCGATCTCGCGACGTTCACCCTGGACGCCGAGGGCCGGATCACATCCTGGTCGGTGACGGCCACCCGGATGTTCGGGCACCCGGCCCGCGCCGTTGCCGGGCAAGACGTGTGCGACGTGCTGATGACCGGGCCCGGCCAGCGCAGCCTGGTGAGCCGGGCGCTAGCTGAGGTCGCGGCCGGGCGGGTGCACACCGCGACCGTGGCCGGCGGCTCGTTAGGCGACGGGCGGTTCGCGGTCCGCTGGGAACCGCTGGACGGCGGCGCGGTGGTTCTCGTCCAGCGCGCCTGGCCGCAGCCGGCGCCAAGCTGGCTCGGCGAGGCGGCCACCCGGATCGGCAGCAGCCTGGACCTGGCCCAGACCGCCACCGAGGTCGCCGAGGCCGCGGTGCCCGGGTTCGCCGACATGGTCATCGTCTACGTGGCCGAGCGCCTGCTGGCCACCGGCGAGTTCACCGCGGAGCGGGCCGCCCAGGGAGTCGCCGTGCGGCGGCTGGCGGGCCGGCACGCCAGCCAGCCCGCGGACGTCGCCGCCAAGCTGGCCAGGCCGAGCGAGGTGCTCGTCCTCGGCCCCGGGACTCCCGGCGCGCGGACAATGGCGACCGGAGCTCCGGTCCTGTTCGACCGCCTGGACGGCGAGACCGCGCAGCGGCTCGCCCGTCACCCCGTCGCCAGCAAGATGGTCGCGGCCTACACCTCGTATCTGGCCATGCCGCTGATCGCCCGCGGTGTCGTCGTGGGTTGCGCGATCTTCGGGCGGGCACTGGCCAGCCCGCCGTTCAACCAGACCGACATCGCGCTGGCCAGCGAGCTGGCCTCCAGGGCGGCGGTGTGCCTGGACAACGCCCGGCTGTACGACCGGGAGCGGCGCATCGCGCAGGCCCTGCAGCAAGGCCTGCTGCCCGGGCGGACCAAGATCCCGGACGGCCTGGAGGTCGCGCACCGCTACCTGCCGGTCGGCGACAGTGTGGTCGGCGGCGACTGGCACGACATCGTGCCGCTGCCGGGCGGCCGGGCGGCACTGATCGTCGGGGATGCGATGGGCCACGGTTCCGAGGCGGCGGCGGTCATGGTGCAGTTGCGCACCGCGGCTCACATCCTGGCCGACCTGGACCTGCCGCCGGAGCTGATGCTGCGCAAGCTGGACGCGATGGCCGCCGGGCTGGCCGCCGCGCCATTCGCCGCTACCTGCGTCTACGCGGTCATTGACCCGCCGGACGGCTCATGCCTGATTTCCCAGGCCGGTCACCACCCGCCGGTGCTGGTGCTTCCTGGCGGTGCGACCCGGGTGCTGAACCTGCCACCCGGGCTCCCGCTCGGGCTGGGCGAGGAGCGCTTCGAGACCAGCCGGGTCAGCCTGCCGCCCGGATCTGTCCTCGCCCTGTACACCGACGGGCTGGTCGAGGGCCGCACCCGGACGATCGACGCGGGCATGGCCGCACTGCGCGACTCACTCAGCAGCGCGCTGGCCGAGCCGTCGGCCTCGCTGGGCGCTGCCTGCCAGACGGTCACCCAGATGCCGCACGAGCACGGCGAGGACGACGTGACCCTCGTGCTCGCCCGCATCCGCCCGTAACCAGGCGCCTGCCGCCTTCGCAGTGGTCACCACGGCACCGGGCCGTTGTCGTCGAAGAACCCTCCGGTCGGCCCGCCGGGGCCGAGCGTGGCCAGCTTCACCGCGATCGCGGCGCCGTCGGCCGCGGTCCGGGAGATCGTCATGCTCAGGTTCCTGGTGAAGTCGGTGGCGCAGGCGCCGGGGGCCGCGGCGTTGACCAGGATGCCGAGCGGGCCCAGTTCCTTGGCGTACTGCACGGTCAGCGCGTTGAGCGCGGCCTTGGACGCCGGGTAGGCAGCCACCGCCGGCAGGCGGGACATGTAGTGATCCGGGTTGGTCATGTAGCCCATCGATCCCACGCCGCTGGAGACGTTCACGATGCGGCCCGCGGCCGAGCGCTTCAGCAACGGCAGCATGGCGTTGGTGACCCGCATCACGCCGAACACGTTGGTGTCGAACACGGCCCGCACGGCGTCCAGGTTGGCGGTGCCCGGGCTGCCGGTCCCGGAGCCGGAGATGCCGGCGTTGTTCACCAGCACGTCGAGGCGGCCAAAGTCGGCGCCGACCTGCTCCGCTGCGGCCTGGACGCTGGCCGGGATGGTGACATCGAGGGTGACCGGCCGGACAGCGAGCCCGGCCGACCGCAGGGCGGCGGTGGCCTGGTCGCGGCGCTGTGGATCCCGGGCGGCGAGCACCACGGTCATCCCGCCAGCAGCGAGCTGGCGTGCGATCTCGAAGCCGATGCCCTTGTTCGCGCCGGTGACGAGGGCGATCGGTGAGCTGCCGTTCATGGTGAAAAGCTCACCAGCGCGGCGCCGCCAGCGCCACGACCGGTTCGGTCATGGCCGATACCCTGCCGGTATGGAGCCGGTGGAGACGCGGGAGCTGGCCTACTTCGTGGCGGTGGCCGAGGAACTGCATTTCGGGCGGGCCGCTCGCCGCCTGGGCATCGCGCAGCCGCCGTTGTCCCGGGCGATCAGGCAGCTCGAGCGGCGGCTGGGGGTGACCCTGCTGGACCGTGGCAGCGGGCCGGTGGCCCTCACCGCGGCCGGCCAGGTGCTGCTGGGCGAGGGCAAGGTCGCGCTGGCGGCGGTGGCGGCCGCGGTCCGCCGCACGCAACGCGCTGCCCGCCCCGATCCCCGGCTCGTCCTGGCCATGAAACCCGGCGGTGATGGGAACCTGCTGCCCGGCATCCTGGCTGCCTACGAGCGCATGCCGGAAGCGATCCCGGTGCAGGTGGTCTGCAGCTTCGGGGAGCGGGCGGCCATGCTGCGCGACGGCCGGGCCGACGTCGCCCTGCTGTACCGCCCGCGGGAGAACCTGACCGGATTCGCCACCGAGGAACTCCTGGTCGAGGAGCAGGTGGTGGTGCTGCCGCACGGCCACCGGCTGGCCGGCCGGGCCGCGGTGTCCGTAGCCGACCTGCGGGGCGAGACCATGCCGCGCTGGCCCCACCTGCCACCAGATGGGGCCGACGGCCCCGAGGTGCACGACGCCGGGCAGCTCATGCAGCTCATCGCGCTGGGCCAGGTGGTCGCCGTCCTGCCCGAGTCCGTGCGCGGTCAGCTCCGCCACGACCTGGTCTGCGTCCCAGTCATCGACGCGCCCGCCACCACCCTGCTGCTCGCCTGGCCCGAGGCGGCCACGTCTCTGGCTCTCGCCGCGTTCGTGCGGGCCGCAGCCGAGACGGCGGCCCGCCAGCCCGCCGCACCGTTCCCCGCGCCGGTCTAGGCCGGCCGGGACCCGGTGCCGTCAGGCGGTGGCGGGGGCCTCGGCCAGGTTGGCCCGGACCGCGTCGAGGGCGAGCTGGATGTTCTCGACCGAGTTCGCGTAGGAGAACCGCATGTAGCCCTCGCCGTACTGGCCGAACGCGGTGCCGGACAGCGCGGCGATCCCGGCGTCCTGCAGCAGCCGCGCGGCCAGCTCTCCCGACGAGAGTCCAGTCCCGGTGACGTTCGGGAACACGTAAAACGCGCCCTGTGGCTCCAGACACGTGATGCCGGGAATGGCGTTCAGCCCAGAAACGATCACGTCGCGCCGCCGCCGGAACTCCTCCACCATCCGCTCGACCCCGTCCTGCGGGCCCAGCAGCGCCGCCGCGGCCGCGTACTGGCTGAACGCCGACGTGCACGACACCGAGTTGATCACCAGCCGGGTGATCGGCTCGACCAGCGCGGGCGGGAACACCCCGAAGCCCAGCCGCCAGCCGGTCATCGCGTAGGTCTTGGACCAGCCGTCCAGCAGGATCGTCCGGTCGGCCATCCCGTCCACGGACAGCACGCTCGCGTGCGGACCGTCGCCGTACCGGATCGCCCAGTACACCTCGTCGGACAGCACGATCAGGTCGTGCCGCATCGCGATGTCCGCGATCGCCTCGCAGTCTTCCTGGGTCAGCGCCGACCCGCACGGGTTGTGCGGCGAGTTGATGATCAGCAGCTTGGTGCGCTCGGTGACCAGCCGCTCCAGCTCGCCGGTGTCGATCCGGAACTCGTTGTCCTCCCGCAGCGGGATCGGTACCCCGGTCGCGCCCGAGAACGCGGTGATCGACTCGTACATCGGGAAGCTCGGGTCCGGGTACAGCACCTCGTCGCCCGGGCCACAGAGCGCCATGATCGTGAAGAACATGATCGGCTTGGCCCCCGGCGTCACGATCACCTGGTCCGGCGTGACCCGCATGCGCCCGTTACGTTCAAGAAACTCGGCCACGGCCTCCCGCAGCGGCGGGACTCCGGGCGCCGGGACGTAGTGGGTCTGGCCAGCCCGCAGCGCTTCCACCGCGGCCTCAACGATATGGTCAGCGGTTGGAAAGTCCGGTTCGCCGATCTCCAGGTGGATGACCTTGCGTCCGTCAGCCTCCATGGCCTTGGCCCGGGCGAGTACCTCGAATGCGGATTCGGTGCCGAGTCGGCCCATGCGGTCGGCCAGCGAGAAGGTCGTCATGGGCCTGATGATACGGCCACGATAGTTTGCGTGTTTCCAGGCGGCTGTTCCACGGTGTGACCAGGTTGCAGCCGGCTATTGCCCCAGGCCCGGCGACACGTCAGCCTGGAAGTCCCCGAGACAGTGGAGGTGCGGGATGGGCCAGGCTCCCGACGGAGCGCAGTCGCGGTCAGCGTCGATCGCGCGGTCCGGCAGTGGGTCCGACGCGGCGCGGCTGTTCGAAGCGGCCGAGCTGGACTTTGCCCGGTACGAGCTGGTCAAGGACCTGGTCGACGAGTGCATCGACCTGGCGCTGAACTACCGGCAGAGCGGGCACCCGGGCGGGTCGCGGTCCAAGGTGCACATGATGCTGTCGCTGCTGCTGTCCGGCGCGATGCGCTGGGACGTGCTGCGGCCGTGGCGCCGGTTCGGCGACCGTTTCGTGCTGTCCGCCGGGCACACGGTCCCGCTGGTGTACGCCACGCTCGCGGTGCTCAACGAGGCGATGCGGCTCCGCCACGAGCGGACCGGCGACCCCGAGTTCGCCTTCCCCGACGACGGCCGCTGGGCGCTGACCCCGGAGTGGCTGCTGAAGCTGCGCCGCCGCGGCGGCCTGCCCGGGCACGCCGAGATGGAGGGCCGGACGCTGTTCCTGAAGTTCAACACCGGCCCGTCCGGGCACGGCATGCCGCCGGCCGCGGGCGAGGCGCTCTCGCTGAAGCTGGCCGGGGCCGGTGAGGTCAAGGTGTTCGTGTTCGAGGGCGAGGGCGGCCTCACCCCCGGGTCGGCGCACGAGGTCAAGAACATGGCCTGGGGCCTGGGCCTGGACAACCTGGTCTTCATGGTCGACTGGAACGACTTCGGGATCGACCCCCGGCCTAACTCGAGCGTGGTCCCCGGCACCCCGGTTGACTGGTTCGCGCCGTACGGCTGGCGGGTCACCGGGACCGAGCATGGCATGGAGTGGGGCCCGGTCACCCAGACCGTGCTCGACGCGGCCTGCGGCCGGGGTCCCGGCAACGTGCCGACCATGGCCTGGTTCGTCACCCAGAAGGGCCGCGGCTACGGCAAGGTCGATGCGGCCAGCCACGGCACCGCCTGGCCGATGAACGCCGAGCAGTTCTGGGCCGTGCGCAAGCAGTTCATGGAGCGCTACGGGGTCGAGTATTTGGGCGTTGACGAGCCGGCCCCGGCCGATCCCCAGGCAGTGCAGGCCCAGGCTGAAGCGAACCTGCGGATAGCGATGAGTGTCCTTGAACGGGACGCCGACCTCGTCACCTGGCTGTCTGACCGGCTGGTGGCGATCGCGCGTTCGGTGCCGGATGACGTTGACGACTTCCGCCTGGGCCAGCGCTCCGCTGAGCTGTTCGGCGACCGGCGGATCTTCGACGTCACGGCGTACCCGGACAGCATGTGGAAGAAGCCGGGCGAGAAGGCGCCGAACCGGGCCGGCCTGGCGGCGTGGGGCTCGTACGTGAACTCGCTCGCGCTGCGCGACTACGGGCGGCCGCTGTTCATCGCGGCCTCGGCCGACCTGGCCGAGTCGACCAACATCGCCGGGTTCGGGCAGGACTTCGAGGACAACCCGGGCACCGGCTGGTACGAGCGGAACCAGAACCCGTACGGCGCGCTGCTGCCGACCGAGATCACCGAGTTCTCAAACTCGGGCCTGGTGTGCGGGCTGGCCACGGTCAACCTGGCCGCCGACCCGTTCTCCGGCTTCGACGGGTTCTGGGGCGCGTGCTCGACCTACGGGTCGTTCTCGTACCTCAAGTACGGCGAGATGCGGCTGTTCAGCCAGCTGGCCCAGGACACCGAGCTCAAGGTGGGCAAGGTGCTGTGGATCGCCGGGCACTCCGGTCCGGAGACGGCCGAGGACTCCCGCACCCACTTCGGCATCTTCTCGATCGGCGTCACCCAGCTGTTCCCGAACGGGCACGTGATCGACCTGCACCCGTGGGAGTACAACGAGGTGCCGGTCATGCTCGGCGCGGCGTTCTCCACGGACGTGCCGATCGTGGCGCTGCACCTGACCCGCCCGCCGGTGGAGATACCCGACCGCGAAGCGCTCGGCATGCCGTCCCACTTCGAGGCGGCGCGCGGCGCGTACGTGATGCGGGCGTACCGGCCGGACCAGCCCCGCGGCGGGACCGTGTATGTGCGCGGCACCATGCCGACCCGGAACCTGGTCAGCTTGCTGCCGGAACTCGACGCCCGCGGCATCAACGTGAAGATCGTCGCCGCGGTGAGCCCGCAGCTTTTCGCGCTCCAGACCGAGGAGTACCGGCGCTCCGTGGTCGACCCGGCCGGGCGGCTGGACGCCATGGTGATCACCAACGGCGCGTTCAAGCTCATGCAGGACTGGGCGGAGGGCCCGCTGGTCCGGGAGTACTCGCTGTCGTCCGACTGGGACGACCGGTGGCGCACCGGCGGCTCGGTGGCGGAGGTCATCGAGGAGGCGCACCTCGACCAGGCGCACATCCTGGCCGCGCTGGAGCGGTTCACCGCCGAGCGGCCGGAGCGGCTGCGCCGGCTACGCGAGCGGCTCGACTCTGCCTGAATGAAAGCAGGGCCTGAATGAAAGCAGGGCCTGAACCAGAGCAGGGGAGGTAGGCCCCCGCCCGGCCGGGGGGTCCGCACCAACCAGGTTCGGGTGACAGGACCATCGATATCCGCATGGCGTTGAACCACGCTTGGACTCGGCTCTCAGCCACCATGACAGCCGATCCCGGCGGCAGGCCGGTGCGCCCCGCCATGAGGAGAGATGGTCCGATGACCGAACATGATCCGGGCAGCGGCGGGCCGACCCTGCGAACCGACCGGCTCGGCCGGCGTTACGGCCGGGTCTGGGGACTGCGCGACTGCACGCTCGAGGTGCCAACTGGCGCGGTGGTCGGCCTGGTGGGACCGAACGGCGCGGGCAAGACCACCCTGCTGGAGATGATCACCGGGCTGCTGGAGCCCACCGAAGGCCAGGTGTCGGTCTTCGGCCAGACGTCGCGTGCCCATCACCCGGCGACCCTGGCCCGGGTCGGCTACGTCGCCCAGGACCACCCGCTGTACCGCGATTTCAGCGTCGCGGACTTGTTCCGCCTGGGCCGGGCGATGAACCCCGGCTGGGACCAGGAGCTGGCGGCGGCGCGGATGGGCACGCTGGGTATCCCGCTCAAGCGCAAGGCCAGGCAGCTGTCCGGCGGTCAGCAGGCCCAGGTCTCGCTGACCATGGCGCTGGCCAAGCGGGCGCCGCTGCTCGTGCTCGACGAGCCACTGTCCAGCCTGGACCCGGTCGCCCGGCTGGAGTTCATGCGGGAGGTGATGGTCGCGGCCGTGGGCACCGGCCTGACCGTCATCATCTCTTCGCACGTGGTCTCCGAGCTGGAGCGGTTCTGTGACTGGCTGGTCGTGCTGGCCCACGGGCACGTGCAGCTGGCCGGGCCGGCCGACGACCTGATCGCCGCGCACTGGCTGTTCACCGTCCCCCGGGCGACCCCGGACGCCGAGCTTCCCGGGCGGGTCATCCACCGCAGCGACAGCGACCGGCACTCCGCCGTCCTGGTCCGTGTCGATCCCGTCCGCCTGGCGGTGGAGGCCCGCGCCGGATGGCAAGCCGAGCCGGTCGGCTTCGAGCAGCTGGTCATGGCCTACCTGCAGCGCTCGTCCGGGGCGGCCACGACAGGCAATTACGTAACCAGCCAGGTGGTGACGAGATGATCTGGGTCAGCTGGCGGCAGCACCGCAGCGCCGTCTTCGGCTGCCTGGCCGTGCTGGCCGGACTGGCCGTCTACGCGATCATGCTCGGCACCTCGATGCGCACGGCGTTCGGCCAGGACGGCCTGGCGTCTTGCCTGGCCCGCAGCCAGGGGACCGGCTGCTTCGGCGCGGTCTCGGCCTTCGACAACGAGTTCGGCTCCGAGGTCAACGTCGCGTTCTGGTCGGTGGCCCTGATCGTGCCCGGCCTGATCGGGGTGCTGGTCGGCGCGCCGCTGATCGCCCGGGAACTCGAGTACGGCACCTGGCGGCTGGCCTGGAGCCAGTCCGTCCCCCGGGCCCGCTGGCTGACCGTCAAGCTGGCCACGGTCACCGGCGGCCTGATCGTCCTGGGCGCCGCGATGACCGCGATAATCACCTGGTACCGCGCGCCGATGGACCGGCTCATCGGCCATTTCCTGCACAACAGCTATGACTTCGAGGGCCTGGTCCCGACCGCCTACATCCTGTGCGCGTTCGGGTTCGCCGTGCTGGCCGGGCTGCTGATCCGGCGCAGCATCCCCGCCATGATCGCCGCGTTCATCCCGTGGCTGGCCATCCGGCTCATCGTCGAGTTCATGCTCCGCCCGCACTTCCTGGCCCCGCTGACGATCGCGTGCAGCGCCACCCCGGGCGGCTGCTTCGGCCACGGCAACGGCGGCTACGGCCTCAGCGCCATACCGCCGGCCACCGGCCACATCGGCGACTGGGTGCTGAACCCGTCCACCGGCCCGTCCGGCAACCTCATCAGCTACCAGCCGGCCGACCGGTTCTGGATCTTCCAGTCCATCGAGGCCGGCATCTTCGTGGCCCTCACCGCCGCCGCGCTCGGCACCGCGATCTGGCTGCTGCACCGGCGCACCGCGTGATTGCCGCGCGGCGTCCCCCAGCCGCGGCCTAGGCACCACCCCAGTCCTCACCCCAGGCCTCAGTCCGCTATCCCTACCTCTGCCATGTTGGCGGTTCGCGCGACGTATGATGCGCTCAGCGAGGGTCGGTCATACTCCATATCAGGGGGCAATTCGATGGCACTCCTTGGCCGCGAGTTCATCGCGGCGCCCGATGGCTCTAAGCGCCAGATTGTCTTTAAATGGCCGGACACGAATATCCGGAAGTTCTCCCGGTGCATCGTCGAGCCCGATGCCGTCGCGGTTTTCACCAGCCAGGGGCAGGTCATGGGGACCCTGCTCGGTGGCCAGCATCAGCTCGACGCCAAGGAACTCCCGTTCCTGGGCATGTTCGTTGACTGGGCCACCGGCGGCAATGCGTTCAAGGCCGAGCTCTACTTCGTCGGCATCAGGGAGTTCCCGAACCTTCGTTTCGGCGGGCGGCTGGACGAGGTGCAGGACCCGCAGACCGGCCTGATCGTCACGCTGCGGACGTTCGGCGAGTACGCGCTGCACGTGACCGACGCGCCGCGGCTTATCCTCAACCTGGTTGGCACCGTGGACGTGACGAACAACGAGGCGATCACGGCCTGGGTCACCCAGCAACTGCTGAAGGTCACCCGCACCACGGTCACCACCCAGCTGATGTCCGGCGCCTGGCCAATCCTCGGGCTGTCCGTGCACAGCCCCGAGATCGAGGTTGCGGCCATGCAGGCCGCCAATCAGGAGCTGGCCGACTACGGGATTGCCATCACCAAGCTCGGCAACCTCGACATCAACCTCGACGACGACGACAACGCCCGGCTCAAGAAGCTGGCCGGCGACACCGCCTACAGCAGGCTGGCCGGGGGCTTCCTGCAGGCCGCTCAGGCCGAGGCGCTGCAAGGCGCGGGCGAGGGCATGGCCAAGGGCGGCGAGGGCGTGACCCCGATGTTCTTCGGGGCCGGCATGGGCATGGCCAACCAGATGATGCAGGCGCCGCAGCAGGCCCCGTACAACCCCCCGCCGGCCGGCCCCGGCTTCGCGGGCGGCGGGCCGGGCTTCACCCATGCGCCCCAGCAGCAAGCACCGCAACAGCAGGCGCCGCAACAGCAAGCGCCGGCTCCGGCACCGGCCGGCACGACCGAGTGCTCCAACTGCCACAGCCAGGTCGCGGTCGGCTCGAAGTTCTGCGCCGAATGCGGCACGCCGATGCAGAAGCACTGCACGAACTGCA
>Ga0335073_10005050_pt1 | contig 18517 bp, 16 predicted proteins | sample Lox_Sample_22_FD_207093 | JGI IMG/M metagenome (GOLD analysis project Ga0335073, IMG submission 207093) | Soil microbial communities from Loxahatchee National Wildlife Refuge, Florida, United States - Lox_Sample_2.2 | ecosystem: Environmental > Terrestrial > Soil > Wetlands | place: USA... | reverse complement strand
GGTATAGATCGGCTTTTCCGGAGAAATGGTGATATAGACTGCCGACGCTCGCGCCCGCCTTGTTCACGATGTCGGTCACGCCGGCCTGGGCATAGCCCTCGGTCGTGAAGACCTCGCGCGCGGCCGTGAGCAAGGCAGACCGGGTCGCGGCCCCGCGCTCGGACGCCCTCGCGACCGGCTGTGCCTGGTCCGTTGTCATGACGATTCGCAGCGCTCCTTCACGACCCCGGGCCGGGTCAAGACTCTAGGCTACGCCGGTGGCGAGATGCTTAAGATTTCATCACGCGATAACGGGAAGGCGTCCTTGTGACCGAGAACCAGGCCACTGCCATGCAAGCCGGGTCGCTCCCGCCCGGACGGGAAGAGACGCTAGGTCAGGGAGGGGTACCCGGCCAGGCAGATGTGGCCGACGAACCCTGCGGGCCCGGCGACGCAACCGTGCCCGGCCAGGAACAAGCGCCCGAGCCGCCGGCCCGGCACGCTCCGGACCGGAACCTGGCGCTCGAGCTGGCCAGGGTGACCGAGGCCGGCGCGATGGCCGCGGCCCGCTGGGTGGGCCGCGGCGACAAGAACGGCGCCGACGGGGCCGCCGTGCACGCCATGCGCATGCTGATCAACACGGTGTCGATGAACGGCGTGGTCGTGATCGGCGAGGGCGAGAAGGACCGCGCACCGATGCTCTACAACGGAGAGCAGGTCGGTGACGGCAGCGGCCCCGCGTGCGACGTGGCGGTGGATCCGATCGACGGCACCCGCCTGACCGCGAACGGCATGCCGAACGCCATCTCCGTGCTGGCGGTCAGCGCGCGCGGGTCCATGTACGACCCGTCGGCGGTCTTCTACATGTCCAAGCTGGTCACCGGTCCGGCCGCGGCCGAGGTGGTCGACATCGAGGCCTCGCCCGCTGACAACGTCGCGGCGGTCGCGCGCGCCAAGCACTGCTCATCGCACGACGTCACGGTGATCATCCTGGACCGGCCCCGCCACCAGGGCCTGATCGAAGAGGTGCGCGCGGCCGGAGCGCGGATCAAGCTCATCACCGACGGGGACGTGGCGGGCGCGATCATGGCGGCCCGCGAGGGCACCGGCATCGACCTGCTGCTTGGGATCGGCGGCACCCCGGAGGGCATCATCGCCGCGTGCGCGATCAAGTGCCTGGGCGGGGTCATCCTGGGCAAGCTCGCGCCCCGGGACGACGAGGAACGCGACCGCGCCGTGGCCGCCGGCCACGACCTGGACCGGGTGCTGAGCACCGACGACCTGGTCACGTCGGACGACGCGTTCTTCGCGGCGACCGGGATCACCGACGGGGAGCTGCTGGCTGGCGTCCGGTACCGGTCCGGCGGTACGACCACTCACTCGCTGGTCATGCGCGCGCGGTCAGGCACCCTGCGCAACATCTACAGCGAGCACCAGCTCTGGAAAGTGGCCAAATATTCGGTCGTCGACTACAGCTAGGGCGCTGGCCGGCGGCGCGGTCAACTTCGACGGCGACTGAACGCCCGCCACCGGGACCGGCGCGGCCTGACGATCTTCACACGGCCGCCTAGCGCGAAGGTCCGGACCTCGATCACCGGCACGTGCGGCGGCTGCGGGCCGTCCGGCAGCGGGCCTGCCGCCCGCGAGCCGCTCGTGCTGCTCAGCACGGCCGTGCCGGTGGTCTCGACCGCGACCCCCTCGGGGACGATCAGCTGCAGCGTGCCGCCCATCAGCGTGGCGAGCACGGTGACTCGCTGACTCTGCAGGATCGCCTCGCGCAGGTCCAGGACGACCTCGCCGAAGACCGCAGAGACGGTCAGGCGCTCCGGCACGACCCAGCGGCCGTCGCGCCGCTCCCGGCTGAAGATGCCCGCGACGGGCTTGCGGCCGTCCAGCCGGATCGGCTGGGCCGCGGGCACGGCCAGGTCGGCGGTCAGCACCGCGAGCTCACCGAGCGTACGAGCCGAGCAGGCGCGCTCGGTCCGTTCGGAATGCTCGCTGAGAGTGAGCCGACCGTCGCCCGCCGCCTCCGAGAGCAGGGCGATCACCCGCTCCCGGTCGGCATCGGAGGCACGCAGATCGCGTGGACCAGGTCGCGAGGTCACAACCCAGAAGATACTTCAGGCAGATGACATGGCCATGACTCCCTGCGGATCGCGCGCCCCCGCTGCTCTGCGCGCGGTGGCTGGTGACCTGGCTATCTGTTAGTTTCGTCTAAGCAAATATCTGCTCAGAGGAGGGGGAGAGCGCGCGGTGCGAGAGCCTGTTTCCCGCGTACGCAGCGACCACTACAAGTGGGTAGCCCTGTCCAACACCACGCTCGGCATGCTGGCGGCCACGGTCAACGCCTCGATAGTGATCATCTCGCTGCCGGCCATCTTCCGCGGGATCCAGCTGAACCCGCTGACGCCGGGCAACGTCAGCTACCTGCTCTGGATGCTGATGGGCTACCTGGTCGTATCGGCGGTCCTGGTGGTCACGCTCGGCCGCCTCGGCGATATCTACGGCCGGGTACGCATGTACAACGTCGGGTTCGCGGTCTTCGCGCTCGGCGCGCTGGCGCTCCCGTTCGACCCGCTCAAAGGCCCGGCGGGCGCCCTGTGGCTGATCGGCTTCCGGGTCATCCAGGCCACCGGCGGCGCGATGCTGATGGCCAACTCCCCGGCGATCCTGACCGACGCGTTCCCCTCCGACCAGCGCGGCATGGCCATGGGCATCAACCAGGTGGCGGGTATCTCCGGCCAGTTCATCGGCCTGATCCTGGGCGGGATACTCGCGGCCGTCGACTGGCGCCTGGTGTTCCTCGTCTCGGTGCCGATCGGCATCGGCGGCACGATCTGGTCCTATCTCAGCCTCCGCGAGGTCGGGGCGCGGACCCCGGCGCGGATCGACTATCTCGGCAATATCCTGTTCGGGTTCGGCCTGATCGGGATCCTCGTCGGGATCACCTACGGGCTGATCCCGTACGGCGGGCACTCGATGGGCTGGACCAACCCGCTGGTGCTGACCGGCATCATCGGCGGGGTGATCCTGCTCGTGGTGTTCTGCTTCGTTGAACTGCACATCGACGCGCCCATGTTCGACCTGCGACTGCTGCGGATCCGGGCGTTCGCGGCCGGAAACACGGCCACGCTGCTCGGCGCGATCGCGCGCGGCGGGCTGCAGTTCATGCTGATCCTCTGGCTGCAGGGCGTCTGGCTGGTGCTGCACGGCTACGACTTCAAGGACACGCCGCTCTGGTCGGGCATCTACTTGCTACCGCTGACGTGCGGCTTCGTGGTTTCCGGGCCGCTGTCGGGCAAGCTGTCCGACAAGCACGGCGCGCGGTGGTTCGCCTCCGGCGGGCTGCTGCTGTCGGCCGCGGCGTTCGCCGGGCTGCTGTTCTTGCCCACCGACTTCAGGTACCCCGCGTTCGCTGCGCTGATCTTCCTGGCCGGAGCGGGCATGGGGCTGTTCTCCGCGCCCAACGCCGCCGCGATCATGAACAGCGTCCCGGCCCGGCAGCGCGGCGCTGCCTCCGGCATGCTCGCCACGTTCCAGAACTCGGGGTTCGTGCTGTCCATCGGCATCTTCTTCTCGCTCATGATCGCCGGCTTGGCCAGCACGCTGCCGACCACGCTCACCAACGGCCTGACCGCGCACGGCGTGCCGCACGCGATCGCGCACGAGATCGGGCAGGCGCCCCCGGTGGCCAGCTTGTTCGCCGCGTTCCTCGGCTACAACCCGGTGCACCAGCTGCTGGCCCCGACCGGCGTGCTCGCGCACCTGCCGGCGGACCAGGTCAGCGTGCTGACTGGGCGGCAGTTCTTCCCGGAGCTGATCTCCGGCCCGTTCCACCACGGTCTCGTGATCGTGTTCAGCACGGCGATCGTGCTCCTGGTGATCGCCGCGGGCGTGTCCCTGCTGCGCGGCGGCCGGTACGTGTACGAGGAGCACGCCGCCGCAGCCGCGGGCGCCGGCCTGGCCGCCGCGAACGGCGGCCAGCCCGCAGCCGCCAACGCCCAGCCCGCGGCCGCCAACGCCCAGCCCGCGGCGCGCGCCGACCGGCAGCCCGCCAGCAACGCCGACCGCCAGCCCGCCACCGACCGCCAGCCCGCCACCGACCGCCAGCCCGCCACCGACCGCGAGCCCGCCACCGACCGCCAGCCCGCCACCGACCGCCAGCCCGCCACCGACGGCCAGCCCGGCACGAAGGCCCGCCCGCCTGCCTCATGATCCGCGGCTAGTCCACGAGGTCACACGCAGCACGCTGACGCTGAGGCTGTCCGCGGAACGTCCGCTCGGCCGCCCTGTCGTCATATAGTTAGCTCTGTGAACGATATTGCTGCGGCGGCACGGGACGAGCAAGCGGCCGCGATGCGGAGCGCGGCCGCGGACCTGTTCACGGCGATCAGCGTGATCCGCCGGACCGCGCGCCGCGCCGCCCGTCAGGCGTGGGCACAGCAGCCGCTTCCGCCGGCCCAGTCGGAGCTGCTGCGCCTGGCCGCCGCGCGGCCCGGCATCACGGTCGCCGACGCCGCCCAGGAGCTCCGGCTGGCGCCGAACACGGTCAGCACGCTGGTGGGGCGGCTCGCCGACGCCGGCCTGCTGCGCCGCGACAGGAGCGCGCGGGACGGGCGGGCCGCGCTGCTCACCATCACCGAGAAGGCCAAGCGGCAGCTGGCGGAGTTCCGTGACCTGCGAGCCGAGCTGGCGGGCCAGGCGCTCGCGGAGCTGGCCGAGCAGGATCACCACGCGCTGGCCCGCGCGGTCCCCGCGCTGCTGCGCCTGTCCGACGAAATGGAGCGCCATGAGCCTGGAGCCCGGTAGCACGGCCGTTTCGGCCTCCAGCCTCACCAGCAGTGAGCCGGGCGGCGCCGCGGTGCGCTGCGTCGGCCTGACCTACCGGTTCGGCGACCACGTCGCCGTCGATCACGTGGACCTCCAGATCGAGCCCGGTGAGACGTTCGGGCTGCTCGGACCGAACGGGGCGGGCAAGACGACCACGATCCGGATGCTGACCACGCTGCTGAAGCCGATGGCCGGCACCGTGACGGTGTTCGGCACGGACGCCGCGGCGCACCCGATGCGGGTCCGGCGGATGATCGGCTACGTGCCGCAGCTGCTGTCTGCGGACGCCACGCTCACCGGCCGGGAGAACGTGGAGCTGTTCGGCCGGCTGTTCGACGTCCCGCGGCGGCTGCGCGCGGAGCGCGTCGACAGCGCGCTGGCCGCCATGGGCCTCACCGACGCCGCCGACCGCCTGGTCAAGACCTACTCCGGGGGCATGATCCGGAGGCTGGAACTGGCCCAGGCACTGGTCAGCGCGCCCAGCCTGCTGGTGCTGGACGAGCCGACCGTCGGCCTGGACCCGATCGCGCGCTCCGACGTCTGGGAGTTCATCGAAGGGCTGCGCGAGTCCGCGCCCATCACCGTCCTGATGACCACCCACTACATGGACGAGGCCGACACCTACTGCGACCGGGTCTCGCTCATGCACGCGGGCTCGATCCGCGCCACCGGAACCCCGGACATGCTCAAGGCCGCGCTCGGCTCCGGGACCACGCTCGACGACGTGTTCCGTCATTACACCGGCGGCACGCTCGATGACGACTCCGAGAAGGGAAGCATCCGTGACGTCCGCCGCGCCCGGCGTACCGCCCGCCGTCTCGGCTGAGCCCGCCGCGTTCCTCGGCCTGCCGCCCGACACCCCGCTCGCCGTCGCGCGCCGGCTGGTCAGCCGCGTCATCACGCTCTGCTGGGTCGAGCTGCGCAAAATCCGCCACGACCGCACCGAGCTGTACACCCGGGCGATCCAGCCCGCGCTCTGGCTGCTGATCTTCGGCGAGACGTTCACCAGGATCCACGCCATCCCCACCCCGGAGGGCGTTTCCTACCTGGCCTTCCTCGCGCCAGGCATCCTGGCCCAGTCGGCGCTGTTCGTGGCCATCTTCTACGGGATCCAGATCATCTGGGAGCGCGACGCGGGCGTGCTGACCAAGCTGATGGTGACCCCTACCCCGCGTGCGGCGCTGATCACCGGCAAGGCCTTCGCAGCGGGGGTGCGCTCGATCGTCCAGGGCGTCGTGATCGTGGTGCTGTCCGCGATCCTCGGGGTCGAGCTCACCCATAACCCGCTGAAGCTGCTCGCGGCGGCGGCCATCGTGGTGCTCGGGTCGGCGTTCTTCTCATGCCTGTCGATGAGCATCGCCGGGCTCGCGCTGTCCCGGGACCGGCTGATGGGGATCGGCCAGGCGATCACCATGCCACTGTTCTTCAGCTCGAACGCGCTCTACCCGGAGGCCCTCATGCCCGGCTGGCTGCAGGCGATCAGCAAGGTCAACCCGCTCTCCTACGAGGTGAGCGCGCTACGCGGGCTGCTCATCGGCACCCCGGCCAACCTGGCGCTGGACTCGGCGGTGCTGATCGGCGCCACGGTGGTCGGCGTTACCGCCTCAGCCCTGCTGCTGCCCCGCCTGGCCAGGTGAGACGGCGGCCCGGCCTTACTCGTCCGCGGGGCTGCCGCCGGCGCCCAGCGCCGCGCGCAGCACGGTCTCGGCGGCGTCGGCCGCGGCGCGCGCCGTGATCGCGTACGTGTGCGCGCGGTCGAGGTTGCCGAGGGCCACGCAGTCGTACGCCACCTGCGCGTCGTGAACCGCGAGTTCCAGCTGCCGGGCCGCCTCGGCCAGGTCAACGTCGCCCTGCCCCGTGGGCTCGCTCGTCATGTCTGTCTCCCTCGTCCGACCGCCACGGCGACCCGTACCAGCCACCTACGATGAGATGCACCCAATCAGAGGAAGCCGCCCGATGCCCGAGTTTTCCTACACCGACCTGCTGCCGCTCGGCGAAGACACCACGGACTACCGCCAGCTCACCGCCGAAGGCATCACCACAAAACGCGCGTTGGGGAAAGATTTTGTTGAGGTGGAGCCCGGGGTGCTCAGCCTGCTCACCGAGACGGCCATGCACGACATCGCCCATCTGCTCCGGGCGGGTCACCTGCGGCAGCTGCGGTCGATCCTGGATGATCCGGAGGCGAGCGGCAACGACCGGTTCGTGGCCCGGGACCTGCTGCTGAACGCGTGCATCGCGGCGGGCGGGGTGCTGCCGATGTGCCAGGACACCGGGACCGCGATCGTGATGGGCAAGCGCGGCCAGCAGGTGCTCACCGACGGGCGGGATGAAGAGCACATCGCCCGAGGCGTCTACGACGCCTACACCAAGCTCAACCTGCGCTACTCGCAGCTCGCCCCGCTGACCATGTGGGAGGAGCGGAACACCGGCAGCAACCTGCCGGCGCAGATCGAGCTGTACGCGACGGCGGGCGACGCGTACAAGTTCCTGTTCATGGCCAAGGGCGGCGGCTCGGCGAACAAGTCCTACCTCTACCAGGAGACCAAAGCGGTGCTCAGCCCCGCCGCCATGCTCGCGTTCCTGGAGGAGAAGATCCGCTCGCTGGGCACGGCGGCCTGCCCGCCGTACCACCTGGCGATCGTGGTCGGCGGGACCAGCGCCGAGTTCGCGCTGAAAACCGCGAAGTACGCCTCGGCCCGGTACCTGGATACGCTGCCGACCGCCGGGTCTCAGGACGCGCACGGGTTCCGTGATCCGGAACTCGAGCAGCAGGTACTGGAGATCACGCGCCGGGCGGGCATCGGGGCCCAGTTCGGCGGTAAGTACTTCTGCCACGACGTGCGGGTGATCCGGCTGCCCCGGCACGGCGCCTCCTGCCCGGTGGCGATCGCGGTCTCGTGCTCCGCCGACCGCCAGGCCCTAGCCAAGATCACTCGCGACGGGGTCTTCCTGGAGCGGCTCGAGACCGACCCGGCCCAGTACCTGCCGGACACCGACTCCGGCGAGCTCGACTCCGACGTCGTGTCGGTCGACCTGAGCCGACCGATGGAGCAGATCCGCGCCGAGCTGTCCAGGTACCCGATCAAGACCCGCCTGTCCCTCACCGGGCCGCTGATCGTGGCCCGCGACATTGCCCACGCCAAGATTGCCGAACGTCTCGCCCACGGCGAGCCCATGCCCGCCTACCTGCGCGATCACGCGGTGTACTACGCCGGGCCGGCCAAGACCCCGGAAGGGTACGCGTCAGGGTCGTTCGGGCCGACGACCGCGGGCCGGATGGACTCCTACGTGGAGGCGTTCCAGGCGGCAGGCGGGTCGCTGGTGATGCTGGCCAAGGGGAACCGGTCCGCGGCGGTCACCGCGGCGTGCCGCAAGCACGGCGGGTTCTACCTGGGCTCCATTGGGGGCGCGGCGGCCAAGCTGGCCCGGGACTGCATCACCAAGGTGGAGGTGATCGAGTACCCCGAGCTCGGCATGGAGGCGGTCTGGAAGATCGAGGTCCGCGACTTCCCCGCGTTCATCGTGGTCGACGACAAGGGCAACGACTTCTTCGCCGACGTCACCGCGCCGAAGCAGCCGCTGCTGACGATCGGCTCGGCGCCCAGCTAGGCCAGCGACCCCGGGCGGGCGGGGTCGCTGGCCGTGCCTGCGGGCGGCTGGCTGGTGCGGGCGGCGGGGCTGCCGACCGGTGCGGGTGAGGGTATGTCGGCCTAGTACCAGCCGTCGGCTTGCTCGTGCGCCCAGGCGCCGCACGGCGATCCGTAGGTCGACTGGATGTAGCCCAGGCCCCACCGGATCTGGGTCGCGGCGTCGGTCTGCCAGTCAGGACCGGCGCTGGCCATCTTGGAACCTGGCAGGGCCTGCGGGATCCCGTACGCCCCCGACGTCGGGTTACTGGCGAACACGTTCCAGCCGCTCTCCTCGTTCCACAGTGAGTCCAGGCACGAGAACTGGCCGGACGACCAGCCGTAGGACCCGAGCATGCTCATCGCGATCTGCTGCGCCGAGCCCGACGGCACCGGCGCGGCCTGGCTGGGGGCCGGCTGCGGCGCCTGCTGCTGGGCCTGCTGTTGCTGAGCCTGCTGCTGGGCTGCGGCCGCCGCGGCGGCGCGTGCCGCCGCCCGCTGCCGGACTGCGGTCTGCCGAGCGGCGGCCTGCCGGGCGACGAGCACGGCAACCTCCCGCTGCCGCAGGGCGAAGTTGCCCTCGGAGATCTGAGCCTGGGAGATGCCGGCTGCGCCGTGAGCCGACGGGAACGAGCCAGCACTGGCGGGCAACGAGTCGGCCGTCGCCTGGCTCGCCACGGTAGCTGGCCAGAACGCCACCACTCCGGAGGCGGCCGCCGCCATGACCACCGCTGAGCCCGTTATGGCGATCGTGAGCTTGAAAGGTTTTCTGCGCAGGGGGATACGGTGTCGTGCGCGAGACAAAAGGTGCCCTTGGTCGGGAGCGCGATGCGCTGGAATTCACCCGGTTGCGCTGACCGCCGACAGAAGGGCGGACAGCGGCGTACAGGACGTGGCGCAGGATCAGGGCGACAAGCTGCTCGGGGGCGGCAGCCGTCAGGCACGCTGGGTGCTGTCGGCCCACTACTTTGCCGAGAATCTGCCTCTCTGGCACAGGAACTGCCTGAAAATCCGTATGACGTATCTCACAACGTGAGCCTGCCCGTTCGAGCCGTTCGTCGCATTTCCCGGTCGTCCATTCTGGTTCGCGCGCCGGAAGGGCTGGTCCGGGCGCGTTATCCAGCGTAGTAATGTGACTACTCGTAGCTAACGTTACTTTCCGCAACCGGGACGCCGGGAATCCGCTGGCCAGGTGCCATTGCCATTAGCAGAGCCTGTCTGGTAGCGCGCCGATCGGGTCTGCCAGCACGCCCGTCAGCGTCTGCTAGCGCGTGGCGCGCCCGGCGACGTTAGTACCAGCCGTCGGCTTCCTCGTGCGCCCAGGCGCCGCAGGGCGTTCCGTAGGTTGACTGGATGTAACCGAGGCCCCACTTGATCTGCGTGGTCGGGTCGGTCAGCCAGTCAGCGCCCGCGCTGGCCATCTTGGAGCCCGGCAGCGCCTGCGGGATGCCGTAAGCACCGCTGGCGTTCTCGGCGTTATAGACCCAATTGCTCTCTTCGTTCCACAGGTCGTCCAGGCAGCCCCACTGCGAGGTGGCGAAGCCGAACGAGGCCAGCATGTTGAAGCCAATGGACCGGGCCGTGCCCGGATCGGGGGGCGGCGCGTTGACGAGCGGGTCCGAGCCGCCCCCCGTGCCGGAGGACGACGAGCCAAACGAAGACGACGCGGCCGGGCTCGTGGCGGGCTTCGGGTTTGCCACCAGGCTCAGGGTCTTGGACGCCGAAGCCACCTGGATCATCTGCTCGCGTTTCTGCTCGAGCAGGACCGCGGAGTGGCTGCCGGGAATCTCCGCGAGGGCCATTGCCGCCGGATCGGAGCCGCCCGCGCTCCGGTGCAGTTCGACCAGGACGCCGACGCTAACGGCCAATACCACAGCGACCGTCGTGACCAGGAGAAAGCCACTCCCGCTGCGCCTGCTGCGCTTGGCTGGGGCCCGCCTCCGGTGCTGTGACAATGCGGTCCTTCCGTCGGCCATGCACGCCGGGCGGAATGCCCTGCGTGCGGACCGCTGCGGTACAGGGCAGCGAGTCGCATGACGGTTCGGGCCAATGCGGCGCCCCTAAGCTGCGATGGCACAACCACCGCATGAAGGTCCAGCACCCGTCGCCGAACTACGTTGCCAGAACCGAAGCAGCGGACGAGGCGCTTCCGCGGAAAAAGTTTGTGTCGAAGCCAAAGAATTGTGTCCCGCAGATCACGGTTTGGCAACGTGTGCTGTAACAATTACTGGGCGTAAGGACATCCCGTTCTCCGCCCATCTCCGGCCTGCTCAGCCGCCCGGCCCCCCGCAGCCCACGGCCAGCCCTTGCCGCCGCAGCCCCGCCAACCCTTAGGCCTCTGATCCCCCGCCAACCCACACCGCCGTCCGCATAACCCCGCCGACCTTCGCTACCCCCGCGCCACGACCATGCGGGCACCCTGCGCGTCCGCTCGCCGTGATCATCGCGACTTTTCACGCGCTCGGTGGCCACGTTTCGGACATATCACCAGGGAAAGCCAACGGAACGCGTGAAAAGTCGAAAATGATCACGAAAGCGGCGGCGGATCCGGTCACGAGAGAGGCGGAGGAGGCAGGAGAGGCTGACACCCCCGGGCAGGTCGGCCGTCTCCCTGCCCGGGTCGGCAGGCCCGGCCCCGGTCGGCAGCCCCGGCCCGGTCGGCCGTCTCCCTGCCGGGTTGGCAGGCCGCGGCCCAGTTGGCCGCCTCTCCCTGACCCAGCCACCTCCTCGGACCAATCGGCTCTCAGCCTGGGAGGCCCAATCAGGCAGCTTTCGGCCCGGGCAAGTCTCCGAGTCGGGCATCTCTTCTGGCTAGTCAGCCACGCTGCGGGCGGGCGGCACTGTGCGGTCCGGATACGGATAACCTCCAGTCAGGGCAGCTACGGCCGGATAGGTGGTGACAGTGAGCAACGGCCCGGGACCAGTGCCGGACGCTGGCCGCACTCGTCGCGGCCTGGGCAGTCCTGGCCGGTCCAGCCGGGGCGGCCAGACCGGCCGCCGCGCGTGGGACTTCGGCCCGGGCGATGCCGAGACGGTGCTGGCCGAGGCGCGCAAGGCGCTGTTCGTGATGGTCGGCTTCCTCGCCGTGATCTGGGTCATCCAGATCGCGAACTGGGCTGATCAGTACCGCCTCACCTGGGAGTACGGAATCAGGCCGCGGGACCTCGCCAGCCTTCCGGACATCCTGACCGCCCCGTTCCTGCACTTCAGCTGGTCCCATATCGAGGGCAACTCCGGCCCCCTGTTCATCTTTGGCTTCCTGGCCGCCTACCGGGGCGTGACCAAGTTCCTCGGCGTCACCGCGATCGTGATCTTGACCAGCGGGCTCGGGGCGTGGCTGTTCGAAAGCCCGGGAGCCACGGGCGCTGGCGCGAGCGGGGTGGTGTTCGGGTACTTCGGCTACATCATGGTTCGCGGGTTCTTCGACCGGCACCTGATCGACGTGCTGATCGGCGTGGTCATGGCGCTCTGCTTCGCCTACCAGTTCACCGTGCTGCTTCCCCAGGCCGGGATCGGGTGGCAGGCGCATATCGGCGGCCTGGTGGGCGGCGTGGCATCGGGCTGGCTGTTCCGGGACCGGCGGACCGGGACCAAGTCGAGCGTGCGGCCCGCCCGGACAAGCCCGGCTTCACCTGCGGGCGGTCCGCGAGCGGAGTTGCACAAGCAGATCGACGACCTGGGCTTGTGAGCGCCTCATGAGATCGATGGGCATCGTCGACGCGCACCACCATGTATGGGACCTGTCCGTCCGGGCTCAGCCCTTTCTTGATCAGCCGGAACTAGTCCCGTTGCGCAGGAACTTCCTGCTCTCAGACCTGGAGCCGCTGGCCGCCGCCGAGGGCGTCACGTCGACCGTCGTGGTACAGACGGTCGCCAAGCCGGATGAGACACCGGAGATGCTCGCGCTGGCCGCGGGCAGCGACCTGGTCGCTGGCGTGGTCGGCTGGGTGGACCTGGAAGCACCGAATGCCGCGGACGCCATCGGCGCGCTTCGTGAGTTGCCCGTCGGAGATCTTCTGGTCGGAATCCGCCACCCGGTACTGCTCGAGCCCGACTCGGACTGGCTGGCCAGGCCTGCGGTCCTGCGCGGCCTGGCCGAGGTGGCCGCGGCCGGGCTGGTCTACGACGTGGTCGCGATGCCCCGGCACCTTCGCGCGGCCGTTGCCGCGGCGGCGGCCACGCCGCAGCTGACCTTCGTGCTCGACCATCTGGGCAACCCCGAGATCGGTACCGACGTCGATGCGTCGTGGGCCGACGCGTTCCGTGCCTTCGCGGCCTTGCCGAACACGACAGGCAAGTTCTCCGGCTTCCTCGGTGAACCTGCTCCTGGCCCGGCGAGCGCGGCGGGGACGGCACCGGCTGATGGACAGACCGCGCACCTGCGGCCGTACTACGAGATCGCGCTCGAGGGCTTCGGCCCGGAGCGGCTCATGTTCGGCTCGGACTGGCCGGTGAGCACGATGGCCGTCGGCTACAGCGGGGTTCACGCCGCGGCCGGGTCCCTGACCGCCGGCCTGAGCTCCGCGGAGAAGACCGCGATTTTCCATGACACGGCGCGGCGAACCTACCGGCTCAAGCTGGGCCGTCGGTCACCCTGACCTACTCGCCGATCGCCTGGCCGTCGCCCGGCGCGTCGTCGCCAGGCTTCTCACCCGACGAATCCTCGGGCTTCTCGCCTGACAAGGCCTCAGGGCTCTTGCCCGACGAATCATCAGCCTTCTCGCCTGAGGAAGCCCCCGGGTTCTTGCCTGACGAGACCTCAGGCTTCTCGCCCGCTTCCGGGCTCGGCGCGTCGTCCTGACCCGCGGGATGGGCCGTCATGCCGAGATGGCGCTCGATCGCGGTCAGCCGATCGGTGATCTTCTCGAGCGTGTCTTGTATCTCGGTCAGCCAGAACTCACGGCCCACGGCTCGCCGCGGTATGACGGCTTCCGCCTCTTCCTCCTCCTGGCTTTCCCCGAGCCCGGAGCGTTCTGACCTGGCCTTGTGCGCACGCAGCACCAGCACGGTCTGCTCGCGGACCCGGTTCAGGTCGGCGCCCAGCCGGACCAGCACCTGGGCGGCCACGCCCTCACCCTCACGGATCAAGCCGAGCAGGATGTGCTCGGTGCCGATGTAGTTGTGACCCAGCTGCAAAGCCTCGCGCAGCGACAGCTCCAGGACCTTCTTGGCCCGGGGAGTGAACGGGATGTGCCCCGACGGCGCCTGCTGACCCTGGCCGATGATCTCCTCGACCTGCTGGCGTACCGCCTCCAGGCTGATCCCCAGCGACTCCAGCGCCTTGGCTGCGACGCCTTCGCCCTCGTGGATGAGGCCGAGCAAGATGTGCTCGGTGCCGACGTAGTTGTGGTTCAGCATCCTGGCTTCTTCCTGAGCCAGGACCACAACCCGTCGCGCCCGGTCGGTAAACCTCTCGAACATCTCGCATCGCCTCCGCTTCAGTCTGCACCCATTTGTGCAGTCCGCAAGCCGCGGGGGGCGAGGATGATGGCAAGCGGGAAGGGATGGTGGCAAGCGGGCGAGGATGGTGGCAAGCGGGCGAGGACCTGACCGGCCAGGGGCCGCTCCCGGAGCGCGAGACCCGCGGCCAATGGCGAGGACGCGGTGATATCCGGGCCCGGATCAGCGGCAATTGGCCCCCGGCTCAGCGCGCTCTATTCTGCGCGACCGTCCGGCTGTGCGGCCGGCGCAGCACGGCTGGATTAACTCAAGGCAAACCCCGATACCCGGGCCGCGGCATCCTCCACAATGGGCCCGGGGAGCCAGTGGGGACTCGTGGAAGCAGCAGCGGAAGGAGCGCAATGCGGACCTTGCTGGACGGCGAGGTGGATGTCCACTACTGGCAGATGTACGTCGAAAGCGGCCCTGTCGGAATCCCCGACCTGCAAGGAGCGTTCGCCGGCCAGGCGAACGGGATTTGCGGCGCCGCGGTGCCGCACAGCCTGTTCTTGATCACCGGTTTGCACACCGGCACGGTCGGCTTCCGGGTCGAGCTGCATGAGGCGCCGCCACGGCTGGACGAGGACTGGGAAGACGTCGTCGAGGTCTCGTTCCGGGCGGCTACGGCAGAGGTAGCGCTGCTCGATTGGGACGGTGAGGGCCATCCGCTTGATCTCGAGCCGACCGACTACCGGGTCAGGTATTGCGTCAGCGGGATGGACGAGGCACGTGAGCAAGACACCAGGCTCGAGGACGAGCCTGCCCTCGACCGGTACCTACTCCAGTTCTGGCCGGCGCCGCCCGGACCCGACCGGGTGGTCAAGCAAACCAGCGAGGCGGCGAAGTTCGAGCATCGCCACACTCGCGGGCTTCCGCCGCCCGCACATCAGGACCCGCCGCTTGGGCGCGCGGACGCTCCGGCCCGACTCGCGGACGCGCCGCCCAGACCTGCAAACGCGCCAGCCGGGCGCGCGGACGCGCCAGCCGGGCGCGACGATGGGGCCGACGCCGAGCTCCGCACCCGGCTGCAAGCCGAACGCGTCCGGCTGCAAGCCGAGCACGCCCTGCAGGAGCGGCTCGCCCGCTTCGAGGAACGACGCTGGGGCGGCCGCCAGCCGACCGAACGGCTCAGGAAGGTCGGCGGCAACGCGCTCGGCCTGGCCCGGCTGGACCGGGATCTCGTCGACGCGATCGCCGACGCCGATCCGGCCCTCCAGCGGGCGATCGCGGGCTGGGCCGCGCGCCGCGCGTACACGCTGGCCGGAATCGCCGCCCTGGGCTGGGTGGCACCCGCCCTGGCGGCGGCCGAGCGCGGCCAGGCGCTGCCGCCGCCCTTCGACGACCGCGCCCGGGTCTGGCAGCTGCTGCACAGCGACCGGCGGGTGCCCCGGACCACCGTGACGCCGCTACGAGGAGGCCCCGGCATCAAGTCACAACAGCACATGGCTGTGCCAGCGCTGTTCGCCGCGGTCCATGCCGATCCGCTGCAGGCCGCCCTGGACTCCCTCTACGCCGCGGTCGCGGTCGGAGGCAGCCACCGGCTGCTGCTGGACGAGGTCCGCCGCACGTTCGGGGTCACGAGCACGCCGCGATGACGGCGTCGCTTACCCGGCTCTGATGGCACGTCGACCTGCCCCGGCGGGCACTCCGCCCAGTCGGTCACCGGCGGGCCGCGATTCGCTGCCGCGCCGACTCGTACAGCGCGACCGACGCGGCCATGGCGGCGTTCAGCGAGCTGGCCGTGCCGAGCATGGGGATCCGGGCCACGTAGTCGCACGCGTCGCGCCAGGCCACGCTGAGCCCGGTCGTCTCGTTGCCGACCACCAGCAGCGTCGGCCGGGTGAAATCGATGTCGGCGACGTCGACATCGCCGTCCTCATCGGTTCCGACCAGGCTCACGCCCGCACCGGTCCGCAGCGGCCCGGCCCAGTCGAGGACGGGCCGGTGTGACGGCACCCGGACCACCGGCAGGCTGAACAGCGAGCCGGTGCTCGCCCGGACCGACCGGGGGTCGTACACGTCGGCCGCGTGGCCGGTGACGATGACCCCGGACGCCCCGAACGCGTCCGCCGACCGGATCAGCGTGCCGAGGTTCCCCGGGCTCGCGGGGCGGTCGAAGACCACGGCGAGCATGCCGGGGCCGGCCGGGATCCGGGCCAGGTCATCGGCGGGCAACGCCGCGACGACCAGCAATTCGGGCGGGGCGTCGCTCTTCTCGCCCAGCTCGTGCAGCAGGTCGGGCGCGACCGCGACCTTGGGCGCGGCGACCGCGTCAAGCGTCTCTCGCGCCCATCGCGAGGTCGCCCCGTCGGCGTTGTACAGCACGCTCCTGATCGGCCAGCCGTTACGCAACGCCAGTGTGATCGGCCGCACGCCCTGGACGATGAACTCGCCGCTGCGCTGCCGTTTCGACCGGTTGTCCAGCAGCGCCGCCCACTCCTGGAACAGGGCGTTGCGGCGGGTAACCCGGGCTGGTACCGGGGTCAAGGCCCACGCTCGACGGACCAGACGAGGCCCGCGCAACCCGGGTTACCCCGGGCGTCGGTCAAACGGACCCGGGCCACGAGTTGGCAGCCCGGACGCAGGGCGTCCTCGACGAGGCCAGGGTCGACGCCCGCCAAGCCAAACTTGCACGCGCGGAACAGGCGCAGCGTCCCGTCCCCCGGCACCTCGCCCCAGGCCAGGGCGATGTGCCGGTCCGTGCGGTCGCCGCGGACGAACGGGCCGCCAAAGTCGGGGCCCGCCTCACCCTGCCGGACGGTCACCGGCATCTCCCACCGTGCCGACGGCGCGTCGGCGGGCACCGGCTCGATGGCCAGCCAGCCGCCGCGGCCCGGCATCGGGAGGAAGCTCCGATCCCGGTCGTGGCCGTGCAGCGCGACGTGGACGTTCTGGTACGCGGTACCGTCGGGTCCCGGGCACCAAGCCAGGCCCGGCAGGTCGGAACCCTCGATCACCACGGTGAGCGTTCCGAGCGCTGGTCCGGGGCGCCGGGCCGGGCGGCGCGGCGCGGGCGGGGCCACGCTCTCGTCGTACGCGCGCCGCAGCCAGCCGAGCACCTCCTCGTCGACCTCGCCTGGCCCGGTCAGCGCGACCATCAGGTTCACCGCGCCGACGTTGAGGTTCTTGGCCGCGAGCAGGCGGCCTCCGGGGCCGGTGTCCACGAGCCGCAGGCCGAGGTCCACCCGGCTCTTGGTCGTGGCCTGCACCGCGGCGAACGTCCGGCTCGGAGAGACCAGGGACACGATGGTCTTACGGGCCTGCACGGTCACCGGGCCGAGCGCGGGCAGCGCCGCGAGCACCGCATCGAGCACCGGGCGCAGCCCCGGCCGGTCGGCGTACTGGCCGGCGATCAGCTCGTCGCCGTCGGCGGTCAGGAAGTCCGGGTAGCCGAACCGTTCCCAGACCAGCAGCGCCTGGGCGTACCCGGTCACGCCCTGCCTGTCGAGCCACGCCCGCAGCGACGGCTCGTCGGCGATCCCGGTCTCGGCAATGCGGCGGTTCCAGGCCGTGACGTCGTCGCCGGTGCGGGCGAGCAGCAGGCGGGCCGACCATTCCCTCACCTCCTGCCACGACTTCGGCGAGGCGGGCGCGGCCGACCCCGGCGCGGACCGCCCTGAATCGTCGAGGGCGGCGCCGCGGCGCTCCACCTCATCACACAGCCGACGCCAGCTCGGGAAACCGTAGTCGCGGGCGAGGGCCAGCTGCGCGGTGGACAGCGTGACCTTGTCCGAGACCGCCCCTAGGCGGCGCAGCGCGGCCGGGTCGCCGCCCTGCGCCGCGCGGTGCAGTTCGCGCGCCTGGCGGCGCAGCTGATCGGCGTCGGGGCGGTCGGGAAGCTGGGGCATGACGTCTCCTCCTGAGCCCGGGGCCCGCGTTCCGCGCTCGAGCGAAGACGGTCGTGCTGTCCAGCCAGGAGCAACTTGAACCAGCGGAGGCGGACTCAGTCCTTCCCGCGGACCCGGTGGTGCCCTCCCGCACCGCTGCCACGGTATCGCGCGCCGGGGACAAATTCGAGCCGGGTCAGGGCAGCCGGCTGGCCGCCGCCGCGGTCAAGCCGTCGGCGCGGCTGTCGCTTACCGGCGCGTCGTCCAGCGAGGGCCAGTGCGGGCCCAGGCGGACTCCCACGCGGCCAGGCGCCGCCGGTCCAGGATCACCCGGCACAGCCAGTAGCAGATCAACAACGCGATCCCGGCGAGCATGACGATGGAGACCGTGGTGAACAGCGTCGTTCCGGGGCCCGGCGGCGGGATGGCGGGGATGCCCGAGCTGGTCAGCCAGACCTGCACCCGGGTCCCCGGGGATGCGTTCCAGATGGCGGGCGCGGTCAGGGTGGTCAGCGTGCCGATACGCTGCTGCCCGTCGGGTGTCCGCCAGCGGGCGATGGCCAACCCGTTCCCGGCCAGGCCGTTGCCGTAGGGCCCGCCATCGGACAGCACCGCTACCGCCGGATGCAGATGTTGCGCGGCCGCGCTCTGCGACTGGTCGATGCGCACGCCGAGGAAGGGCGCGACGATCACTACGGCCAGGAACGCGGTCAGCAGCAACGCCACCAGGGCGAGCTCGACCCGGTCCGATGGCCGCCGCAGCGCGTTCGGGCGCAGCAGGCGAGCCAGGCGGCGCAGCGCGTTCGGGCGCGG
>Ga0335073_10005049_pt1 | contig 18520 bp, 14 predicted proteins | sample Lox_Sample_22_FD_207093 | JGI IMG/M metagenome (GOLD analysis project Ga0335073, IMG submission 207093) | Soil microbial communities from Loxahatchee National Wildlife Refuge, Florida, United States - Lox_Sample_2.2 | ecosystem: Environmental > Terrestrial > Soil > Wetlands | place: USA... | reverse complement strand
ACCAGCATACCCTCGGCAGGGCTACCCGATGCCGGATGTACGACATTAGGTCGCCGTCTGTTGGGGGAGGGAGCTGGCCCCTCAAGCTGGCCGCCCTGCCGGGCTTCCCGCTCTCTTGGGGCGAGAGGAAACATTAGGCAGCAACGGCTCGTAAGTCAAATCGGTACTTTCGGACGTCCCGGCAGTTCCGCGCCGCGGCCCCGCCGCTGGCCCGTGCGCATAGCCCCTGACCTGCGGCGATGCCATCCGTCGGCGGCCTCCGCGGGTCCGGCGCGCGAGGGGAAGTACGGATGAGATGGGTCGTACCTCCCCTACATCAGACCTTGTGACTAATAACACTTCTTATGCCGTAAATCGGCAGCGCGCCATTGAGATTTGGCCCGGGCAACGGCCGCTCGCCGATAAGCCACGAGCGACCGCGAGCCGGCCGGCGCACATCGGCCTATGCCACCCCGTTCCCCGCCTGGAACCGTTTGTCGGCCTGGTCGCTCCTTAGCCGCGGCGCAGCCGGACGGCCCCAACCGTCCGCTTCCCGCGCCGCAGCACCAAGAACTGAGCATGCAGCAGGTCGCTCTCGGCAGGCGCCGCGTCCTCTGCTGTGATCCGCTCGTTGTTGAGGTAAGCGCCGCCTTCAGCGATCGCCCGCCGGGCCGCGGACTTGCTGGCCACAATCCCGGTAGCGGCCATCAGGTCTGTCACTGGCGGCAGCTGGCCCGGCGCAACGTCACCGTCGGAGGACAGATCGACGTCGGCGTGCGGCACCTCCGCGATCGCTGCCGCCAGGGTCGCGGCGTCGAGCGCCCGCAGGTCGCCCTGGCCGAACAGCGCCTGGCTGGCCGCCTGCACCCGAGCCAGCTCGGCCTCGCCGTGGACCAGGATCGTCAGCTCCTCGGCCAGCAGCCGCTGTGCCCGCCTGGCCGCCGGCCGGTCCGCGATCTCCTGCTCCAGCTCCTCGATCTCCGCGCGCGAGCGGAACGAGAACACCCGCAGCAGCCCCGGCATCTCCGCGTCCGCCCGGTTCAGCCAGAACTGGTAGAACGCGTAGGAGCTCATCAGGTCCTGGCTCAGCCAGACGGCCTCGCCTTCGGTCTTGCCGTACTTGGTGCCGTCTGGCTTGGTGATCAGTGGCGTGGCCAGCGCGTGCACCGAGTCACCGGTCACGCGCCGGATCAGGTCGACGCCGGAGACCAGGTTCCCCCACTGATCGCTGCCGCCGATCTGCAGCGTGCACTCGTGCCGGTTGTGCAGCTCCAGGAAATCGTTGGCCTGCAGGATCTGATAGCTGAACTCGGTGTAGCTAATCCCGGCGGCCTCCAGCCGGGCGCGGACGACCTCGCGGGACAGCATCTGGTTCACCGGGAAGTGCTTGCCGATGTCGCGGAGGAAGTCGATCGCGGACAGCTGGCCGGTCCAGTCCAGGTTGCTGACGACGGTGGCGGCGTTCGGTCCGGGCGTGAAGTCCAGGAACCGGCTGACCTCGAGCCTGATCCGCTCGACCCACTCGGCGACCAGCTCCCGCGGGTTCAGCACGCGCTCGACCGACTTGCCGCCCGGGTCGCCGATCAGGCCAGTCGCGCCCCCGACGATGGCGATCGGCCGGTGCCCGACCTGCTGCAGACGTCGCATGGTCAGCAGCTGCACCAGGTTGCCGATATGCAGACCCGGCGCAGTCGGATCGAAGCCGCAGTAAAACGTGACAATCCCGGTGTCCAGCGCCTTGCGCAGGTCGTCCAGGTCAGTGGACACGGCAATCAGGCCGCGCCAGCTGAGATCGTCGATGATGTCGCTCACCGGTGCATCGTCCCATCTTCGGCGCCGCTGCCCGTAGCCGGTTTCGGCCTTGGGGCTCTCGGTTTCACAGGACGATAGAGGGAAACGTGGCGGTCCCCCGCCAGCCAGTACCGCCAAGGCCGGTCAACTGCCTGGCTGATGCCGACCCGCGGGCCAGTGCTGATGACGGCAGGCGCGGCCGCATCGGCAGACCAGGCAGGGCCGATCCCGATTGGCGTGCCAGGCCGGCAGACGTCCGCTCCGTCCAGCTGCCGGTCTATGCCGAGCGCCTGGCACAGGCGGGCCGGGCCGCGAGCCAGGTTGATGGCTCGCGGCATCCGTCGGGCGCCGTCAGCCTGACCGTTGGCCGCCGGGAGGTTCTCCCCTGCTCGCCGCTGCGCTGCTAGTTCCGACCCAGCCACGACCTCCCCCGCGCGCAGCAGCACCGCCTCGGCCCGGCCGGGCGGCTGGCAGACCAGGTTCGCGCAGAAATGCATGCCGTAGGTGAAGTAGACATACATGTGGCCGGGCGGGCCGAACATCACCGCGTTGCGCGCGGTCTGCCCGCGGTAGGCATGCGACGCCGGGTCGTGGGAGCCCTGGTACGCCTCGACCTCTACCAGCCGGACCGCGACTAGCCCCTCCGCAGTGTCGTGCCAGAGGACGCAGCCGAGCAGGTCCGGCGCCACCTCGGTGGATGGCCGGTCGAAGAACTCGCGCGGCAGGAGCTCCATGCCGGCGCCTGCCTTATCGTTTGCAGTTTTCAGCACATAGCGCTGAAAACTGCAAACGCTGTCTGGTCCGCACCGTCAGAGCGTACCGATACCGCGCGCCTTCGCCGACGAGCTGACTCCTGACAGCACAGGCCGCTGATCGGCGAGCCGCAGCAGTCCGTAGCTCATCAAGAAGATCAGCATGCTCACCAGCGTGGCGTGCGGGCCGCGGCACGGGCAAGGAGCCTGCGCGGAAGATCATCGCATGGTCGGCCGGTGCTCACGCGAGCCCCTACCTGCCGCCCGCCCGTCAGATGCCTCCTGCTTGTGGCTGCGGCTCGGCGCGCACCATGGCTCGCGCACGGGGTGCGCTAGTGGCCTCGGCCGCAAGGGCCTGCCCGGCAGCAGTGAGCCGGTAAAGGTGCCGGGCGGGGATCCCCGGCTGCTGGCCGGTCTCCCAGCGTGCCTCGAGCTGCCCACGGTCAGCCAGGCGCATCAGGATCGGGTACAGCGAGCCGGCCTTCAGCTCGGTCTCACGGACCAAGTCGTAGCCATAACGCCACCGGGAGGGCTCACGGGCGAAGGCGCGCAAGACCGCAACTGTCTGCGCGGACGGTTTCCTGACACGGGTCATAGGGCGAAGTCTATGTATATAGAGTTAAGGCCCGCAACTAAGTCGGCCAGCCGATGTTCGGCGCCAGGCTAGCTATCCGCGGCCCAGGCGGCCTGTTCAGCCACATCTTGCTGAAGGCGACCCAGCTGCTCCGCTACCCGCGCTGGCGCGGTGCCGCCGCGACTGGCCCTGGCAGCGATCGCGCCCGGCACGGTGAGTACGTCGCGGACGTCGGGCGTCAGCAGCGGCGAGACCTTCTCGAGGTCCTCGTCGGTCACGTCGGCCAGCTCGCAGTCGTTCACCTGGCACCAGATGACCAGATGGCCGACAACCTCGTGCGCCTCGCGGAACGGGGTACCACGCCGAACGAGGAGCTCGGCCAGATCCGTAGCCAGCGCGTGCCCGGCGGCTGCCGTCTCGGTCAGCCGAGCGGTGTGGAACCGCAGCGTCCCGATCAGCCCGGCCATCGCAGGCAGCACTGTCAGCAGCGTGTCGACGGCGTCGAAGACCGGCTCCTTGTCTTCTTGCAGGTCCCGGTTATAGGAGAGCGGGAGACCCTTCAGCGTGGCCAGCAACCCGGTGAGGTTCCCGATCAGCCGGCCGGCCTTGCCGCGAGCGAGCTCGGCCACGTCCGGGTTCTTCTTCTGGGGCATGATCGACGAGCCGGTCGCGAACGCGTCGTCGATCTCGACCCAGCCGAACTCGTATGACGCCCACAGCGCCACCTCCTCGCCCAGCCGGGACAGATGGACTCCGAGCAGCGCCGCGGTGAAGCAGAACTCGGCCGCGAAGTCCCGGTCGCTGACCGCATCCATGGAATTGTCCGCGGCGCGGGCGAACCCGAGCTCGGCAGCGACGGCGTCCGGGTCGAGCGGCAGCGACGATCCGGCCAGCGCGCCCGCGCCGAGCGGGCTGACGGCCGCCCGTGCATCCCAGTCACGCAGCCGGCTGGCATCCCTGGCGAACGCCTGCACATGCGCGAGCAGCTGATGGCTGAGCAGAACCGGCTGGGCGTGCTGCAGGTGCGTCATGCCCGGCACCGGAGTATCGGAATGCCGCCCGGCTTGCCCGATCAGCGCGAGCTCAAGTTCGGTGAGCCGGGAGGTGATGCTCCGGGCATGGTCGCGCAGGTAGAGCCGCAGATCGGTGGCGATCTGATCGTTGCGGCTGCGGCCGGCCCGCAGCTTGCCGCCGAGCTGGCCGACCCGTTCCAGCAGGCCGCGCTCGAGCGCGGTATGCACGTCCTCGTCCTGGGCCGACGGGCGGAACGTCCCCGCTCGGCAGGCCCGGCCGAGATCGTCCAGTGCAGCCAGCATCCGGTTCAGCTCGGTGTCAGTCAGCAGCCCTGCCTTGTGCAGCACGCGCGCGTGCGCTGCGGAGGCAAGCAGGTCATAGGGGGCCAGGCGCCAGTCGAACTGCACGCTGACAGAAAGCCGGGCCAGCGCCTCCGCCGGTCCTGACTCGAACCGGCCGCCCCACAACCGAACCGGCCCGCCGGGCCCAGTCGGCTCGGGCACAGTTGGCTCGGGCACAGTTGGCTCGGGCACAGTTGGCTCGGGCACAGTTGGCTCGGAACCTGATCCTTGTGCGTCCGCCTCAGGTGTCACGGTCGGTCTCCCACATCGGTGATCGGCTGCCATGCGAGTCTGCTCGAGCTGCGCAAACATTCCAAATGAGACGCAGCCTTCCGCCCGGCTGGTTGCCTGTAAGCCGGCTCCCGCGCTGTGGGCGACTAGCTAGCGATCTTGCGATCACGGTCCGCGGCGATCTTGGCGGGCAGGCCGAATAGCTCGATGAACCCCTTGGCCAGCTGCTGGTCGAACATGTCGCCAGTGTCATAGGTGGCCAGCGAGTAGTCGTATAGCCCGGCGGGGCTGCGCCGGCCAGTCACGACTGCGCGGCCGCCCTGCAGAGTCAGTCGGACGTCACCGGTAACCGGCAGCGACGCCTGCGTCATGAACGCGTCGAGTGCCTGCTTCAACGGCGAGAACCAGAGCCCGTCGTAGACCAGCTCGGTCCAGCGCTGCTCGGCCTGCCGCTTGAACCTGGCCAGATCCCGCTCCACGCACACGCTCTCGAGCTCAGAGTGCGCGGTGATCAGCACCATCGCTCCCGGCGCCTCGTAGATCTCCCGGCTCTTGATGCCCACCAGGCGGTCCTCGACCATGTCGATCCGGCCGATTCCGTGCCGGCCGGCCAGCCGGTTCAGCTCAGTGATCATCTGCAGCGGAGTGCACGGCTTGCCGTTCAGCGCGACCGGCAGGCCGCTGACGAAGCTGATGACGATCTCTTCGGCAGGCAGGCCCAGAGCTGGGTCACTGGTGTAGCCGTAGACATCGGGCTGCGGTGAATTCCAGATGTCTTCCAGGTGCCCGGTCTCACAGCTGCGGCCCCAGACGTTCTGGTCGATGGAGTAGGGCGACCGCGAGGTCACGTTGATCGGCAGACCCTTTTCGGCCGCGAACGCGATGGCCTTGTCCCTGGTCATGCCCGAGTCCCTGACCGGTGCAGTGACCCGAACGTCCGGAGCCAGCGCGGCCAGGCCGGCCTCGAACCTGACCTGGTCGTTGCCCTTGCCGGTGCATCCGTGGGCGACTATCCCCGCGCCGCTCTCCAGCGCGACCCTGGCCAGGTGCTTGACGATCAGTGGCCGCGAGAGCGCGGACACAAGGGGGTAGCGGTCCATGTAGAGGGCGTTGGCCAGCAAGGCTGGCATGCAGTAGTCAGTGGCGAACTCGTCGCGCGCATCGACCACCTCCGCCGCGACAGCGCCGCAGGCAAGGGCACGCTCCCTGATCGTGTCGAGGTCTTCGCCGCCCTGGCCGACGTCGACAGCGAGCGCGATGACCTCCGCCCCGGTCTGCTCGGCGATCCAGCCGATCGCCACCGACGTGTCCAGGCCGCCGGAGTAGGCGAGCACGACTCTCTCTGTCACCGGGGCACCTCCTGATCTCTTCTCTCGGTCTGCTCTGTTGTCTCGGTCGTCATGATCTGTGGTTCCGGCCTTCATGCCGCTCGCGCTCGGGCCGGCCAGTGCTGGCTCGCTCGGCCAGGTGCAGCAGCGCCTGCGCGAGCCCCTCTCCGCCGGCTGGGTCGCGGGATATGACCAGCACGGTGTCGTCGCCGCCCACAGTGCCGAGGACGGACGGCCAGCCCGCGTGGTCGATCGCCGAGGCGAGCAGCTGCGCTGCCCCGGCAGGCGTGCGCAGCACGACGAGGTTGGCGCTTGCCTCGGCGCTGACGAGCAGTTCGGCCGCGATCCTGGCCAGCCGGGCAGCCGGATCTGCGGCCGAGGGTGCAAACGGGCCGCCCGATAGCAACGCCGCGAGGTTCCCGCCCAGCCCGCCGGGCCCTGGCTCCCCGGGCAGCGCGTAGACCAGCCCGCCATCCTGGCCGCGCAGCCGGACCGCACCCAGTTCTTCCAGGTCGCGCGACAACGTGGCCTGGGTGACCCGGACGCCCCGCTGGTTCAGCAACTCGGCGAGCTCCTCCTGAGACCGGACCGGAACCGACTTCTGGCTGAGGATCGACGCGATCTGGGCGTGCCTGGCCGCCTTCGTCAGCGGGCTGGTGTTCATTGCGGCCAGCTTGCGGGACTGCCGGACGGCCCGGCGGACTCGCCGTTAGCCGACGCGCCGAGCAGGAAGCACAGCAGGCCCTTCTGCGCATGCAGCCTGTTCTCAGCTTGCTCGAAGACCAAGCTGGCCGGCCCGTCGATCATCTCGGCGGTGATTTCCTCGCCGCGGTGCGCCGGCAGGCAGTGCAGTACCCGGCAGGACGGGCTGGCCAGCGCCAGCATGTCCGCGTCGAGCCGGTAGCCGCCCATCGCCCGGATCCGGGCGCGCTCCTGCCCCTCCTGGCCCATGGAGGTCCAGACATCAGTTGCCAGCACGTCCGCGCCCTTGCACGCGTCCTGCGGATCGGAGCTGACAGAAACCGAGCCGCCGGTGTGCTCGGCGATCGCTGCCGCAGATGCCAGTACGTCGGTAGCGGGCCAGTAGGCATCTGGTGCGCAGACTCGCACGTGTAGCCCTGCGCTAGCGCCGCCGAGCAAGTAGGAATGCGCCATGTTGGACGAGCCGTCACCAAGGAACGCAAGCGCCAGCCCGGCCAGCCGGCCGTAGGCGGATTGGACCGTCAGCAGGTCGGCCAGGACCTGGCACGGGTGGAATCTGTCGGTCAGCGCGTTGATGACCGGGACCCGGCTCGCGGCTGCCATCTCCTCCAGGCTGTCCTGGCCGAAGGTCCGCCAGGCGATCGCAGCGACCTGACTGCCCAGCACCCTGGCGACGTCCTGCACCGACTCCCCCCGGCCGACATGCGTCGTCTGCGCGTCGATCACCAGCGGGTAGCCGCCAAGCTCGGCGATACCGACCGCGAACGAGACCCTGGTCCGCAGTGACGGCTTGTCGAACAGGACCGCTACCGCGCGCGGCCCGGCGAGCGGCCGCCTGGCGAACCGATCCACCTTGAGCTCGGCCGCGATCGCCAGCACCTCGGCCTGCTCGGCCGGCGACAGGTCGTCGTCGCGCAGGAAGTGCCTGACGGTGTCGCCAGCCGGGCCCGGTGCGGCGCCAGTCATGACCCGTCCTGCCCGGCTAGTACGACACTCGCCGCATCCAGGATCGCGGGCAGGGCCGCGATGAACGAGTCAGCCTCGGCCGCTGACAGGATCAGCGGCGGCGCCAGTCGCACCGCATCGGGCTGGACGGCATTGACGAGGAAACCGTGCCGCTGCGCGGTCGCAGCCACAGCAGTGGCGGCCAGCCCGGTCAGCGCAATCGCAAGCCAGAGCCCGCTCCCCCGAACGCCAGCCACCAGCGGGTGCTGGATGCCCTCGATCCCAGCGGCAAGGTGCGCGCCGACCGTGGCCACGTGCGCGAGCAGCCCCTCACGCTCGATCGTGTCCAGGACCGCAAGCGCTGCCGCGCATGCGACCGGGTTGCCTCCGAAGGTGCTGCCGTGATCGCCCTTCTCCAGTACCGAGCCATACCGGCCTACGCCGATGCACGCGCCGATGGGCAGGCCGCCGCCGAGACCCTTGGCCAGCGTGAGAACGTCCGGGACGACGCACTCAGCCTGGTGCGCGAACCACTCCCCGGTGCGCCCGATCCCACTTTGGATCTCGTCGAGCACAAGCAGGGCACCGGCCTGATCGCACGCCTCCCGCGCTGCCTTGAGGTAGCCGGCCGGGGCCGGCACCACACCACCCTCACCGAGCGCTGGCTCGAGAAACACCGCCGCGCAGTCCGAATCCACCGCACCGGCGAGCGCGGCAGCGTCGCCGTACGGTACGAACCTGACCTCTACGCCAAAAGGCCGGAACGGCTCACGGATCGAACTCTTGCCCGTCAGGCTCAGCGCGCCCATGGTCCGGCCATGGAAGCTGTGCTCGGCTGCCACCATCACCGGCCGGCCGGCCCCCTGGGCTTTGCGCACCAGCTTGATCGCAGCCTCGTTCGCCTCGGCGCCTGAGTTAGCGAGGAACACCCTGCCGTCTGTGCCCAGTAGTCCGATCAGTCGCTCGGCCAGCTCCACCTGTCGCTCGTGCAGGAACAGGTTCGAGGTGTGCGCAAGCGTCGCGACCTGCTTGCTGACAGCCGCCACAATGGCCGGATGCGCGTGGCCCAGGGCGCTGACTGCGATGCCGGCGATCAGGTCCAGGTAGCTGTTGCCGTCAACATCGACGACGTAACACCCGCTGCCGTGGGCCAGTGCGACCGGGGGCATGCCGTAGGTGAGCATCATCGCGGTGCCGTACCGGTCCTGCAGGAGCTCAGTCGCTGACATGGTCCCCTTCCTCGGGTTGGCCGGTCCGGAAGGACCGGTGGGTCGGAGAAGCCTGCTGCGTTTGGGCGGTTGCCGTGGGGGTTCCCCCCGGCTGAACCATGGTTCCGATCCCAGAGTCGGTGAAGATCTCCAGCAGGATCGCATGCGGCAGCCTGCCGTCGAGCACGTGTGCCTGTGCCACGCCGCCGCGGACGGCCGACAGGCATGCCGCCATCTTCGGGATCATGCCGTCGGACAGGCCCGGCATGAGGGCCGCGAGCTCATCGGCGGTGAGCTGGCTGAACGGCCTGGCCTGTGCCGCGCTGGCGGCATCCTTGCCAGTCCAGTTTGGGTAGAGCCCGGCGACGTCCGTCAGCAGCACGAGCTTTGCCGCTCCCAGTTCGATCGCGATCGCCGCGGCCGCGGTATCTGCGTTCACGTTCAGCACGCCGCCGCTCGCGCTGCGCGCGACGCTCGAGATGACGGGGATCCGGCCATCCGCGAGCAGCGCGCTGACGGCGCCCGGGTTCACTGACTCGACCTCGCCGACCTCGCCGATATCGATGAGCTCGCCGTCGACTTCCGCGCGCAGCCTGCGAGCCGTCAGCAAATGCGCGTCCTCGCCGGACAGCCCGACCGCGAACGGCCCGTGCTCATTGATCAGCCCGACAATCTCCCGGTTCACCTGGCCGGTCAGTACCATCCGGACGACATCCATCGTCTCTGGCGTCGTGACCCGCAGGCCCGCGCGGAAAGTCGATCGCATTCCGAGCCGGTCGAGCTGAGCGTTGATCTGCGGGCCACCGCCGTGGACCACCACCGGTTTCAGGCCGACATAGCGCAGAAAGACGACGTCCTGCGCGAACGATTGGCGCAGCCCTTCGTCTGTCATCGCGTTGCCGCCGTACTTTACGACGACCGTCTCGCCATGAAAACGCTCGAGCCACGGCAGCGCCTCGATGAGAGTGGCTGCTTTCTGGGCTGCCGCCGTTCCGTCTGTTACTGCCGTCATGTCGAGTACGCCGAATTCTCGTGCACGTACTCCGCAGTAAGGTCCGTCGTCTTGATCGTTGCGGAATGCGGTCCGGCGGACAGGTCTACGGTGATGGTCACCTCGCGGGGCCGCAGGTCGACGGCCGATCTGTCCTCTCCAGGCGCCCCGGACTTGCAGACCCAGACACCGTTGATCGCGACGCTGAGCTCGTCGGGCTCGAACGCGGCGCTGGTGGTGCCGACAGCGGCCAGCACCCGGCCCCAGTTCGGGTCCTCGCCATGAATCGCGCACTTGAGCAGGTTGCAGCGCGCGATCGCGCGGCCGACCTCGACCGCCTCCGGCTCGGCGGCGGCGCCCACGACCTCGATCGTGATCGCCTTGCTCGCGCCCTCGGCGTCTGCCTGCATCTGCGTCGCGAGCTCAGCGCAGGCCGCGGTGAGCAGCCCGGTGAACTCCCCCAAGTCCGGCCGTGTGCCCGCGGCACCGCTAGCCAGCAGGAGCACCGTGTCGTTCGTGGACATGCAGCCGTCTGTGTCGAGGCGGTCGAACGTGGTGCCGACCGCCTGGCGCAGCGCTGTGTCGAGATCGGCCGACGCAAGATCGGCGTCCGTGGTGAGCACGACGAGCATGGTGGCCAGGGCAGGCGCGAGCATCGCCGCGCCCTTACCCATCCCGCCGATCTGATACCCGGAACCGGCCTGATAGGTGGTCTTCGGCACCGTGTCGGTCGTGCGGATGGCGTCCGCGGCCGCGAGACCACCATCGGCTGAGGCCTGATCGGTCGCGGCGGTCACGCCGGCCAGCAGCTTCGCCAGCGGAAGCCGCTCGCCGATCAGGCCGGTGGAGCAGACGGCTACCTCCCCGGCGCCGATCCCCAGCACCGCGGCGAGATGCTCGGCCGTCCTGTGGGTGTCCTGAAACCCTGCTGGGCCGGTGCACGCGTTCGCGCCACCGGAGTTCAGCACCACGGCTCGCACGCTCCCGCCGGCCAGGACTTGCCGGCTCCAGAGCACGGGCGCAGCCTTGACCCGGTTGGAGGTGAAGACGCCGGCTGCGGCCGAGCTCGGCCCGTCGTTGACTACGACGGCTACATCCGGGCTGCCGGACTCCTTGATCCCGGCGGCAACGCCAGCGGCCCTGAAGCCGAGCGGGCTGGTGATCATCGGGCGCCTCCGTTCACGGTGCGACTCCGGCGGCAGTCAGCCCGGCGGTCTCGTTCAGGCCGAGCATGAGATTCGCATCCTGGATGGCCTGCCCGGCCGCGCCCTTGCCGAGATTGTCGATAGCGGCGACGACAACGGCGCGACCCGCTCCGGTATCGGAGGCAGCCTGCAGGTGCGCTCCGTTCGAGCCTGCCACCGACGCGGTCGCGGGCCAGCGACCGGCCGGGAGCACAGTGATGAACGGCTCGCCCTTGTAGGCCTCCGCGATCGCCTCGTGCAGCTCCCCCGTTGTCGTCGCGGGCCGCGTGAGCCGGGCCGTGCAGGTAGCGAGGATGCCGCGCGGCATTGGCGCGAGCACCGGAGTGAAGCTGACCCGCACGGTAACGGCGGGCTCCGCGTCGATGTCGGCGGTGAGCCGATCGCCGCTGCACGCCTCGGCCAGCGCCTGCTCTATCTCCGGTGTGTGCCGGTGCGCGCCCGCCACGGAGTAGGCCGACAGGGACCCCATCACCTCACTGCCCAGCAGGTCCGTGCGCAGCGAACGGCCAGCGCCCGACGTTCCGGAAGCGGCGACGACCACGACGTCTGCCGGGTCGGCCAGGCCAGCCACGACAAGCGGAACGAGCGCGAGCATCGCAGCCGTCGCATAACAGCCGGGCGCGGCCACGCGCGTCGCCGCGCTAATCGCGGCCCGGCCGCCCGGAAGCTCGGCCAGACCGGTGACCCAGCGGCCTGCGTGCGGGACGGAGTAGTGCCGTTCCCACGCTCTGGCTTCGGACAGCCGGAAGTCGGGCCCGAGGTCCACGATCTTGACGTCGTCTGGCACTGCGCTCGCCACGGCGGCTGACTCGCCCGCCGGCAGGGCGAGGAAGACAAGGTCGCAGCCGACGAGCGCGGCTGGTCCGTGCGGCTGCAGAGTTAGTCCCGCCACTCGCCGCGCGCCCGCGAGGTTCGGGTGCAGATCGGCTACCAGCCGGCCAGCGCTCGACCCGGCCGTGACTGCTGCGATCTCGATGTCGGGATGCTCGGCCAGCAGCCGGAGCAATTCCCCGCCTGCATAGCCACTGGCGCCGGCCACCGCTACCCGCGCGCCCATGCCGACCCTCCAACCGGATCCATTCAGACCGGCGATTGTCGCCGGGTGCGCCTGTCAGTGGCGTCTGTTCCGAATCATTATGCATAGAACTGATTGATTATGCAAACATCGTGTCGCTCGGTAACCGGCCGTTGTCAGATCTGCGATCTAGGTTGGGCGTCGGCTGCGCGAACGGCATGATGAGCCCGGAAGGGAGCGGTGCGCCATGTACGTCCAGCGGACTCGCCATGCTCGGCAGCAGCTGGTCCGCTCGTGCTGCGCGGCGGCCGTAGCAGTCGCCTGCGTGCTGGCCGTCGCGGGCTGCGGCGGTTCCAAGGCGAATGCAGCCAGCCGCGTCCAGAGCTGCGGTGCCAGCAAGACAGCCGCCAACGTGCCAGTGACGGTCGAGATCTACCGCGGCACGGTCTCCTGCTCCGCGGCGATGACCATCGAGAAGAACTACGCGGAGGCGATCGTCAGCGGCAAGGCGCCCGGTAGTGGCGGCGGCGGCCCGGTTCCCGTGAGCGGCTGGACCTGCCAGGGCTTCCCAACCCCTCAAGTACTGAAGACCGGCGACGTCTCCAAGTGCGCCAAGCACGGTACCGAGATCATCGAGATCCTGAAGACGTCGACCTGACGCGCGAAAAGCAACCCAAGACCTGACGCGCGAAAAGCAACCCAAGACCTGACGGGGAGCGGGCAGGTACGGGCCGGTCCAGCCAAGACCGACGCAGCCGCACGGCGCTCATGGATGCGGCTTTGGTGCTGCCATAGCGACACCTCTGCCACATTCATTGACGATTACGTGCCGGCGAGCGCGCGCGGAGCGCGGGCCGCGGCTGACTCAGGGCGAATGTCTGGCCGGCTGAAGCCCGCCTCCCAGACTTTGCACCGGTTCGGTCCACCGCAAATCGGTCAGAACCCGTAAAGGGTCTGCCCGAGACGCTGAAGCGGGTGCGATGTCGCGAGCGAGCCCCACGTTTCGCGGCTTCGGCACGCCGGAATCGGATGAACCGGGCGTCGGAGCGTACCTCGGCCGGGCGATGGCGCGAGCAGCCCCAGTTTTCACGTATCTCGTGCACCCATACCGGGACAAGAAGGTCACCGGAGCGCACAAGATCGATGAAAGGTCGCTGCGGCGATGTGAGGAATGGCCGTTAAATCCGAATCATGCCTGTTTGCGTAGAGCCGACGGCCAGCGAACCGGGACCCAGCCGAGCGTTTCCGCTGCTCGGCTGGGTGCCCGGTCGACGGCGTTCTGGTGGTCGACCGGGTGCCCGGTTCGCGGCGCCTATTGGTTGGGTCCCCGGTCGTGTCCGCCTAATGGCGGGATCCCAGCCGACCGCGTCAGCGCGGCGTCGGCCCGACCAGGGCAATCAGGCCGTCATCCCTGGAACCGCGCGCGATGACTCCGACGCCCCAGACGGAGCTGGTGCCCGGAACCGCGGACAGCTGGAAGAGCGTCCGCTGAGCACTGCCAAACGCCGGGGTTGACGAGGTCCAGACACCACCCGTCAGGTGCCAGATCCTGACCTTCGTGGTTGCAACTCCGCCCGCAGCTGCCCAGATGCCGCCTTGGCCATCGGGTGCCATGCTCGTCAGCGCGTAGTCGGTAGCCGACGCCGTCGCTGGCAGGGTGGTGGCGGCAGTCCAGGTTGAGCCAGTCAGCTCGGCCGCGAACTCGCTCGTGCCGCCCTTGGAGTTGGACGCCCCGCCGCCGATCCACACGTTTCCGCCCTCGGCCAGGATGCTGTCGAGAGTGGCACCTGTCGGCAGCGACGTCGGCTGCACAGGCGCGGCAGCCCAGGCCTTGCCATTCCACTTGTCCACCGACGGCGTGCTTGCCAGCGTGTCGCCTTCGGCTGCAAACAGTGCAGGCGTACCGATCGCTGCCCACATGTTGCCGGCTGAGATCTCGCTGACGTCCACGACCGCACCATTACCGGGAACGGACTTGGACGTCCACTTGCGCCCGTTGTACTGGGCCGCGTACGGAGTAAAAGACTCGCTGCTCGCGCTGGCCTTCAGCTTGCCGCCGAACACCCAGACGTCCTTGCTGCTGATCACGCGAGCAGCTGTGATGAAGACGAGATTGCCGGAAGCGATGCTGGTGCCTGGAAGCGTGCCGACCGTCCACTTGCGACCACTCAGCCGCAGATAGCCGTCAGATCCCTTGGCACTCGTGAAATTCTCGCTGAACGCCCAGACATTGCTCGCGGACGACGCGCCCACCACCGGGAAGGCCACACCGGAGTCCGCATTCCACTTCTTCGCGACGCCGGCCGGCAGCGTCACGCGCTTCCAGGACTTGCCCGTCCAGTGCTCGATGACGCCGACGGGCTTGGTGCCTTTAGAGGTCGCAGCGCCGCCGACGGCCCAGGCATCGTTCTTGGCCACCGCGTCGACTCCGGTCAGCAGCGTTTCTTTGCCGTTGACCGATACCTTGGCGACTGAGCGCCAGCCGGTCGTAGCGGCCTGCGCCGGCAGCATGCCGCCGACGAGCGCTACAGCGCCGCCGGCCAGTACGAGCGCAGCACGGCGTGAGGTCAGCTTGATCATGGATCCCCTCAGTGACTAGATGTGTCAGGGGGACCAGATCAGACTTTAGTGGTATGTGTCAATGTCAGTGGCACCTGTTCACCGGATCGTCATCGCGCACCGACCGGTGTGCCGGGCGCCGATGTCAGCTGCCGGTGCCGCGCAAGGCCGCGCCGGTCCGCCGAGCAGCCTCGGCCACTGCCGCGTCCCTGGCGGCATTAACCTCCTCGGCCGTCAAAGTCCGGTCGGGCGCGCGGAACCGCAACGTGTAGGCCAGCGACTTCCGCCCCTCGCCGACCTGATCGCCGGTGTAGACGTCGAACAGGTTCAGCGACTCCAGCTGTACGTCGCCGGCCGCGGCCGCGCCTGCTGTCAGCGCCTGCTCCACGTGCGCGGCGGGCACTGACGCCGGCACGACGAGCGCGACGTCCTGCACGGCCATCGGATAGCTGGACAGCGCAGGAGCCTGCACCGGTCCGATCGCGTCTGCCGCAGTTTCGATCATCGACAAGTCGAGCTCCATCGCCGAAGTCCTGGCGGGCAGCCCGAAGGCGGCGACTACGCGCGGGTGCAGTTCCCCGGCATGTCCGGCGAGCCATTCATGGCCCTCCTCGTTTCTGATGAAGATCGCCGCACAACGGCCCGGATGCCATGGCTCATACTGGCCAGCCCGGATCTCGAATGGCACCCGGCCAGCGCGCAGGACGACGCGTGCGGCCTCGATCGCGTCTTGCCAGCCGGCTGGCCGGCCGCCTCCCCAGTAACCAGCTGGCTCAATGTTGCCGGTCAGCACGCTGCCGACATGGAGCGGCTGATCTGGCAGCGCCGCGGCCAGCTCGGCCAGCTCGTGCACTGCTGGCCCGCGGTCGACCCGGAGGATCGGTGCGGCTGGCGGGGCGTCCGGCCGCGGCTGGAAGACCATGCCGAACTCGTACAGCGGGACGTCAGTGAATCCGCGGCCAATATTCCGCGCGAGCGTGCGGAACATGCCAGGCAGCAACGTCGTCCGCATCAGTGGCTCGTCATCGCTCAGCGGATTGGCCAGGCGCACGGCAGTCCGGCGGGCATCCTCGGCCGGCAGCTGCAGCTTGTCAAAGTCGGCCGGTGAGGTGAACGGCTGGCTGATCACCTCGACAAAGCCGCGGTAGCCCAGGGTCCGGCTCACCGTGCGGCGCAGCCGCTGGCGGCTGGTGAGCCCCCGGCCGCCAGCTGCCCGCACTGCTCGGACCGGAATGTTCTGATACCCCTCAAGTCTGATGACCTCTTCAGCCAGGTCAGCCGGGTCGGTGAGATCGGGCCGCCATGACGGCGGGGTAACCAGCAGCATCAGGCCGGACCGGTCGTGGCGACCGTGGTCGTGATACCGGTGGTCAGGCCGGATCTGGCTGCCCGCCAGATGCGGGCTCGCGATGTGGCCGACAGACAAGCCCGCCTGCCCGCCCTCTAGGGGCGCCGACCCGATCACGTGAGCCGATGACTCCTGATCCGCTACCGCCTCGGTCGCTGCCACCTGTCCCGCTCCGGCCTGATCCGTTGCCGAACCCGGCAGATGCACGACGGTACAGCCGACTTCGCGCAGCCGCTTCTGCACCGTCTCCAGCCCGTAGACCAGGCCCGCCACCTGGTCGGGATAGTCAGCCGGCATGGTGATCGTGACCGGCTCGATCTCCGCCGCCGCGATCGAGCAGCCATGAATCACGGTGCCGCCGGCCAGCGCCGCCAGCATCAGGGCCGCCCTCGCCGAAGCCCGCGTTTGCAGTTCGGGGTCGACACCGCGCTCGAACCTCGCCGACGCCTCTGAGCTCAGCCGGTGCCGCCTGGACATGCGGGCAGTGCCGCGCGCGGAGAAGTGCGCTGCCTCGATCACCAGGTCACGCGAGGACTCCGACACTTCGGTGACCACGCCACCCATCGTTCCGGCCATGGAGATGGGGCCTGAGGAGTCGGTGATCAGGATGTCCTCAGGATCAAGTTCCCGGACGACGTGGTCGAGGGTCTCCAGCTTCTCCCCCGATCGGGCCCGGCGCACCACAATCGGCCCGGTGAGCTTGGCCCGGTCGAAGGCATGCAGCGGCTGCCCGAGCTCGAGCATCAGGTAATTCGTGACATCGACGGCCAGTGACACCGACCGCTGTCCCGCCCTGGCCAGCCTGATCTTCATCGGCAGCGGCGTCGGCGTCGCCGGATCGATCCCGCGTACCTCGCGCAGCACGAACCGGTCGCAGGCGGTCGTGTCGTCGATGCGCGCGGGGTAAACCTCCGGCGACACGACCCCGACATCGGGCGGCAGGCCGACGTCGGCCGGGTCGATGAACGGCACCTGGTAGGAGATCGCCAGTTCTCGCGCCACGCCGCGAACCGACAGCGCATAGCCCTTGTCCGGCGTGACGTTGATGTCGAAGACCACGTCGCGCAGCCCGGCGTAGCTCACGAAGTCAGCGCCGAGCGGAGCGTCCGCCGGCAGCACCATGATGCCCGAGTGATCCTCACCCACGGCGAGTTCGGCAGCGGAGCAGATCATGCCCTCCGACACGTGGCCGTAGGTCCTGCGCGCGCCGATCTCGAAGCCGCCGGGCAGCACGGCCCCCGGCGTCGCCAGCGCGACGCGATCGCCAACGGAGAAGTTCCGCGCTCCGCAGATGACGTGTCGCTCCTGGCCGTCACCAGTAGACACCTGGCAGTACCTGATCGGCTTGTTGAAGCCGGTCAGCTCCTCGATGCCGAGCACCTCAGCGACGACGACACCAGAGATGTCCTGGCCGACCCGGTCAACAGACTCGATCTCGAGTCCTGCCGCAGTCAGCCGCTTCGACATCTCCAGGACGCCGACCCCGTCGTCGGGCGAAAGATCGATGGCCGCATACTCCAGCAGCCAGGACAACGGCAGCCGCATCACGCCTCCATTCCGAATGCGCGGCTGAACCGCACGTCGCCCTCGAGCGTGTCCCGGATGTCGGACACGCCGTCCCTGATCATGACGGATCTGTCGATGCCGAGGCCGAAGGCGAACCCGCTGTAGCGGTCCGGGTCGATACCGGCAGCCACCAGCACGCGCGGGTTGACCATGCCGCAGCCTGCGATCTCGATCCAGCCCTGGGACCTGCACACGCGGCACGGCTCGCCGCCCGGCTTCGCGGAAGCACCACGGCAGACATGGCACTGCATCGACACGTCTGCGGACGGCTCGGTGAACGGGAAGTAATCCGGCCGCAGCCTGGTCTGCAGGCCCTCGCCGAACATGGCGTCGACGAACGCGGTGATCGCGCCGCGCAGGTCGGCCATGGTCAGTCCCTCGTCAACGGCGAGGCACTCGATCTGATGGAAGACCGGGCTATGCGTGGCATCCAGCGCGTCGCTGCGATAGCACTTGCCGGGACTGACCACGTACAGCGGCAGCGGCCTGGTCAGCAGCGCCCGGACCTGCACTGGCGAGGTGTGCGTCCGCAGCACCATCCCGGATCGCTGTCCTGGCTCCCGACCCGCGACGAAGATCGTGTCCTGCATCTCTCGCGCCGGATGGTCCGGGGGGAAGTTCAGCGCATCGAAGTTGTACCACTCAGCCTCGACCTCAGGCCCCTCGGCGACTTCGTAGCCCATGTTGACGAATACGTCGACAAGTCGCTCGCCCACCGTGGTCACCGGGTGGCGGGCGCCGTCCAGCGTCCGGTCCCATGGGAGCGTCACGTCGACGGCCTCGTCGACCAGAACCCGCCGGTCCCGGTCGGCCTCAAGCTCGGTCTGTCGCTTGGCCAGTGCGTCCCTGATCGCGCCGCGCACGGCGCCGACCCGCTTGCCCGCGTCCGCGCGGGCAGCTGGCGGCAGCGCACCGATCTCGGCGTTGGCCAGGGTTAGCGGCGCCCGGTCGCCGAAATGCGCGAGCCGGGC